>Ga0075163_10002663_pt1 | contig 23965 bp, 18 predicted proteins | sample JI1023141ADNA_FD_71478 | JGI IMG/M metagenome (GOLD analysis project Ga0075163, IMG submission 71478) | Wastewater effluent complex algal communities from Wisconsin, to seasonally profile nutrient transformation and Carbon sequestration -... | ecosystem: Engineered > WWTP > Effluent > Algae... | reverse complement strand
TTCAGTTATGATGGATACCGCAACACTCATTGAATCGTTTGCAGACTTTGCGAAGCAAAAGAACATCGATCGGCCTACCATGATCAGAATTCTGGAAGACGTTTTTCGGAATATGATCCGCAAAAAGTTCGTAACAGACGACAATTTTGACATCATTGTCAACGCGGATAAAGGAGACTTAGAAATCTGGCGCTTCCGCGAAATAGTTGATGATGATTCAGAAGATATCTGGGAGCATGATAAAATCAGCTTATCCGAAGCAAAAAAGATAGAACCCGACTTTGAAGTGGGTGAGGAGGTAGCAGAAGAAATTCACCTGGAAGACTTTGGCCGGAGGGCTGTGACAACAGCGCGCCAAACACTGATGCAGAAGGTAAAAGATCTTGAAAAGGATATCATTTTCCAGAAGTATAAAGATATCGTTGGCGAAATAATTTCAGGAGAAGTGTATCAGACACTCAGTCGCGAAGTACTCCTTATTGACGCAGAAGGCAATGAAATTTCAATTCCTCGCAATGAGCAGATACCAAAAGATCGCTATCGTAAAGGAGAAACCGTAAGAGCCATTGTTCATAAAGTGGAAATGGTAAATGGCAATCCTAAGATCATTCTTTCACGGAGTTCGCCCGTCTTTTTAGAAAGACTCTTTGAACAGGAGGTCCCTGAAGTTTATGATGGATTAATTACCATCAAGAAAGTGGTGCGTGAACCGGGCGAGCGTGCTAAAGTTGCCGTTGAATCGTATGACGATCGTATTGACCCTGTTGGCGCATGCGTTGGAATGAAAGGATCTCGTATCCATGCCGTTGTGCGCGAACTGCAAAATGAGAATATCGATGTTATCAACTATACAGAGAACCTGGAGCTTTACATTTCGCGTGCATTAAGCCCAGCGAAAATTACCAACATTAAAATCGACAAAGAGAATGGGCGGGTTTCCGTTCATCTGCGACCTGAGCAAGTTTCACTTGCTATTGGTAAGGGAGGATTAAACATTCGCCTCGCCAGCAGGTTGGTAGATATGGAGATAGATGTTTTCCGTGAGACGGATGGAATCGCTGAAGAAGATGTTGCGCTGGATGAATTCTCCGATGAAATAGAAAGTTGGGTTATTGCTGAATTAAAACGCATCGGACTTGACTCTGCAAAGAGTGTCATTGCGCTGAACAAAGAAGAACTGGTGAGACGAACCGATTTGGAAGAAGAGACTGTTGAACTTGTACTTAATGTGCTAAGGAAAGAATTTGAATAAAGATTTATTTTAATAGAGTTAAAGACGATGAAGCCAAATTTCTGCATTTTTGCCGTTTGTGAGGCACTAAAGCAGGGGATTGCCATAAAACCAAGACAAATTCAATAGAAAACAGTGGCAGAAGAGAAATTAATTAGGTTAGGACAAGCATCGCGCAAGCTCAATGTGGGCCATAATACCATTTTGGAATTTTTGGCCAAGAAGGGCTTCTCCGTAGAGAATAACCCCAATGCGAAGCTGACGCCAGAGCAATTTGCTATGCTCTCGAAAGAGTATGCTACTTCTGCAAATGAAAAATTAGAGGCCTCTGGCCTTAGCATTGGAACAAAGCATCCGGAAAACCTGACGATCATAACTGAAACCGAAGCTCACCGCAAGAAGGCTGCAGAGGATGATCAGATTATGATTAAAAATCTTGGCTCTAAAGAGATAAAGCACAAGGAAGAAGTCAAGCCGGAAAAAATCGAAAGTGAAAAAACAAAACTTGAAGGCTTTAAGGTTCTCGGCAAAATTGACCTGACAAAGGAGAAGAAGAAAGCCGAGCCAGTAGCAAAGGTGGTTGAGGAGGTAGCTCCACGAAAAGTTGAGCCGGATATAGAGAAGGCACCAGAGCAAGAATTGATCAAGGCTAAAGCTGATCGTCTTCAGGGACTTAAAGTAGTAGACCGTATTGAGCTTCCAGCTGAAAAGAAGAAAGACCAACCTATAGCATCATCTGATCTTCGAAATGAGGCGCAGAAAAAAAGACCTCGTAAGAGACTTCCTTCACCTAATGAGGGTGCCAGAGGTAGCGCGCCTTCTACCGGAGGCACCGGAACAAATCAAAAAAGATCCCCGCTGCCACCAAGGACACAAAAAGCAGAGCCAACAGAGAAAGAAATTCAGGATCAGATACGCGCGACACTCGCCAAATTGAGTGGAGGCGGAAAGAAATTTACAGGAGCCAAATACAGACGTGAAAAACGCCAGGCCAATGTTGATGCGGAGGAAGTAAGATCGCAGCAAGAGCAGGAGCAATCAAAGACATTAAGAGTAACAGAATTCATCTCTGCCAATGATTTGTCTTCGATGATGAACGTCTCTATCAATGATGTTATATCAGCGTGCCTTGGGTTAGGGATGTTTGTTTCTATTAACCAACGCCTCGATGCGGAAGCCATCACCGTGATTGCTTCTGAGTTTGGCTATGACGTTCATTTCACAAATTCAGAAAATGAAACCGAGGTAGAAGAATCATTAGACACGGAAGAAGAATTATCTGAAAGGGCACCCATCGTTACCATCATGGGTCACGTTGACCATGGTAAAACTTCCTTGCTTGATTACATACGCAACACAAAAGTAACGGCATCAGAGGCGGGTGGTATCACTCAGCATATTGGTGCCTATGCCGTAACCACCAAGAGTGGTAATAAGATTGCCTTTTTGGATACCCCTGGTCACGAAGCATTTACTGCCATGCGTGCACGAGGTGCAAAGTTGACGGACATAGTCATTATTGTAGTAGCTGCGGATGATGATGTAATGCCTCAAACAAAAGAGGCCATCAATCATGCACAGGTTGCAGGTGTGCCCATTGTTATCGCCATAAATAAAGTAGATAAGCCAACGGCCAATCCCGATAAAGTTCGTGAATCGCTTTCCAAGAATAACATATTAGTAGAAGAGTGGGGTGGAAAATATCAGTGTCAGGAGATTTCTGCGAAGACTGGAAAAGGTATTGATGAGTTATTGGAAAAAGTGCTGCTCGAAGCTGAATTGCTGGTTCTTAAGGCAAATCCTGACAAAGCCGCCTCAGGTTCGACTATTGAAGCTACGCTTGACAAAGGCCGTGGATATGTAGCTACCGTAATGGTGCAGACAGGTACACTCCGAGTTGGTGATATTATGTTGGCGGGTTCAAACTATGGCCGCGTGAAGGCGATGTTTGATGACACAGGAAAGAAAGTAACAGAAGTTGGGCCGGCTACTCCGGTGGTTGTTTTAGGATTGGATGGTGCTCCACAAGCCGGAGAGAAATTTACGGTTATGGAGTCTGATCGTGAAGCACGCGAGATTGCTACCAAGCGTGGACAAATTCAACGCGAGCAGAGTATACGCACGAAGAAGCACATCACTCTTGACGAGATTGGAAGACGATTGGCAATTGGGTCATTCAAGCAACTGAATGTGATTGTGAAAGGTGATGTGGATGGTTCTGTTGAAGCGCTCTCCGATTCATTATTGAAACTTTCAACACCTAAAATCCAGGTTAGTATAATTCACAAGGCTGTAGGTCAGATTTCAGAATCAGATGTTCTGTTGGCTTCTGCTTCGGATGCTGTCATTGTAGGCTTCCAGGTGAGACCTTCCAACTCTGCGAAAAGACTTGCTGATAACGAAGAAATTGAAATACGTCTTTACTCCATTATCTACGATGCCATCAACGATGTGAAGGCAGCGATGGAAGGTATGTTGGAGAAGGAGATGGAGGAAGTCATTGTGGGTAATGCTGAGGTACGTGAAGTATTTAAGATTACCAAAGTAGGAACGGTGGCGGGTTGTATGGTTACTGATGGATATCTCAAGCGTGCCAATCCGATTCGCCTGATACGCGATGGTATTGTTGTCTACTCCGGAGAGATGACAGCGCTTAAGCGATTTAAGGATGATGCTTCTGAAGTAAGATCAGGATTTGATTGCGGTGTGAGCATCAAGAACTTCAATGATATGAATGTGGGCGATGTGATAGAAAGCTACGAGAAACGTGAAGTGAAGAAAGTAGGATAGACTTAAAGCAAAGAATAAAAAAGAAGCCCTCCCGATTTTTATCAGGAGGGCTTCTTTTTGTAAGGGAAATTAATTCCTACTTAGAATTTAACCTCAGGAGCCTTATCAGAGCCCTCAGCGGCCTTGAAAAAGCCTTTTTCTGTGAATCCACCAATTTTGGCAATCAGGTTTCCGGGGAAACCAACGATAGCCGTATTGTAACCTTGAACTGCTTCATTGAAGCGCTTACGCGAAACAGAAATTCTGTTTTCTGTTCCTTCCAGTTGCGCCTGAAGGTCAAGGAAATTCTGATTTGCTTTTAAGTCGGGATAGTTTTCCGTAACCACCAACAATCTGCCCAATGCTGAACTTAATCCAGACTGCGCTTGCTGAAACTGCTCTAACTTCTCTGGAGTCAGGTTGGTTGGATCAATCTTCATTTGTGTTGCACTTGCCCTTGCCTGAATTACATCAGTAAGAGTCTTCTGTTCGAAATTGGCATACCCTTTCACCGTATTCACCAGGTTGGGTATCAAATCTGATCTGCGTTGATAATCTGATTCAACATCGCCCCAGGTCTTCTTCACTTCCTGATCTTTGCCTGCGATGCCATTGTATTTGCTGATGCCCCATAGTACCAAGACACCAACGACTATCCACGGTATAAACTTTTTGAAACTTTCCATTCTTCTTTTTGAGTTTTGTTTGTGCAAAGGTAAAGCCAAAAGTGCTTTTAGCCAACTTTGGAATTTCTTCCATGTTTGCCTTGCCAGGCATCGAAATGAGTACTTATTGAGCCTTATTGAACTTCAGTAAATCAAAAATGAGTGGGAAAGAACTGTAAACCAGTCCTTCCTTTGGAAACCCAAGTCGAACGATGCCAGCTAGGCTATCCACTGCGATTTTTGCTCGTGATTGAATGACCGATAGGTAACTGGCCAGATTAAGTGCTGATATCTGACTCGAGAATGCCAATAACCAAAGAGTTTATTCTTTCTAACAGACTTTGAATAGAAAGGCTACGAAAGAATCTTTATACTCACCAGATCTGCATCATAACAAAGATTTCTGCAGCTGCTGCAATGACGGCTTGTTTAATTTAAACCACCAGACTTTTCTCCATCAAGAACTCTGCGATTTGCACAGCATTTGTTGCTGCTCCCTTGCGTAGGTTATCCGCAACAATCCACATATTGAGTGTCTTGGGTTGAGATTCATCTCTGCGAATGCGTCCAACAAATACCTCATCTTTGCCATGGCTTGAGATGGGCATAGGATAAATATTATTTTTAACATCATCCTGAACAATCACGCCAGATGAATTTTCAAGAATGTTACGCACCTCTTTCAAATCAAAATCCGTGTAGAACTCGGCATTGACAGCCTCTGAATGGCCTCCGATAGTGGGAATCCTTACCGTAGTGGAAGTCACCCCAATAGTCTGATCCTCAAGGATTTTGCGGGTTTCATTCACCATCTTCATCTCTTCTTTTGTATAGCCGTTGTCTAGGAAGGAATCAATGTGTGGTAGTGCGTTTAAGTCAATTTTGTGAGGATAAACTTTCATACCATCGGTAACGCCTTTGCGTTCTTCCATCATCTGTTGTACGGCATCTTTACCCGTTCCGGTAACGGATTGATAAGTTGAAACAACAATTCGCTTGAGTTTATACTTACGGTGCAAAGGTGCCAGCGCCAATACCATTTGTATAGTTGAGCAATTTGGATTGGCAATGATTCGATCGTCACTCGTCAACACATGACCATTGATCTCCGGCACAATAAGCTTTTTAGTAGGATCCATTCGCCACGCGGAGGAGTTGTCGATAACAATGGTTCCCATTTCTGCATAGCGAGGCGCCCATTCCAGTGACGTGCCACCTCCGGCAGAGAAGATAGCAACATCGGCTGCCAGTTTACAACCTTCTTCAATACTCTTTATCGTGTATTCCTTTCCCTTAAACTTCATGTTTTGACCTACTGACTTAGCAGAGGCCACCAAATACAATTCATCAAACTCAACATTGCGCTCTTCCAGCACCTTCAGCACCTCCTGACCCACCAGACCAGTTGCACCCACAACAGCTAACTTCATTTTTTGATCATTTTTTGAAATGTAAAAATAGTATTTTTGAATAGATGCAATGAATAAAATCATAATCATAGGATTCTTAGCATTTCAATCCATTGCAACACAAGCGCAGTTGGCCGAGAGCTTTGAGGATGGAGACTACACAAGTAATCCAACATGGACTCCGGATGATGCGGACAACTGGACTATACAATCCAATCAACTGCAATCAAATTCATCTAACGTTGGCGCTTCATTTCAAATTTCTACAGCATCCTCCAGAGCACTTAATGCGCAATGGGAATTCTTGATTAACCTTCAGTTCAATACTTCAGGCCTTAACTATGTTGATGTTTATTTGACCTCAGAGCTATCCACGCTAACCAGTTCAAGTAATAAGGGTTACTTCGTGCGAATTGGTGAGGCCGATGATGACATCAGCTTATACAAAGCCAATCTTGGAAGCCAAACTATCTTGATTGATGGCGCAAATGGAATCACAAATCATTCAAATAATCTACTTCGTATAAAAGTAATTCGTGATGTCGCGAATAACTGGACTTTGGAACGCGATGATACAGGAGGAACTGACTATTTTCTTGAAGGTACAGCCACGGATAATTCGTTTACCGCTTCTAATTATTTTGGGATAAGAATCCTGCAATCAACTGTCAGTTTTCACACTAAACATTTTTTTGATGAAGTGTATGTTGGAGACATTGTAATCGAATCAGTTCCACCAGTATTGGAAAGTGTACAGGTAGTATCAGGTAATTCGATGAACCTGATTTTCAGTGAGAAATTGGAGGTAGGATCAGCCCAAATCAAAACTAATTATTCCATCAATAATGGCGTTGAAATGCCCGAAAACGCCCTTTTGCAGCCAGATGGGAAATCGGTTGCTCTTACATTTTCAAAAGGCTTTCCAGATGGAATACCATCAATACTTTCCGCAACAGGGGTCAAGGATTTGGTAGGAAATGAGATGCTGCCAATCACCAAAAGTTTTCTTTTTTTTATTCCTGTGCCAGACAAAAACAAAGACATTATTCTCACAGAAGTCTTTGCCGATCCGAGCCCTAAGTTGGGACTCCCCGAAAAAGAGTTTCTGGAAATCCTCAACCGATCATCTCATCCTATAGATGTTGCTGGTTGGCAACTTTCTGATGGAAGCTCCACAGGAGTTTTTCCCGCCCAAGTTATTTTACCCAATGAGTATTGGATCGTTACTTCTTCCTCAAATGCTTCTGAATTTTTACCGTTCGGGAAAGTTATCGGCCTGACTAACTTTCCAACGCTTAATAATAGTGGTGATATGCTCACGTTGAAAAATCCCTCTGCTGTAACCATCGATTCTCTTACGTATTCTTTAAGTTGGTATCGAGATGCTGACAAAGAAGAGGGCGGGTGGTCGCTTGAATTAATTGATCCGAGCAATCCCTGCGGAGAAGAGGATAATTGGAACTCATCAGAAGATGAAAAAGGAGGAACACCGGGAAAACAAAACTCAATCTTCGCCAATAAGCCCGACCTTACAGGACCGAAACTTCTTAGCGTTACCGCAATCACGCCTAAACAACTTGTACTCAAGTTTGATGAGAAGTTGAAGAAAGAAGTAATAAGTCTTACTTCCTTTTCTCTTCTACCGTCAATTGATGTTTTGACTGCATCGTTTAAGAATATTGACTTAAAGGAAATTCAGCTTGGCCTAAGCGAGGATATGAAAACGAGGCAGTCGTATTCACTTGCCATTGATAATTTATCGGACTGCAATGGTAATCTTGTCCAGGATGAATTCAGGAAACTTGACTTTGCTTTGCCAGAGAAAGCCGATAGCCTGGAGATTATCGTTAATGAATTACTTTTTAATCCCCGCCCTAATGGTGTAGACTTTGTGGAAGTCTATAACAACTCTCCCAAATATGTTAATCTCAAAAATTGGAAACTGGCAAACCTTGAGGGAGGAGTCGTTAAGAATGCAGAAACCATTTCGCTTGACAATTTTATCATTGCCCCGCAATCTTATATGGCTTTTACCGAGGATGTGTTCTTGTTAAAAAATAACTACCCTCAAGGTCAGGAGAAATTCTTTTTCAAGACAGACTTGCCCAGCTTACCTGATGATGAAGGTTCGATAGCCTTGGTAGATGATCAAGGTAAGGTCATTGACTTCTTTGTTTATAACAACGATATGCACTCTGAGCTTATTAAAGATGATGAAGGCATTTCATTGGAGAGAATTTCTTTTTCGGATGGATCTGATCAAAACTGGAAGTCGGCTAGTTCTGCTTCGGGCTTTGCAACGCCTGGCTATGTAAATTCTAACCTAAGACCGGAAAGCGTAGCTGCTGAAGGCACTATTAATGTCGTGCCGGAAATAATCACACCGGGATTGGGAATACAAGACTTTGCCAAGATCAATTATGCCTTTGAACAACCGGGTTATGTAGCCAATATAAAAATTGTAGATCAGCAGGGGCGATTGATTAAAACCATTGCCAACAATGAGACCCTTGGCTTTGAGGGCTTCTATCGGTGGGATGGCGAACAGGAAGATGGAAGCAAGTCGAGAGCCGGTTATTATATAGTTTGGTTTGAAGCGTTCAACGTAGATGGTTCAGTAAAGACTTTTCGCAAGAGGATTGTGGTGGCAACCCGTTAATCTGCCAAACCAAGGCCAATGAGCAGTTCGTCTCTTTTTTAGAACTTTTTACGCTTGGGAATTAATTTGAATACATTTTTTGTTTCAGGGGCTAGCCTGTATTTTTGCGCATTCTTTTTTTAAACCTTCTAAACAGGACAGTTTATGGCGAAGTCATCAAAAAAATCAACATCTAAGGCGGCCAAGAAGCCCGTTGCTAAAGCCAAATCGGCTTCAAAAAAAGCTAAAAAGCCAGTAGCCAAGGCCAAATCAGCGCCTAAGAAAGCTGCCAAAAAAGCAGTTAAGAAGGTAGTTGCAAAGAAAGTAGCGCCAAAGAAGGTTGTAGTAAAAAAAGCAGCCGCAAAAGCCCCTGCTACCCAGGAAGCGAAGAGAGTATTTTCAACACCAGCTTCCAGAAAACAAGAGGCCATGGCTATACCTAAAGTAGCTCCTCAGCTAACGATTTTTCCAATTATTACGCAGCGCCCCATTGCGCATAAGCCTTCAAAACCATCGTCAACACCGGAAGATAAAACCCGCTACTCAGATGATGAATTGAAAGAATTTGAGACGCTGATCAAAGGGAAGCTGGAGAAGGCAAAAGAAGAGTTTCGCATTTTGAAGGACACACTCAACAGAACGAATGATGCAGGAACGGATTCAACATCGGGTGGAAATACGAAAGTTCTTGAAGATGGTGCCGAGACAGCAGAGAAAGAAAACTTAAGCCAGTTGGCTGCGCGTCAATTGAAATACATTACAAATCTTGAAAATGCTTTGGTTCGTATTAAGAACAGAACGTATGGAATCTGCTCTGTTACCGGCAAGCTGATTTCGAAAGAAAGATTGATAGCTGTACCACACACTACGCAGTCGATTGAAGCTAAAATGATGAAACAGGATTAAAACCAGTAGCTGGTTGCCGGTTGTCGGTAACTGGAAATAAGCAACCGTTATGGACTTTTTACAAAACCACATTGAAGCGCTGATCTTTTGTTCTCCTTCACCTGCTAAACTTGCAGACTTAAAATCTTGCTTGTCTGAGATGTTTAATGCCGATGTGCCGGAAGAAGATATTCTTGGTGCGATTCAACGCATTGATGAAAAATTCAGCGCGGAGGAATACTCATTTCAACTATTTAAATCGGCCGGAGGCTATCAATTTTTAACAAAGCCTGCCTATCAGGCGAGTATTGGTATCATGCTGAGGCAGCAATCCAAAAAGCGATTGTCAACATCAGCCATGGAGACACTATCCATTATTGCCTACAAGCAGCCTATCTCAAAAACAGAGGTGGAGAACATTCGTGGTGTGAATTGTGATTATGCTGTGCAGCGATTATTAGACAAAGGATTGATTGAAATTTTGGGCAAAGCAGAAACGATTGGAAGACCAATTCTTTATGGAACAAGCCCGAAGTTCATGGAATATTTTGGAATCAGTGAGTTGAATGAATTGCCCACACCGAAGGACTTTACGGAAGAGGTGAACACCATTGGCGAGACGCCAGAGAATCAATAGCGAAACATAAATCACATCAATTGCATAAATGCCGCAGATCACCTGCGGCATCTTTTTTCTAAAGAAGATCAACAACAAAATGAATTAGGCCGTTTGTGCCTACCTTTAAACTATGGCACGACCAAGAATGAACTCCGGCAAAGGCAAAGGAACCCCCTTTGGCAAAAGAACTGATTCTGAAAAAGCATTTCGAAAGCGTGGTAGTTCACGGCCTGACAGCTTTGAATCAAAGCGACCATCGCGGCCCTACTCAGGCGGAGAAGATCGGCCAAAATTTAAATCAGGCCCTGGAGGATTTAAGCGAAGAGGTGATGATGAAGGCAATGATCGCAAGCCACCATTCAAAAGAGGACCATCTTTCGGTTCTTCTGAGAAGCCTTTGTTTAGAAAGCCGGGAGGAAAAACATATGACCCTCGTGCAGGCAGAGATGATGATCGTGGAGATTTTAAAAAGCGAGATGGAGACTCCTCTTTTGACAGAAAGAAAACAGAAGGAAGATATTCTGGTGACAACGATAAAAAACCTTTTCAAAGAAGAGAAAGTCCTTCGTTTGGATCGAGGCCGGAGCGGCCCACATCATTCCGCAAAACTGAAGGAGGCTCGCGAAGCTTTGATGATAAAAAACCGTTTGCCAGAAGAACGGAAAGATCAGAAGGAGAGGACGATAAAAAGCCATTTGTAAAACGTGATGGAAAATTTGAAGACAGGCCTGCTCCTTTTCGTAAGACAGAAAGAGACACACGAAGTTTTGGAGATAAGAAGCCTTTTGCAAGAAGATCTGATTCAGGATCGGAGAGACCTGAAGGAGATAAAAAACCATTTGTAAAGAGAGAAGGAAAGTTTGGAACAAGGCCGGATGGATTTACCAAAGCTGATCGGTCCAAAGGGAGCGAAAGCGAATTCGGAAGACCTTTCAAAAAGTCATTTACAAAGCCGCGAACAGAAGGCCCTCCATCATTCACCAGACGGAGTCGTACGGATGAAGTAAAAAAAGATGATGGGCTTACACGCTTGAATAAATACATGGCCAACAGCGGTATGGGCTCGCGAAGAGAAGCGGATGAAAAGATTAAACTCGGCCTGGTGAGTGTCAACGGCACTGTCATTACGGAGATGGGTTATAAAGTGAAGAAGGGAGATGTAGTTCGCTATGAAGACAAAATTTTGAAAGCCGAGAAACCGGTTTACATTTTGTTGAATAAGCCAAAAGGATTTATCACTACCACCGATGACCCGCAAGAGCGCAGCACTGTGATGGGTTTAGTGTCAGGGGCAGTGAAAGAACGCATTTACCCAGTGGGTCGCCTCGACAGGAATACAACGGGATTATTGTTGCTTACTAACGATGGGGATCTCGCTGACAGACTGACGCATCCCTCGTATCAGGCAAAGAAGGTTTATAAAATAGAGTTGGACAAACCCATCACCAAGAGTGATTTTATAAAAATTCAGGAAGGTGTACACCTGGAGGAAGGAAAAGCCAGAGTAGATGAAGTTGCCATTGTGAGTGATGATAAGAAAACCATCGGCCTGGAAATTCACATTGGATGGAACCGCGTGGTGCGGAGAATATTTGAATCACTGGGTTATCAGGTGGTAAAGCTGGATCGTACTATTTATGCGGGCCTTGACAAAAAAGATTTAGCACGTGGTCAGTGGCGCTTTCTCAAAGCTGAGGAGATTGTGATGCTTAAGCATTTTAAGTAGGGATCAATTGCGTTTTATAGGTATTGCATATCCAACACCAAACCCAATCCAATAGGGGCGAGAGGTAACTCCGGCATAGTTCATGCGAGTTAGTGAATACCCTACAAACGGAGTTATTCGAAATTCCTTTTCACCAATTGATAAATGACGAGCGTAGCCTAAGTTGGCCATATACTGTGATTGCGCTGAATAGGGATAATTTTTTGTTAACAATTTTTGCGCGTCTATGCCAAAACTCATATACTGATTTTGCTTCTGGCCTAGGCTAATTGGATATAGGACTCCAATTGAAACTGAGACTCCCTCAATTCTGTCATTCACTTTATTTATCACCGTTATCACTTGATTTGTCTCATTGGCATTGTAAGAAAATGCAGTTTGATATTGAAAATAAGAGACACCCAGGGTCAAATATTTATAAGAAATGAACTCATAATCCAGCGTTATGCCAATTTTAGTTCCTAATCGTTTTGTACTTAAAGCCGATGGAAAATTAAAATTGCTAAGGTGAATTCCGTCTGTGTTGGGTCTGAGATTTTTATAATTTAGGAAAGGTTGAGCGGAAATTGTAAGCCACATCCTTTTCTTAAACCTTTTCTCCGGTGAAGAAATTACCAGAGAATCAACATTAGTCAATTCACTTTCTTTAACTAACTGGATTGAGTCAAGTGCGGCTGGGAATTTATTAATTCCTTTCTCGGAGTCGGCATCAACATTTAAGGCTGACTCCTTCTCATTTTTCACAGAGTTTTTCATATAGGATGCTCCGAGCTTTAAGACATTTTGGTTTAGCTCAATAGGTTCCTTATTTATTTCCACATTGACCTCCTCTTTCCTATTGGGCGGAAGTTTGAGAGAGTAAGAGCTATCCTCTTTTTCTTTCAAATTGGGGGGCGGTAAAATTTTAGACTGAAACGAATCTGAGTTGATCAATGAACTTTCTTCCTTCTTTGGATAATAAAGGGATAGTATGGGAATGAGTGCAAGCAGAGCAATGATCGAATAGCTGAAAGTTCTTCGAAGCACGATCGAATTCGCCTTGTTCTTGCTAAGTTCTTGCAAAAGAAATCTCTTGCCATCAGGAGGCGCTTCCGATTCAAAGTCTTCAAATTTCTTTTGAAGAATTTTTTTTATTTCAGAGTCCGATAACGTTCCCATGATTGTTTGTTTTTAGATTTTCTAATAGTCGCTTCAAAAATTGCTTTGCTTTTGTCAACTGAGACCTGGAGGTGCTTTCTGTAATGTTGAGTGTAACAGCTATTTCTTTGTGAGTGAAATCATCAATCATGGCCATATTGAAAATTGTCCTGTAACCCTCCGGCATAGTCTTAATGATTTCCAACAGCACTTCGTAATCCAGGCTTGAAATCAGCAGCTCACTAGTTCGATCGAATAATGGGATTTCTTTAGTGTAATTTTCTTGAACCATAAAGAGATAACTTCTCCTTTTTTTGAGATGGTTAAGAGCACAGTTTATAATTATTTTTCTCGCCCATCCAGGAAAGGATTCTGCCTTGCCTAATTTTCCTATGTCTGTAAAGATTTTTAGAGTTGCATCTTGAAAGATATCTTTAGCATCATCTGGGTCCCCCGAGTACCGAACACAAATGCCCATCCATCTTCCTTTCATTTTGTCATAAAGCAATCCCAGAGCTTTTTGATCTCCTTCTTGACATTGCTCAACAAGATTTCCCAGGTTTAACATAGAGGAAAGTTCAATGGAAAACCCACTGAACTTTTTTAAATGGCCTATAGAATGCCAATCAATTGGTCACATCAATTACGGCTTCATGCGCGGAAAAGTATTGTGAAAATTTAGGGTCATAAAACAATTCTTCGTCATTTTCAGCTCCAGAAGCATTAACATGAAGATAGTATTTGAATTTTACCTGACCCACAAAACCTGTAGGGGGAGCATAAGTGAGAATTGCGTGCCGACCCTCAGTGCCGCAGGCGCATATATCTACGTTTACAGCATCCGCATTTTGACTGACATCCCCAGGACGATCTGAAGCAAAGCCAATCTCTCCGGGTTTAGCGCTAAAAATATCAAACCCGCAGAATTCCGGATTATTAAGCAAGTTGACGACTAAGACGTCTTTGTTTGAGATCTTGATATAGGTAAATGCTTCACTATTTTCACACTCAGCCTGTTTAGAAAGCTGAACATTTACTTCTGCATTGCTATTGTCTTTTTCCTTAATTGTGAAGGAAAATTGACTTGGACTGCTTGCTGTAGAACTAACCTTGACATATTGGTCGGCAAAATATTTTGCCCCGGAAGTCTCTGGCACAGAGACTGACTTGTAATTATTGATCAATTTTTTTAAGTCGATAACGGCCGACTTATTGTCGATGGTAACGAGTTTGACATTTAATTTTCTTAGGTCACCATCACTTGTAACTGTGTCACAGCCAGACATAAGCAAGGCAGCGAAATAGATGAGGGGAATTATTTTTTTCATATGCTCCTATAGTTTTGATTTTTTATCTAAGACAACTCCCGCGATCGTTTCGCTGCCTCAAATAACCTGAAAAGTAATAATGGATACCTCCAATAAGTACTTGTGCTATAGAAGCTTTCTTATTAAAATGCCAATGTTGGTTGTTTCAGCAACTAGCTATCTAACTTTTAGCTTTAATTATTAAAGCTGATCTCACTACTCATTCTTCAAATTTTCTACCGGATTGACAAACGTGGCGCGCCAGGCCTGCGATCCAATCGTTACTATTCCGAAGATAATGAGTATGAAAACACCAAGAACGATCGTAACCATATCTACCGACACGTGGTAAGGAATTTGCTCAAGCCACAAGTTGTTGATGAAGTAGGCGGAGGGGATCGCCAATACAATGGCTATTAACAGCAACGATACAAAACCCTTTGATAAAAGATAAATGAGAGAGCCATTGCTGCTGCCGAGCACTTTGCGTATAGAAATTTCTTTGATGCGTGTTTCTGTGGCATAAGTAGCCATCCCTAAAAGTCCGAGACAAGAGATGGTGATGGCAAGGAATGAGATAACGCTCAGGATACTGACCAAATCACCAAAAAGGATATCATAGAATTTATGAACCTCAGCATCAAAATCTTTATAATCTACTTTCAACGTAGGATTGATCTTTGCCCAAGCTGTTTCAATGCTTTTACCGGCCTCTTCGTAAGTGCCAGTGTATTTTACCTGTAGCAGGTTGTATTCTTCAGGGTTGTTAATCAATGCAAGGGGTTCCATTTTGTCCATTAGCATTTGATGGTTGTAGTTCTTTACTACGCCAATGATTTGTTTGTGTGATGAGTCTTTTTGAAAGATGATCTCTTCTCCGAGCGCTTCCTGAGGAGATGAGAAATGAAATGTCTCCGCTGCCTTTTCATTCAGCACTATAAAATTTTTATTGGAAGCTCCATCATTAGCTTCAAAGTACCTGCCTGCCACCAATGAAATTTCTAGGTTCTTGAGATAATCCTCATCTGTAGAATAGTACAACAAATCTGTCCATTCTTTTTCATCCAATGTACGTTTGTAGTTTTCGCCATAGCTTTGTCCTGCAGCAGGCACATGTGAAACAGCCGTAACACTTTCAATATTGTTATAGTTAAGTAATTCGATCTTCAGTGCTTCGGGCGAAGTGTCGCTCAAACCCACCACTATCTTTTTCTCCATATTAAATCCATGATCGGCACGGAGGAAGAGTTGTAGTTGATCGAACACAACAATAACAGAAAGGATAAATATCAATGAAAAGGTGAATTGAAGTACAAGTAGGGTTTTGCGTAAGCGCATACCGGAAAGGAGTCGCATGGAACTAAGCTCCTTCAATACTCTTATGGGCTGAAATCCGCTAAGCACCACAGCAGGGAAAATCCCTGCCAGGATGCCAACAAAAACAGCAAAGACAATAAATGAAATGAACACAAAATAATTTGCTTCCAATTCCCACTTCAGTATTTGCGCAAAGCTCAACTCTAACATTAAGGGCTTGAGGATAATGAGCATGATCATGGCGCCAATCAAGGCAAGCAATGCGACAATTACCGATTCAGACAAGAACTGTACGAATAGCTGCCAACGCATAGCACCCGTAACTTTGCGCACACCTATTTCGCGGGCACGGGTAAGTGAGCGCGCAATGGATAAGTTGGTGAAGTTGAAGCATGAGGTGAGTAGTACGACTCCTGCCAGCCCGATAAAAAAGTAAACAAATATCCAGGGTAAAAATGGACCAATAGGATTGTTGATAAAAGCACTCGGTGTAATGCTCATCAGCGATTGAAAGGAGTATTTTATTTTGTTCTGTATATCTGGATTGGGTAGTACTGTAAAATATTTTTTTTCTATCGAAGTCAGGTGTTTTTGAATGTCAGCAGTCGTTTTACCTTTTTCGAGTAACACGTAAATCCACCCAGAAGTATAGTTATACCAGTTGTCAAGATTCTTTTCGCGCTTGGCTTGCGTCTCAAGACTGTTCACACTACTCAGGCTGGCTAGCGCATCGAACACGATGTGCGATTTATTATGGTTATCCTTTAAAACTCCGGTGACTTTATAAGGCCCCTCATCACCTACTTTAAATGTTTCTCCTAAAGGGTTTTCTTGTTTAAATAATTTCTTCGCGGCTTTTTTTGTAAGTACGACTGCATAAGGTTCAATGAGTGCCGTGCGCGAATCACCATACTCCAATTCATATTCGAAAAGCTCAAGAATTTCCGGATCGGCAAAATATCCCGCTACCGGTATGTTTATGTTTTGACCGATGTCAATCCACATATTTCCAAAGCCCCGAACAATACGTACCGCCTTCTCTACACCGGTATAATTTTCAAGTAGCTCTTGCTTTAAGGGCAATGTAGTCGTAGCTGTTTCACTTCTTTCCTCCCCCTTAGTGCCTGTTGGAATAGAGTTGATGCGGTAGATACGGTCTCTCTTAGTATTGTATCGATCGTAACTCAACTGATCGGCCACTAACATGATAATCACCATGGAGAGTGCCATTGCCACCGCCAGGCCAAATACATTGATGAAGGAGAAGAAACGATGGCGCCACAGGCTGCGAAAAGCAGTTTTAAGATAGTTGACAAACATGTTTGTTAGCTTAGTAAGTGGATACGAAATAATAATAGAGCCTGAATTGAATCATAAACCCAAATAGCATGATCAATTTTTTTGGAGATTGTCCCGCGCCACACGCACGTGCAGCAGCTCGCAAATGACGTTACTTGTTCGTTTCCTTCTTGACAACGAAATAGTAAATCAAAAACCCAAGCGAAATAGATACTGCAAATAGACCATAGGGCAATGGCGACTCCGGGCTAACCGGTACATACTCCATGATCATCAGCGAAAGTCCGCCAAAGAAAGCAATCAATCCCCACTTTAATGAGGAGTATTTAGCGTCAACCGAGCCTGGAACTTGCTGTTTGAAAATAGCCTGTGTGTCTTCGTTGACAAATCCCTTATCAATCATCTTCTTCTTTAAGATATAGTCAGTCATTACTTTGGTAAAAAAGTAAATTCCTAGAGAGAATGTGCCCATTACGGTAAGGGGCATCAGTACTTCGGCCAAATTTGCATCCATAAATTTATTTTTAATTGTTAATTGGGGTATGAGACAGGGAATGTATTCTCAATGTTGCAGGTAATCTCAATAATCTTCAATTTTTTTAAGAATCGATACCCATAACTGCACTGCCGATCGAGAACGGGCCAGCATCAACGCTGACACTTATCTTTTCTTTACCTTCCCTGCAACATTGCAGTAATAGCCGGTGTCTAACCCCGAAATGATGGACGATAGAGCCCTGGTCTCGGCTATAATAGGCGGAGATTTGAAGGCATTCAAACTGTTAATTAAGCAGCACGAAAGGCTTGTGGCTCACATGGTCAGTCGATTGATTGACCGGGATGAAGATCGTGAAGAACTCTGCCAAGATGTGTTTCTGAAAGTTTATGAGAAGATATCGGAGTTTAATTTTCAATCAAAGTTGTCAACATGGATCGGCACGATTGCTTATCGGCAGGGGATCAATCACTTGCGGAAGAGAAAAATCGAATTAAGTGACATAACCGAAGAAGATAGTTTTAAAGCACGATTCATTGCCTCAGAAAACCCTGAAGAGGAACTTGTTGACAATGATATGGACGAATGGGTAATAAAATTAGTGGATCAATTACCTACACAATACAAAACGGTATTAACTTTATACCATGTGGACGGGATGAGCTATCCTGAAATTGGAAACATTACCGGCATGCCGGAAGGAACAGTAAAAAATTATCTTTTCCGTGCACGCAATTTGCTAAAAGAGAAAGTAAAGAAGCACTTGGGTAAAGAAGAAATGATATGATGAACCGCGCAGACGAAGAATTACAAAGCCAGATTGAGAAAGGCCACCCTGCAGATGGAGCAGATGCAGCTGCGTATAGAAAAGTATTTAGCGCACTAAAGAAGGAACCGTCTTTCGTATTGCCTACCAGTTTTTCGGATGATATCATCAAGCGAATCGAAATTGCAAAGCCGCAGACATCAAATGACAATCTTTGGCTAGGCCTTGGGGTTTTTGGATTTGTTATCACAGCCATTATCACAATAGTCCTTACCGGATTCAATCCGGGCGTTGGCGCTTTCAAATTTTTATCGGGCTATGCCGGCTTGTTTGCCTTTGGCATCATATTCATTCTTCTGCTGAATTATTTTGATAAGAAATTCATAAGACCCTTGGCGTCCTAGATAGAAATATTGACGTGCCGTTCCTTTCGGGAAATAACAATCACCGTTGAAAATGCATTCATTTCCACCTGTGTATAAATTTTATACGCTGGGGTTGATTTTGTTATCTTACCGCTTTTGAAATTGAACCGCTACTTTTCCATAGCTCTTATTGTACTCTTCCTACTCAACTTCCTGGGAGTATATCTCTATTTTGGAGTGCGATTGTTTCAGATTCGAACGGAGATGCGTGCTGCCCTTAAAGATTTGCCTAAGGAGCAACTGGAGGTGTTCTCAATGAATCAACAAGACTTTAAAAAAGTACGTGTAGATGAGCACGAGATAAAGATAGAGGGTAAAATGTACGACATAGCCCGAATTGAGCGTGACCATGACCTTGTTGTTGTTTACGCTGTGCATGACAAGGCTGAAGACAACCTTCTTTCTTTCCTTGATGAAATAGCAAAGCGCCCTCTTCAGGATAGGAAATCTCCTCCATCACAGATACTTCAATTTATAGGACTTACTTTTTTACCTCCTTCTAAAACAACACTTTCCAATCGGGATGGAAAAAGGGTGGAGCTGAATACTGCGTATTCGTTCCATCATAATGACATTACTCGTACAATAGAAAGCCCACCGCCTCAGGGCTGATTTCATCACCTCTATTTAACACCATCACTTTTAGGTATGGTGTAATCACCTATTATACTTATTCATTAAAAAAATATGAAAACGATATTTTCTGTTTTTCTATTAACAATATATTCTGTTGGGTTTGCTCAGTATGCTGAAAAAGAATTCAATCAATCTGATACCACACGAACTTCTTATTTAGATGAAGTCGTAATTTCTGCCAACAAAATTCCGGAGCCAAGAAGAAACGTGGCCCAGCAGATTAAAGTAATCAGCCCAACAACCATTCGGAATTTTAATGCTCAAAACTCTGCCGATCTGATATCCAATTCGGGAGTAGTAGCCATACAAAAAAGCCAACAAGGAGGAGGAAGCCCTATCCTTCGAGGTTTTGAAGCAAGTCGTGTGCTGATGATGATTGATGGAGTGCGAATGAATAACCTGATTTACCGAGCTGGTCATTTGCAAAACATTATCACCTTAGACAACAATACATTGGATAGGGCGGAAGTTCTTTTTGGACCTTCCTCCACGGTGTATGGAAGTGATGCGTTGGGTGGTGTGATTCATTTTTATACGCGCAACCCGGAGCTGGCGAGGGACAAACAGGGCCTTAACTTTGGAGGCAATGCATTTGTGCGAACGGGTTCTGTGAATGCTGAAAAAACAGGTCACCTTGATTTTAATCTTGGAGGATCACGCTTTGGATCTTTTACTTCCTTCACCTACAGTGACTTTGGTGATTTGAAAATGGGAGAAAAAACCAACAGAGCGCTTGATGCACAATTTGGTGTTCGTACTCAATACGCGCAGCGTGCCGCTGACAACCTGAGTGATGTATTAGTAACTAACAAGGATCCTTTTACCCAAACTCAAAGTGGATTCAAGCAATGGGATTTGTTGCAAAAATTTCTGTTCAAGCAAAACGAACGGGTAAGTCATGTCCTTAATTTCCAACACTCTAATTCGACCGATGTCCCTCGCTATGATCGCTTAACCGATCCACAAGGAAGTGGCCTTCGTTTCGGAGAATGGTATTACGGCCCTCAAAAAAGGATAATGACTTCTTATCAATTAAAAGTGAGTGACCTGGGATCGTTGGCAGATAATATGACGGCTACTGTGAGCTATCAGGATGTAGAAGAAAGTCGCCATGACCGCAGATTTAATAATAACAACAAAAACAGCCGAATAGAAAATGTAAAGGTTTGGGGACTTACGATCGACCTGCAAAAGAAGTTTGGCAACAATAGTTTAAGGTATGGAATCGATGGCCAGTTTAATTCACTGAAGTCAACCGCTTTTAGAACGGATATCACCACAGGAATTAAAAGTCCTCAAAATACGCGCTATCCGGATGGCGACAATACCATGAACCTGATGGCGCTCTATGCCACTCACACCTTGCAAATCAATGACAAGTGGGTATTGAATGACGGAGTGCGGATAGGAGGAAGTTTTCTTAACTCAACATTTATTGACAAAACTTTTTTCCCGTTTCCGTTTGACAATGTAAAGCAGAACACGCTGGTGAGTAGCGCCAATGTTGGAATTATTTATTCACCTTCGAGTTGGAAGTTTTCATTTATGTCGAGTACAGGTTTTCGTGTACCCAACATTGATGATCTGAGTAAAGTGTTTGAGACAGTATCGGGGACAGCTACAACTCCTGGCCAGCTTACTATTCCGAATCCTGACCTTAAACCAGAAAAAACAATAAATGGAGATTTCAACGTTACCAAATTTTTTGGTTCTAACGTACGATGGGAAGGTGTATTCTTTGCCACCAGTTTCTTCGATGCCATTGTTACTGCACCAGCTACCCTTAACGGTCAGTCAACCGTTACATACAATGGATTCCCCGCAGCTGTTTACGCCAGTCAGAATAAGAGTAAGGCCTATATCTATGGCTATAGTACAAGCATCAGGGCTGATGTAACTGATAACCTTGTATTCACTGCTTCTTACAATTACACGTACGGGAGAGTGAAAGAAGGAAACGGCATTTATGAAGCCCCACTGGATCATATTGCTCCCGACTTTGGTCGTATAGGTATTCAGTACAATACGGCAAAGTTCAAATCGGAACTCTTTAGCAACTTCAATGGATGGAAGCGTATAACGGATTTCAGCAATAGTGGTGAAGACAACCCACAATATGCGCCTGCAGCAGGAATGCCATCATGGTACACCCTCAACCTAAGAGCAGGATTTGACATAAATAAAATCATTACGCTTCAGGCAGGTGTTGATAATATGCTGGACTTACAATACAGAACATTTGCTTCTGGTATTAATGCTTCGGGGAGAAATATTTTTGGAACACTGAGGGTTAAATTCTAACCTTTGAAGGCATCCTGCATTTTTATGGCAGGATGCCTTATTTTTTCATGAGCAACGTTCCGCTTTTTTTTTAGCTTAATTTTTTATCAAATTGAGCTACTTAAACTAATCATTCCCAATTATGAAAAAGATTTTCATCCTTACGTTTTTTCTCTTTCTGGGTCTTTCATTGAAAGGCTATAGCCAGACAGTATATGCTTCCGATAAAGGAGAGAAGTACCATACTGCTGATTGCAAGCTGTCCGGAGATGCTAAAGACATTACATTAGTTGCAGCAAAAAAAGCAGGTAAAGGGCCTTGTGGAATTTGCAAGCCAGATGTAGCCGTGGTGGCAAAACAATGCGCAGGCAAAACCGCTGATGGCACCCGCTGTAAAAGAATGACAGCGAGCAAGGCAGGTAAATGTTATCAGCATAAGACAACCTGACACAATAAAAGTGGAGCGAAGGAAGATACACTCAAAGGGGCCAACTTTTTCACGGATTGTATCCGGGGCTTGGCGGTGGCATACAGTCTCGCCTGCAACGGTGGAAAAGTTGATCCATACTTCGCTTGATGCTGGCATTACCACATTTGATCATGCAGATATCTACGGAGATCATGGCAACGAAGAAATTTTCGGGCAAGTACTGAAAAAGAACCCAGGCCTTAGAGAAAAAATGGAGTTGATTTCCAAGTGTGGCATCAAATTCAATTCTGCCAAACGACCGGCAACGCGTGTCAAGCATTACGATACTTCGAAAGAACATATCATCTGGTCGGTGGAGAACTCACTCAAGATGCTTGGCACCGATCGCCTGGATTTGCTATTGATTCATCGCCCTGACCCACTCTTAAATCCCATTGAGGTAGCAGAGGCATTCAGTCAATTAAAGCGCGATGGAAAAGTTTTACATTTTGGCGTGTCTAATTTTACGCCATCACAATGGAAAATGCTACAACATTATCTTTCTTTTCCCTTAGTCACCAATCAAATTGAAATCTCCCTTTCGCGAGTCGATCCCCTCTTCAATGGTGATATTGATTTGTTAATGGAACACGAAGCCTCAGCCATGGCGTGGTCACCCTTGGGAGCAGGACAACTAAAATTTGACGACCATCAATGGTTTGCAAAGGCAACCCATTACAATGCTTCGTATACACAATTGGCGTTGGCTTGGTTGTTAAAGCACCCTTCTTTTATTTTTCCGGTAATAGGCACTACAAAACCAGAACGGGTTTTGGAAGCTTCTAAGTCAATCGATATTCAACTTGATCGGCAAGATTGGTTCGAGATGCTGAAATGGACTACGGGTACAGAGGTAGCCTAGATAATGATCAGGATTCTTTTCCGATGAACAAAAATATCATCAACAGATTTTTAATTGTTTTTAGCCTGATAGTATGCTGTGCTATTGAGTCGTTTGGTCAGGAGGTGGATCTTGTTAGGCTTGGTTATACAAAATCAGAAATAGCCGCGGAACAGATTGGCATGGCGGCCTCACCGGATGGAAAGATCATAGCCTTTGTGTATAGTGATAAGACAATCAAAATTTTTGATGTTGGAGTCGGTAAGTTTATAAAACGATTTAAGGGACCCTATTCCGGTTTGTTTGATGTATATGTGACAGCGAATGGAAAAATCGCTCTCATCAATGAAAAAGAAGTCCAACTGTGGGATTGGAAGAAAGAGCAGTTACTTACAAAGTTTTCGCTTTCGCAGGAAGCGACAAAGGCAGCCTTTACGGGTGTCACTAATTATCTCGCGGTCGGCCAGAAGGATGGAGTTACAGCAATCTTTGACCTGAATAATCAGAAGTTTATCCGGGAGATCACACTTAATAAACATCACGTTGGTGCGCTGGCTTTTCATCCCAATGGAAAGGACATTGTCATTGGAGTAATAACGGCACTAAGCTTTAGCCCTCAGCCGTTAACACTCTTTGATGTGTCTACAGGAGAGCAGAAGAGCAAGTCATCGGAGACGGGATATTTTACCATGGTAGCCTTTAATGAAAAAGGCGATGAGTTAATGGCGGCCGGACTAAATGGAAGCGCATTGAAGACGCTGCTGATCACATTCGATGGCTCTACGTTGCAATTGAAGAGAAAGCTCGATTCAGAAATAAACCTAACGAATTCTAGAATTCCATACGGGGCTTTGTTTGCCCACAGTAAACTTTTTGCACTCACGGTAGCACAGTCATTTAATGTGAGCGATGCGCAAACCGGCACAGTAACCTTCACAACAAAATCAGACCGAATGAAAACCCCACCCTTTATGAAATTGGGGTCGGGCAGCTACAATGTTTTTTTGTTGGGCAACGAAAAAATTCTTCTCAATGCTTCGAAGAACAACA
>Ga0075163_10002662_pt1 | contig 23965 bp, 15 predicted proteins | sample JI1023141ADNA_FD_71478 | JGI IMG/M metagenome (GOLD analysis project Ga0075163, IMG submission 71478) | Wastewater effluent complex algal communities from Wisconsin, to seasonally profile nutrient transformation and Carbon sequestration -... | ecosystem: Engineered > WWTP > Effluent > Algae... | reverse complement strand
CTCGATCGCCAGGACGCGGCGCGCGACGAGATCGTGGCCGCGGCGGCGGTCATCTACCGCCACCGCTTGACGAGCCGGCGAGCGCTGACGACGAGCGGATCGGGACGCGACGCGTGGCTCGATCGCTCGCGGCGCGAAGTCTCGACGCACGTCGAGCGGGCCGCGCAACGCCCTCCGTCGCATCCGTCGGCTGGCGCTTCGAGCCATGGGGGTCGCGCGTGAAGTACTTCGTCACGGTGAACGGTCGTCCCGTCGAGGTCGACCTGGTCGAGCGACTCGGTCGCCTGCACCTGTCGATCGGCGGTCGTGAATTCGACGTGGGCTACGACGAGGTCGACGAACTCGGCCAGGTCGTGTTGAACCACGCGGGCCGCAGCTACGGCTTGTCCGTCGAGGGCGACACGAACGACGTCGCGATCACGCTCGCGGGCCACTACTACTCGGTCAAGCTCGAGGACGAGCGCGAGCGCGCCGCGAAGGCCGCCGAGCGCGCCGCGGGTCGTTCCGGCGGAGTCGTGACGAGCGTGATGCCCGGCGTCGTGGTCGAGGTGCTCGCCAAGCCGGGCACGCTCGTCGCGAAGGGCGATCCGTTGCTCATCCTGTCGGCGATGAAGATGCAGAACGAGATCGGCGCGCCGATCGACGGCACGGTCAAGGAAGTCCACGTGACTCCCGGCACCGCCGTGAGCGCAGGCGCGAAGCTCGTGACGCTGACGCCGGCCGCGACCTGAACTCGAAGAAGCCTCCTCGATCGGGATCGACGGCGCGACGCTGTCGATCCCGCGAGTTCGCCGCTACTTCGCTGGCCCCGTCGTCGCGGGGATCGACTTGGCGAGCGTTTCGATCTTCTGCACGGCGTCGTCGTTCTTCATCGCCTTCGCGACGGCGATCGCGCGTTCGCACGCGACGCGCGCGCGCGCCGGACGGCCCAGCGACTTGCACAGTTCGGCCACGGTGACCGTGGCCGAGAGCTCGTCGCCGGCCAGGCCCAGGCTGTGGTAGATCGCGGCGGCGTGCGAGGCGGCTTCGAGCGCGGCCGCTTCCTTGCCCAGCGCGCGCTCGGCCGCGCAGATCGCGTCGTAGCCCATTCCCGAACCCCACCAATCGCCCAGCGCCATGGCCTTTTGCAGGCATTCCTCGCCGGCGGCGAGTCCGCCCGCGCTGTCGCCCTTCTCGAGCGCTTGACCGGCGCGACCGGACGCGGCCTGTCCTTCGCGGAACTGCTTGCGTTGCGCTTCGTCCCAACCGACGAAGGCCGACGTGTAGTCGAAGATCATCGGATCGCCCGACGCTTCGAACGCGATGCGAGCGCCCCACAGCGCGCGCTCGTGCATCTCGCCGATCTTGACCATGTCGGGCTCCTTGTCCTTGGCCTTCTCGCGCACGCGCAGGCTGCCCTCCAAGTCGGCGTCGATCGTCGGGAGCACCGCGCCGGGGTTCGCGCGCCACAGGGCCAGCAGACCGTCGTGGTCCTTCTTGCCGGCGAGCTCGACGAACTTCGTGCGCACTTCCTTGCCGCTCTGCGCGGTCGGGGCGGCGAGCGTGATCGCGACGGGCGACGCGGGGCTCGCGGCGATCGTCGTCGTCGCCGGCGCGGCGGCGGTCGCGGAAGCGAGCAGCGGGAAGAGCAGGGGGGCGAGGATCATCGAGGAACTCCGTCGGGTGCTGGATCGTGCGCCGCGGCTTCCGCCGAGCGAGGAATCGAGTCGCGGCAGGATATCCGGCATACTGCGCTTCGACCATGGACCTCGCATCACGCGTTCTCGATTGGGTGGCGATCCGCTCCGTCACGGGCCACGAAGGCGACTACGGCGACGCGTTGGCGCGCCGCTGTCGCGAACTCGGTCTCGACGTCGAGCGCCAGGAGCTCGCGCCCGGTCGCTTCAACGTGCTCGCGCGCGGTGCGCGACCGCAGGTGGTCGTGTGCACGCACCTCGACACGGTGCCGGGCGACGTCCCGGTGTCGAAGACGCGCGAGGCCGTGTTCGGTCGCGGCGCCTGCGACGCCAAGGGGCCGGCCGCGGCGATGCTCGCGGCGGTCGAGCGCTTGTTGGCCGAAGGCGAGGATCGCGTCGCGTGCTTGTTCACCGTCGGCGAGGAAACGGACAGCGCCGGCGCGCAGCTCGCCAACGCGCGTCTGGCGGAGCCGTGGGACCCGCGGTTCGTGATCGTGGGCGAGCCGACGGGCAATCGGTTCGTCGCGGCGGGCAAGGGCATCTACAAGGCGCGTCTCGTCGCGCGCGGGACGGCCGGTCACAGCTCGCAATCGGTCGGGCCGTCGGCCGTGCACGAGCTCGTCACGTGCGCGCACCGCTTGCTGGGCGAGTCGTGGGGCACGCACCCGGTGCTGGGTCCCGGCACGATGAACATCGGCACCATCCGCGGCGGCAGCGCGGCCAACGTCGTGGCCGAATCGGCCGAGTGCGAGGTGTTGGTGCGCACGGTCGTGCCGATTCCCGACGTGCACGCGCGCGTCGAACGTGCGCTGACGCCGCACGTCGAGATCGTGAAGCTGCACAAGGGCTACGGCCCGATCGAGTTCGACGTGCCGCCGGGCGAGGAGGGGATCCCCGTCGCGTTCGGCACGGACGTGCCGTACATGCCGCGTTGGGGCCGGCCGCTCTTGTACGGGCCGGGCTCGATCCTCGACGCGCACACGGATCACGAGAAGGTCGAGGTGCGCTCGCTCGAACGAGCCGTCGTCGACTACGAGCGCACGCTGCGCCAACTGTTGGCGCGCGTCGACGAGGCCGCGAAGGCCGGAGGGACGCGATGAGCCTCTCGAAGTCCGCCACGCCCGATCCCACGTTGCGCGGCGACGCGTTGCTCTCCGCGCTGGAGTCGGGCGCGTTGCGCGTGGCCGAGCGCGGCGACGACGGACGGTGGATCGTGCACGCGTGGATCAAGGAAGCGATCCTTCAGCTCTTCCGCGAAAGCCCGGTGGCGCCCGCGTTCGTCGAAGGCGCCGTCGAGGCCTCGGGCTCGTCGACGGTCTTCCGCGACAAGGCGCCGCTCAAGGTGCGCCGCTTCAACGAGTCGCACGGCGTGCGCATCGTGCCCGGCGGATCGGCCGTGCGCCGCGGCGCGCACTTGGCGAAGAACGTCGTGTGCATGCCGCCCATGTACGTCAACATCGGCGCGTTCGTCGGCGAAGGCACGATGGTCGACAGCCATGCGTTGATCGGATCGTGCGCGCAGATCGGCGCGCGCGTGCACGTGTCGGCCGCGGCCCAGATCGGCGGCGTGCTCGAGCCCGCCAACGCGCGACCGGTCATCGTCGAGGACGAGTGCTTCGTCGGCGGCAACTGCGGCGTGTACGAAGGCGTCTTGTTGCGTCGCGGCGCCGTGCTCGCGTCCGGGACCCTCCTCTCGTCGGGAACCGTGGTGCACGACCTCGTGAACGGTCGTGAGCTGCGCGGCACGCGCGAGGAACCGCTCGAGATCCCCGAGCGCGCCGTGATCGTGCCGGGGACGCGTCCTGCGGCGGGCGAGTACGCGCGCGCGCACGGATTGGCGATCGCCTGCGCGCTGATCGTCAAGTACCGCGACGAGAAGACGGACCGCGCGACGGCGCTCGAGGACGCGCTGCGATCGGCTCCCGAGCGCCGGAGCTGAGTTCGCGGGGCTCGGGAGGGCGACGGAGAGCGCCCCACGGGACGATTCGATTCGGGACGATTCGATTCGGGACGACGCGGTTCGGGGCGACGGCCGGGACGTCGCGCGATGGTTCGTCGCATCGCTCGCTCTGTTGCCCCAACGTGCAGTGTTATCGTGGCGAGATAACGCGACACCCGGCGAGGAGGCCGTCGGGGATCGTTAGTCTTTCCCTGTCGAAGAGCGGTTCCCCATGACGCCCCCCGCTGTTTCCCCGAACGCGCACTCGCGTTCCACGCCCGCGCGAATCCTGGTCGAGAACCTCGTCGTCCTCGTGGCCTGCGTGGCCGCCGGATGCCTCTCCAAGTGGTTGACGGTGCCGTCGCTGTGTCTCACGCCGGCCATCCTGAAGGCGGGCGTCGCGATGTCCGCGATGCTGCTCGTCGGTCCGCGCATCGTCCCGGCCATCGTCGCGGCCACGTGGGTGTGCACGTACTTCGATTGCGCGTTCGACGGCACCGACATGTCGACGTCGCCCGGGCCGGTCGTGATCGCGTGGGTCACGGCGGCGTTCGTGGGCGAGGCGCTGCTCGGGCGCTTCTTGGCGCGTCGTTTCTTGCGCGAACAGACGCGCGTCGAGAGCGTTCCGACCGGTTTGCACCTGATGATGCTCGTGGGGCCGTGCGCCACGATCGTGGGCGCGCTCGCGACGGTCGGTCCGGGCCTCGCTTCGGGAAATCTGCAAGGCGGCAAGGCCGTGTTCACGTTCCTGGCCGTGTGGGTCGCGCGCACCATCGCGGTGTGGATCGTGCTCCTGCCCGTCTGGGCCTGGATCTCGAATCCGCGAGGGTCCCGCTCGCGCTCCGCATGGTCGGTGGCGCTCCCCGTGACCGCCGCGTTCGTGGTCATGATCTCGGCGTTCCTGCTCGTACGCGCCGTCGAGAAGGACCGCGTGAAGCAAGACTTCGAGGAACTGGCGCGCTCGTCGACCGGCGAGCTGCGCAACGACACGCTGTCCGCGTTGGACGGCATGCAAGCCCTGGTCGCGTTCATCCTGGCCAGCGACTCGGTCGAGATCGACGAATACCAGCTCTTCGTGAAGCGCGTGTTCTCCAATGCTCCGGGCCTCGACACGGTGAGTTGGCTGCCGCGCCTCTCGCGCCAGAACCGTGCCGACTACGAACGCTCCGTCGCCGCGCGAATCGGCAAGGACTTCCACGTGATGGACCTCGACGCGAAGGGGCGCCTGCGACCGGCGCCCGATCGCGAGGAGCTCTTCCCGGAGAGCCTCGTCGCGCCGGCGGACGAGGAGGAGATGGAACTCCAGATCGACACGGCGGGCTGTCGCAGCATGGCACTGGCCATGATCGAGGCTCGCCGCACCCGCCGCGCGGTCGCCACGGAACCTCTCGACCAAGGCAGCGGAACGGTCGACGGCCGATGCGTTCTCGTGTTCGTGCCGGTCTTCCAACCGAACGAGGCGGACGCGCGCGCCGTGCGGCACTTGCCCACGAATGCGCGAAACGTCGCGGAGGACGGGCTACTCGGCTACGTGATGGCGGGGTTCTACGCGCGGCCCTTGGTCCAGGCCAGCTTCACCGACGCCAAGCGCAAGTACCTCGACATCGAACTCCAGGACACGACCGACGGCGTGCACCCCGTGTACTCGAGTCGCGACGAAGGTGGGCTCGGTCCCGCGGCGTCGGCGGATCACGACCGATTGGGCTTCGACAGTTACGGTCAGATCGCCGGTCGACGCTGGAGGATCGTACTCAAGCCGACCGAGGCCTACCTCGAGTCGCACGCCAGCTGGCCCTCGTGGTTGGCCGGCGTCCTGGGCTTCACCGCGTGTGTCGTGCTGGGGCTGTACGGGCTGATGCTCTCGGGTCGTCGCGGTCGCATCGAGGAACTCGTCGCGGCGCGCACGCGCGAACTGTCGTCGACGATCGACAGCCTCGTGACGGCGAACGAAGCCGCCCAGGTCGCGTCGCGCGCCAAGAGCCAGTTCCTCGCGAACATGAGCCACGAGTTGCGCACGCCGCTGCTCTCGGTCCTGGGCTTCACCGACATGATGACGCGCAACCAGGGCACCGAGGCGGAGCGCAAGGCCTGGACGGCCACGGTCCACCGCAACGGCAAGCAGCTGCTCGCGATCCTCAACGACGTCCTCGACGTCGCGCGCATGGAAGCCGGGCAACTCACGGTCGACAAGGCGCCTTGCTCGGTGGTGCGCGTGATCAACGAGACCTTGCGCCACTATCAACCCGAGGCCCAAGCCAAGGGGCTCTCGCTCGGTGGCGGCGTCGGCGTGGCGATCCCCGCGCAGATCGAGACCGACGCCGTGCGGTTGCAGCAGATCCTGTCGCAACTGATCCGCAACGCGATCAAGTTCACCGAGCGCGGTTCGATCCGCGTGTTGGCTTCGTCGATTTCGAGCGACCGCATCGAGATCCGCGTGATCGACACGGGTCCGGGCGTGCCTCGCGAGCAACTCGACCGCATCTTCGCGCCGTTCACGCAGGCCGACGGCTCCATGACGCGTCGCCACGGTGGGACGGGACTCGGACTCACGATCGCGCGCCGCTTGGCCGAACTGTTGGGCGGCACGCTGCGCGCCGAGAGCGAAGAAGGGATCGGCACCTCGTTCGTCCTGGAACTCGACGTGGGTGAGGCGGCCCGCAACGGACTCGTCGCGACCTTGGACGAAGACGTGACGCGGCCCGCGAGTGTGAACGACGGCCGTCTGACGGCGCGCATCCTGGTGGCCGAGGACAGCGACGACACACAGCTGCTCCTGTCGGCCGTCCTGGGGCGCGCCGGCGCCGAGCTCGTGCTGGCGCACGACGGTCGCTCGGCGTTGAACGCGTACGACGCGGCGATCGCGGCGGGTGAAGGCTTCGACTTGATCCTGCTCGACGTGCAGATGCCGGTGCTCGACGGCCACCAGACGGCGCGTGCCTTGCGCGAGCGCGGGTTCGAGGGACCGATCCTGGCCTTGACCGCGCACGCGTCGGCGGCCGACCGCGAGCGTTGCCTCGAGTCGGGTTGCGACGACTACGTGTCGAAGCCCTTCGACGCGCACACCTTGCTCTCCAAGTGCAAGGCGCGACTGGCCCAGGTCCCGCGGTCCGATCGGGCTCCGTCGCCGATCACGCCGCCGACCGTCGTCGACGCGACCCCGCCTCTCCGCGTGGACGAGTCCAGCACCTCGAGCTGAGGCGTCGCGCACGAAGGCCACGCGCGCCCGTGGGCCACGCCGCGATCGAGCGACCCGCGGGCGCTCGCCGACCGGGCCTTCCCCCGGGCACCGACGCAGCGCGCGCGGTTGACCCGGAACCGACGCACGGCCGCTCGGTTCACGATGGGCCCATGCCGTCCGGCCCCCTCGAGCCTTTCGTTCCCACCGCCGCCGATCCTTGGGATCGCGACCGCGCCGCCCATTTGGCGCGGCGAGCGGGTTTCGGCGCGTCGGCGCGCGAGCTGGCCGCGTTGGTCGACCGCGGGTTCGAGTCGGCGGTCGCGACGTTCGTCGACTTCGAGGAGTCGGATCCGGCCTTCGACACGTTGGCGCACGAGACGGGCGGCGCCATCGGCGACGTCGCGGACGACGAGCGTCCCGGGCAGCCGCTGATCGAGAACGTGCGGCTGTGGTGGATCTTCCGCATGGTCCACACGCGCGCGCCGCTGCGCGAGAAGCTCACGTTGCTGTGGCACGACCACTTCGCTTGCCAGGAGAACGAGGAACTGCGAGCGACGCTGATGCTGGAACAGAATCGCCTGTTCCGACGCCACGCCGCGGGCTCGTTCCGCGAGCTCCTGCACGGCGTGGCGCGCGATCCGGCGATGTTGATGTACCTCGACAACCGCATCAACGTGGCGGCGCATCCCAACGAGAACTGGGCGCGCGAGCTGATGGAGCTCTTCACGTTGGGCGTCGATCGCTACACGCAGCGCGACGTGGTCGAAGTGGCACGCTGCTTCACGGGGTGGACCACGGAGGACGACGCCTCGACGGCGTTCGTGTTCCGTCCCGAACGACACGATCCACGCGACAAGGTCGTGTTGGGGAAGACGATCACGGGACGGTCGGGCGCCGACGGCGTCGAGGAAGGCCACGAGGTGCTCGATCACCTCCTGACGCGGGAGGAGTCCGCGCCGTTCGTCGCGCGGAAGATCGCGCGTTGGTTCCACGACGACCAGCCCGACGAGGAGCTCGTCGACGCGTTGGCCGGGGTCCTGCGCGCCAGCGATTGGTCCGTGCGCGAGACCGTACGGGCTCTGTTCCGCTCGCGTGCCTTCCACGATCCGGCGCGACGGTTCACGTTCCGGCGCACACCGGTCGACTGGATCGCGAGCACGGCGCGATCGCTGGGCGTGTGGAACGTGCACGCGTTGCGGCCCGAATCGACGACGCGCGCGATGGGCATGCACCTGTTCCGACCGCCGTCGGTGGCGGGTTGGGATCTCGGCCCCGCGTGGGCGAACGCCGCCGCGGCGTTGGCGCGGCGCGACTTCGCCGAGCAACTGTCCCGGGCCGCGCACGCGCACGCGCGACCGTTCGGCGCACCCGCGCTCGACCTGGACGCCCTCGTGCGGGGCGCCCGCGGCGGTCGCTCGATCGTGCGCGCGATCGCCGCGCGCCTCCTGCTCGCGCCGCTGTCACCCGAACGCGAAGCGGCCGTGGCCGAGGCCGTCGACGGCGTGAGCGCGGGCGGTCACGCGCGCGTGCGTGCCGCGCTGCGTGCCCTGGTGGGTGCGTCCGAGTCGGGGCTGGCCTAGGAGCCGATCATGATCGACCGACGTTCACTGTTCCGGATCGGTGCCGCCGCCTCGGCTTGGGCCTTGGGCGGAGGGCGTGTGGAGCGATGGATCGGCGACGCGGGTCGCCGGGAGCACGACAGGAGTCCGCGACCGAACGTCGCGCGCGTCGAGAGGGACTCGAGGTCGGGCGACGATCGCACGCTCGTCATCCTGCAGTTGTACGGCGGGAACGACGGCTTCAACACGCTCGTGCGTCACGGGAACGACGACTACCGCCGCGCGCGTCCGAACTTGGCGATCCCGCGTGCGTCCGTGCTGCCGCTCGACGACGAGCGCGGCTTGCATCCGTCGCTGCGCCGCACGCGCGAGTGGTGGGACCGCGGCGCGGTGGCCTTCGTGGAAGGCGTGGGCTCCGATCGCACGAACCTCTCGCACTTCAAGAGCGACGCCGTGTGGCAATCGGGCGCGGCCGGCGTGACCGAGATGCGCACGGGTTGGATCGGTCGCTGGCTCGACCAGCGCATCGAGGCCGATCTCGCGGACGGTCGGCCCGAACCGTCGAGTCTGACTGCGATCTCGATCGGTCGCGACGTGCTGCCCGTCGCGTTGCGCGCGGCGCGGGCGCGCCCGCCCACGATCCCCGACCTGGACGCCTTCACCCGCGAGCGCGACGGTTGCGCGTTGGACCAGGCACCGGTCATGCGGGGCGAATCGCGCGCGCAACGCGAGTTGCTCGAGGAAGACGTCGTGTTGCGCGCCGCGTTGGAGGCGCGGACCAAGCTCGCGCGGGCGAGCGAGCTGCCGGCGTTGGCGGACTATCCGGGAACCGAGATCGGGCGCAATCTGCGCTCGGTCGGCAAGGTCCTGCGCGCGGGGCTCGGCACGCGCGTGGTCTACACGACGATGGCGAGCTTCGACACGCACACGTTCCAAGCCGAAGAGCACGCGCGGCTGCTGCACGAACTCGACGAGGCGCTCAACGCGTTCCTCCACGACCTGCGGGCGCAAGGGCGGCTCGAGCGCACGCTGGTGATCACCCAGAGCGAATTCGGTCGACGCCTGGCCGAGAACGGCGTGGGGGTGGAAGCCGGCACCGATCACGGTCGAGCCTCCGTGTCGTTCGCGTTGGGGGCCGTGCACGCGGGCTTCCACGGTGCCGCGCCTTCGTTCGCGGATCTCGACGCGGACGGAAACGTGCGCGCACCGATCGACTTCCGACGCGTGTACGCCGGCGTGCTGCGCGATTGGCTCGGCGCGGATCCCGCGTCCGTGTTGGCCGCCGGTGTCGAACCCCTGCCGTTCGTTCGAGGATGACGCCATGCTCGCTTGGATCCTGTGTGCCCTGATCGCCGTCGACGACGTCGCCTTGGCTCCGATCCCGCCGACGAAACGTCCGCCGCCCGGAACACGGCCCGTCACGTGCGTGTTGGAACGCGATTCGGGTGTTTCGGATCGGCTCGCCGACGCGGATCAGACGGTCGAGTACGCCTTCGACGCGCGCGCGGGCGAGAACGTGCTGTTCGGGTTGGAAGCGTTCGGGTACGAGCGCGGCTGGAGATCGGGAGCGCGCATCCGCATCGTCGACGAGCGCGGCGAGGTCCTGCTCGCGGAGGATCGCGCCGGTCCCGCCGTGTGGCACCAACTCACCGTCTTCCGCGCTCCGGCGGACGGCGCGTACGCTTACCGGATGACCAGCGTCGATCGACCGTTCCGCTACCGCCTCACGCGACGTGAGCGTGCGCGCGCGGAGGGCGACGAGGTCGAACCTTTCGCGCTGCGCGAACGCGTCTCGTCGTTCACGCGGTCCGCGCAAGACGCCGTGCGCTACGACCTCGACCTCGAAGGTGGCGAGGAGGTGTTCGTCAAGGTGGTCAACACCGAGGAAGCCGGTCGCAAGGAACGGCGCGCCTTCTTCCCGCCGCGGCTGGGCGAGGGCTCGGTGGGCGGCTTCGTGTTCGCGACGTTCGAGTTCACGATCTCGTTCGAGGGCCAGGAACTCGTGCCGCACCAGCGCGCGACGTGGTTCCGAGCTCCGCGGCGCGGCACGTACACGGTGCGCGTCGCCACGCACGCGCCGGGAGCGGCGGGGCTCTTCGAGTTGGACGTGGAGCGCCGCGTGCGGCGCATTCCGCTGTGTGGCACCGTGCGCGACCGCGAGGACGTGGGGTTGGCGGACGCGCGCCTCACGTTCCAGCACGGCATCGACCGTGACGTGATCGGTTTCGTGCGGACCGCGGCGGACGGATCGTTCGCGATCGACGTGCCTCCCGGGCGATTGCGCATCCGCGTGGACGGCGTGCCGAATCCGACCGAAGTCGACGCGGTGGTCGACGAAGCACGTCAGCTCGTCATCGTTCCGTGAGGGCGGTGACGTCGCACGATGCGCGGCGCGCGGCGAATCCGCGTCCCGACCCTCAGTAAGACTTCGGGATGCCGTTGATGATCGTCAAGGCTTCCTCGCAGTTGAAGCCGACGAGCTGGGCGTACTCGCGGATCGAAGGGAACCGCGGCTTGTTGTATTCCTCGGCCAGGCGCGCGGCCTCGGCGCGCGTGATGTGGCCCTCGCGGACGCGGTTGCTGAGCATGACCTCGTCCTCGCTCCAGCCGCACACGGTCGTGTAGATGTAGTTGTAGAAGGCGGCCGAGCCGTCGCCGATGCGCCACGTGCTCTTCGTGTCCGTCGCCACTTCCCAGTCGTACTCGCGCCGGATCGTGCCCACGATTTCTTCCTCGACCCACGGGAGGTAGTGGAACAGGTAGAGGAAGTCGTCCTTGACGACGAACGTGCACCAGTAGGCGTACAGCGTGTCCCAGATGCTCTCGTTGATGTACGCCGGGTTCTTGAGGTAGTTCCAAGCGTAGTAGAAGAGCAACGCCATCTCGTTGCGGAACGAGAGGCCGGTCAACGTCATGCCGTGGTCGTCCTCGGTGATGCCGCACAAGCCCGTCTTGTAGGGCGTGTCCTCGATCATGTTGCCGGTCGAGAAGATCACGAGCTTGATGCCCGTCTCCTTCCGCAGTGCGCGCGCGTGGCTGTAGAACTCCTTGTCGCCGGCCGTGAACAGCGTGACCATACCCAGCTCGGGCTTCTTGAGCCAGGCTTCGACGTTCTTGCGGATGTAGCGGCGCTTCGCCTGGATGTCGGCCGAGCGCAGGATGTGTTCGACGCCCAGCTTGCCGCAGATGCGGGCTTGGTTGCGGCGCGCGAGGTCGGTGACCATGCCCCAGTCGTACGTGAACGCGACCGGGTTCATCTTGAGCTCGGTCTTCACGTAGTGGAGGCCGTAGCTCGAGTCGCGACCGCCCGAGAAGGCCACGATCACGTCCGGCTTGCCGTCCTTGCTGCGGTAGGGCTCGACGAACTCCTCGAGCGCGCGACGACCCTTGGGTTGGATCTTCTTCCAGTTGCGGCAGTACTTGCACACGCCGTTCGTGTCGAAGTTCACGAACGGGTAGGACTCGGGCAGGAGGCACTTCGTGCAGCGCTTCTGGTCCCGGGCCGACTTCGTGTGGAGCACGATCTCGAGCGCCTTCTTGCGCTCGTGCACCGGGATCGGCGGCGTCGGCGTGGTCGACTTGGGCACGCACGGGAACTCGCGACGCGACAGGTCGCGCAGCGAGACGAGCATGGCCTGGAACGCGGGCAGCTGACGGATCTGGACGGGGCCGACGACGCGCTCGATGTCGAGGCGTTCGCACAGGCTGGCCAGGATGAACCGCTCCGACGCGAACGCGAAGAACGAGCCGCTCTCGTTGACCACGTAGTGCAGCGATCCCGTGTTCGTGGCCAGCAGGATCTCGTCGAGTCGATCGAAGACGAACGCGATCGACGCCGCGCCCTTGATCTCGCGGTAAGCCTGCTGCGTGGCCCACACGATGTCGTTCTTCTCGTCGAAGTGCTTGCGCAGGATGTTGACGAGCACCTCGGTGTCGACGTCGCTGCGGCGCGTGAGCGAGCGGAACTGGTTCCACAGCTCGGCATCGTTGACGATGATGCCGTTGTGGATGCCCACGGTGCCGTTGGCGATCACCGGCTGGTTGTTGTCCTCGTTCGACTGGAAACCGTTCGTGACGAGTCGCGTGTGGCCGGTCATCGCGAGGCCGACCGGTGACACACCTTGGCGGTTCTTCTCGAACAGCGCGACGGCGCGCTGCATCAGCCTCTGGAACACCGGGCTCTCGAGGAACCGGTCCACGCTGCCCGCCTGCTTGAGCACGTCGATGGTCTCGCCGTTGAACACGGTCAAGCCCGCCGCCTCGCTGCCGCGCGTCTGCGAGAAGCGGTAGAGCTTCTCCATCACGCGACCCGCGAAGTCGGAGGAGATCGCAGGGTCCTTCCCGAAGACGACGCCGAAGATTCCGCACATGGTGGTTCCGACTGCCTACTCGCCGCTACGCGCCGGTGGGCGGATCGGGGGCGACAACGGTTGCTTGGGGACGTTCTGGATGTCGAGCACGACGGCCTGGAGCAGCAACTGCACGCCCAGGATGATCGGCATGGCCGCGATCATGACCTCGCCGGCCGACGCGAGCTGGTCGGCGCGCTGCAGCTCGACGTAGCGCCAGATGCCGTACGTGAGGCCGGTGACGAGGCTGGGAAGACCGATCAGGACGAACACTGACAACGCGGTGAAGTCGTGGACGAAGTAGCGCCAGAAGGTGCGGCGCAGGAAGCCGACGAGCAGCTTGGGCGGGAACTCGAGCAGCACGCGGTGCGGCTTGAGCGAGCTGTGCTCGCCCGCGTACTTGGCCGTCATGGGCACGTCGAGCACCACGGCGCGCTGGATGCCCAACTCGATCAAGAAGCCGCTCTCGAAGTAGTAGCGCTGGGGGAGACGCGGCAAGTCGATGCGCTCGAGCACCTTGGTGCGCACCGCCACGTAGCCGTTCGCGGGATCGAAGATGCTCCAGTACCCGGACGCGAGCTTCACGAGGAACGTCAGGCCCGCGTTGCCGATCACGCGTACGGCGGGCATGTCGCGCAGCGACTGCAAGCTCGAATAGCGGTTGCACTTGACCATGTCCGCGCGCCCGTCGACGAGTGGCTGGACCAGGCTCGGCAGGTACTTCGGATCCATCTGGTCGTCGCCGTCCATCTTCACGACGACGTCGAGGCCTTGTCGCAGCGCCTCCGCGAAGCCCGTCTGCATCGCGCCGCCGACTCCGCGGTTCACGTTGTGGCGCAAGAGTGTCACGCGCGGATCGCCGAGCCGCATCACGCGCTCGGCCGTGTCGTCCGGGCTCTTGTCCTCGACGACGATGATCGACTTCACCCACGGCGGGATACCGCGCACGACCGTCTCGATCTGGGGCGCGACGCGGTAGGCGGGGATCACCACGCCGACCTTGGCGCCGCACAGGTCGAGTTCGTCCACGAAGGACGCCGGACGCGACGCCGTGGGGGGCGCGGCGAGGGTCGGGGCCGTACGCTCGGGGGCGCGGCCGGAGGCATCCCGATCGGTGCTCATGGGGGCGCGCGAGGTCACGCGGAGCATCCGCTCTTCGACCCCGGGGCGGGCACAGGTTGAGCACCCCGAGAAGGAAATTCCACGTCGAGCCCGAGTTCGTGCCCCGCGCGGGAACCGGACGGCCTCATGAGGCGACGGTGAAGGCGATGCGGCTGTCCGCGGGCATCCACGCCTGCGGCGGCACCCCGAACAGGGACAGGATCGTGGGGGCGATGTCCGTCACGCGGATGACGTCCGTCGACGCCTGCACCTTGTGACCCTTGCAGTAGGACAGGAACCAGCCCGCGTCCTTGTGGTGCGCGGTCGACTGGTCGTTCGTGGGGTGTTCGTGGATGTGGCGCGCGAACGGAGCCTGGAAGGCGGGTAGCGCACGATGACGGATCGTGAACGCCTCGTCGGTGCGCGTGCGCTTCGGCATGTTCAGCTCGCAGAACACCTGGCGACCCCGGCGCTGCACGGCGAAGAGCGGTTCGCTGTCGACCACGAACAGTCCGTCGAGCTTCGCCGCGGCGTCGATCGCCGTCGCCTCGTCGGGCAGGTTCACGGTCACGTCGGGGTTCATCTGGTGCAGGACCTCGTAGTCGCGCAGCCCGATCGCGTCGAACAACTCGCGTTCGTGGACGAGGCGCACGACCGGGTTGTGGATGTCCGACACCGGGTCGAAGGGGCGCAAGCCCAAGCCCGTGCCGACGAGGACGACGGTGTCGTCGTCCACGCGCGACAGGATCTCGCCCAGGAAGTGGTCGGCGTACACGAACGCCTTCTCGATCCACTTGCTGAAGCGCGCTTCGTACGCGTCGCGCTCGGCGACGGTCTTGAAGAAGCGCTTGTCCGTCACCGACAGCTCGGCCGCGAAGTGCTGTGGTTCGGCGGCGCGCCAGTAGCGGTGCTGCATGTACGCGATGTGGTTCATGTGCACGGTCGCGTAGCTGGGTCGGTACGCGTCGTACAGCTTCCAGAACGCGTCGCGCAGCATGTAGCTGTGCAACATGGCGCGTTCGGGGACGGCCGACGCACCGCGCAGCACTTCGCTGGGCACTTGTCGCAGCGTCTTGAGCATCGTGCCCGCGCGCACGCCGCTCGCGCCGGTCTTGACGAGCAGCTTGACGGCCGTCGCGGCCTTCATGCCGAAGCTCTCCGAGTAGTTGCGCGCGCTGAAGATGCAGAACTCCTGCAGCGGTCGCGCGGCCTCGGGGAAGCAATCGGACGTGTCCGCCAACGCTTCGGGCACGTAGTAGGCCGCCGCGCCGCTGGTGCGAGGCGGATAGCTCATCAAGCAGCCCAACACGCCCGTCGAGACGCCGTGCGCGTCGAGGACGTCCCACACGCACTTGCCGCGGATGCTCGACGTGTCCTGACCGAATCCGATGATGCCGTGCTCGGTCGGCAAGAGCCCCGTGTAGACGGACGGCCACACCATCCACGGACTGATCGTGCGCCAGGCCTTGTGCACGGTCGGATCGAACCCCGGGATGCGCGTGCGGAAGAACGCTCCGCCCGAGAGCATGCGCTCGAAGTTCGGCAGCTTGCCCTGCGCGACGAAGGCCTCCAGGAAGTGCTTTTCGGCTTCGTTGAGCTCGAAGAACAGGACCTTCCGGGCGGGCTTCTGCTTCGTCTGGATCATGGCGACGGCGCGTTCGCAGGGCCGCTCGCGCGGCAGGTTGGAGGGATCGCGCCCGTGGGGCGCCGAACCGTGTATCGGCCCGATGGACCACCTCCGGCGGAAGAAGTATAGACGTGCCGCCGAGACCCAACAACCGAGCCTCTTTCGCGAGGCTCCCATCGGCCTCGACTCCATGCCGTCCGACGCATCCCAGGCACTCCGAAACGACGCTCGCGCGGCCGTCCACGAGCGTCCGTGGGCCGCGGGCGCGTGGCTGCTGGCGATCGTGGTCGCGGGGCTCGTATTGCGTATGACCGGAATCGGTTTCCTGCTGCCCGGTCAGCCGGAACCCGACGGCGTCGTCTACCAGAAACAGGTGCAGATCCTGCGCGACGGCGTGCGCGCGCAGGAATCCGAGCCTCTCTACGCGTTCTATCCGCACGTCGTCGCGCGCCTCGCGGCGGCGATGCCGACGCGCGATCCGAACGCGGCTCCGGCGCGGACGCGCGACGAGCACCTCGAACGCGCGCGCGAGCCGATCCGCAACATCCGCATCGTCGTCGCGCTGTTGTCGCTGCTGTCGGTGCCGGCGACGTGGTGGCTCGCGCGTCGGTTCCTGCCCGATCCGTGGCCCGCGTACGCGGCGGCGTGGGTCGCGACGAGCGTGCTGCTCCTGTGGTTCGCGCAACAGGCGCGTCCGCACGCGGCGCAGACGAGCTTCGTCGCGATCGCGGTCATGTCGGCGCTCGTCGTGCGCGAACGGGGCGGACTGCGTGCGTCGGTCTTCGCGGGGCTCGCGGCGGGACTCGCGATCGGTTGCCTGCAGAACGGACTCGCGGTCTTGCCCTGTCTCGCGTTGGCGGGAGTGCTGCGCTGGCGCGAGGACCGCGCCGGTCGCGCGCGCCTCTTCGTCGGCCTCGCGGCGGCGGTTGCGATCGTGCTCGTGTGCGTGCGCCTCTTCTATCCGTTCCTGTTCGCGGGCACGAGGAAGGGCGGCATCGCGACCGACACGACCCACGTGCAACTGTCCGGGCACATCGTCGACCTCGAGATGTTCAACGGGAAGGGGTTCGCCACGGTCGCCCGCACGCTGTGGGAATACGATCCCTTGATCACGGCCCTGGCGACGTTGGGTGGGCTCGTCGCGCTGGTCGAGCTCGCGCGCGGACGATGGAGCGGCACGCGGCTGCAGCGCGACTTCGTGTGGATCGTGCTGGCGTTCGTCGTGCCCTACGCGTTGGTCATCGGCGCGTACGAACGCACGTACCAGCGCTTCTGCACGCTCCTCGTGCCGTTCCTGTGCGTCGCCGCGACCTACGCCGTGTACCGCACCGTCACGGCCGCGCGAGCGTGGGGCGACGCCGTGCGCGCCGCGGCCGTCGTGTTCGCGTGCGCGTGCGTCGGGTTCCAGGGCTACGTGGCGTGGCGGCTCGTCGACGCGCGCGCGCAGGTCGACACGATCACCGAGGCCGCGCAGTGGATCGAGGCGCACGTCGACCCCGCCCGGCGCGTGTCGGTGCTGCCCACCGTCGAGTTGCCGTTGCTGCAGAGCCAAGCGGCGCGCGGCGCCAACTCCGCGTCGACGCTGGACGTGCGATTCCCGTGGTTCTCGTACCTGTGGCCGCTCGAGCCCGAGGCGTTCTCGGGCACGACGTGGAACCTGTACGCGATGCCGCTCTCGACCGAGAAGAAGCGCGCCGCGGCGCGGGCCGATCCCGAAGCGTTCGTGCGCGCCCAGGACGCGGACTACGTCGTGCTGGAGGTGTTCTCGAACGGCCGTTTCCCCTTGCTGAGCGCGATCCGCGAACAGGTCGCGCGGTTGGGCACGTTGGAGGCGCGGATCTCGCCGGACGCGGTCGATCGTGGCGAGAACCTGCCCTTCGTCTACCAGGACGACGGCTATCCCTACACGACGCCGTGGTACGCGCGGACGCTGCACCTGCGCTGCGTGGGGCCGATCGTCGAGATCTACAAGCTGCGTTGAGCGAGCCGCGCGCGTCGCAGCGACTCGCTCGCACGACCGCGTTCAGAGGTCCGCGACGAACACGTCGACGAAGCCGTTCGTGTCGTTCGGTACCAGGTCACTCGCGCTGGCGTCGAACGCCACTCGTCGGCCGTCGCCGGAGATCGCGCCGTCCACCGACGCGCCGTGCGCCTCGGCTCCGTTCGTCGCGACGCTGACTCGGATCGTCGGAGGGCTCGCGCCCGGCGCACGATCGTGCACGAACACGTCGTACGCTCCGTTCGTGTCGCCGGGGACCCAGTTGGCGCCCAGGCTCGCGAAGACGACGAAGCGGCCGTCGCGCGACAGACGCGGCGAGACGGACGGGCCGTCGGCCGGCGTGCCGTTCGCGTCGACGCGCAACGCGTGGGTCAGGTTCGACGTCAGATCGCGGACGAACACGTCGGTCACGTCGTTCGTGTCGCCCGCGACGAGCGTCGTCGCGTCGCTCGCGAAGGCCACGAACCGTCCGTCGGACGACAGGGCGGGTCGGAACGAGACGCGGTCGCCCGCCGCGCCGGAGGGGTCCGCGCTGACGAGCCGCGTGTGGCCCGTCGACACGTCGTGCACGAACACGTCGTCGACGGCGTTCGCGTCGAACGGCGCCAAGTTCGAGGCCGCGCTGCCGAAGGCGACACGTCCGCCGTCGCGCGACACGGCCGGAGCGTAGCTGCCGCCGTTCGACTGGGCGCCGCCGGCGCCGACGCTCACGCGGCTCGTCGTCCCCGCGCGCACGTCGTGCCGGAACACGTCGTAGGCCGTGTTCGTGTCGAGCGGTACCAGGTTCGTCGCCGCGCTGGCGAAGACCACGAAACGGCCGTCGGGGGAGATCGCCGCGCTGGACGAGGGACCGTCGCTCTGCGTACCGCTGCTCGGCGATCCGGCGCTCGCCACGCTGACGCGGCGCGTCGTGCCCAGGACGAGATCGCGCACGAACACGTCGCCGACGCCGTTCGTGTCGTTCGGGACGAGGTTCGTGGCCGTGCTCGAGAACGCGACGAAACGTCCGTCGTCCGAGATCGAAGCGCCCTCGGACGCGCCGTCGCCGCCGGCGCCGCCCGGGGCGACGCTGACGCGCGTCGTCTGACCGTTGCGACGGTCGTGGACGAACACGTCGCTCGCGCCGTTGACGTCGCCGGCGACCAGGTTCGACGCCAGGCTCTCGAACGCGACGAAGCGTCCGTCCGCCGAGATCGCCGGCGCGCGCGAGCGATGGTTGCCGGGCACGCCCGACGAATCGACGCTGACGCGCTGCAGGCTCGCGGTCCAGGCGAGCCGTGTCGCCGCCGGCACAGGTGCTGCGACCAGCGCGAGGCACGCGCACGCCGCGAGTGTTCGCCACGGTCGCGTCGTCGTCGTGATCCGCACGCGCCGCGGCTCCCCGACGCCCTCGCCTGCGTCGTGACGGCCGACCCATTCGTTTTGGACTCTTCGTGCTCGCGCCTCACCCGTCGCCGACATCGCTCCCATCGCTCGCCTCCTCGCCGATTCGAACTCCTCGTGTCCACCGGAACGCGGGAACTCTGGTCGCGGAGGCGACGGGCCGCCAAACCTCGTGCGCGCGCCCGCCCCGACGAGGCCCGGAGCGACGTCGGAGCCACCCTTTCCCCGGACGCGACGTCGGCACGCGCGTCGAGCGCGCGTGGACAAGCTCACCGGCGTCCGGGAACGACGGGCCTCAGATGCGCACGCCGACGCGCGTGCGCACGAACCACTTCAGGAACAGCACCGACGAGCCCATCGAGATCGCCGTCGCGATCGCCGCGCCTTCGAGCCCGATCCGCGGGATCAACACGGCGTTCCCGATCACGTTGACCACCACCGTGAAGGTCATCAGCAGCGTGTGCCAACCGGGTTGACGCGCCATCAACAGCGTCTGCCCGAACGGAACGTATCCCGACGCCAACGCGATCCCCGCCATCAAGTAGCCGAACGGCACCCAACTCTCGGCGAAGTCGGGCTTGTTCGTCAGGAGCGCGAGCGCGATCGGATAGGCCGTGACCGCCACGACCGCGACGCCGGCCATGCCCAGGTACGTCCACTTGCGTCCCTTGCAGACGGTCGCACGCAACCCGTCCCAATCGCGCACGGCGATCGCGCGCGCCAGGATCGGGTTGTAGTTGTTCTGCAGCACGACCAGCAGCTGATACACGCCTTCCGCGATCATCGCGGCGAACGTGTAGATGCCGACGGCCTTGTCGTTCAGGTAGACGCCGATCATCCAGATGTCGACCTTGGCGTTGAGCTCCAGCATCACGCCCGACAGGATGCTCTTGGCGCCGTACACGACGTGCTCGCGGATCCACGCGCGCCAACCTTCCGGCAGGCGCCACTCCACGAGCCGACCGACCTCGACGGCCAGCACCAGGAACAAGAACGCTTCCGATGCGCTGAAGACGTACGCCAAGCGTTCGCCGGGGAACTCGAGCGCCATCGCCGCGAACAGCGCGCCGAGGATGCCCAGGTAGCGGATCGAGGTGAAGATCGCGAACGCGCGCATGCGTTGCGCCCCGTTCACGACCGACAGGAGGACCTTGTTCAGCGCGAAGAAGAACAAGCCCGGCGCCGACCACGCGATCGCCACCGCGACGGCAGGGGAGTCGAGCATGGCGCCCAGCGCGTCGCGCGCGAGCCAGTAGGCGAACGTGACGACCAGCGCGAGCACGAAGGTGGGCAGGAGGCTGGACCACACGACGCTCGTGAGTCGCTCGCGGTCACCGGGGCGCTCGGCGATCGCCCGCAACGCCGAGAGGTTGATGCCGCCGACGGCCGCCTGGGAGAAGAACGTGTAGGCCGCCAGCGCCTGGTTGAAGACGCCCAGGGTCGCCTCGTCCCAATGGCTACCGATCAGGACGTTCAGCGCGATGCCCGACACGCCCAGCACGGCCAGACTGCCGAAGTTCCAGACGACGTCGCTCTGGAACTTCGCGCGCGCGTGGTGCGCTTCGCGCTCGCTCATGACGCGTCGATCCTGCGGCCTCGGTCGTTCACGAGATCACTCGGCGGCCGCGGAGCCGTGGAACGAGCGCCCGTCGCGCGCCAGGGCGCGCAACGAATCGCACGGCGCGAAGCGCTGCGGTCCGCCCTCGCGCGCCGCCACGTCCGGCTCGCGCGCCAGGCTCTCGAGTCGTTCGACGACGACGCGCGCGCCCAACGTGTCGGCCCACGCGCACAGACCGCCGCGGAACGGCGCGAAGCCCATGCCGAACACGGTGGCCAAGTCCAACTCGCGCGCGGAGGCGACCACGTCCTCTTCCAACGCGCGCGCGGCCTCGGCCAGCATCGCGAGCACCGCCCGTTCGGCGATCTGCGCGTCGTCCATCGGGCGACAGCGCGGAGAGTCCTTGGGCACGAAGCGCGCGAGGTCGGGCGCGAGCCGCGGCTTCGAGCCGCGTTCCTTGGAGTGCACGTAGAAGCCACGGCCCGACTTCTTCCCGAGACGTTTCTCGCTCACCGGCACGTCGAGCACGGACACGGGCGTCATGCGAGCGCCGTAACCTTCGTACAGGGAGCGCGCGGCGTGTTGAGCGATGTCGAAGCCGACTTCGTCGAGCAACTCGAGCGGCCCCATGGGCATGCCGAAGTCCTTCAACGCGCGCTCGAGGGCCACGGGATCGACACCGCCGGCGAACATGCGCAGGCACTCGTCGAGGTAGGGCCCCAACAGTCGATTCACGACGAACCCGGGGCAATCGGCCGTGACCACGGGCGTCTTGCCCAACGACAGCGCGAACGCGGCGCAGCGCGCGACCACGATCGGGCTCGTGCGCGGTCCGCGCACGATCTCGACGAGGGGCATGCGCTTGACGGGATTGAAGAAGTGCAGGCCCACGACCCGTTCGGGGTGCGGCACGCCTTGGGCGATCGCGTCCACCGACAACGACGACGTGTTCGTGGCCAGGATCGCGTCGTCGGCCATCTCGCGCGCCAGGTCCTGGAACACCTTGCGCTTGACGTCGAGCCGCTCGGCCACGGCTTCGATCACGATCTCGCAACGACGGAACCCGACGAGTTCGCTGGTCGTGTCGAGCTTGTCGATCGCGGCGTCGGCCTGGTTGCGTTCGAGGCGACGACGCTTGCGCTTGTCGTCGATCTCGCGTCGGTGTTCCACGAGCGCGGCGTCGAGCGCGGCCGGCGCGATGTCGAACAACCGCGTCCAAGCTCCACGTTCGGCCGACAAGCTCGCGATGCCGCGCCCCATGACGCCCGCGCCCAGCACGCCGACCCGCGTGGGCGTCGGAGCCGATCGGGGCGACGTCTTCGACGATTCCCTGTCGCCGTGTTTCGGCCGCGCGTCCGGGCCCGCGGGCAGCAGCTTGAGCTTCTTGGCGGACTCGGAAAGCCCGAAGATGCGCACGAGGTTCTTGCACACGGGACCCGTGGCCAGGCGCGCGACCGCCTCGCGCTCGGCGCGCAAGCTGTCGTCGACGTCCGTGCGCGCCGCGCGCGCGGCGATCTCGATCGCCAAGAGCGGCGCGGGGTAGTGGCCGCGTGTGCGCTCGAGCACTTGTTTCTTCGCCTGGTGCGCGACGAAGCTCGTGACGAGGGGGTTGGCGTCGACGAGCCAACCTTGGACACCTCTCGACCGTCGCACGACCTCCGTGCGCCCCGCCGCGATCTCGACCGCGACGCGTGCAAGGTCCTCGGGCGCGCACAGGCGATCGACGAGGCCCACGCGCATCGCTTCGCGCGCCGTGTGGAGCTTGCCGGTCAAGATCGCTTCGAGGGCCTTGGGCAGCCCGATGCGCCGCGGCAACCGCGTCGTCCCGCCCCACCCGGGCAGGATGCCGAGTTGCGTCTCCGGCAGACCGATGCGCGTCTCCTTCGAGTCGCACGCGACGACGAACGAGCACGCCAACGCCAACTCGCACGCGCCGCCGGCCGCCGCACCGCCGATCGCGGCCACGCTGACGAAGCCGGGCCGATCGGCGGAGAAGCGCGCGATGCGCTGGAACAACGCTTGTCCGATGCCGACGACGCGCGCGACCTGAGCGGGGTCCGTCATCGCGCCGATGGCCTCGATGTCGGCGCCCGCGGCGAACGTGCGCGTGTCGCGACCGGTGATCACGAGCCCGCGGATCGTCGCGTCGTTCGCGACCGCGTCGAGCGCCGCGTCGAAGTCGCGCAGCAGCGGCAGGTCGAACACGGGCATCGTGCGGTGCGGCGGATCGAGCACCAGGCGCACGACGCGCGGCTCGGGGCGCTCCACCCGCACGCACGCGCCGACCGGCGGCGGATTCGGGGGCATCGGCAGTCCCGTGACGTCGATCACGACGCGCGCTCCAGGAGCACCGCTCCGCCTTGACCGCCCCCGATGCACAGCGTCGCCAACGCCAGCTCGCGATTCGATTCCCGCAGCTCGTGCGCCGCGGTCAACACGATGCGCGCGCCCGTGCAACCGACCGGGTGTCCGATCGCGATGGCGCCTCCGCGCGGGTTGACGCGCGACATGTCGAGCGTGCCGAGCTTCGACGTGCGTCCGAGCTCCGTCCGCGCGAACGTGTCGCTGTCGAACGCCTTGGCGCACGCCAAGACCTGCGCGGCGAACGCTTCGTTGAGCTCGATCGGTCCGACGTCGTCCATCGTGGCGCCCGCTTCGTGCAAGGCCTTCGACGTGGCGTACACGGGACCGAGACCCATGCGCGCGGGATCGAGGCCCGCGTAGGCCCACGCGCGCAGGCGCGCCAGCGGCACGAGCCCCAAGGCGCGCGCCTTCTCCTCGCTGGCGACGATCAGGGCGCACGCGCCGTCGGTGATGCCGCACGAGTTGCCGACGGTGACGCGACCGTCGGGCTTCTCGAAGTAGGGTTTCAGTCGGCCTAGTTGCTCGAGCGTCTGCTTCTCGCGCACCGCGTCGTCGTGATCGAGCGCGCGCGGCGGCTCGGGTTCCGCGCCCGGTCGTTGGCCCGCCGCGTGCGACGCGGCCTTGGCGCGCGCGCCGAGAGGCAGGTGGGGGACGATCTCGCGGCGCATCACGCCCGCGTCGCGCGCCGACTTCGCGCGCTGATGGCTCTCGAGCGAGAAGCGGTCGGCGTCCTCGCGCGTGATCGACCACTCGCGCGCCAGGAGCTCGGCCGTCTTGCCCATGATGAGGCCGCTGATCGGATCGGTCAGGCCCTCCATCAAGGCGATGCGCGGCGCCATCATCGACGGACGGAAGCTCGCCATCACGCCCAGCTTCTGGCCCAGCGAGCGCGCGCCCGAGAGCTGCGCGAAGAACTTCGTCAGGCGCTCGCCCATGATCAGCGGGAAGCGGCTCATCACCTCGACGCCCGCGACCAGATACAGATCGCCGCGGCCGGCCTCGATCGCCGTGGCGGCCGACGTGATGGCCTGCATGCCGGCCGCGCAATTGCGCGCGACCGTGTAGCCCGGCACGTGCTGCGGCACGCCCGCGCGCAGCCCGATGACCCGGCCGATGTTGGCCTGGTCGTGAGGCGCACCCGCGCACCCGACGATCACCTCGTCGATGTCGCCCGGATCGATACCCGCGCGCGCGATCGTCTCCCGCGCGATGCACGCCCCCAAGTGCCCCGC
>Ga0075163_10002661_pt1 | contig 23967 bp, 28 predicted proteins | sample JI1023141ADNA_FD_71478 | JGI IMG/M metagenome (GOLD analysis project Ga0075163, IMG submission 71478) | Wastewater effluent complex algal communities from Wisconsin, to seasonally profile nutrient transformation and Carbon sequestration -... | ecosystem: Engineered > WWTP > Effluent > Algae... | reverse complement strand
AAGAATAGTACTCCGTGGTGAGCTAAGGTAACCTCTCCTGGTTTTGGATTCGTTCCTCCTCCAACGAGTGAAGTGTGTGATGCGGTATGGTGAGGTGAACGGAACGGTGGACGTGCAGTAATCCCTGTGCCCGCTCCTGCGACAGAGTGTATCGAGGTTACTTCGAGCGCTTCATCAACAGAAAGTGGAGGCAACACGCCAGGGAGTGCACGTGCGAGCATCGTTTTTCCTGTGCCCGGTGGTCCTACAAGAATAACGTTATGCCTTCCTGCCGCAGCAATGATGAGACCTCGTTTTGCAGATTCTTGTCCTCGTATGTCTTCAAGCCGTACTGTCGATTCGTCCCATTCATTCTTGAGCTCGGTAACCGGCGCATCAGGTAAGCGTGAATGATCTGGGCGGTATGTATCTATGTGCTGTATCACTTCAAGGAGTGTTTTTGCTCCGATCGTAGTGATACCAGGAATGAGTGCTGATTCCTCAACATTTTCTTGTGGAACAATAACCGATGTGAAACCTTGTTCCGCCGCCTTTCGTACTACAGGGAGTACCCCACGGACTGGACGAAGCGTTCCATCGAGTGAAAGTTCTCCAAGGAAGAGTGTGCGTCCAACATCCCCGCGGATTTCTTCGGAAGCAATGAGGTACCCAATAGCCATAGGAAGATCGAAGAGTGGACCTTCTTTTTTGAGGTCTGCAGGCGCGAGTGAAATAACAACCTTATGGTTCTCACTCTTAGGGGATTTAAAACCAGAATTTTTAACTGCGCTTGAAAGTCTGTCCTTTGCCTCTTCTACAGCTTTCCCGGGAAGTCCGACAATGGTAAACGCAAACAGACCTCGAGAGAGGTCTGTTTCTATCGTGACGATGTCTGCGCCAAGGACGCTTGGTTGTGCTCCGTATACACGTGCAACTGCCATAGTCGTATGTATTATTGTGGAAGTCTATCTTCCTCGTTCATGTGAGCTTTGCAGGTGCGTGCTGCAGGATTTGCCCCGAGACGGTCTGATTCAATTTTCTCACCGCACACTTCGCATGTTCCATATGTCCCGTCTCCAATCTTTTTGAGTGCTCTCTGCACGTCATTCCAGCGGCGTTCGAGTGTTGCAACAAGAGCTGCACGCTCGTCCCATTCTTCAACGACGTCAGCAACGAGATCGCTGTCTGCCATATGCACATCTACCCCTTCCGGTATTGCAACCCAGTCAGACTGGTTATGCGGGTCATTGATACCAATAGCTTTAAGTTCTTCTGTGAGCTCTGTTCGCATCCTCTCGAGGACGGCTGTGTATTCGTTCATGATACACACAGTATAGCATCACTGAATATGTGTGAGAATTTGAGCGAGCGCCTCTGTGGTGGTGGTTATGACGAGGGTTTCTTTATTGGGGAATGCGTACACAATGCGCTCCGCTCCTGCCGTGTCTTGTAGGATACGAATAGTCTGTGTGGCCGCTGTAGCATCAGCAAAGCGCTCTGTCGGTTCAGGAATATTTCCAAAGAGAGGGCCAAGGCTTTTGTGCATATATCGTTCCCATGAAAGCATGCTCGCAAATGCAGTATCAAAGTTAGAGAAATGAAGAACGAGGAAAGGTTCAGGGGTAGGAGTACGGATAGTCCCAAGGGCAAATGTATCTCGAAGTGTACGTGTCAACGTCCCTGGCACTTCCATGCCACTAAACTCTAAAAATTGAGAAGTAGTGAGGGTTACTTCTACATCCTCACTCTTTGCTGTTGGTACAAAGAGTGAGAGCGGATCCGTATTCTTTTCTATTTCAACGAGAAGAAGTGCGTAGTACGCGTCTGAAGTATTTGTAATATGCAGAGGAACAACAGTCCCTGCATCAAGGGGATTTTCGAATTCAAACTGAGGACGAGTTTCAAGTGCTTCCGTGGATGAGGTATTCAAAGTGTTTGGATTGAGACTGTTGACCATAAATATCGCAGCAGCTACGCCGAGTCCTCCACCAACGAGGATGATAATTCCGTAGAGAAGTCTCGGTGAAACTGTTTGAAGAAATGCAAAATGATTTGAAGGGATACTGATGTGACGCACAGGGAGAGGAGGTGCAGGTGGAGTCACCGCTTCAGGTTGCTTTTTTTCTGGAATTACCGCACGAGGAACTTCAGTAGCAGAAGGAGCAGCTTCCTCGGGTGCTCTTTCTAGTGGCTTCGCTACCGGGGTGTATTCGATATGCTTTTTGGGTTGCTGCGGTTCGCGAGATTCAATTCGCGGGACACGTACTTCAGGTCGAGGTATAGACTCCACTGCATTTCGTAAGTCAGCTGCAGCCCGATCATTCCCTTTAAAGAAGGACCATGTTGGACTCGGCTTTTTCTCTTCTCGCTTTCCAGACATTTTTTCTGGCACAACAAGTGATGCAACTGCAGGCCTTTCTTTTTGGATTGGGGTAGGGTTGATTACCTTTTTTGAATCCACCTCTGGCGTACTGTATGAAGAAAGTGAGGACGGTGAGTGTTCTCCAATCTTTGGAGCTATAGTAGAGGCACGAAGATCGAGAGTTGGAACGGCTTTTGCTTCAAGTCGTTCGTTCTGAGGTTCAGTTTTTGGTTTGGGTTCCTCCTTTGCCCACTGGGACTTTACCGGCACCGCTTCCTTTATGGTGAAAGGTTTCCCTGTAACCGTTTCAGCATCTCGTGCAAAGGTCCTCACCTTTTCGATGACGATAGTATGATCATCTTTCGGTGCCTGTCGCGCATGTTCCGCAGCTTCTTGAATGATATTGGTTCGAACCTGAGCAGTTTCAATGGTTGGTTTTTCTTCAGGCTTGAGCACATCGAGCTTTGTCACCGTCGACTCAACAGATCGTCGTGTATTGCCCCACCATTCACTCCATGCAGATTTAAGCATTGCCCCAGCGCTCATGCGTGAGTGCTTTCTGTCGGTAACGATCGTCCCCTCCTGAACAGTCTCATCGTTGAATGCTCGTTCAACATCAAAGAGCTGCTTGTTCTGACCAATCGCTCCGCCAGAGCGCGCAGGTGTTGAGTCATGTGCCTCTACGGTTTTTTCGGGAACTGTAGGTGTGACATCACTAAAGTGCACACCGTCGACTTCTGTGGGAGTATCTTTTCCTAGTGTACGAACACCAGGAAGTTCGGGCTTATGAACTGAGTCATCTTGCATGTGACTATTGTACCGTAGAGAAGAGAACCCCCGAGCCCACACTGTGGGCTCGGGGGTTCTTTCAATTGTTTGTGTTACGCTTCTGGCTTCTTGAGTCCCTTCTTTGTCCCCCAGTCGGGGTCGATTTTTTTGATTGAGACGCCGATCTTACCGTCTTCAACTTTAGAGATAGCTACCTTCACCCTGTCCCCTACAGCGAGAATGCCATCGAGATTCTCGATACGCCATGGAACAATTTCCGATATGTGAAGGAGTCCATCATTCTGATCGTTGAGCTTCACGAATGCACCGAACGTTGCAATACGAGTCACTTCAGCATCTTCGATAACTTCACCCACTTCAAAAATGTGTGTGAGCGCAAGGATTCGATCTCGTGCAGCCTCGGCGCTGCCATTCTTTCCGGTGATGAAGATCGTCCCGTCTTCTTCAATGGTGATGTCTTCTACCCCCGTCGCATCCTTGATGCCGTTTATCGTCTTTCCTCCTCCACCGATTACGAGTCCAATCTGATCCTTAAGAACTTTGATCGAAATAATCTTTGGTGCACGTGGTGAGATATCGGCGCGAGGTGTGGCAATTTCAGCTTCCATGACACTGAGGATATGGAGGCGCGCAAGGCGTGCCTTCTCGAGTGCTCCTTCAAGCATCTCGAGTGTGATGCCACCAACTTTCACATCCATCTGTATAGCCGTAACCCCTTCGCGCGTTCCAGCAACCTTGAAGTCCATGTCGCCATGTTCGTCCTCGGGTCCTTGAATGTCAGTGAGGAGTTGGTAGGTCTGCGCATCCTTAATCATGATGCCGGACGCAATACCAGCGACCGGACGAAGTATCGGTACTCCTCCATCCATGAGCGCGAGTGTTGAGCCACAGACTGAACCCATTGAGCTCGAGCCGTTTGACGCCATCGTTTCAGAGACAAGACGAATGGTGTATGGAAATACTTCCTTTGGTGGAATGACCGGAAGTACCGCTTTCTCTGCGAGCGCTCCATGACCGATCATGCGACGATTTTGTCCGCCAACGCGTCCCACCTCACCAACTGAGAATGGTGGGAAGTTGTAGTGGTGCATGAAACGCTTCTCGGTATCGCTCTCCTCCATTGTGTCGACAATCTGAGAATCGCCTGGCCCACCGAGCGTGAGTGCGGTAAAGATATGTGTCTCACCTCGATAGAAAATGCCTGTTCCATGGAGTACGGGAGAGATACCGCCAGCTTGTGCAAAGAGCGTGCGTACATCATCCATACCACGACCGTCAGCGCGAACCTTCCGCTCGATAGCACCATGATGAAGTTCTTCATCCACTTCATGTTCGAAGAGATCACCTGCCATGCTCGCGTGTTCCGGGAGACGTTCTTCTGCGAGCGCTACCCACGCCTCTTTGAGTTCGTGAATATGTGCTTTTCCAGAACGATTCGAAAAGAGTACTGCAACAAGCTGTGCACGCATTTCATTTTTGAAGAGTTCACGGAGCTCTCCGCTCGGTACAGCAATATGGATCTCACGCTTTGATTTACCGATTTCTTCTACGATCGCCTTCTGCCAGTTTTCAATACTGGTGTTTACTGCAGTTGCCTCTCCGAGCGCCTTCATGATGTCCGCCTCTCCTACCTCGTACGCACTCGTCTCAATCATGTTGATGTCGCCATCCTTTCCACAAATGAGAAATTCAGCATGTGCCTTTTCCGTAGTGCGTTCATCGTATGTTGGAAATGGGATGAGGCGCCCCGAAGTCTTCTCGAGTGCGTAGCGCACTGCTCCGACAGGACCATTCCATGGGATGTCAGAAATTGAGAGTGCAAGTGAGGCACCAATAATACCGAGCGTGTCAGGTGCATCATCACCAACGGCGAGTACGGTTGCTATAACCTGAACTTCATTTCGGATACCGTGTGTGAAGAGTGGACGAATGGTTCGATCGATGACGCGTCCTGAGAGTGTCGCGTTATCAGTCGGTCTTCCCTCACGTCGTACAAACCGACTTCCGAGAATCTGTCCGCTTGCGTAGTGCCGCTCTTCAAACTCAACGGAGAGTGGGAAATACCCCATGCTCGGCTTCTCCTCGCCCATAACCGCGGTAACGAGAACAACTGTGTCCCCCATGCGCATGATGACTGAACCATCAGCATGTCCCGCGAGATCGCTCATTGTTGCACTAAGTGTTTTCCCTCCTACTTCTACACTGTATGTCTTCTCCTTCATATATATGTATACCTACGAGTGGTTCGCATGTTAGATAAGAAGCAAGGAGCTTCTAACCTACCTATGCGAATCTCTCACGAATAAACTGTTCTGAAGTCTAGCATGAAAAAAACGCCCGTGGCACTAGGGTGCCACGGGCGTTTTTCTAGAGTTCGTCGGTGTCTGTTCCGACGACGCGCTGTTTCTGCGATCGTCGCGGTTTTCCAGTACTGTTTCCTCCACGGAATCCAATAAGAAATTCTCGTGGGCTCTCATCCATATCGATGAAGTCATCCACTGATTCACGAAGTCGTGACGAGGATGATTTGCCAAACGCAATGCATTCGACCTGACAGCCTTGTGAACGAACATACTCAACGAGCGGCACAAAGTCGCCGTCGCCTGTTGCAAGTACGATCGTGTCGACTTTCGGTGAGAGCTTGATGGCATCGATTGCCATACCCACATCCCAGTCAGCTTTCTTTGCTCCCCCGTAGAATATTTGAAGATCCTTTGTCTTCACCTCGATACCAATCTTGCCAAGCGCTTCGAAGAACGATTGCTCCTCACCAGTTTCAGTGGTAACCACGTACGAGATTGCACGAACAAGCTCACGACCGGCGAGCGTTCGCTTTACCACAGCGTCAAAATTTACCTTTGATCGGTAAATGTTTTTTGCACTGTGATAGAGGTTCTGTGTGTCGATAAAAATGGCGACACGTTGGTCTTTATGTTTGACGATAGTCATACACAATAAAAAATATAAGTAGATAAACTATTTGAAAAATAATGAACAAACCTTCCCTAGTATAGCAAACCCCGAAGCGCTGTAGAGGTATGAAAATCGCGCCTCACTCTGTGTGGTAAGACGCGATTTTCTTCCTCTTATTTCTTCAAGTCGAGCTTCTTGATGACAGCCTTGTATGACTTTTCATCTTTCTTCTCGAGATACTTGAGATGCTTGCGTCTATCCGCAACCATCTGAAGGAGTCCTCGACGTGAGTGATTATCCTTCTTGTGTGTCTTGAGATGTTTTGAGAGCTCGTCAATCTGTTTTGTGAGGAGTGCGACCTGTACCTCTGGCGAACCAGTATCAGCATCATGTCGCTTCACATCCTTAATTGCATTCTCTTTTTTTCGTTTTGTGAGCATAGGTTCAGTTTCTGTATGTCAGGTGAGTTAGATAGCACTCACGAAGACGTTAGTTCATACCTGCGAAGGTACGAATACTATAGCATACATTGACACAGTTTGCAACCCCTGCTCTAGTCCAGTTCTGCACTCGCACCCCTTTTACATCTTGAGAGAAATCAATAGAATGGTGCTTGTTCTTCAAGGGGGTCTTTGTATGGCGAATGAGTACACTTCGCTCACCGATGAACAATGTACCGCACTAGGTAATACGCTTGGCCGCGAACTGTCCGTTCATCAGTTGAGGCTAGTTCTAGAGGGACTTGTGTCTGGTCACTACGAGATTCGGGCGGCAAATTCTAAACATGGCGATGCCATGCTCGGTCCAGACAAACATTTCATGCGCGCTGCCGAGATGCTCGGGTGCATGGAGGCACGAGACACACAGCGGCAAATGAATGGGTAATGATCATTACCCCGGAACAGGGCTACAGGAGAAATCCAGGTAGCTCTTTTTTATGTGTTGCTACTATGATGAAGGAATACACGAGGAGTACATCCATGGATCATGAAATTATGGTTTCACGTGCCGATTCCCTCGAAGAGCTTGGTACGCGTATTGCTCGACTTCGGTATGACGCGCTCGTTGTGCTCATGCAGGTAATTGAATCTGATTTGCGAGAGCAGGCAGAAAAAGATCTTGCACGGGATCGTCCGCGCCTTGCGCAGCTTGGTTTTGAGTCCGTAAAACATACCGCTGATCTTCGTGCAGTTCTCACGAGCATGTTCACCCTGTCTCAAAAACACATGGAAAAAGAGTTGGCAAAAAATCCTCAACTCATTCCATAGCGTGTTGCTAGCACCGTATGTTGCCATGCGGTGCTTTTTCTTTGAGGTACAATAGAGATCATGCAACAACTCGATGACCTTAAACGACAATTTCTCGAATACCTCGAAATCGAGAAAGGACGGAGTGTGCACACGATTACAAACTACGATCGGTACCTCTCTCGCTTCCTTGAGTACGCAAAGGTGAAAGACGCGAACGACCTCAGCGAGACAATGGTGCGTGAGTATCGCCTCTGGCTCAATCGTCAGCCAGGCACAAAGATCGGTCGCCAGCACGATACACTGAAGCGCAAGACACAAAACTACTACCTCATCGCGCTTCGTGCATTTCTCAAGTATTTGCGAAAGCGAGGTGTTGAGTCGCTCAACCCTGAACGCATTGAGCTTGCAAAAGTTCCTGAACGATCACTCGATCTCATTTCACCACAGGAGCTCGATCGACTTATGAAAGGTCCTGATACCAATACCCTCGCAGGACTTCGTGACAGAGCAATACTCGAACTTCTCTTTTCGACTGGGCTTCGTGTTTCTGAACTATGTTCACTCTCGCAGGAAGACGTCGATCTCACTCGTGATGAGTTTTCTATTCGAGGGAAAGGAGACAAGGTGCGTGTTGTCTTTCTTTCGGATACTGCTCGTGAAGCCATTCGTGCGTACCTCAAAGAGCGAAAAGATTTTGATGATGCAATGTTCATTCAGTATGGAAAGAATGCGAAGCAAGACGAAGTAAAAAATAAAGATCTTCGTCTCACCCCACGCAGTGTGCAGCGCATTATGAAAAAGTATGCGACCATTGCCGGTATTACAAGAAAGGTTACCCCGCACGTTATACGTCACTCATTCGCGACGGACCTACTTAGTAACGGAGCTGATCTTCGTTCTGTGCAAGCACTCCTCGGACACGCACACATAGGCACCACGCAGGTGTATACGCATGTGACAGACAAACATCTACGAGACATACACAAGAAGTTTCACTCACGAAAATAACAAAGACTCATGAAACTGAATTCCTCCAGGTTCTTGGTCACCGTTTCACAAACGTACGATTACTCGTCGAGTGTTGGGAATTCCATACCGTGATCTGACCCAAGTGGTGCTTCTTTTTCCGATATTGGTTGTGAAACTACTGTTCCTGAATCGTGTACCACATTTGCCTGAGGTGACGGGGTGGTGGTTTCAGTCGGCGCTGATGTTCCCGTTTCACGGGGATAGGTCTCATTCTGTGGAGAAGCGTAGAGAAGTGTATACAGCACAACCATGAGAAGGAGTAGTGCGGTAAGTACAAGAGCGATGGTGATTTTTAGGTTGAACATACTAATACAGCTTTTCTCCGTGCACATCGGTGAGCATCTGGAGTGATGCACTCACGCAGTGTTGTGTGTAATCGATGCGCTGCACGCGGTCAGTATCACTTTCACCGGTGAGAAATCCTCCTGCAGCACGAAGCGGTCGCACATATGTCTCTAGTATGAAACCGCGATCGCCCATAAATGCTCGAGTCGGATTGTCGACAGTGAGTTGCAGTGCACGATTTTTTCTCACCCCATGTATAGCCTCATTGTATATCGTTGTATACGTTGGAAGTGGAATAGTATTTTTAAGAAGTGAAAGTGCGCTTACTAAACCCTCAGTGTATGCACAAAAGTTTTTGTTTGTATTTCGGACAAGTGTTCCACGCTCAATGCGCCAGAGCGTAAAATCGGTAACGTACGTTAGATCGATACGTTTTGGATCCATGCGTGCCACATCTTTTAGTGCAGCCATTCCCCAGAGATAGAACGCAGTATCGAACGGTTGTTTTGTGAGGTATGTGAGTGCACGATCCACGCTTGTTTTTACTGCGGTATCTTTCTCATTAAATAGAGCGAGACGAGTGAGTGCGAGAAGTGCTTCTCCATTTGCAAAAGGAGATTCACCATCTGGCTGCTCTGTTCTTCCAATAAGATAGAGAGATCTGAATCCCCCATTTCTTTTTTGCATCGCGAGGATGAAGGAACGATACGCTTCCATGAGATCTCCATATTCAGATTTTTTTCCTGGAGCATGTTCGATAAATCCAAGTATTGCAGTGAGAACGAGTGCTGTCGCTCCAAGTTCGCAACGTGTACTTGCTCCATGCGAAGCGACACACATAAATGAGGTTCCTTCGTATGTACCTTTTTTTGAAATCCTCTCAAAGTACTCGAGCGACTCTTCTACAGCGCGTGTGAGATTGTATGGATCGGCATCATCTCTCCGCAGTACCTCGGTGAGTGCGTAGAGTGTTCCCGCCTGCCGTACGATATTGTCGTCTTTTGAATAGGTGTCTGCATACGGATTGTATTCATAGTGAAATTGCCCTTTTCCAAACTGAGCATTTTTGATCCAGCGTGTCCCCTCTTGAATTGATTGTCGTAGTTCAAGCGGAGTGAGTGGAGTGCCATTCTGACTTTCAGTGACACGAGCAATATACTCGCGGAGCTCCACAAGAGTTTGGTTTGACGTTGGTGTTGCTACACTACTCTTTGTGGTGTGTGCTGCGAACACCCCCGTGAGAGGGGTAAGGAGAAAGGTGAGCAGGAGTATACTCGCGACAATGTGTGTAAAACGCATGCGAGGATTATGCGCTTCATTTTGTGAATTGCAACCAATACAAAACCCCCAGACGAATTGAATCGTACGATGGGGGTTGTTACCTCGCGTTGCACGAGGATTGCTTGCGACGTTCTGTTCCCATGCGTCGCGCACACGGGCCTCCCGGCCGAGCGTCACCGCCGTCCCCACCGAATGACTGTCCGGCCGAGGGAGAGGAGGAGTCTGCCGGTTGCCCGGCAGGTGTACCTCCAGAGCATGCGCCCAACCCACAGGTTGAGGCGCTTTGCCGTGGCGGGGCCTCCTACGATCATGGCGAAACCGTTCGCCATGATGAGTGCGATCAGGCTGAATTGAAAAATGATGCTGAACAGTTCCATGGTGTCTCCCTACATACACGTCCGTACTCCGTAATGGAGCCGATCAACGATATGCACCTAGATCATAGGAATGTATGCACTATGCATAGCACATACATTCCTATGATCGAGGGAACTCTTTTTTTATGAACATTCTGTTTCGCTCTTTTGAGCTCATCAGCACGAGTACACACTCGTGGACAGAAGGAAGAGTGGTGACGCACCCTTCCCCACACTGGCTACCCAACACGCATCACCGTGAGGGCACCTGAAACGCCATGCCTCTTACATGGCCATTCCTTCTCTGCCCGAACTAACGGGTCGCCCTGGTACCAGGGTCACAGAGATTCCAGCCAGAGTTTACCTGGCTGAAGCGTTGCGGAGTGTTGGCTAACCGCGCGCTTGGTGGCCTCAGCCACTTGGATGGAGGATAAACGGTCCCGCAGGCACCGGCTTTTCAGGTGCCGGTTGTCGAACGAAGTACACATGCGTGTGCTTCGCGGCGATGCAGTCATCACACACAAAGAAGAGCAGGTATCCTCGTTCATCGGGAGACATCGGGTCAAACTGCGTGCTCCCATAATTCCCGTATGCTGTGCATACCAAGCCCTCCACGGGTTGATAGCAGGACTCATCATCCTTTCGAAGAACATTCTCTACAGAAACTCGAAAATGTATTCAAGTTCCTGATAAAGATGAGGACTTGGAAAAGTCCTCAGGTTGATGGAACCCTGCGTGCGCAGGGTGTGGCGCGCGATTTCTCGCGCGGCGTGCTCCCACTTCGTGGAGCCACCGCGACTCTCGAGAAATCGTCGCGCCGCCTTTGGACCCACTTCCGCAAGAATGCGGCGGGTCCGGCGGAGTATCCACTCCGCCGAGTCCTCTTGCTTCATTCGTTCCCCTTATGCCGATGTTTCGGCCGACGTTTGAAGTCAGCCTTCTTGCTCGTGTGCCGGCCACCACCAGAGGTGTTCCGGAGCTTCTCCACGACCCCCTGCGGGAGTCGTGGCCTTAGCGTCTTCTGAACGTACTTCACCGACGGTCTCCTTTTGAGGGATGTCCTCTACCGATGCACCACCCTTGTGATGGATCGGATAAAGGAGGCGAGGAGTTACACAGATAGTGATACTCGCTCGCCTGACCACGGTCACGTCCGGTTAACGACGGGTAGTCTCTGCATATCTACCAGTAAAGCAGTGGTGGGGTCTTTAGTCTGTTATGCACTCCCACCTGGCCTGTTAGTCAGTAACTAACAAACTCTCCCCCATGTATTTATGTCACGCTGTCAGACTGGGGTCAGCGTGTGATTGTGTGCGGAGTGCTAGTCCGCAACCTCGACGAATCCGGCGTGACGGAAGATCTGTGTCTTCTTGATCGAACCATCGGCTTGCACCTGGTCGACCGAGTCACGCTTTGCAAACGCATAAAGCGTTCGGATTCCACGCACACGGAGTGCGTGTTCGAGGGGCGCCATGAAGTATGGCGCGCCACCAATCATGACCGCACCATCGAAGGATGGTTCGTGAGTGACCAGAAAAGCCAGGGTTTCCGCACGTTCTCTGAGTTCTGCCTGAGCAGGGATCTCATCGAACGTGAGGAGATCTTGGATTGCTTTTTTGTTGGTCGGCTCCACGACGCCCACAGCTGCTTGTTCTGTGGTGGCGGCATGTTGAGTCATGTTTACAATGTTCATTTTTTCTCCCTACATACACGTCCGTACTCCGTAATGGAGCCGATCAACGATATGCACCTAGATCATAGGAATGTATGCACTATGCATAGCACATACATTCCTATGATCGAGGGAACTCATTTTCTAAGAACATTCTGTTTCGCTCTTTTGAGCTCATCAGCACGAGTATACACTCGTGGACAGAAGGAGAAGTGATGCCGCACTTCTCCTCCACACTAGGTCCTTCCTTCGGCATGAAGGAAGTCCTTGAAGCTCCGCGGGAGCTTCTCCTTTTTCAGGTTTCGACCTCGGACGGTGTCCTGTCGCAGCAGTATGGAGTGTTGGCTAACCACATGCTTGTTGCTTGAAAGAACTACTCTATGAAAAAGGGTGTATCGCGGACCCTTTACGCGGATGTATGTTTTCTATGCGCATCACGCATGGTGAGTAGTGACCATGTCACGTACTCGGAATATGTGCTTAGTCTAGTCCTGTCGCTAAGCGTGCTCTCGTTGCAGTGAAGTTTCCTTCACCTTGACGACACCGTTGCGCGGTGAGAGCTTTGACCGATCGTTCCTTGTTTCCAAGTGTACGAACAACCCTAATCCGGAGGTGGCTTATTGCAATTCCCGCTGGCCGGCGGTTCATGCATGATGGGGCGCGTACCCCACCTTCCGCTTCCTGGCTTGCGCCAGTTACGGCTTGGCCCAACGCCATCCTCCTTACCCACGTTTCGCGCTCATCTCGACTGCTTCCGCAGTCGCTCAGACAGATGATTGCGTGCTAGTAACGTGAGAGGACTACCCCAGAGCCTTGCGAGCTCCGAGTTCATCCAACTAGCTTTCCAGTACAGACCAAGCGTTGGCGCGCTTGCGACCTTCTAACCACGTGATACCCGCCAAGGCACCACGCTACACTCCCTACGATGATCACACGGTGTGAAACCGCCATCGTAGTTTATGCATGGAGATTTCAATTGCCTTTCGACAACTGAGCAGTAGGTCGCAAACCCACCACCTATCAGGAGTTTCCTCCCTATCGCACTCTCCACAGCGCTCATCCGCACACAGAGAGACTATCTATGTGCGTGTGAGCGCTGTGGAAAGAGTTGTAAAGGAACTGACCTCTGGCAGGAATTTGAAATGATTCAAATTCCCGATAAAGGTGGCGAAACGTATTCGCCACAGTTTGGTACCCATTGCGGGACTCCTTTTGTTAGAAAGAACCTATGTCTACACGCCGACAATATGGCGAAGGGGTTTATCGAGGGCCTCACCTCTATGCGCTCCTCGTCGTTAGACGACGATCTCGAGCACCGCACCCCGGATGAGGAAGTGGTAGACCGTACGGTCCCCGTCCTTCCCCTCGGCGATGAGGTACTCACGCAGAAGCTCGACGAGCTCTTTCATGCGTGTCTCCTCCTTGTTGATGGTGTTTTACAATACAGCTTGTAAATAGCTCTATAGCAAAACTCCATCAACAAGGGGTACTTCCCTACCAATTCGCTATGCATCTCGAACTGGATGAAGAAGTGGTTGTTTTCGCCAACCACATGCGATCCCATTCTGTTGCCAGGCCTTGGATATGTGGCCCCGAATCTGATTCAGTGCACCGGCACTCGGTCCATGAGGATTTCGAGCTCGTCCCACCGACCTTCGCGCGCGAGGCGCTCCAGTACGGCGTTCGGATTCGCTCGCCACTCCTCCCGCAGCTCGGGCTCACGTTTGAACGTGTATCCCCTCGCGAAGGAATAGACCGCAACTCGGTTTCCGACAGAAACAATCTGACTCGTGCACATGGTAGTCTCCTCCAAAAAGTGCACACCTGGGAACTGCCAGGCCAGTTTTTTTTATGAAAGATCAGTCTTCTTGCATCTGGCCGGCCGTCGAATGTTCAACAGCCGATAGATACAAGAAATATATTAGTCAGTGATTTTGCCAGAGGCCCATACGGAGGCTTTTGCGTCAATCGATACTGACACAAGTAGTATACACCCATACTAATTATTTGTCAAGCAATATTGACTAAATAAGTCAAATATAGATATAAAATAGCTTAAAATATAATCTTTAAACTCATAAATATGTTGTTTTGCATAAACAAAAAAGTAATAATCAATACATTATATTGACATACTTTGATAAAGTTATTTGACTTTCATAGAGTAAGGTGATAGTATATACGAACCACAGGAAGAGGAGGTCACTATGGGAGACGGTTGAGGGTGGTTCTGCCTCCAGGTCACGGCCTGGAGGCAGAAAGAGTCCCAATCGTTCAACTGGTGATCCGAGTGTGGTAGGTGTCATTTGTGGTCGGAGTGACACATGTTTCATTTACGGCTGACCACCGTTCTTTAAGGAGTCCACCATGGGTGGCGACGGCTAAGTCGAGATTCCGTAGTTCGTAGACGTAGACTGTGTAGAATCTGTGTAACGCAGAATTCTATAGGGTACATCAAAAGGTGAATAGTCACCGGGCGGGAACCAAGAGTTCCCGCCTTTTTTATTGTTTGTCGTTTATGTAACGCACAAGTGAGGCGAGAGATTGAGCCAAATCCTTGCTTTTTATGAGAATCGTAACGGGGTTTTCTCCAAGGGTTGATGCGACAATACGGTCTTCAATGATAGTGATATCAGCGCTGATAGGGTATTTTTCGCTATCAATGCGCATCCGCTTCCCTGGTGTTGTAAATTGGTAGTCCCCTTCGCTTTTTGTGTATACAGAAATAGGGGAAACATGCTTCCCTGTGCGGATTTTGAGGAAGCGGTCTCGTTCAGCCGGAGTGAACCTTGAATCGAGAAGGTCGCGATTGTAGATAAAGTATCCTTCACGGGTCTCTATGTTGTGCATGCCATAAAATTCTTCGTATGCACTCACTGCCCCGTCGCGACCTTCAAAGTATTTCACCACGGGGCGCTCACCGTTTTTGCGTTCAAGGCTTTTGATCTGAGGGATAACATCCTTAAGCCTTTTTGTGTGTTCTTCAAATACCACCCGCTGGCGCTCAACAAACGTCTCGAGGCGTTCAGGTGGTTCCGCCATATATTCAATCTTTTTTCCTTCTTGTACCTCGCTCACCAGCCCTTTCTTCTGGAGCGATTCGATCACCGGGTATACCGTGGTGCGATTAATGCCAGTTTTTTTTGCGATATCTTGTACCCCATCGCGGTCTACCTGGATGAGTGAGAGATATACTTTGACCTCTTTTTCCGAGAGTCCTATCTCTTGAAGAAATTGTTCAAACATACTTCGAGTATAGCATCCAGTGCTTAAAATGTGACTGGTACCTCAAAACGCGCATCGTGTTCGGGGAGGCCTGAGGGATTGTCTTTTTTAAACACAATTACACCTGCTTCCGTCTGTGCCCGTATTTTGGTAAATTCCACGCGCGCAGTAAAGGGAACAAAGCTTTCAGTCATCCACGCACCCTCTGCCGTTGCAAATCCACTCCCGATCACCGCATTGCTTTCATCGGTAATGAGTATAGGGAAGCTTCCCTCAAAGAACCAAAAGCCTCGCGCTTCGCCAGAGATGGTAGCGGGTGAGGTAATGCGGGTTCCAGAAAGTGGAGAGATTATGCGTATTTGAGAAGATGAGCCTGCCGCGGTTCCATCAACAGATTCTTCTTTGGAAGTTGTTGGGCATGTCGGAAACGTACAATCCCGCCCACTTCTTCCAAGTGTGGTGCCGTCAGTGCAGAGGAGTGCATCCATGGGACATGCAGTTGGCGCTGAATTTGTCTCCGTGTTCATCCGGTACACGAGAACAGCCCCTATTGAAGAAATGATGATGCTCACAACGAGGAGATAGTCGAGAGTTCGCATGGTACGTAACGAGGCGTTGATGTGCCTATGGTGCTTTAGTTCTCTGAACGAGAAGTGCGACCGAGAAGTCTATCAACAAAAAGAAGTCGGAATCCGATAAGCTCAAACCCTATAAAAACGAGAGGTGCTCCAGGGATGATTGGTGCAATGAGTGCAATAATGCCGACAACGATAAACAACCAACCGACTGTCTTTTTGAGTCGGGGACGGGTGAGTGTAAATGTTTTCGCTTTTTCGTACATAGTCTCTATATGGTCACTGACGTTTGATATCCAAAAATCTTTCAGATCGGTACCTTTTCTACGAATTCGTATACAAAACGTAACCGCTACTCAAAATAGCCTGATACAATTTCGAAACCAAGAGTGTATGGGTTCCCGTAAGAATCGTAAAGTACCATATCCTCGCCTTCAGTGAATATGCGATTTCCGTTATCACTTACAAGTGAGGCAGTGTAGTACTCGCCGATGTGTGACCTCTGCCGAAGGTATACAGGAACACCTTTTGTGGTCCCGGGCATAATAAGTGGGCTTATGCCAGCAAGCTGCTCGTTCCCTCCTGCGTCCGTGCGATAGACGACAATAAACGACGGACTCACAGTCGTTACTGTATCAACCGTAACACTCATTCCAGGAAGCTGCGCCAGGATAGAAAAAGGAAGAGGCTCTTGTGGCACTGATTCCATACGCATCATTGAGGAATCATCAGCAAAGCTTGATTTGAGTGACGGGCTAGGTATCTGATCTTGTGTGGCTACGCTCGGCGCAGTCGCAACCTCTCCCTCAGTACCCTCGGGTGCATCCATCGTGCTGTAGGTGCTCGTTATACCGACATCGTCTGACTGTGCAGGAGAAGGATCGTACACAGTTGTTGTTGGTGCATGAATGGTGCCTCCTGGAATAAGGGTCAGGATCAAGAGCGCAACGGCGCCGATGGGCGCGAGGCGTACTGCCCACCAACTAAGCTTGGCATACGGAGAAACGATCGCCTGTGGTTGTACGGCAAGAATCCGCTCACGCAGGGTTTCTCTGAATGAGGTATCGATTTCTATATGTGGCTGCTTTGCCACAATGAGGGCCACGATCGAACGCAGATCAGCCTCATTATTATTGAGGCTTGGGTCGAACTGCATGAGTTCGTCTACGAGTTTTTCTATCTGTGCGGCATCCATATATATGTATTACGATAACTCACGGAAAGGTAACGAATCTGAGAAAATGAGTGCAGTGAGCACGAGAAGGGCCATGGGGCCGCACTTTTCGCGAAGCTCCTTCATGGCGCGAGAAAATGCCATCTTTGCTGCATCTTCGGTAGTCTCGATTCGTTCAGCTATTTCCTTGTATGAGAGTTCCTCCCAAATGCGGAGGGTAATAATCTCACGCTGACGTGGTGTGAGCGATTTCATGAACTCTCGCACACGATCGAGTGCAATGAGTGCATCGTGTTCTTCTATGGTTCGGTCCTCTTCGCCAAGGTCGAATGCATCTTCGATAGGGACAGTTTTCTTTACCGTACGATAGTGATCGATAACCGTATTTCGTGCGATGCGGTAGATCCATTGTGAGAACGTCCCCTTCTCTGGATCAAAAGAATGTAGTCGTTCGTATGCCTTATGGAATACGTCACTCGTTATGTCTTCTGCTGTTTCTTTTGAAAATGTTTTATAGAAAATGAATCGATATATTTTTTCAAAATACCGATCATAGAGCACTCCAAAATCTGCAGGCGCTCCATTTTTTACCGCGCTTACGAGTACACTGTCGTCCCGTGTATCCATATGTGCAGTCTAATCTGAAACCGTGATATTGGGAACTCCCATGTCCCCAAACTATGTGTGTGCGATACGTACACAAAAACAGCCTGCATACTGCAGGCTGTTTTTTCAGTGTGCACGGAGGGCAGAAAGATCGCTTAAAACCATTTGTGCATGGTCTGAAGCTTTTACCTGTTCATATACTTTCGCAATCTTCCCTTCTGGATCAATGAGGAATGAGGTGCGGAGTGTTCCAAGAAATTCTCGCCCCATGAACTTCTTTGGTGCCCAGACACCGTATGCCTTTACAACCACTTTCTCTGTGTCTGCAAGAAGCGTGAAGGGTAGGGTGTACTTCTCTTCAAATTTCTTATGACTTTTCTCAGCGTCTGTAGAGACTCCTAAAACAGTGCACCCATGTGCTTCGAATTCTCCCCAGGCATCTCGTATGTCGCACGCTTGCTTTGTGCAACCCGGAGTACTGTCTTTTGGGTAGAAGTACAGCAACACCCACTTCCCACGAAAATCTGAAAGTGTGTGTGAGACCCCATTTTGATCAGTGAGGGTAAAGGTAGGTGCGGTGCTCCCAGTGGTAGGCATACGAAATGTATTATCCTTCGATAATCTCGATCGTTGCCTCTGTGCGAAGTGTTTCGATATGCTCGTTTACAATGCGCTGTTGACGTTCTGCGACAATAGATGCTTCTATCTGTGGTCGGACTTCCTCAAGGGGTGGAAGTGTAACGCCACTTTCTTTCATAGCTGTTACATACGCTGTAAATTCCTCTTCAGTGACAGTGCTGATTTCAATATCGGTCACCTCTTCAAGGTATGCATCCACCATGAGGCGATCACTGATGTTCCCCATGAGTGTCTCGCTCGTGAGACCTACTTCTTCCATACGTGTCTTGAGCACATCTTCTCCCCCCACCTCTGCTATGAGGCTTTCATATGCAGACTGTACCGCAGCTTCATTTGCGCTCATCCCCTTTTCGCGCGCTGCACCCATAAGAAGTTCGTTGTTTACTAGGTTTGCGAGCGCTTGTGTACGAATTTCTTTTGCGATGGTCTCGTCAGTGGTATCGATACCCTGAAGAGCTGCCCCCTCAACCATCATCGTTACTGTTTCTTCAAGCTCTGCTTTTGTTATTTTTTCTCCATTTACGATCGCTACTGCTTCTACAGAAAACTCCTGGTAGCCAATGTATCCGCCGACCGCCACGAGGATGCCGAGCAAAAAAGCGACAATTGTTTTGGTGTTACTCTTCTTGCTCCCCTCTTGCGGAGCTTCGTTGGGTGTGGTTTCTCCGGCAATAACTGGTGATGTGGTATTTTCTTCCATACTGAACTGGTGAACGATAATGTGCTTAGGCTACCATTCTGTGGCCCTGACTGCAAAACAGGCGCTTTTATACAGGTACTAAGCACTTTTTCCTAGGTCGAGTATTTGGTCAATGCGAATTTTTTCAACGAAATCAGGCACGTGCGAAACGAGTATCATGGCTCCCTTGTACTGATTGAGCGCTTCCGCGATGATGGGGAGATGACGGAAGTTGATGTGGTTTGTGGGTTCATCGAGTATGAGGAGTCCGGGTTTCATAAGGGTAAGCTGAGCAAATGCAACCAGTCCCTTCTGCCCCTCTGAGAGATCTCCAATCTTTGTGTGCATGACATCTCGGGTAAGGAGAAAACCTGCTGCAACAGAGCGCATGTCTTCCTCCACTTTTTTCTCCATTGCTTTCAAGAGTGCATCAAAGACGGTGTCCGAGAAATCGAGAGTCGAGAAATCCTGTCGGTAGTAGCCTATCTTTACGTGTGGCGCAACAGTCTCGCCCTTTGCATGACCAGATGCGAGAGACTCAAGGAGTGTACTCTTCCCTATTCCATTTGGTCCTATGAGTTGGAGGTGTGCATTTTTTCCGAGTGCAATGTCACAGGTTCGTTCCGTAGGTTTATGATTCTTGATGACTTTGTACGACGAGATAGTGAGAATCTTCGGTGGAAGATCTTTAGGGACTTCAATAGTGAACGGTCGAATGGTTTTGTCTTCGCGACGTACCTCGACCATATTTTCCTCATCTTCTTCAGCTTGCTCACGCATACGCTTTGCAAGTGCACGCATCTTTCCTCCTTTATGTGCAAAGAAGTTTGCTTTGTCTTTGTTCTCTTGGATTTCCTTTGCGTACTGTGCGTTTTTTCTGTTCTCCTTTTCTATACGCGCTGCAATATCTTTTACTACATCAAAGTAGTTCCCATCGTACTGCTCGACTACATGCGTATGCACGTCGAGGTAGAGAACGCCATGCGTAAACGCATTGAGGAAGTCTGCGTCATGTGAAATCACGACAACCGTTTTCTTGTATGACTTTAGAAATTCTGTGAGGTGTGCAATTCCTTCTACGTCGAGATTGTTGGTAGGCTCATCAAGGAGGAGTAGGTCTGGATCTTGAATAAGCGCTGAGGCGAGGAGGAGACGTGCCTGCTGCCCTCCAGAGAACGAACGAATGATGCGATCATGCGGCGCATGGAAGTTCACAATCTCCATGACTGCATCAATTTTTGGGTCAATATCGTACACCTTTTCGGTAAAACACTTTTGAAAAAAATCACGAACAGTGAGATCGAGTTCGTCGCGCGGAATAACCTGCCGCGAGACTGCAATTGATGTGCGAGGCATGATGTTGATCTCCCCCGCAGTCTTTTCGAGTGTACCGGTAATGAGACTAAAGATCGTACTCTTCCCCGCCCCATTCTGTCCCATGAGGGTGAGCTTTGCTCCGCGACGTATCACAAAACTCGCACCAATGAGCGTTGGCTTATTATGATTGTATTCAAATGAAACATCACTAAATGTGACGAGTCCTGCTTCGCGTGACATATATATGTGTGCCGAGAGAGTAGACTAGCGTACTTTGTGAGGAAAGCAAATTATGAATAGCGCCTCATATCGCTCCGGTGATAAAAGAAATAGTAAAAGCGTCCCAAGGGGACGCTTTTACTATTTCTTTTTATCTTTCTTTGGCTTCTTCTTTTCTTTACGATGTGTTTCTCCTTTTGCCATGGTGTCGCGTGGCTAGTGATAATGTCTACATTCTATCGTGAACGCGGAGCGGGCGTACCTTCTGCTGTGGAGACTCAAATAAGCAAACCCCGCAAGGTTTGCGGGGCAGATCATTGGTCATAGCTCGACTTTTGCTTCGGCACTGATTCACCAGGATCAAACAGTGCCTTCAAAAAGTCGCCAGCACTGCGCTCCCCTCTCTCTTTGCCGATGTCCATGAACCACAGGAATGGAACAATGACGCATGCAGCAATGAGGAGGAATGCAAGGATCAGAATGACCAGGATCATTTCGATGGCCCATGGATACCGACGTTCCTCTTGTTCCATGTGGACTCCTTCATGAAAGAACAGAAGTATATATGTACTATGCTTCTGGCGTACTGGTTAGTCAATCGATACGTACTGATAGCAGAGCCATGTGACAAACAGTACACAATAAAAAAGTAATACCGATACACTGACGCTAGACTATTCTAGTAGTATCATATTTTTATGAAAACACTCGCAAATCTATTTCTGTACAAGACCGTGTTTATTACTGGTGCCGCTGTTCTCGTTATTGAAGTTGCTGCGGTACGTATGCTCTCGCCATATTACGGCTCATCACTCTACGTATTCTCGAGCGTACTCACCATTATCCTTGCGGCACTTGCGCTTGGATATTATTTTGGAGGTCGATTTGCCGACAAGCAGCCTCACTCGGGCCCACTTTTTGCAGTGATTGCACTGAGTGGAATCTTTACGCTTTTTGCAGAGTTTCTCCGCGCAAACATCCTGCCAATAAGCAGTAGCGCATTCTCTGTCATGTCGGGGCCACTTGTTTTTGGGTTTCTTCTTTTTTTTGTACCAGCCTTTTTCCTCGGTATCGTTTCCCCATACCTTGTAAAGCTTCGTTCAGCTGAAGAGGTTCCTGAGAAAATCGGAAGTGTTGCAGGTACCGTATTCTTTTGGGGAACGCTTGGAAGCATTTCGGGCAGTCTTCTTTCTGGGTTCCTTCTCATTCCTGTGTTCGGCATACGTCATTCTATGACAGGTACCGGTCTCGCACTCTTGATTCTCGGTCTTGCGGGGATGCTCTTTTTTGAAGCAATTCGTTCAGGAATTTCGCCGTATGTAATGGTTGCTCGCTATCGGTTTTTCGTACTTCTCGTGGTACTCACCGGATTAGTTCTTACGAATCTCATTTATACGCATGAAGTCCCTTCCTCTGAAAAGGTGGTGTATCAGTCAGATGGTCTCTATGGTCACATCATTGTGTACGAAACAGAGCGTTTCGGTGAGCCCGTCATGGCCCTCAGGCGTGACACAAACAATGAATCTGCGGTCTATCTCAATTCATATGATTCAGTTTTTGAGTACGTACAGTTCGGGGAACGCTATAAAAAGGTCGTCCCAAATACACAGTCGTTTCTCATGATCGGTGGCGGAGCATACTCTCTCCCGCGTACCATCCTTGCTCGTGATCCTGATGTCGAAGTAACTGTTGCAGAAATAGAACCAGATCTATTCCCGCTCGCGCAGCGGTTTTTTGATGTACCGTCTTCAACGAAGCTTGTAAATCATGTTGTTGATGGGAGGGTATTTCTGAATGAGCACGAAGGCACATTTGATTTCATCTTTCTCGATGCATTTGGCATCGATCTTTCTATACCTGCACACCTCGCAACAAAGGAATTTTATGAGCTTGTGAAGGCACATCTTTCTGACGAAGGAGCGGTGATGCTCAATTTTATCGGTCCACTTGCTGGAGATGCGCCAACGCTCACTGGTTCACTGGTTAAAACACAACAGAGCGTTTTCCCAAACATGGTGATGTACGCTATGCATCCGGAAAAGCCAGAACGAAGACAAAATATTCTTTTTGTACTTCGAAACGGAGATGAGCCGATCACCCTTGAGGGCGAGTTTATACAGTATCTTGATGGTACAGTGCACCCAACGAGTGAAATGATCATTCCGCACGAACGGTATCTCAATGATGACGAACTCGTGTTTACCGACGATCGAGCACCTATTGAGTACCTCATGCTCGACCAGTACTAATTTCTGGCATATCGCGATGTTATAAGAAAACCCTGCACGTGACGTGCAGGGTTTCATGTTTCGAAAAAGTCGATAACCATCGAGATGACTGTCCTTGGCATCACGATGAGATATCCAAGAAAACCAGGAGCGAGAATTATAGCTACTCCTAGACCGAGAGTACAAATGACGAACCATTCCCAGAACCACTCAAGCAATTTGAATACGTGCACAAGAAGCTCCTCTGTATGCCAAAAGATACTATACGGGGCTTTTCAGTTTCTTGTACATATTGACACACGTACCAGTTTCTTTTGTGTGAAACAGTGAAGTGATAGACTGACATTATGAAAATCTACTCGTGGAACGTAAATGGTATACGTGCAGTCTTAAAAAAGGGTGATTTCCAATCATTTCTTCGGAAACATAATCCAGATATCCTCTGTCTTCAAGAAACAAAGGCGAATAAGGAACAGGTAGAAATAGATCTGCCAGAGTACGATGAGTATTGGAATTCTGCTCAAAAGAAGGGATATTCAGGCACCGCGATCTTTTCAAAGCATGCACCGATAGATGTAATATACGGAATACCTCCTGATATTGCGAAACAGTATAACCTCGCTGATTCGTACGGTGACACAACGACCGAAGGAAGAGTGGTAACACTTGAGTTTGAGCCGTTTTATGTGAGTACCGTCTATACCCCGAATGCAAAGGATGATCTTTCACGCATCCCCATGCGTGAAAACTGGGATCCAGCATATCTCGATTACATGAAACAGCTAGAGTCTGTGAAACCAGTTATCTTCTGCGGTGACTTCAATGTGGCACATACAGAAGATGATCTCGCTCGACCAAAGGAGAATGAAGGAAAGAAAGGATTCACAAAAGAAGAGCGACGAGGATTTGATACGATGGTAGGTGCTGGGTATGTGGATAGCTTCCGCATGTTTACAAAAGCAAACGGTCACTACACATGGTGGTCAGCATGGGGCGGTGCGCGCGAACGAAATGTTGGCTGGAGAATCGATTACGTAATGGTGTCAGAGCAACTGAAAGAAGTAGTGAAACGTGCACAGATACATGCTGATGTGTATGGAAGTGACCACTGCCCCGTATCGGTGGAACTAAATGTTGATCTCTAAAAACGTTTGTATATAAGGCTAGAAATGAGCGTGTCCTTTATAAAGGACACGCTCATTTATATTAAGGACAATACGAAGGTACTTTTCCACAGATATCCACACGCATGTCCTTTACACACTATCCTATAGGACATATGATCATATGTAGGCGCAGAAAGCGCGAGCAGGTCACCTTCGAGAGAGGGTACCCCTTAAAGAGATCATTCAACAATATGAGTTAATACCTCCAAAAAACTCTTAGTAC
>Ga0075163_10002660_pt1 | contig 23973 bp, 22 predicted proteins | sample JI1023141ADNA_FD_71478 | JGI IMG/M metagenome (GOLD analysis project Ga0075163, IMG submission 71478) | Wastewater effluent complex algal communities from Wisconsin, to seasonally profile nutrient transformation and Carbon sequestration -... | ecosystem: Engineered > WWTP > Effluent > Algae... | reverse complement strand
TGACGTTGGATCTCCACGCCGAGTCCGGCACCGGGCGCCATTCGAGCCAGGCTTCGGTCACGTCGACAGGATGCCTGTCATCAAAACCCCAGGCGGACACATCGACGCCTGCATGCCAATCGCCACCGATGCCGCCACGCCATGCCAGGCGTGCGCGTCCCAACTGCAGTCCCTGGTCTTCTGAATCGAATCGCAGTTTGCCCAGGCCACCATCCACGAAGCTCGCGCGACCATCGGAACTCACCAGGCGAAGGTCGAGGCTGGCTTCCACCTCGGCCAGCGCAGCGCCGGCCGGAAGCAGCAGCGCAAGCACGCAGGCGAGCAGGCCTAGCATTGAACGGGGGCGCGGGATACAGGTCGTCATCAGTAGACGTCCCAGTTCGTCGGCAGCTGCGATTCACGGCGAAGCTTGAGTGGCAGGGCCGCGCGCAGCGTCAGCTTTGCCCCGCCCGCCGGGACAGTCAGCAGCTGTTCAAGCACCGGGCGTTGCACCCGGGAAAGCGGGTGCCAGATTTCCACCCGGTACTCTCCGGGTTCAACGTCACTGGCCGACCAGGTGCCACTGGTGTCCGTCCTGCCGAAGTACTGGGCCTCGACGACATACACATAGGCGCGCATCTGGTCGTGGATGTTGCAGCCCAGGGTGACAAGGCCCTCCCGGTCGAAAAGAACCGGAGGGTAGGGCTTGCCGCGGTACAGCGGCAGCTGGAACTTCTTTGCAGGAGAGAACGAATAGACCTGATGGCTGACGGAATCGCTGTTCGGAAACACGATCTGGGAACCCACTGGAACAGCAAGCACCGTGGGCACGAAACGCAGGTCCACCTGATCCAGCACTGCCGCCGTGGGCCTGGCAACGGGGCGCGAGGCGTCGGTGCTGCGCAGCGTCACCACCGTGCCGCCTATGCCGCGGCCATCCACGCCCACAAATGAAATCTGCAACGGCGCCGCCATGGCCGGCGCCACGAGAAATGCCAGCAGGGTTGTGAACACAAGTCGCATTTCGTGGTTTCACCAATCGCAGGAAAAGCCCGCTGGAACTAGGATTTGGCCCATTCCGATTGAAGCGCAGGTCATGCTGAGCTTTCGCAACCGACTTCTCATACTGCTGATAGGTCTCGTCGTGGGGGCCGAGACCGTGACGTTGTTCACGGCATTGGCGCGGACATCGGCGACCGTCCGGGATCGTGCCGAAGAGCAGCTGGTGGCTGGTGTGCACATCGCGCAGCGGCTGCTGGAATATCGCGAACGGCAGCTGGCTACGGCCGTTACCGTGCTGACCGCGGATTTCGGCCTGCGCGAGGCCGTGGCCTCCGGTGATCGCCCAACCGTCGCTTCCGCGCTCGCCAACCACGCGACTCGCATCGGTGCGGACCTTACCGTCGCGATGGATCTGGACGGGCAGGTCATCGCACGAGGCGAGGCGCCGGGCGCAGTTGATCCGACGCTCCTTGCAGCGCTGAACGCCAGCGCCGGGGATGAATCCGGCGAGGCCCGTTTCGTCGTCACGCCTTCCGGCGCCTGGCAGGTGTTCGTTTCCCCCGTGCTCGCGCCGGACGAGATCGGGCGAATCGCGCTGGGATTCGCGATCGACGAGGCCCTTGCCCGGGAGCTGCGTGACCTGGTTGGCGTGGATGTGGCGTTCCTGAAGGGACCCACGGGTGGACAGGCCGTGAGCGCATCCACGGTGACGCCCCTGCGCAAACCCGGCTTAAGGGTTCAGGCCGCACTGCGCAGTTCTCCTGCCAGCATCAGCATCGATGGCGAGGAGTACCTTGCCACCGCCACGCACCTGGAGTCCGACCAGACGCCGCTGGATGTGGCGCTGTTCAAGCCCATGCGGGAAGTGATGGCTCCGTATCGCGAGCTGGCATTGAATCTCGGACTCATCATCGGCGTGACGCTGGCTGCGGCCGTCGCAGCCGGCATCTACCTTGGAAGGAGCGCCGCACGCCCGGTTCAGCAACTGGCGGCGGGTGCGGCGCGTATCGCAGCCGGAGACTACTCGCAGGGCGTGGCGGGATCCGGTGGGCAGGAACTCGAAAACCTGGCCGACGCCTTCAACAGCATGCAGAGGGGTATCGCAGACCGCGAATCGCGCCTGATGCACATGGTGCGGCATGACCCGGCAACGGGGCTGGCCAATCGCCTGCATGCCGAGGAGTGGCTGGAGCGGCACATGCCGGAGCTTTCGGGTGACCAGCGGCTCTGCGTCGTGCTGGTGGCTGTTGGCAACCTCCAGCAGGTTTCCGCGACGCTGGGTTTCGACATCGCCAGCGAGCTGGTCGATCATCTCGTGCGGGGTCTTTCAGGCTGGCAGGGTGAGAACGGACTGGTGGCGCGCCTCGACAGCGTGCATTTCCTCGTCGCGGCAACGAACCTGGCGGCGGGCGACGTCGACGCGCTGGTGGAGCAGATAGGCGAGCGCTGCCGCAATCCGCTGTTCACCGCGGGTATCGCCCTGCGCACAAGCGCCGTGCTCGGCGCCGCGGTAGCGCCGCTTCACGGCAACACGGCCGTCGAACTGCTGCGATGCGCCGAGGCCGCGGTGGAAACCGCAACCCAGAGAAAGCTGGCGCATGCGTTCTTCGAGCGATCAAGCGACGAGGAGCAGCGCCGCCGCCTGCGGCTGGGCGCCGAACTGCCACTGGCTGTTTCGTCCGGGCAGCTCTACCTGCAGTACCAGCCCAAGGTCCGCCTGGGCGACCGCCTTGTTTCGGGACTTGAGGCGCTGGTGCGCTGGAGGCACCCGGAACTGGGCATCATCTCGCCTGCGGAATTCATCCCCATAGCGGAGCGGACGGGGGCATCAGGCGTGCTGACGCGCTGGGTGCTGCGCACGTCGCTGGAGCAACTTGCGCAATGGAACGCGCGGGGAATACACGTGGAGATGGCGGTGAACTTTTCCGCCGCGGATATCCTCGACCCGGGCATGCTGCAGCATGTGCTGGAGGTGCTGCGTGACACGCAGGTTCCCGCCGGATCGCTGACCGTGGAGATCACGGAAAGCGTGCTGTTGCACGAGCCCGAGGCCGCGCGCCGCAACATGGAATTGCTGCGCGTGGCCGGCGTGCGCTTCTCCATCGACGACTTCGGCACGGGATACTCCTCGCTCTCGCAGCTGCGCGACCTTGCTGCGGATGAACTGAAGATCGATCAGTCCTTCGTGCGGCAACTCTCCGCAGCGCCGGAAAATCAGGCCGTAATCCGCGCGGTCGTTGACCTCGCCCACGGCCTTGGACTTCGAACCGTTGCCGAAGGCGTGGAAACCGAGGCGCAGTGGCAGCAGCTTGTGCAGCTCGGGTGTGACTACGTGCAGGGATACCTGACAGGCAGGCCGCAGTCCGCCGCAGATCTGGATCCGCTGCTGCGGGCCTCGTGCAGGACAGAATCGGGGCAGGTCACCGGCTCCGCACCGCCGCGCGTGCTGGAGTTGCGTCGGAGCGGCGATTCCGGATCGTAGCGACGCGTTGTCAGGTCACTGCCGCAGCGACGTGGGGCGCGAGATCTGCGCCAGCGCCGCGTCGCGGGCCAGCTTCAACTGCTCCTGCTGATGCGCATCACCCGAAGCCAGCGCCTTGTTCAACTGGCGCTTGTACGCCGCCTCGACGTCGGCACGACTGGCGGTTCGCGGCAAATCCAGCAGCAGGTGCCAGTCTGCCTGGCGCGGATTCGACAGCGATTTCGCCGCCGGAGGCGCTTCGGCGGACGGCGGCTTCGGCCGCGTGATGTCCACGCCCGGTCCCATCACGCTGCTGACGATCCAGTAGCCGCCCGCAAGGCAGGCCAGGATGATCAGGATGTCGGTGAGATTCATGGGCTGGCAGTTTCCTCCGCGGCGCGCGATTCCGCCAGCCGGGAACGAATCAACCCGTCGAGCGCCGCGCGCGTGGGGGCATCGAAATGCCGCGCGGCGAACTCCAGCGGATTGCCCGCGATCCCGTGGCGCAGCGAGAGCCTGCGCACGATATTGATGGCGAACGGCGCGCAGGCCAGCACATCGAACGCCAGGGCCCAGAACGCCCGCGTGCCCAGCGCCAGCGCGCGGCGACGCCGAAACACCAGCACCAGCGCGACGATCACCAGCAGGTAGTACGCCGCGAACAGCGCCAGCACCGTGAGCCCGGCGCCCAGGATCCAGCACAGCGGCCACAGCGCCAGCAGCATCACCAACTGCAGCTGGCAGATAACGCCCAGCGGGCGCAGCGCGCGAAACAGCGGCTCGAGGTCCGCATCGCTCGCGGGCCGCGCATCGCTCGTGCTCCAGGCCATCCGGAACAGCGGGCGATGTGGCGTGAAGGGATTCGGCAGCACCATCCGCCGGCCCCAGCGTCGCACCGGTGAATCGGCCGCGATGCGCCAGCGCGCGCCCGCGCGCTCGAACAGCACTTCGTTGTGCCACAGCGCCTGCGTGGCGTCGTAGAGGTGGAACGCGATTGCCCCGAGGGGCAACCACAGTTCAGTGGGCGTCATCAGCGGTTGTCGTCCGCCTTCCTGCCGAAGAACTTGCGAAAGCCCGCGGCGAGGGCGACGGCGCCAGCAGCCATGAACTTCCAGCCCGCCGCGAGGAATCCGCCCAGCACGGCCCAGAATCCCTTCTTGGTGGCGATGGCGGCGGCGCCGCCCAGCACCAGCGCGGCAAGGCCGTACTCGGCTACCTTGTCGCCCGGCACCCAGTCGGCATAGCGCTCGCCCTCGTTGAAGCTGTAGCCCGCCAGTACCTGTTCGAGTTCGGGACGCGCGCCGGCCAGGTCTTCCTCGCCCGCGGCGAGGATCACCGACGTATGACCACGCCGGCCCAGCACTTTGGTGGAGAAATTGACACTGCGCCCGCCCTCGCCCTGCAGCAGCGTGGCCCACTCCAGGCGCTGGTTGGTGTCGTTGTAGGCTGGTGGCACCGCCCAGTCGAGCACATGCAGTTCGCGCCAGCCGCGCCGCCGGCGCTCCTTGTTGGCCTCTTCGGTGCCCTGCTGCATCGACTTCAGCAGTTCGGCCGCGTCGATCTTCTCGTCGTCCTTTACATAGCCGTCATCGGCGAACGAGAAGTAGGCGGACCAGTGAAGATCCTCCGGCGCGATCATCACCTCGTTGCCGCCGGGCAGGTTCTGGTTCAACTCCAGGAACTTGTCGGTGTTGGCGGCATCGAGGAACACATAGCCTTCCGGCACCGCGAGCTTCGCATTGCCAGGCAGCGGCACCGAGGCGGGTCCCTTGACCCACTCCAGCGCCGCGAGCGCATCCATGAACGCCTGCTGCGCGGGCGAGCTTTCCGGCTCCTGCGCCGGCAACGGCGCGGCGATCAATGAAAGGAGCAGGGCAGCGGCAACGGACAGCAGGTGCTTCATGGTTTCAGGCCTTCTTCGGAATAGCGGCGCCCGGCACCCACCAGCCATGGATCTGGCCAGCAATGCGGGTGGGCAGCTTGACGGTGGCGATCGGACCTTCGTCGACGCGCTCGGCATCGAGGATGATCAGGTCGCAGCGGCCGTTCTGCGCGGCATACGACGCCACGCCCATCAGGTAGCCCACGCCCTCGGGCGCGTTCGCGCTCTTCGGCGCAAAGCAGGCCTCGGCCAACTGCGCGCCTTCCGGCGCACGGAACAGCTTCGAGCTGCGGTTCTGAAGGTCGAAACGCGCATAGCACGAGGCCGGGCGCTTGGCCGGATCCGCTGGATTCGGATCGGGGCAGGGCAGGAACCCGTAGCGGTAGGGCACCGTGTTGTAGCGATCGTCCTGCCGCGGCAGCGCGCCGATGTGGTTCGGATACAGCGTCTCGATCTGGTAGTCCTTGGGATTCTTCTGCGACACATCGGCCGACAGCCGCGTGATGTGGCTGGCGCCGCGCACCGGATCCCACCGCGAGCCATCGCGCATCGGCATGAACGGGAAGGGATTCGACAGCGACATCTCCACGTCAACGTACAGGCGCTTGCCGTCGTCGAAGCCGCCCATCATGTGCGTGGCGCTGCGCTCAGGTCCCTTGATCCACTTGATGTCCTTGCCATCGCCGCCGCGGCGGAAATAGCCGAAGTAGGTGGGCTGGCCCGAGTACCAGGACCAGTGGATGCCGCCGCGCGCGATCTGCGCCTCGTCGATCGCCAGCGGGATGACATACAGCATCACGAAGTTCTCGGTGACCTGGTAGTCGTGCAGCATGCCCACGTAGGGCACGTTCACCCAGGCGTCCCACACCTTGCGGCCGTCCGGCGTGTACTCGAACACGTTCACGTCGGTGGTGTTGTGGCCCTTGGCCTCGTAGCCGAAACCCAGCAGGTTGCCGGTGCGCGAATCGGTCTTCGGGTGCGCAGTGAAGGTCTTGCTCTGCAGCTGGCCCTTGAAGGTGTAGACCGGGTCCACGGTGGCGAGCGTGTTGAGATCCATCGCGGCCGGCGGGCTGTCTTCCTTCAGCGCCAGCAGCAGGCCGTTGTGATGGATGATGTGCGTGTTGTGCGTGCCGCGCGAAAGGCCCTTCACCGAAGGGTCGTCCATGTAGGGATTGCGGTACATGGGGAACAGGATCTTCCCGGCCTTCTCCTGCGCCAGGTAGCGCTCGTTGCGCACGAAGCGGGTCTTGAGGTTCACGTGGCCGTTCTGGAAGCGGAACATGCTCACATGGCCTTCGCCGTCGAAGGGAATGTTGCCGGCGCGCAGCGGGTACTGCGCATCCGGGCCCACGCGATAGAACGCACCGTCGAGGTCGGCGGGAATCCGGCCCTCCACCTCGCAGTCGGTGATGTCCAGCTCCGCGCGGAACAGCTGCGGGCCGCGCGATGGCGGCGCCGAATAGCGGCTTTCGATGTCGCTGCCGCGCGGTGCGCCGGCTGGCGGAGCCCCGGCAGGGGGCTGCTGCGCTTCTGCCGCGGCCATCAGCGTGGCCCCGGCCGCGCCGATGGCGCCGCCCATGAACTGCCGCCGGTCAACACCGGCCTTCCGATTCTTCCTGGTCATGACAATGCCTCCAACAAGTTACGGCCACGCACCGATGATGGAACCCATGATGCTGAAATTGACCACCTGGTATCCCGCGTTGATGAGCCACAGCCGCAGCGGCCGCTGCTCGAACAGATAGATGACGCCGATAGACGTGGCGACGAAGAAGAACGCGCTGAACAGGCCGGTGTGCAGCCCCGCGTGCAAGCCCGCATGCGGACCCGTGAGCAGCGCGATCGCAATGGCGATGAGCAGGTTCAGCGCGAAGGTGCCGCCGAAGGTCACGGCCATGCTGGCCTCGGCGCCCTTTTCCTTCGTCATGCCGGTGAGCTTCATCCAGGCCTTGCTGAACAGCGGCCCGTACCAGATTCCACCCAGCGCGAACGACGAGACGGTGGCGACCACCACGGCCAGCCAGTTGATGTCGGCGAAGTGATGCATGTCTGACTCCCATTTCTTCTTGTAGAGACCAGCAGCCGGTATCTTGCTCCGGCAACCCCCGGGCCTGCTACCCCAGCATGGCGCGGTCCGACTCCAGCGCGCCGGCAAAACACGGGCGGGCCATCATGCGGCCCAGAAAGGCGGCGAGCTTCGGGTACGTGGCCGCCTCCGGTGCCGCACCGCAGTACGTCATGTTGACCAGCATGCTGGCCACGGCGATATCCGCGATCGACAGCGCGTTGCCGACCAGGAACTCCCCGTCAGGCACCGCGGACTCGAGGTAGCCGTACACCGGCGGCAGCAGCGAATCCTGCGCGTCCTGGGCAGCGGCCAGGTCGCCCGCGCGCTTCAGGAATTTCGGGGCCACCACGCGGTTGAAGAAAACCCTCTGGCCAGCGGGGAACAGGATGGTGTCGGCCACCTCCTCGAACCAGATCGCGCGCGCGCGTTCACGCGGCGCCGTCGGCAGTACCGCGGGCAGCGGCTGCAGCGCCTCGAAGTAGGTGATGATGGCGGTGGAGTCGGCGACCTTGAAATCGCCATCCACCAGCGCGGGGATCTTGCGAAAGGGGCTGATCGAGAGGAACAGCGGATCGGTGCTGGTGGAGGGGTTGATGGGGCGGTTGTCGAGCTTCATGCCCTTTTCCGCCGCCACCACCAGCACCTTGCGCACGAACGGAGAAACACTGGCGCCGAGCAGGATCATCCTTGAAGCTCCCGATTGATTCGCGGTTGTTGTGTCGGTCAGCCGGGCAGCCGTGACAGATCGGCGATGCCGCCGAAGAGCTTCTGCAGCGACGAAAGCAGTGCCAGCCGGTTGGCGCGCAGCGCCGGATCCGGATCCATGACCATCACCTGGTCGAAGAAGGCGTCCACGCCGGGTTTCAGGCGCGCCAGTTCCGTGAAGGCCGCGGCGTAGTCGCCCGCGGCAATGTGGCCGGGCACCACGTGCACGATGCCCTGCAGCGCCGCGTACAGGTCGCGTTCGGCGCCATCCACCAGCAGCGCGCTGTTGATCGATTCACTGCCGACTTCACCGCCCGCGCTCTTCTTCAGCAGGTTCTGGATGCGCTTGTTCGCCGCCGTGAGGCTGGCGGCCTCGGGCAGGCGCAGGAAATCCAGCAGCGCGCGCAGGCGCGCGTCGAAGTCCAGCGGCGAGCGGGGGCGCACCGCGATGACCGCATCGCAGGCCTCGGGCGTGATGCCGGGAATCGGCGGACCGCCATCCGGCGGCTCGAGCCACGCGTTGCGCTGGCGCTCCAGCACGTAGTCATATACCGCGTCTGCAACCTGCTCACGCGAAGGCATTGGCTTGGCGCTGGGCGATGCGGGCGGCGCCTCGAACACGCCGTGCGAGCGCAGCGATTCGTCGATCAGGTCGACCACGTCGAGCGGCAGGCGATGCTCGTAGATCATGCGGCCGATGCCGATGGCCGCGCGCCGCAGCGCGAAGGGATCCTTCGTGCCGCTGGGCTTCTGGCCAATGGCGAAGATGCCGGTGAGCGTGTCGATGCGATCGGCCAGCGCCACAGCCAGGCCCGTCTTCGAGGCCGGCGTGCCGTCGCTGGCGCCGCGCGGCTGGTAATGCTCGGCGATGGCGGTTGCCACTTCGGCCGGTTCGCCATCGGCCGTCGCGTAGTAGCGGCCCATGATGCCCTGCAGCTCCGGGAACTCGCCCACGAGGTTGGTCACCAGGTCGCACTTGGCCAGGCGCGCGGCGCGCTCGGCCAGCGCGCCGTCCCCGTCGATGCGCGCGGCAATGGTGCGGGAAAGCGGCGCGATGCGGCGCACTTTGTCGCCGATGGAGCCCAGCTGGGCCTGGAAGGTCACCGCGTCCAGCGCCGCGACGCGCGAGGCCAGAGGCGACTTGCGGTCCTGTTCCCAGAAGAACGCGGCGTCGGACAGCCGCGGGCGCACCACGCGCTCGTTGCCGGCACGCACCACGTTCATGTCGCGGCTGTCGACATTGCTCACCGTGATGAACCAGGGCAGCAGCTTTCCATCGGCGCCTTCCACCGGGAAGTAGCGCTGGTGATCCTGCAGCACGGAAACCAGCAGTTCCCGCGGCAGCGCGAGGAAACGCTCCTCGAACCGCCCGGCCAGCGGCACCGGCCACTCGTTGAGCGAGGTCACTTCATCCAGCAGCGCGTCGCTGATGAGCGCGCGGCCGCCCTGCTGTTCAGCAAGCAGGGTGACTCCCGTGCGGATGCGTTCGCGGCGCGTGGCGAAATCGGCGATGACGAAGCCGCGCGTGGCAAGCACGCGCTCGTAGGCGCCCGGCGTGCCGATGCGCAGCGCCTTCGTCGAATGAAAGCGGTGGCCACGCGTTTCATTGCCCGCTGACACACCGAGCAGCGTGGCGGGGATCACATCGCGGCCCAGCAGCAGGATCAGCGTATGCACCGGGCGCACGAACTGCGCCTCGCCCGCGCCCCAGCGCATGCGCTTGGGGATGGGAAGCTGTTCGAGCGCCTCGGCGACAAAGCCCGGCAGCAGCTGGCTTGCCGCAGCGCCGGGCTTCACGCCGGTGTACGACAGGCATTCATTGCCCTTCGGATCGGTTTCGCGGCCCAGCGCTTCAAGCTGCACACCACAGCTTTGCGCAAAGGCCGTGGCGGCGCGCGTGGGCGCGCCGGCCTTGTCGAAGGCGGCAGCCACCGGCGGGCCGCGGCGCTGGATCTTCTGTTCCGGCGCGGTGAGCGCAAGACGCTTCACCCGCACGGCCAGTCGGCGCGGCGTGGCGAAGGCCTCGACCTTGCCATGCGCGAGGCCCGCGGCATCGATGCGCGCGATGAGACCATCGCGGAAGGATTCCGACAGCGACAGCAGCGCCTTCGGCGGCAGTTCTTCGGTGCCCAGTTCAACCAGGAAGTCGGCGCGCTCGCTCATGCCCGCGCTCCCGTGGTGGGGGCTTCCGCGCCGGCCACCAGCGTGCGCGGACCTGCCGCCAGCATCGGGAAGCCCAGCGCCTCGCGGCTGGCGTGGTAGCTCTGTGCCACGCCACGCGCCAGCGCGCGCACGCGCAGGATGTAGCGCTGCCGCTCGGTCACTGAAATGGCGCGCCGTGCATCCAGCAGGTTGAAGGTGTGCGAGGCCTTCAGCACCTGCTCGTACGCCGGCAATGCCAGCTTTGCGGCCAGCAGGTCGGTGCAGGCCTTCTCGTGCTCATCGAAATGGCGCAGCAGCACCGCCACATCGGCGTGCTCGAAGTTGTACGTGGACTGTTCCACCTCGTTCTGGTGGAACACATCTCGATAGGTCACGCGCCCCAGCGGGCCATCGGCCCAGACCAGGTCATACACGCTCTCGACGCCCTGCAGGTACATGGCCAGGCGCTCCAGGCCATAGGTGATCTCGCCGGTCACGGGCCGGCAATCGAGGCCCCCCACCTGCTGGAAATAGGTGAACTGCGTGACTTCCATGCCGTTCAACCACACTTCCCAGCCCAGGCCCCAGGCGCCCAGCGTGGGTGACTCCCAGTTGTCCTCGACGAAGCGCAGGTCATGCACCAGCGGATCGAAGCCGATGTGCATCAGCGACCCTATATAGAGGTCGAGGATGTCCACCGGCGAGGGTTTGATCACCACCTGGAACTGGTAGTAATGCTGCAGCCGGAACGGGTTGTCGCCATAGCGGCCATCGGTCGGGCGGCGCGAAGGCTGCACATACGCCGCGCTCCACGGTTCCGGACCGATCGAGCGCAGGAAGGTGGCCGTGTGGAAGGTGCCGGCACCCACTTCCATGTCGTGGGGCTGCAGCAGCACGCAGCCGCGGGCGGCCCAGTACTGCTGCAATGCGAGGATCAGGTCCTGGAAGGTGGCGGGCCGAGCGCCGATTTTTCGAGTCGCCATGGGGTGTTAGCGGTGCCGGAAGCGCAAATGAGCGCGGCAGTATATCGGCTCGTCGACGATGCGAGCCGATGGCCGAAATGCACCCCGATGCACCGTTTCAGGGCGCTCAGTGAAACGATGCATCATAATGGTGCGTGCAACGGGTCAAAATAGACAGGTTTTCCGCTAACCAATTGATTATAAAGGCCGTGCCTGTTGGCACAAGGCCTGCAAAGAGTTGGGGCCACGTACCTATTAGAAAGATATCCATCAAATCGGAGGAGCCATGACTACGCCCAGCGACGTCCTGAAGATCATCAAAGAGAAGGAGATCAAGTACGTCGATTTCCGTTTCTGTGACACCCGTGGCAAGGAACAGCACGTCACCGTGCCCTCGCACCAGGTGAAGGAAGTCCTTTTCACCGAAGGCAAGATGTTCGATGGCTCCTCGATTGCCGGTTGGAAGGGCATCAACGAGTCCGACATGATCCTCATGCCGGATGCCGCCACGGCCATCATCGACCCGTTCTTCGAGCAGCCCACGCTGAACCTGCGCTGCAACGTGATCGAGCCCGCCACGATGCAGGGCTACGAGCGCGATCCGCGTTCGCTCGGCCGTCGCGCCGAGGCGTACCTGAAGTCCACCGGCATCGCCGATGGCGCGCTGTTCGGACCCGAGAACGAATTCTTCATCTTCGACAGCGTGAAGTCGCACAGCCAGATCAACAGCACCGGCTACACGATCGATTCGTACACCGGCGCGTGGAATTCGAACACCGAGTTCGTCGATCGCCCCAACCTGGGCCATCGCCCGGGCGTGAAGGGCGGCTATTTCCCGGTGCCGCCGGTCGATGCGTACCAGGACATCCGCAGCGCGATGTGCGATGCGCTGGAAGAGATGGGCCTGGAAGTCGAAGTGCACCACCATGAAGTGGCCACCGGCGGCCAGTGCGAGATCGGCGTTGGCGCCGGCGGCCTGGTCAAGAAGGCCGACGAGGTGCTGATCCTCAAGTACGTGATCCAGAACGTGGCGCACCAGTACGGCAAGACGGCGACCTTCATGCCGAAGCCGCTCGTGGGCGATAACGGCTCGGGCATGCACGTGCACCAGTCGCTGCAGAAGGACGGCAAGGCGCTGTTCGCCGGCGACAAGTACGGCGGACTTTCCGAAACCGCGCTGTTCTACATCGGCGGCATCATCAAGCACGCCAAGGCCATCAACGCGTTCACGAACCCGGGCACCAACAGCTACAAGCGACTGGTCCCCGGCTTCGAAGCGCCCGTGATGCTGGCCTACTCGGCCCGCAACCGTTCGGCGTCGATCCGCATTCCCTGGGTGGCGAACCCGAAGGCGCGTCGCATCGAAGTGCGCTTCCCGGACTCGCTGTCGAATCCGTACCTGGCGTTCTCGGCCATGATGATGGCCGGCCTCGACGGCATCCAGAACAAGATCCACCCCGGCGATCCGGCCGACAAGGATCTGTACGACCTGGAGCCCGAGGAAGAGAAGCACATTCCGCAGGTGTGCCATTCGCTCGACATGGCGCTGGAGCACCTGGACAAGGATCGCGGCTTCCTGAAGGCCGGCGGCGTGTTCACGGACGACGTGATCGATTCCTACATCGCACTGAAGATGCAGGAAGTCACGCGTTACCGCATGAGCACGCATCCGTGCGAAATCGACATGTACTACAGCCTCTGATGACCTGATGAATCCGCATCCCCGGCGCGACATAAGTGCGCCGGGGCTGCGGTTCTTGAATCGACGGGAAATGGGACTATGCTGACGCCCTATGCGCCAAATCGCCGCACTCCTGTCGATGCTGATCGCGTTGTCCGCGAGCGCCGCAGAACTGTGGCGCTGGAAGGATGCGGATGGCGTCGTCCATTACTCCGACCGCCCGGTTCCGGGCGCCGAGCGCATCGATGTGCGTTCAAACCAGAAATCCACGGGCGAATTCAATCCGGAGGCCCCGCCGCCTTCTGCCGCAAGGCCGGTGACCCCGGCAAACCGCTACACGCGCTGCGCAGTGGCCTCGCCCGTCAACGACCAGGTATTCAATGCCGTCCGGGCCGTGCGGGTGACGCTCGCCATCGAGCCCGGACTTTCCAGCGATCACGACCTGCAGGTCATCCTCAACGGAAGCCCCTACGCGGGCTGGCCCGCGGACTCGATGTCGTACACGCTGCAGAACCTGGATCGCGGCAGCTACACGCTGGCCGCGCGCGTGCTCGACGAGAACGGACGCACGCTGTGCGCCGGTTCGATCATCAATTTCCACGTGCGTCAGCCCTCGATCCTGGCGCCCGGACGCCGCCCGCCCGCCAGATAACCGCGGCGCCCGGCTGCGCGGCTTCGTGTGGAGGGCGCCTCCCGTGAACGCCCTGCGCGACTATCACTCGCCGCTCTCGCATTTCGAGCCCACCGAACTCTTCGATACGCTTTCGACGGGCATCGTGGTGCTGGACGCCCAGTACTGCCCCATCTATGCCAACGTGAGCGCGCAGGATTTCATGGCCGTGAGCCTGCGCCAGGCGCGCGGGCGGCCGTTCGCAGACCTCTTCTATGACCCGCGCCAGCTGGTCGAGGTGCTGCGCCGCTCGATGACCCACCTGGAGACCTGCTCGCAGCACGAACTGGTGCTGAAGGCGCTGGGCTCCGCGGCGAACCGCGATCCATCGGTGATCGACCTGATCGTCACGCCGCTGGAAGGGCAGGTGACCGGCACCTACCTGCTGCTGGAACTCACCGATGCCACGCAACGCCAGCGCATCTCGCGCGACAACGACATCCTCGTTGGCATGGACGGCAGCCGACTGATGATCCGGCAGCTCGCCCACGAGATAAAGAATCCGCTGGGTGGGCTGCGCGGCGCCGCGCAGCTGCTGGCCAAGGAGCTGCCCGACCCGGCGCTGCGCGAGTACACCGCCGTCATCATCAACGAGGCCGACCGCCTGCGCGCGCTGGTGGATTCGATGGCCATCTCCAGCGGTCCGCCGCGCAAGGACCTGCTGAACGTGCACGAGGTCTGCGAGCATGTGTTCAAGCTGGTCCGCGCCGAAGCGCCAGCCGGCGTGCAGGTGGATCGCGACTACGATCCCAGCCTGCCGGATGCGCTGTTCGACCGGCACCAGATCATCCAGTCGCTGCTGAATGTGGCGCGCAACGCGATGCAGGCGGTGGATGCCCACGGCCGCATCACGCTGCGCACGCGCGTTCGCGGCGGAATGAACATCGGCAAGATCCGGCACCGGCTGGTCGCCGCCATCGAAGTGGAGGACAACGGACCGGGTGTTCCCGCCGACCTCATCAAGACCCTGTTCCTGCCGCTGGTCACGGGACGCTCAAACGGCACCGGCCTCGGGCTTGCCGTGGCGCAGGATCTGGTTACGCGTCACGGCGGCATCATCGAGTTCACCAGCCAGCCCGGCCGCACGGTGTTCTCGCTGCTGCTGCCCATCGAGGGAGGCAAGGAATGACCAGTTCGCTGCGCGTCTGGCTGGTGGATGACGATGCTTCGATCCGCTGGGTCCTGGAGCGCGCCCTGAAGAATGCGGGCATGACCCCGCGCGTGTTCGAGGCCGCCGAGTCGGCGCTGGCCACGCTGGTCAACGAAACACCCGATGTGCTGATGACCGACATCCGCATGGCGGGCAAGTCGGGCCTTGAGCTGCTGCGCAGCGTGCACGAGCGGCACCCGGGGCTGCCCGTCATCGTAATGACGGCGCACTCTGACCTGGGCAGCGCCGTGTCGGCCTACGAGGGCGGCGCGTTCGAATACCTGCCCAAGCCGTTCGACGTGGACCAGGCGGTGGACCTGGTGCGCCGCGCCGCCCAGGTGAACGAGCGCCCCGCCGAGGCGGCGCCGACGATGCAGATGTCGGAACTGCTGGGCAAGGCGCCCTCGATGCAGCAGGTGTTCCGCGCCATCGGCCGTCTGTCGCGCTCCAGCGTGAACGTGCTGGTGACCGGTGAATCCGGCACCGGCAAGGAACTGGCCGCCCGCGCGCTGCATGGCCACAGCCCGCGCGTCAACAAGGCCTTCATCGCGCTGAATACCTCGGCCATTCCGAGCGAGCTGCTCGAATCCGAGCTGTTCGGCCACGAGAAAGGCTCGTTCACCGGCGCCGACTCGCTGCGCCGCGGCCGCTTCGAACAGGCCGACGGCGGCACGCTGTTCCTCGACGAGATCGGCGACATGAACCTGCCGCTGCAGACGCGCCTGCTGCGCGTGCTGGCCGAGGGAGAGTTCTATCGCGTGGGCGGACAGACGCCCATCAAGGTGGATGTGCGGGTGATCGCCGCCACGCACCAGAACCTCGAGGATCGCGTGGCCAAGGGCCAGTTCCGCGAAGACCTGTTCCATCGCCTGAACGTGATCCGCATCGAGCTGCCGCCGCTGCGCTCGCGCCGCGAGGACGTGCCGATGCTGCTGTCGCACTACCTCGCGCTGGCCGCCAACGAGCTGGGCGTGGAAACCAAGTCATTGGCCACGGATGCCGGGGAAGTGCTGTCGCGCTACAGCTGGCCCGGCAACGTGCGCGAACTGGTGAACCTGTGCCGCCGGCTCACGGTGCTGGCGCCGGGCAGCGAAGTGCATGTGGACGACCTGCCGGTGGAGATCACCACGGCGGGCCCCTCCTCCACGCCGGCCGACGACTGGGTGTCGAGCCTGGCGGGCTGGGCCAACAAGGCGGCCAGCAGTGGCGGGCGCCCGCTGCTGGATGAGGCCATGCCGCAGTTCGAGAAGACGCTGATCCACGTGGCGCTGAAGCATACGCAGGGCCATCGCCAGGCCGCCGCCAAGCTGCTGGGCTGGGGCCGCAACACGCTCACCCGCAAGCTCAAGGAGCTGGGGATGGACGACATCCCCGAGTAGCGGCGGAGTCGCACGGCATGGCGGCGCGGTAGAATCCGCCGCCATGCTGAACCAGACCTTCCTCGACAATCCGCTGCGCGACTGGCTGCTCGCGGCCGGCGTGTTCATCGTGACCTTCCTGGTCACGCCCGCGCTCAAGAGCCGCATCCAGGCCCAGCGGCGCCGCTGGCAGTCGATGGAATCACCCACCCCGACGCTGGAGCTGATGGCCCAGCTGCTGGCGCGCACCAGCCAGCTGGTGGTGCTGGTGTTCGCGCTGTACTTCGCCGAGAAGATCCTCTCCTGGCCCGACAAGGTCGACCGGATCTTCGACGTCATCATCGTCTTCGGCATCTGGCTGCAGGTGGGGCTGTGGGCCACCACGGCGCTGCGCTTCTTCCTGGAGCGGCGCCAGCAGCGCGCCGGGCTGCACGATGCGGCGGCAGCCAGCACGGTGAACGTGCTGATGTTCGTCGGGCAGCTCGTGATCTGGGCGGTGTTCGTGCTGCTGGCGCTCGACAACCTCGGCATCAACATCACCGCGCTGGTGGCGGGCCTTGGCGTGGGCGGCATCGCGATCGCGCTGGCGGTGCAGACCATCCTCGGCGACGTGTTCGGGTCGCTGTCGATCGCCTTCGACAAGCCCTTCGTGGTGGGCGACGCGCTGCGCATCGACGACATCGAAGGCACGGTGGAGCACATCGGCATCAAGAGCACGCGGCTGCGCAGCCTCACCGGCGAGCAGGTGATCCTCGCCAATGCCGATGTGCTCAAGGCGCGGGTGCGAAATTTCGGCCGCATGCCGGAGCGACGCATCAGCGCGCGGCTGCGCGTGGCCTATGAAACCCCGCCGGCGCTGGTGGCGCAGGTGCCGGTGCTGGCCGAGGAAGCAGTGCGCGCCGGCGAGGGCGCGCGCTTCGTCAGCTGCCTGCTGGCCGAGATCGGCGCGTATGCGCTGGAGTTCGAGCTGGTGTATTTCATCGCCAACGCGGGCGACCGGCAGATCCCGCGCACCACCGATGCCGTGAACCGCGGCATCGTCGCGCGCTTCGGCGCGGCGGGCATCGGCTTTGCCTATCCGACGCGCCGGCAGATGACCTGAGGCCTCAGGGTCCGGTCGGGAAGCGCTCGAACTCCGGCAACCCGTGCGCTGTCGCCATCCAGCCGATCCGTTCCGCCACCTGGATATGCGCCTGCGCGGGCAGCACATCCGGATCATCGAACGTCGAGCTCTGCACGTCGATGATTCCAGGCAGTGCCTGCGAATTGGCATAGAACAGCGACGTGCCACAGTTCGCGCAGAAATGCCGTCGACCGTGTTCCGACGAGGCATAGACCTTCAGCGCGCCCTTGATCGTGCGGACCGCGTTCTCCGGGAACATCGCCCAGGACACCATCGGCGCCCCGGCGTGGCGGCGACAATCCGTGCAGTGGCACAGCGCATGCGTCATCGGCTCGCCCTCGATCCGGTAACGCACGGCGCCACAATGACAGCCTCCTTCGACAATCATGCTTCGCTCTCCGGCAGTTGCTGACTGTCGCCAGTCTAGTGCAAGCCGCTAGCGGCGGCGCGGCTTCGCGGGTGGCTGGTTGCGCCCCAGGTAACGGGAGATCTGTTCCAGGCCCGCGTCGCTGATCTCGCTGGGCCGGTAGGCCGGCATGGCGTTCTGTCCGTTGCGCACCACGTAGCGGATCAGCGCGGCCGTGAGATCCGGTCGCGACTCCAGCTCCGCCAGCTTCGCGCCGCGAAGGCGCTCGAGCTGCTGCGTGCCGGGGTGGCCATGTCCCGGAGCGTGGCACTCGGCGCACCAGCGATCGAACAGCGATTTGCCGGCGGCAATGTCGGCTGCGGCGACCGGCGGCGCGGGCGGCGCCGCGGCCTGAAGGGTTGTAGGCATCCACGCAGCCGCCAGCACCAGGGCCAAAGCATGAATCGTGCGGCGCATGTTCAGCCTCCCTGCCGGTAGCGCGCCGGCCAGATGCCCTGCTTGCCGGGCGAAAGAATTCCCTTCGGATCCAGTGCGTCCTTCAGCGTCTGCTGGAACTTGAGTTGCGCATGGTCGTTCCAGCTGTAGGTCTTCGCCACCTGGTCCATGAACGAGATATGCGTGCGGTATTCGCCATAGCCGGCCTCGGCCGCTTCGCGCACCATGATGCCGAACACCTCGTAGGCCTTGCGCTTCTCTTCCGGATCGCGCCGATCGAAGATCAGCTCGATCACATGGTGCAGTTCACGCCAGCCGATGGCGAACACCGAGAGGTAGTCGAAGCCGTACTGCGCGAGGCGATCGCGCACCATGATGTACTGCTGCATCGCCTCCTTGCCGTTGATGGGCGACACCGGCGAGAAGCCGATGTGACCGCCGCCGCCGACCCAGTTCACGAAGCTGTACTCCGTGAGACGAGGCACGCCACGCATCGTCAGCGCCCGGTGCTTCAATACATCGTTGTCATGCCGACGCTCCTCGGGGGTGAAGAAGCGCGCACCGGGAATCGAGGCGAACGCATCGCGCGTGATGCCCCACAGCACATCCATCAGCGGCGGCGGCCCATAGAGCGCGCCATAGAAATTCCACATGCCGATGTCCTGGTCGGCCATGATCTTCTTCGCCGCGCTGTCGGGAATGGGACCCGGACCGCTGTGGTACTGGCTGCGCGTGGCGTTGATGCCGGCCACCAGCAGCAGGCTGCGCAGCGTCGCGGCGTTCTGGATGATGTTGTTCACCTTCAGCGGGCGCAGCACGTCGATCACCTGCTCCAGGTCTTCCTCGCGCTGGAAGCTGATCATGTACGGGCGATAACCCGGCGGCTCCGGCATCAGCCAGATGCCCATCTTGGTGACGATGCCGTAGTTCGACTGCGTGAAGATGCCATCGGCATAGGGGCCGTAGCCATACTTGAACAGCTGCCACGCATTGCTCTTCGGCATGGCGCCCATGCCGGTGCGCATCACCTCGCCGTTGGCCAGCACCACCTCCATGCCACACTGCATCATGAAGTGATCGCCATAGGGCGTGTAGCCGATGCCGCGTTCCAGCGCATTGCCAACCACGCTGCCCCAACCCGGATCGGGCACGTCGAGCCAGAGCTTGAGCCCCTTCTCCTGGATGTAGCGGTACAAGTCGAAGTAGGTGACGCCGGGCTCGAGCAGCGCGTAGCCGGAATCCACGTTGATCTCGAGGATGCGGTTCATGCGCGCAAGATCCAGCACAACGGTTCCCGCCATCCGGGGCGCCGCGCCGCCATACCCGTGGTTCTTGCCGGCGGAGATGGTCCACAGTGGCACGCCGTACTGGTTGGCCACCTTCACCACGGCCTGCACCTGCTCGGCGGTGTCGGGCGCGACGGCGGCGGGCGTGGAGAACTTGGAATCATCCTCGATGGAGTAGGGGTCGCGATACGCCGAGAGCGCATCGCCGGTGAAGACGTATTGATCACCGACGATGCGGCGGAACTCCGCCAGCGCGTCGTTGAAGTCCTTTTCGGTGAGGCCGGGGGGAAGCGTCAGGGGTGTCATGACGTGTGCACCAGATGCCAGGCGAAGAGATCCTGGTCGAGTCGACGCAGCGTGAGGCGCGGGCGCTTGTCGCGCGGCGCGAGTTCCGAAAGGCAAAATGGCACGGATTCGGCCGTGACGCCGATGAGACGGCGCGGACCGCGGCCGGCAGCGAAGGCCTGCATCAGATCCGTGGCATCGCCGGCCATCGCCTGCAGCGACTGCTCGGTGCCTGCGAGCTTCTCGGCATGGGCCCGCGCGGCCGGAAAGCGATCATCGAACAGCACCGGCACGCCGGTGGCGGTGGGCAGTGCAACCAGCGGCGGCAGCACGGCCGCGGCGGCGCCGCCGGTAGTGACCTGCAGAAAGGCGCGGCGGTTCATTCCGTCCATGGTGGCGTCTCTCCCATCGCGACCTGCGCCGAGTTGTTGAGGATGAAGCCATCGATGTAGTCGCGGGCCTGCGGGAAGCGCTTCTTGAGGCGCGCGATGAGGTCGGCGGAGTTCTTCGAGGCCTTCACCTCGGCCTCGAAAGCCACGAGGTAATCGCGGGTGAATTTCAGCGAACGTGCGTCATCGGGCACCCCGGGCGGACGATGGCCGGCCACGACGATCGCGGGCTTCAACGCGTCGAATTGATCCAGCACGCCCAGCCAGGCCGTGCGCTGCGCGGGTGAGTGCTCGCCCAGCCACAGATGCACATCCGCGAACAACAGGTCGCCGGCGATCAGCGCATTGATGGAGGGCACCCACAGCGCCGTGGCGTGCACATGATCGCCCTGCATCGGGCCCAGGACGCGGATCTCGTTGCCTTCGAGCGTGAAGGAATTGCCGGCCAGCGCCTCAGGCACCACCGGGTGACGAGGCCCATTGGCGCCCAGCATCGGCCCCCAGCGCTTGATCTTCAGCGGCAGCGACCGCCAGATGTCATCCACCACCGGCGCGGCAGTAATGATGCGGGCATTGGGGAAGGCTTCGGCCAGCACCTCGAGGCTGAGGAAATGGTCCGGGTGATCGTGCGAAATGTAGATGGTGCGCAGCGTGCGGCCAGTCTCCAGCACCTCGGCCACCAGCCGGTGCCCATCCGAGCGCGTGAAGGGCACATCCACCAGCACGGCATCCTTCTCGCCCAGCAGCAGCGTGCTGGTGGCGTTCAGGCTGGGTTCGCTGGCCAACACGACTTTCACGGTCAGCGGCGCGGCGGTGGCATTGGCTGCCACGGCACAGAGCATCAGTAAGGCTATGCGGATCATGAAGGGCTCCTTGCCCGTTGCCGGGGCGGTCATACCCGACAGACTAGGCTTCCGCCATGGCGCCCACTCCACTGGCGCGGTAGGCTCTTTCCACTCCCGCGGCCATGACGGGAGAGTTCAGGGAAGGGGAGTCCTCATGCAGGCCTGGTCCACGCGCGGACTGCCGGCGTCGCACAAGCTGGCGTACTGGAACGCGCTGTCGTCCGAATCCATCGCCGCGATGGAGGTAACGCCGCGCGACGCGCGCGCTTTCGAAGGCGAAATGCTGCGCGAGGCCGTGGGGCCCCTTACCGTCATCGACGTGCGTTCAACGGCCGTTCGGCTGGCCCACACCCGCGCCCATGTGCGCCGCCTCGATATGCCCTCCTACATCCTGCTCGCGCCGCTGCAGGGTCGCATGCAGCTTTCGGTGGATCATGGCCGGCCGGTGGATGTGGAATGCGGCGAGCTGTGCCTGCTCGACCATGCCCGCACCTACCAGCTGGAACACGGCGACGGCATGCGCACGCTGTGCGTGGATATTCCCCGCGCCACGCTCGACGCGCTGCTGCCGGCGCCGCAGCGCGCAGTGGGCGTGCGGCTGTCGCCACGCCGCGGCGCGGTGCGCCTGCTCACGGGATTGCTGCGCGAACTCGGCGCCGAGCTGCAGCCGGGCGCGCAGGCGAGTTTCACGCCCGCATTCGCGCAGGGATTGCTGGGGTTCATCGCCGAGGCCTATGCCGGCGAATCTTCCTGCCTGCCGGAAAGCGCGCTCGCGGCGCAGGCCGCCGCGCTGCGCGCGCGCATCGATGCGCGGCGGGCCGAGCCGGATCTTTCGCCGGGGGATATCGCGGCCGAAGCGGGTATTTCCGAGCGCCGGCTGCGCGCCATCCTGGCGGTGGAAGGCGAGGGCTTCGCCGCGTATCTGCTGCGCCGCCGGCTGGAGCGCTGCGCGGAATGGCTGCGCCAGCCATCCTGGCGTGACATTTCAATCACGCAGATCGCTTTCCGTGCGGGGTTCAACAACGCCACGCACTTCGGGCATGTGTTCCGCGAGCGCTATGGCGTGGCGCCGCGCGAGTGGCGACGGGAATAGGCAAACACGAGGCCTCATTCATGCTTGAACGCTATTCCACCGAGCAACTGGCTCCCAACCAGAAGATCCGCCGCTGGTGCGATTTCGGCAGCAGCACGTTGTCTCGTCTGGCAGTGCGCCCGTACCGACCGGCCGAGTTTCGCGCGCAGATGATCAGGGCCACGATGGGCAGCATCGGCATCACGCTCATGACGTCCAGTCCTGCGGTGGCGGAAAGCGCTGAAGGTTGCGTGGGCGAATGGGCGAGCGGCGAAGAAGGCGCGCTGGCCATCACGTACTACAAGACGGGCCACCCGAGACTCACCCAGGGTGGCCAGACGCTGCAGTTTTCGCCCGGTGATGTCGTGATTCGCGACCTGCGGCGACACTGGCAGCAGGATTCGGGCGAGGATTTCGCACTGATGACGGTGAAGATCCCCACGCGCTGCTTCGGCGGGGCCTTCGATGAGCTGCAATCGTGCGTGATGCGACCGCTTCGCGCCGGCGATCCGCGGGCAAGCCTGTTGTCTTCCCTCATCGAGAATCTGGGGCGCATGGCGTTCGATTCCAGCGTCCCGCCGAGTACCGACTCCGTCGAGCGATTGCTCCGTTCGGCCGTGGAAGTGGCCTTCTCGCCGGGCACCGCCAAACGCGCCGCCGGACATCGAGGGCTGCCGCTGGCCGTCGTGCGCTATCTCGAGGAGCACCTCCACGATCCAGAGCTCAGCGTGGCGGGTCTTGCCCACGACCTGGGGCTCAACATCCGCAGTGTGCAGCGCCTGTTTCACCAGGCCGGCACTTCGCCGAAAGCATACATCCTCGCGCGTCGCCTCGAGGAGTCCGCCGAGCAGCTTCGTGGCGCCGCAGGTGCCGGTCGCGTGAACATCACGCAACTGGCGTTCTCGCTGGGCTTCAACGATCCGGGCTATTTCAGCCGCGTGTTCCATGAGGAATACGGGGTGACCCCCACCGAGTTCCTGCGGCGCTACCGCTATTGCGACTGACCTGTCGCGTTTCTCCCAGACGCGCCGCATCCCTCCAAGCTCCCAGGCCCGACGCCCTCTAGCCTTGCTCCTTTCCGGATCTGGCTTGTCTTGAAGGAGAGTGGGCATGAGTCATTTGTCGCTGCAGCAGAAGATCGACGGGGCCGGCGGGCCATTGCCCATGCTGCGTTCATCGCAGACCGGTCCATACGCCTTCCCGATTCCACCCGAGTTCTCCAATTGGCGCGATGAGCAGCGCGCCTGGCGCGAGGGTGTCGCGCTGATGGACCAGAGCTACCACATGACGGATCTGTACGTGGAAGGTCCGGACGCCGTGAAGCTGGCTTCGGAACTCGCGGTCAACAGCTTCTCGGGTTTTGGCGACAATAAAGCCAAGCAGTTCATCGCCTGCGCGCCTTCCGGCTACCTGATCGGCGACATGATCATCTTCGGTCTGGCAGACCACCGGGTGAACATCGTCGGGCGGCCCACGGTTGCCAACTGGGTCGAATACAAGGCAAGAGCCGGTGGCTACGATGTGCAGGTCGATCGAGACGAGCGAACGCTGAACAATCCGAAGCCGCGCAAGACGTTCCGCTTCGAAATCCAGGGGCCGAATGCCTGGAAACTGCTGGAGAAGTTGAACGGCGGTCCCATCGAGCAACCTCGCTTCTTCCAGATGGGTGCACTGCGCGTGGCGGGACGCGCGCTGCGATCCCTGCGCCACGGCATGGGTGGTGGACCCGGCCTCGAGTTCTGGGGTCCGGTGGAGCAGGGGCCGGAAGTAAAGGCCGCGATCCTCGCGGCTGGCGAGGAATTCGGCCTGCGCCAGGTGGGCTCCCGCGCGTATGCCAGTGCCGCCGTGGATTCGGGCTGGTTGCCCTGCCCGATGCCGGCCATCTACTCCGGGCAGGATATGCAGGGTTACCGCCAGTGGCTCGGCGCCGACAGCTTTGATGCGGTGGCCTCACTCGGCGGCAGCTTCCTATCCGATCGCATCGAGGACTACTACTACACGCCCTGGGAGATCGACTACGGGCGCCTGATCCGCTTCGATCACGACTTCGTGGGTCGCGACGCGCTGGAACGGCGTGCCCGGGACAGCCACCGTCGCAAGGTCTCGCTGGT
>Ga0075163_10002659_pt1 | contig 23974 bp, 16 predicted proteins | sample JI1023141ADNA_FD_71478 | JGI IMG/M metagenome (GOLD analysis project Ga0075163, IMG submission 71478) | Wastewater effluent complex algal communities from Wisconsin, to seasonally profile nutrient transformation and Carbon sequestration -... | ecosystem: Engineered > WWTP > Effluent > Algae... | reverse complement strand
TGCCCAAAGTGCGGCCTCGCGATTCCGGCGGCGATGCTGGCCTGCCCGAGCTGCGGTCAGCTGGTGCACGCGAGCGAGCTCAAGCGCCTGGCCGCGCAGGCCGAGACTGCGCAGAGCGCCGGCGATCACCTGGCTGCGCTGACGGCCTGGCGAAGCGCGCTGCCGCTGCTGCCGCCGAGCTCGCGCCAGCATCAGGTGGTTCGCGACAAGGTGGAAGCGCTCAGTCGCACCGTCGCTGCATCCGGCGCTGAGGCCGGCAGCGCCGCCGCGCCCCCAAGCTGGATCAAGCGACTGGGGCCGTTTGGCGGCATCGCGCTCTTTTTCTGGAAGTTCAAGTTCATCGCGCTGGCGATCTTGTCCAAGGCCAAGCTCCTTTTTCTCGGGCTGACCAAGGCCTCGACTCTCTTTTCCATGCTGCTGTCGATGGCGGCCTACTGGGCGCTGTACGGCTGGAAGTTTGGCGTCGGCTTCATCGCATCGATCTACGTGCATGAGATGGGACACGTGGCCGCCCTGCGCCGCTTCGGAATCCCGGCCACCGCCCCCATGTTCATCCCCGGCGTGGGAGCGTTCGTGCGCCTGGGCAGCCACCCGGCCACGGTGGTGGAAGACGCCACGGTCGGGCTGGCGGGACCGATCTGGGGGCTCGGCGCCGCACTGCTCTGCTTTGCGATCTGGACAGCCAGCGGCAGCGGCGCTTCGGCGTGGGGAGCACTGGCGCATGCGGGAGCGTGGCTGAATCTCTTCAACCTGCTGCCGGTGTGGCAGCTCGACGGCTCGCGCGGGTTTGCGGCGCTGTCGCAAAAGCAGCGCTGGCTGATCGCAGCGGCCTTCGGGCTCGCGTGGATGCTCACTTCCGAGGGGCTCTTGATCCTGCTGGCGCTGGTCGCGGGCGTGCGGGCAATGAGCAAAGAGGCGCCCAACGAGGGCGATCGCGGCACGCTGATCACGTTCTTGACGCTGATCGTCGTGCTCTCTTTTCTGGTCGCGATTCCGGTCGCTGGCCGTCGCTAACCACTCGCTTTCAAACGGGAAACGAAAATGTCCTGGCACAGTGCAGTGGGGCAAGCAGCCGGAGTCGTTTCGCTGCTTGGATTCGTGCCCTATCTGATCTCGGTTGTGCGCGGGCGGACGCGGCCGAGCATGGCGTCGTGGTGGATCTGGACGCTGGTCGGCTGCCTGATCGTGGTCAGCTACTACGCGGCGGGGGCGCGCACCTCGATCTGGACACCGGTGAGCTACGTCATCGGGCCGCTGCTCATCGCGCTGGTCTCGCTGCGCTATGGCAGCGGCGGCTGGTCGCGCTTTGATCGGCTGTGCGTGCTGGGCGCGGTGCTGAGCCTTTTGCTGTGGGCGCTTTCGGGAACGCCGCTCACCGCGCTGATCTTCAACATCCTGATCGATCTATTGGGCGCGCTGCCGACGGTGCGCAAGACCTGGCAGGAGCCCGATTCCGAAGATCGGCTGTCGTGGGCGCTGTTCCTGATCGCCAACAGCCTGAACCTGCTGGCGGTGCAGCCGTGGACGTTCGCGAATGCCAGCTATCCAATCTACATCTTCGCGCTGGCGCTGATAATGAATGCGCTGCTCCTGCGCCGAGTTCGGATAAAATAAACCGTCCTTTTTATCTCTTTTGTTCCTTTGTCCGTGCGGGGAGAACATCCGATGCCCATGTCCATGCTGATGAAAAGCTGTGTGAAGCGTCTGCCGGCCTTCGTGTTGGCAGGCGCGCTGGCTCTTGCGCCAAGCTCCGTGGCTGCGTTCTGCGGCTTCTTTGTCTCGGGCGCTGATGCGTCGCTGAGCAACAACGCTTCGCAGGTGGTGCTGCTGCGCAAGGGCAACCACACCGTCATGAGCATGTCGAACAACTACAAGGGCCCGCCCGAGGACTTTGCGATGGTGGTCCCGGTGCCGGTGGTGCTTCAGAAGGAGCAGGTCAAGACGCTGTCGCCCGAGGTCTTCAAGCGCGTGGATCAGCTGTCGGCGCCGCGCCTGGTCGAGTACTGGGAGCAGGATCCGTGCTATGTGCCGGAGCCGATGAAGTACAAGTCGGCGGGTGTTCGGCGCCGCATGGAAACCGCAGACGAAGGAGGCGGGGTCGATCCCTCCAGCCACGGCGTGAAGATCGAGGCGAAGTTCGAGGTCGGCGAGTATCAGATCCTGATCCTGTCGGCCAAGGACTCGTCGGGGCTGGACACCTGGCTGCGCCTGAGCAAGTACAAGATTCCCGCGGGTGCAGCCGAAGCGCTGGCGCCCTATATCCGCGATCAGATGAAGTTTTTTGTCGCCAAGGTGGACATCAAGAAGGTGCAGCGCGATCAGCATGGGCTGGTGGTGCTGTCGCCGCTGCGCTTTGCGTTTGACGCCTCGGAGCTGCGGCTGCCGGTGCGGCTGGGGCTGCTCAATGCCAGCGGGCAGCAGGATCTGCTGGTCTACGTGCTGCATCCGGACAAGCGCTTCGAGCTCGCCAACTACAAGAACGTCTTCATTCCGACCAACATCGAGGTCTCAAACGAAGTTCGCAAGAACTTCCCCGGCTTCTACGCCGAGCTCTTCGACGAGACGCTGCGCCGGAACGGCGGGCGGGCGGTGGTCACCGAGTACTCGTGGCAGACCACGTCGTGCGACCCCTGTCCGACGCCGCCGCTCGAAGCGAGCGATCTGTACACGCTGGGCGATGACTCGTTCGCGGGCGCGGCCGGCGCAGCATCCGGGGCGGTGCGCGATCAGCCCTATTACGGCAGCCCGCCGGCCTATGTGCTGACGCGCATGCACACGCGCTACGACCAGAAATCGCTCAGCGAAGATCTGCTGTTCCGCGAGGCGCAGGCCGTGGTCGGCGGCCGCGCCAACAGCGAGGGCGGCATGGGCGATCAGGGCGCGCAGCTTTCGGGCGGCGAGAACAACTTCCAGGGCCGCTACATCATCCGCCACTACTGGGAAGGCAAGGTCGCGTGCACGAACCCGCACTACGGCGTGTGGGGCGGACCGCCGGGCCAGGGCTACAGCCGCGGCGGCAGCGGCCCGGTCGAAGCGGCGCAGGATCTGGCCAACACCCCGCGCGGCAAGGTGAGCCTGTCGAGCGCGATCACCTCGGGGCTGCCGGCGTTCGGCATCGCGCCGCGCAAGCGCGCCCTTCGCCCCGGCGAAAAGCGCGGCGAATAGGCGCGCGGCGCGGCGTCGAGCTAGCTTTTTGCGGGAGGCAGGCGCACGGCGACGAACAGCTCTTCGAGCTGCTTGGCCGAGACCTCGGTCGGGCACTCGCTCATGAGATCGGTGCCGTGCTGCGTCTTGGGGAAGGTGATGACATCGCGCAGCGAGTCGGCGCCGCACAGGAGCATCGCCAGCCGATCGAGCCCGAACGCAATGCCGCCGTGCGGCGGCGGACCGTAGCGGAAGGCATCGAGCAGGAAGCCGAACTTCTGGCGGAAGTCGTCCTCGGTCAGGCCCAGCGCCGCGAACACCTTGGCCTGCACATCGCGCTGATGGATTCGGATCGAGCCGCCGGCGATCTCGTTGCCGTTGAGCACCAGGTCATAGGCGCGCGCCTGCACCGCGCCGGGATCCGTGCCCAGGAGCTCCACGTGCTCGGGCTTGGGTGACGTGAACGGATGGTGCGCGGCGACGAACTGCCCCTGCTCGCTGCGCTCGAACATCGGAAAGTCGGTAACCCACAGAAAGCGCCAGCCTTTTTCGATGAGCTCCAGCTTCTTGCCGAGCTGCTGGCGCAGCTGCGCGAGCACGGTATTGACGCCTTTTGGCGCGCCCATCTGGAACAGCAGCAGATCGCCGGGGCCGCCGCCGATCTCCTTCTGCACCGCAGCGCGCATCTCATTGGTGAGCGTCTTGGCGAACGGCGACTGCGTCCACGCGATCGCATCGCCGCTGCCCGCCGGATCGAGCCGCGCGCTGCCCAGACCCGCCGCGCCCATGCCCTTGACCACATCGTCGAGCTTGCGCACCTCGGTGCCCGAGAGCTTGCCGGCGTGCTGTCCGGGAATGCGCAGCAGCTTGACGATGCCGCCGCTCTCCACGGTCTTTTCAAACAGCGCCACGCCGCCGCCCTTGTGCGCTTTCACCAGCGCGGTGATGTCGTGCAGGCGCAGCGGGTTGCGCAGATCGGGCTTGTCCTCGCCGTAGCTGCCCATCGCCTCGGCGTAGGGCATGCGCTGGATGGGGCGCGCGATGTCGAAGCCGGCGACCTCCTTCCAGATGCGCGTGACCAGACCCTCGACGGCAGCGAAGATGTCCTCTTCGGTGATGAAGGACATCTCGACGTCGATCTGGGTGAACTCGGGCTGGCGATCCAGGCGCAGATCTTCGTCGCGGAAGCAGCGCACGATCTGGAAATAGCGATCCATGCCCGCGACCATGAACAGCTGCTTGAAGATCTGCGGCGACTCGGCCAGCGCGTAGAACTTGCCGGCATTCAGGCGCGACGGAACCAGGAAGTTGCGAGCGCCGCCCGGCGTGTACTTGACCATGAACGGCGTCTCAAGTTCGAGAAAGCCGTTCTGGTGGAAGTAGTCGCGGGTGACGCGATAGAGCTTGCTGCGCACCTGAAAGTTGCGCTGCAGGACGGGGCGGCGCAGGTCCAGGTAGCGGTGCTTGAGGCGGATCTCTTCGCGCGTGTCGACATCGTCCTCGATCTGGAACGGCGGCGTGTCGGAGCGCGAGAAGATCGTGAGCGCGCTGGCTTCGATCTCGATCTCGCCGGTCGCGATCTTGGTGTTGGCCTGACCGCCCGATGCCGTGCGCAGCTTCACGCGGCCGCGGATGCCGATGCAGAACTCGCTGCGCAGCGCGTCGGCGTCGCTGTGCGCGGTGGCTTCGATGTCGGGGCCGAACACCACCTGCGACAGGCCGCTGCGATCGCGCAGATCGATGAAGATGCGTCCACCCAGATCGCGACGCCCCTGCACCCAGCCGTACAGCACCACGTCTTGTCCGGCGTGGCTCGGCCGCAGGTCACCGCAATAATGGGTCCTCTTGTGATCGGTCAGAAAATTCGCCATGGCGGCGCCAGTCTAACAGCAATCTCCCGCCGCTCACCACTTAAACGAGGCCGCCAAGCGCGCGCAATTTTTGCGGAAATCGGCCAAAAAAAAACAGCCGAGGAAGAAGCCTCTTCAGCTTCCTCCTCGGCTGTCTGCGAGTCGGGGCGAGAGGATTTGAACCTCCGACCCCCTGGTCCCGAACCAGGTGCGCTACCAGGCTGCGCTACGCCCCGAACCCCTCACGTCGTGGGCACGATGTGAGTTCAAACTCTCTATCTTACTAGGGCTGCGGCTGTCAACTTCTTTGTGGCAAGCTGAGGCGATGCCACGCCCCCCTCAGCGTTACAAATACCTGGTTGCGGATGTCGACGACACCTTCACGGTCGACGGCAGCCTGCATCCCGCGGTCCTGGCCGCGATCTTGCGCGCCCGCCTGGCCGGCATCGAGGTGATCCTGAACACCGGTCGCCCCGCCGGCTATGGCGCCACGCTGCTGGCCTACCTGGGCGGCATCCAGGCGGTGGTGGTCGAAAATGGCGGCGCCTGGATCGACAGCCGGGCCGGTCTGGCGCGCAGCGAGACCCCGATCCAGTTTCGCGTGCCCCCGGATCCCGACCTGCGGCGGCAGCTTGAGCAGCTGTGCGAGCGGGCCGGACGGCAGCTTGGACTCAGCTTCACGCCCACCGCTGACAACGCCTACCGGCTCACCGATTTCACCGTGGTGCGCCGGCTGCCCGAGGATGCCGATCCGGTGCAGCTGCTGGGCCAGCTGGCCGCCGCAGTTGATCGCGAGAGCGGCGGCGCTGGCAGCCTGCTCGCGAGCTCGATCCACATCCACTTCATGCTGGATGGCGCAGCTGGAGCTCGGCGAAGCAAGGCCGATGGCGTGGCCGCGCTGCTGCGAAGCCGCGGGATCGCGGATCCCGATGCCCAGCTGCGCGCGTCGGCCGTTGCGGTGGGCGACAGCGCCAACGACGCCAGCCTGTTTGAGCCCGGCCGCTTCGCGCTGTCGGTCGGTGTGCGCAACCTGGAAAAATACCTGGGCGAGCTCGGCGCAAACCGCCCCGCACGCCTGACGCGCGAGGCCGAAGGGCTGGGGCTGATCGAGCTCATCGATGAGCTCCTGACCGGCAGCGCAGAGGAGCTTCCAAAATGACGCAGCTGCGCGAAACGGCCGAGACCCTGGATGCGCGCGCAGAGATGGTGCGCGAGATCCAGCGCAAGGGTTGGGTTCGCAGCGCCGCGGTGCTAGACGCGATGCGGGCGGTGCCGCGTCACGAGTTTGTCGGCGGGCCGATCGCCGAAGCGTACGGCGATCATCCGGTGGCGATCGGGCACGGTCAGACGATCTCGCAGCCACTGATCGTCGCGATGATGACCGAGTCGCTGGCGCTCTTTGGCCGCGAGCGCGTGCTGGAGATCGGGACCGGCTGCGGCTACCAGGCGGCGGTGCTGTCGCTGCTGTGCGCGCAGGTCCACACGATCGAGCGGATTCCGGCGCTTTTTGAGTCGGCGCGCGCGCGACTTCAGCGGCTCGGCTACCGCAATGTGGAGGTCCACCTGGGCGATGGCTACCTCGGCTGGCCCGCGGGTGCACCGTATGATCGCGTGATCCTGACCGCGGCGCCGCCCGCCGTGCCCGCGGCCCTGTGCGACCAGCTTGTCGACGGGGGAATCCTGGTTGCGCCGGTGGGCGAGGGCTCCGAGCAGAGCCTGGTCCACTGGCAGAAGCGAGGCGCAGAGCTCATCCGCACAGAGCTCTGCAGCGTGCGCTTCGTGCCCATGATCAAGGGCTAGCGATCACGCTCCGGGGAGCAGCTTTTTAAGCGCCTGCTCGACGCGCGCGCACTCGCCCAGGAGCTGCGGCACCAGGCGCTGCACTGCGGCATCCTGGCTCGCGGCATCCTGGCCTGCCGCAGCCTGCGTTTCAAGCTCCCCGCACAGCTCGGCCAGACGCAGCGCACCGATCAGCGCGCTCGATGACTTGAGCTTGTGCGCGCAGCGCGACAGCGCTGGCAGATCGCCGATGCGATGCGATTCCTTGAAGATCTGAAGCGACTCGGGCAGGCCCTGAAGATATTTGCGCGTGATCTGCTCGATCAGATCCGGCTCATTCGGCCGGCGAAAGCGGCGCAGCCCGTCGAGCACGCGCGATTCAATGGCCGGCGGCAGCTCCGGCGAAGACGCGGCAAGCTCGGGCCTGGATAGGCTGCTGCTGGCCGATCTGGGAGGCGCCGCCGCCGGTTCGCTGGTTGTGGCGGCAGCGTCCGGAGCAGCTGCCTGCGGCGCTCGCCACCGCCGGACGATCTGGGTCAGCACATCCAGATCCAGCGGCTTGGCGATGTAGTCATCAAAACCACCTTCGAGCGCGCGCTGGCGATCCGCGGCCATCGCATGCGCGGTCATGGCAACCACCGGCGTGTGGCGCTCTGCACCCTCGCGCTGGCGAATGGAGGCAGTGGCCTGGTAGCCATCGAGGATCGGCATCTGTAGATCCATGAACACCAGCGCATAGGGCCGCCGCTCCATGGCCGCCAGCGCCTCACTTCCGTGGTGGGCGCTGTCGGCGCGATGGCCAAGCGTCTCCAGCATGCGCACCGCGACTTCAACGTTGATCGGATTGTCGTCCACGACCAGGATGTCGCACGGGTCGGCATGCGCGCTCGCAGAGGCGGCGATGTTGGGCTGCGACAGCTGCGAGCTGGGCCCGCTCTTTTCGGCAGGCGCGGCGGTCACTTCCGCAAACGGCCGAAACATCTTGGACAGACAGTCGAGCAGATACGAAGGGCGCACCGGCTTGGTCAGCACCGCCTGGATGCGCTGCGCCTGCGGATGGCTGCTCACGTTCTCGTTGTCGACCGAGCTGAGCACGATGAGCTGGAGCTCGCGAAACGCCTGGTTCGCCGCCACCACCGAGACCAGATCGAGTCCGGTCATTCCGGGCATGTGCTGATCCACCAGCGCGAGATCGAAGGGCGAGGCATTGATGTTGGCCTGCCGCAGCCGCTGCATCGCCTCCAGCGCATCGGCCGCGGTCTCGACGTGCGCGCCCCACTGCACGAGCAGCGTCGATAAAAACTCGCGATTGGTGGCGTTGTCATCCACCACCAGCACGTGCACATGCTCCAGCTGGCGGCGATTGTAGGCCTCTGGCGGCGCGTCTTCGATCTGCTCCAGGTTGACCGTGAACCAGAACGTGCTGCCCTTTCCAGGGGCGCTCTCGACTCCGATCTCGCCGCCCATCAGCGTCGCAAGCTGCTTGCTCAGCGCCAGCCCCAGCCCGGTTCCTCCGTATCGCCGCGACATCGAGTCGTCGAGCTGCGTGAACGCCTGAAACAGCCGCGGCTGCTCCTGCTGCGGAATGCCGATTCCAGTGTCTGAGATGCGAAACTGGAGCCGCGCAGTGCCAGCGCCGCTCTCTGCCAGATGTACGCGCAGGGCCACCTCGCCCTGGCTGGTGAACTTGATGGCGTTGCTGAGCAGGTTCTCCAGGATCTGACGCAGCCGACCGGGATCGCCGCGCAGGGTCTGGGGAACGTTGGCATCGATCAAACAGAGCAGCTCGATTCCCTTGCTGTGCGCAGTCACGGCGTGGCTGTCGGTCAGCTCGTCGATCATGCGGTGAAGATGAAACGGCGTGCTCTCCAGCGACATCTTGCCCGCCTCGATCTTGGAGATATCGAGGATGTCGTTTACCACCGCAAGCAGCACCCGCGCCGACTTCAGGATCGTATCGCAGTAGTGTTTGGACGAGGCCTGAAGCGGCTGCCGCGCCAGCAGCGTGCCCATGCCGATGATGCCGTTTAGCGGCGTGCGCAGCTCGTGACTGGTGTTGGCAAGGAACTGATTCTTGGCGCGATTTGCCTGATCGAGCTGCTTGTTGATGACCTCCAGCTCGTCGCGGCGCCGCACCGCTTCCTGACCCAGCCGCCGCGCATCTTCCAGCGCCACGGTGCGCGCCTGCACCATGTAGAGGAAGTCGATGATCGGATCCTGAATCGTGAAGTCGCGCAGCACCAGACCGCTCTTTTCCAGATCCGCGATATCGGTGAACCACGGACTGCCCAGAAACAGCACCTGCCCCGCGTCATCATCGATGATCATCTGACCGCGCATGCGAATCTGCGTGGTCAGCGAGTCGAGAAAGAAGGTATTGCGCGCCGCCCGCCGCAGCGACTCTTTGTTGATGCCGCCGAGCACGCGCGGTCGCGCGATCGCGAACACATCGGTCAGCAGCGCACCCAGCGCCAGGTTGTGGCAGACCTTGGCCAGCGCCCGGCCGAAGCGGATGATGCGCAGCTCGCTGTCCATCGCCAGGAGAAACGGAAAGATCTCCTCGACGAGCTTCGGGCTGAGAGCGACGCTCGCTGGCTCAGAGTGCGACATCAGCGCCGGTCATGCGGACCACGAACTCGCAGTGATCCGCTCCCTTGCCATGGCGAACGCAGATCGGATGGTCGATCTCCACCTCGGTCTTGAAGTGCTTGCCCAATCCGGCGAGCAGCCCGATGACCATCGGACACAGCCCCGCGCGATCGGTGAAATAGTGCATGCGCACGGTCCGCGGATCGACGTCTTCACACTGAAAAGACGGCGGCTTGAGCTGCGGAAAGTTGCCGCCGATCCGGCTGTGCAGCGCATCCAAGTTGTAGAGAAAATCGCGCATCGATGTGCCGGCAATATCGAACAGATGTCCGTACCCTTCGCGCCCGGTATAGAGCACCCAGAACTCGCCGAATGTGCGCAGCGCGTCTTCGGAAGAGATGCCCAGCGCCTCGCTCACAGCGCCGACGAGCTTGTACGTGACATCATCGGGATAGGCCTGCATGCGATTGAACGTCGCAAGCTCAACGCCCGCATGCTTCTTGATGTCCTCCCATTTCTCTTCGCCGAAATTGGTAACAATCAGATCCTGAATTGCTGCATTGACCAGTCCGTACATCCCACTCTCCGAATTAGGAGGACATCCGCTCCCCGCCCTGCGGGCTGAGCGCACACTTCTGCAATTATCAATCGATAATAGTAGATGGATTCCCGACCAGACAAGCCTATTCCACAGACGCTGGTAGCGCGAACATGCCGAGTGAACTAAAATTGGATCATTCCATTTAGATGCATCGCGTTCCCATTTGGGAGCGCGAGACTTTTGAGCGGAGGGACCCAGGCGCTTGCGCGTGCTCGTCGTAGATGATGATCCTATTGTGCTCGAGATCGTCCAGCGCTGGCTCGAAGCGGCGCACTACGATGTCGCTGCGCACGGCTCTGGCTTTGGAGCCACCGGCGTGGTGCAGAAGTTTCGTCCCGATGTGGTGCTGCTCGATGTCGAGATGCCGGGACTCAACGGCGACGCCATCGCCAACCTGATCAGCGCCAAGGGTCTCGGCGATGTGCAGGTGATCTTCCACTCGGGTCGCGACATCAAAGAATTGACCCGCATTGCGCAGAGCCGCAGCGCGCTCGGTGCGATTCAAAAGACCAGCGACGCCTACCAGTTCATCCGCGAGTTCAATCAGCTCACGGCGCCGCTGCGACAGCGCAAGTTTTAGCGGCAGCGCCCAACAGAGAGCGACGCGCTAGTTTTTCTTCGCGGCCTGCCGCTTGAGCACACCGGCCGCATGGATCACGACCGGCTCCTTGCCAAGCTGCACGATTAGGTCGAGCGACAGCGCGTGCTCGTCAAGGCATGCGGAGATTCCCGCCAGCAGCTCCACCAGCGCCTTGGGCTCCGGCGCCACATCGCCGCCCGCAAGCAGCGAGTCTGCAAGCTGCCGCGCCTCGCCCAGCCGCAGCGGCAGCAGCGCTGCTTCCCAGCCCTGGGCTGCCCGCGCTCCGGCTTCGATGCGTCCCGCCCGCAGCACCATGCCGATGCCGCGCTCTGCGCTCGCCTGCACGCGCAGCTGCGGCGACGCCGGCAGCGACTCACGCAGCATCACATGCGGCAGGCGCGAAAGCAGCAGCGTCGCCTGGCGCTTCACCTCGGCCTGCGTGGCGCACAACACCCGGCCGCCGGCCTCTGCCGCAGCGACCACTTCGACGTCGCTGTGCGGCGCTGCGTTGGGCAACAGCTCGACCGGCAGGCTCAGCTTGGTCAGGATCCGCAGCGCTGCGGTCGTGGTGTTGGCCGGCGCCTGCCGCGAGACGCGAACGCCATACGCATGCAGCAGGCGCTTGAGATCGTGATCGCCCAGGATCTCATCCGACACCGCGGCGCCGCCCACGTAAAGCGGAGGCGGCAGCCCGGCCAGGACGGTCTCGACCCGCTCCGGATCCGCAGCGGTCTTCAGCGGCTTTTCATCGCCGCGCTGCAGCGGCGGAATCGCCAGCGCCCGCAGCAGCGCTCGCAGCCGCTCGGGCTGGGCCGGATCGATGCGCAAGAGCGGCCCCGGCGCAGTCACCTCGCTCAGCAGATCTTGCGCGCCGCACAGCACAACCACCTGCGCGTCTTGCGCCGCCTGCCGCAGAGCGCCCTCCAGCTCTGCCGGCTCTTCGCTGTCGACCGAGCGGACGCTCAGGAGCGCGCGACTCTGCGCCCGCACCTGCTGAACTTCGCTCGCCACGAAGTCGCCGCCCGCGCCCGCGACCACCACCGCTGCTCGCCAGCGCCGCGCCGGTCCCGCCTCCCGCGCCGCGCCGCGCTCAGCCGCGGCATCGAGCAGCGCCGCATGCGCCAGCCACTCTTCAAGATGGCTCGTCACCACTGCGCCAGCTCGCCGCGCCACCGCGCGCACCAGCTGGCTGTCGCGCGTGGCCAGCGAGGGCGGCTCCAGCAACACCACCGGCTTGTCGGCGATCGACTCGCTCAGCGTCTGCGCTCGCACGCCGCGTCCCAGCGCCAGCAGGATGCCGCTGGTCGCGGGATCGAGGCCCAGAAAGCGCAGCACCTCGGCCGGATCGCCATCGCCCACCGAGATCAGCCACGAGATGCCCAGCCCCCGCCCACCCAGGAGCGGCAGCACTTCGGGCAGCGCGTCGCGCCGCGGCACCACCCAGGCAATGCTGCCCCGCCGCGGCCGATCATTTAGCGCCCCGGGCAGCGGCGCCGCCAGCGCGGCAATGCCGTCGATATTGTTGAGGAAGCCAAAGCTGTGCGGCCCCAGCGCCCCGGCTGCGTCGCCCAGCGACAGCGCCACCCGCCCCTCGGGCGCGGCGCCGACCCCGATCCAGGCCGCAGCCGCCTCATCCAGCTGACCGCCGGTCGCCTGCAGGTTGGCGGCAACCCGCGCCAGCGCCGCCCCTTCGCCGCTCAGACAGAACGCGCGCGAGCGCAGCAGCTGCGCCAGATCAGTGGCGGCCTGGCTGGTGTGCGGACTTCGCCCCGCACTCCGCCCCGACGCTGGTGCCGTCTGACGCTTCACGGCGACGGCCTGCCGCGGGCGGGCCATTACGCACCCTCTTCCTTGGGCAGCGGGGCCAAACCGTCTTGACGCAGCCGCTCAGCGAGCGCTTGCAGGTTGGGAAATACGCGACCGGTGAGCTCTGTGCGCTTCTCGGGAAGCACGCTGCGGATGAGCGGTCGCGGCAGATCCATGGCGCTGATCCCCAGCCGCGCCAGATCCCAGGTTTCGATGAGCGGCAGCTTTTCCTGCCTGCCCGCGGCGGTCGAGGACGCGCCACTCTGGGCGCTCACCGTCGATCCCGCAGCAACCGGCAGCACCGAGAGCACGCCGATCGCAGGCCCGCGCAGGCGCTGAATCCCCGACAGGCAGCGACGCTGCACCCGGACCGTCGGCAGCCCCATGGCCAGCGCCCGGCTGACCGCCGACGGAATCTGACCCGACGGCGGCACCGCCGGGGCCACAATCTCCGCGTCCAGCACTCCCGTTACGTGCGGAACGTCCAGCTCCTCGGCCAGCGCGGGTCCCAGCCAGCCCTCGCTGGTCTCGGGAACCACCACAAAGCGGATCTCCAGCCGCCGGCAGAGCACCGCCAGCAGCGTCGCCTGCAGGTGCTCGCGACCCAGCGGATCCTGCACCGGCTCGGTCAGCGCCGGGTCCCACAGCCGGATCAGCTGACTGGCGCCCAGCGCCTGCGCCTCTTGCAGGCCCGGCACCGGCGTCTCGGCCGTGATTGCAACCGCCGTGCACTCCCCAAGCCGCGCGCCCATGGAGACCGCGAGGTTGCCAGCTACACCAGCGAGCGCGATGACCTTCATGCGCCCTCCTTCTTCTTGGAGGCGCTGCCGCTCGGCGGGGCGATCGGCACCGGAGCGGTGTCGGCGCGGGCGACGTCGAAGATCGGGTTGCCGTCTTCGTCTTGCGGCAGATCTTCCTCGTCGGGCATGGTGGCAAAGCCCTCCCACATCGCCGCCCCGGCGCCCGTGGCCGGCGGCGTATTCACCGGCCGCGCCGGGATCACCACGGCGGCAACCGGTCGCGCCGGCGGCGTGACCACCGACGGAGCGGCGTAGGCTGCGGTGACCGGCACGCGACCGTCGGCGCCCATGGCGGCGCGAATCCGGGCCGTGGTCTCCTCGTCGCCGTTCAAGGTATCGGCCGAGTAGTCCCAGGACTCTGCCGTGGGCGTAAACTCGTTCGAGTCGTCGAAGCCCTCAAGCTCCTTGGTCACCGCGGGCAGCGGCCCCGGCGTGGCAATGGGAGTGACCGGCGCGCTGGCCGACAGCAGCCCGCCCAGGACCTTGGCCGCAGTGGCCAGCTCGCCCTCGGGCAGGATCAGCTGATAGTTGGCGGTCTCCTCGACGGCAGAGCCGATGCTGACCCGCCACGGCGACAGGATCGCATCGCTGCCAGCCGCCTTGCCAAACGAGATCTGGCACACCGGCGGCGCACCGCCGCTCGGCAGCGGCGCCGGGCTGGACAGCGCCAGGCTCTCGCCCTGCGAGCCCACGCGCAGCGGCAGCGGCAGCGGCTCCAGCGTCTCTTCGACAAAGCCGCCCTTGACCAGCTTGCTCGTCGACAGGTTGGGAATTGTCTGCGCGCTCTCGTCGTTGGGCGGAACGATCATCAGCTCGGCGTCCTGATCGCCCCACGCCATGTCGTAGCGCCCAGCCTCGGAGGTCATCATCACCGGCACGGTCAGAGGTGGGATTCCATCCGACGACGCCGACTCCAGTGGGATGCGCAGGTGGCGCCCGCTGCTATCGCACAGCACCAGCTGCTGGCTCTGCGCCAGCGCCGCGCCGCGCGCCACATAGGCGCCGCCCAGTCGCGCCGCCAGCCGCGGGATGATGTCGCGCGCCGCCGGCGTATCGCCCATCAGGAACAGCCGCGGCGGCAGCATCGTGCAGGCCGCGACCAGCGCGTCGGAGTACTGCTCGAAGCGCATCTCGTGCTCGACGAACAGCGAGTCGCCGGTCAGGAGCATCACCTTGTCGGCGCCGAAGCGACCGCAGCGCACCGTGATGTCCTCGTCCTCGGTCGGCTGCGGCGGCAGCGGCACCAGGGCATAGACCGTCATGCCCAGCGTGCTGCCCAGACGGCGAGCCTGGCCAAGCGTCTCCAGCGACACCGGAAGCAGTGCGCCGCGAAAGAACTCCATCATGACCAGCAGATTCGCCACTAGCGTGCCACCTGTCCGCCGTCGATGACGAGCACAGATCCCGTCATAAATCCCGAAGCTTCTGACGCCAAGTATACTAGAAGTGGGCCCAGTTCAGCCGGGTTGCCTGCGCGCCGAAGCGGAATTTTTTTTAACATGCGCTCCCCGATCTCGGGGTCGTCCAGCGCCTTTGCATTTAAATCTGTGCGGAAATAGCCGGGAGCCAGCGCGTTCACGGTGATGTTGTGGCGGGCCCACTCGACGGCCAGCTCGCGGGTCCAGGCAATCAGCGCCCCCTTGCTGGCCGAGTAGGCCGCCAGGTTCGCCTCTCCGACGAGACCTACGATCGACGCCATGTTGATCACCCTTCCCCACCGCCGGCCGATCATCTGGGCGCCAAAGACCCGGGCGCACACCATCGGCGCCACCACGTTCAGCTCCAGCAGGCTGCGCAGCGACGGGGTGTCCAGGTCCAGAAACGGCCGCACCAGCGCCGTGCCGGCGTTGTTGAAAAGCACCTCGGTCGCGCCCCACTCCCGCTGCACAGCCTCGGCGGCGGCCACGACCTCGTCTTCGCGGGTCACGTCGGTGGGCAGGGCCAGTGCCACCCCGCCTGCGCGCGTGATCTGCCCGGCCGTCTCGGTCAGCGCCGCGACGCTGCGACCCAGCAGCGCAACCTTGGCTCCGGCAGCCGCCAAGGCCAGCGCCCCGGCCTGACCGAGTCCCCGGCCCCCGCCCGTCACAACAGCCACCTTTCCGGCCAGCGGCTGATGGCTTGTGTCGCTCTTTGCTACATCCGCACACATGATGCGTACATATACTACATTGTGGTTTTCGTGTCCACATTGCCTCCAGGATCAGAGGCTGAGCGGCCGATACCCGAACAGGCGCACACGCCGCAGGAACACATCCAGCAGCAGCAGCAGCAGCGCCGCCCCCACCAGATAGGGCCAGAGCCCGCGCAGAAATCGGATCTTTTCCGCGCCCGGATCCAGCGCGTCGGCCGCACTTTCGCAGCGCTTGCCGCCGGTGAACTCGGCCACGCGAGCCAGGATCTCCAGATCCGGCGGCAGCGCCAGATACTCGCGCGGGTAGCTCAGCGACAGCGTCCCCCACGACTCGGCGATCAGCGGGCCCAGGGTTCCCGGCGAAGGCGACGGGCTGCGGTGCACGGCGCGCAGCAGGAACGCGCCGGTGCGCGGCAGGAAGAAGTCGGCCTCGTAGCGCCCCGGCGCCGTCTGCGGCAGCGGCGTCGTCAGCACCGGCTTGGCGTGCCCCGGCGCGGGCGTCGACGCACCCGGCGCCAGCGGCAGACCCTGCGTGTTCTCGATGACCTCCAGCTGGCTGTCCAGGCCCGAGACAAAGCGATCGTCGCTGGCCACCGCGTCGACGCGCACATGCACATAGGGCGGCGCGGCGCTGGCGCTGAGCTCGTAGCCCGGACCGCGCTGGCGGCCATCGTGGCGCATCGTCGAGCGCACCAGCTGCGCCCAGAAGCGCGTGTAGCCGGGCCAGCGCAGCCAGTCCACGGCCCAGCGATTCTTCACGTCGCTGGTGAAGGCCGCCACCTGCCCGAGTCCCTGCCGCCAGCGGGCCAGCAGCGGCTCGCCCTGCGGCGAGACCAGGATCACCTCGGCCAGCGGCTTGGCCTTGGTGGCGACGTAGCCGCGCAGGGGCGGCGCCGCTTCGATGCCCACACCGTCGAGCAGCTCCACGAACTTGCTGACCACCGGCCGCACCCGCTCCTCGACCAGCGCCGACTTCGCGACCTGCGTCGTCTCTTTGGTGAAGATCTTGGGGATCGAGCTGGCGTCCTGGGTGAAGTAGAAGCGGCCGCCGCCGTTTTCCGCGATGGCGGTGAGCAGCGTCTGATCCGCCCCCGATCCCACGCCCACGGTCGAGACCGTGATGCGCTGCGCGACCATCTGATTGACCAGATCGATGATGCCGCCGTATTCGGCCTGCCCGTCGGTGAGCAGGATGACGTGCTTGATCTTGGCGGTGGTGCTGGCCAGCTGCTGGTAGGCCTCCTGAAGCGGTGGCAGGAGCTGCGTGCCGCCGCCTGCCGACAGCCGCGCGATGTCCGAGCTGATGCGCACGCGGTTCTGCGCCCGCTGCAAGCGCACCAGCGGCGTCGCCTGGCTGTCGAACGCCACCACGCCGATGAGGTCGTCGGCGCCCAGCATCTCGGCCGTGGCCCGCGCCGCGTCCTTGGCCAGCTCCAGCTTCGGCCCGTTCATGGAGCCCGAGCGATCGATGCACAGCACCAGCGCCAGCGACGGCTGATCGCGCTTCTTTTCCTGCTCGAAGCGCACCGGCAGCACCTTTTCGAGCTGCGTGCCCTGGTAGCCGCCCGAGCCAAAGCTGTTCTCGCCGCCGGTCATGATGAAGCCGCCGCCGTGATCGCGCACATAGCTCTCGATCGCCAGCATCTGCGCCTGGCTGACCAGCGTCGCCGACACGTCGGACATCAGCACCAGGTCATACGGGACGAGCTCCTTGGCCGTGTGCGGCAGACCGTAGGGATTGCGCGCCTCGACCTCGATGTTCTCGCGCTGCAGCGCCTGCGTGAGGTAGCCCTTGGCGGACGGCTCGCCTTCAATATAGAGGATGCGCGGCTTGCCGCGGGCAAACAGGGGCAAGAGCGCGTGGTTGTTGCTGGCGAAGCGGTCGGCGAGCGGCGTCTTGGCGGCCGGATCCGCCGCGACCTGCACGCGATAGTCGAGATACCCGGCGGTGTCGGCCTGGCTGCGGAAGCGCAGCACGTTGCGGCCGGGCTGAAGCTCGATGTCGCGGTGGCCGTCGCCGGGATTTTCGTGCTCGCCCTGGTAGAGCGTCACCCGCGCCCGCTGCGCCACGCTCGAATAGACCTCGGTCTCCAGCGTAAAGGGCGCGCCGACCTTGAGCTGCGCGGCCTCGCTCTCGCCGCCGATCATGCGCAGCTCGCGCACCAGCACCTCCGGCGATGGCTCGGCCGCGACCGGGAAGTAGCCGACGTGCACGCCGCGCCGCCCGGCCGCCAGCGCCTCGGCCAGCACATCGCCTTCGGTCTGGTTGCCGTCGGTCAAGAGCACTGCGCGCCGCAGGGTGTCGGGCGAGTGCAGGCCGTAGCTCAGCTGCAGCGCCGCTTGCAGGTTGCTGGCGTGGCGGGCAAGGCCGGCGTCTGCCGCCGGACGCAGCGGCGGCAGCGGCTGCTCAGGGGCGGGCAGCGGCACGAGGCGCGGCCGGCCGGCAAAGGTCAGAAGATGCAGATCGTCGCCGCGGCTCTGCGCCAGACGCCGCAGCTCTTCGACGTGGGTGCGCGCCAGCTCCAGCTGCTTGTCGGACATGGAGTCGGACACATCGACCAGCGCGACCAGCGAGACCTTGCTCCGCTCGCCGCGCAGCGACGGCTGCGCCAGCGCCAGGCTCAGGCACACGAGCAGCAGGCTGCGCGTTGCAAATTGCAAGATCAGCTGCCGCCGCGACATGTCGGTCAGCGACACGAACAGCGCCGGCAGGAGCAGCGGCAAAAGGAGCAGGAGCAGCAGCGCCGCGGGCCGCTCCAGCACCAGCTGGCGCCCGGCCAGCGTCAGGTCGAGCGCCTGGCCGCTGCTGAAGATCGCCGCAAGTTTGGCGGGCCAGCCCGCTATGTGAGCCAGCCAGCTCATACCGTGAACCGCCGGTGGTAGCTCCACCACTCAAGGCCCAAGAGCAGCAGCGCCGCCAGCAGCAGATACGGCCACAGCACCCGCCGCAGCGCCCGCTGGCCAGCCTCGGGCGGTCGCACCACGGCGCCGCCCACGCGCAGCTCGCGCCGGATCGCTGCCGCCGACTCGTTGAGATCGCCCAGGTTGGCGGCGAAGCGGCGCGGCGCCTGGGCCTGCCCGGTGGTCAGCTCGTAAAATCCGACGCGCTGGCCGTAGTGCAGGGCGTGCCCTTCGGTGACCGGCACCGGCACGGCGCTGCTGTCGGGCAGGATGAGCGTCGCGGTGGTCGGCGACGGGCCGCTCTCAGCGCCGCGCCCTTTGATGGCGCGCTGAAGCGGAATGCGCCACATTTGACCGGTGCGCAGGCTGCCCAGATCGTCGTCGACATCGCCGGCAAACCAGTCGAGCGCGTTCATCAGCATCACCGGAAATCCGACGCGCAGTGGCAGGTCGCTCTGGCGCAGATCAAAGCCAATGGCCAGGCTGCGCCGGGTCAGGCCGCTGCTCGTGGGCTCCTCGCGGGCGACGATCAGCGGCTGCTTGAGCATCGACGCCAGCACGCGATCGCCGGGGCGCGGCTGAAACACCGAGCCGCGGCTCATGTTGACGTCGCCGAGCGACACCCAGCGCAGCACCGGATGCTGCGCATCCAGATCCGTGAGCAGCGGCGACTTGATCGTGCTGCCGATGGCAAACGGGCTGTTCGGCCCCTGCGGATCCAGGTAGATGGCGTGCGCGGCCGGCGGCGCCGGCGGTGTGAAGGCGTCGAAGATCACCACATCATAGCGGTCGGCGCGGCCCGGGTCATAGGCCGCCGGCGCCACCTTATCGATGGCCAGGTGGTTCTCCTCGCCGGCTCCTGCGGCCAGCAGCGCGCCCTCCAGAAACAGGTTGCTGCGGGTGACGATGAGCACGCGCTGGCGGCGCCGCTCGGGCAGCACGGTGAAGGCGTGGTCGTCGAGCGGCAGCGTGTCCACCGCCCCGCCCTCCAGCCGCAGCCGCGCCTCCAGATGGCGCCCGGCGCCGGAGAGGTTGGGGTAGAGCCGCTCCAGCTGCTGGCCGGGCTGAAGCTCCAGCGCCTGCACGTCGACCACCTCGCCCTCTTGGAGTAGCTCCAACGTTACGCGCTGCGGTGCGGCCCCGGCGCGCGGCTGGCCGGGGAACCAGTCGAGGCTCACCAGGACCTCGTAGCTCAGCCGGTTGCGGCGGTAGCGGCGCACGGCGAAGGCGGTGATGGCGGCATTGCCGCTGTTCGGAGCGGGGCTGGCCTGCGCGGGCAGCGGCTGATAGCGCAGCTCGACGCCGCGGTCGACATTGGTCACCTTGAGCGTATTTTCGTCGAAGCCACCGTCGGAAAACAGGATCACCAGGGGCCGCGACCGGCCCGCCAGCAGCGCCCGCGCCAGCTCCAGGGCGGCCGGCAGATCGGCCGCGGTGTCGCGCGACTCGACGGCATCGACCTGGCTGAGCAGCTGCCGCTCGTCGTAGCTCAGCCCGCCCATGGGCGCCGGCTGGCCGTCGAGCGCCACCACCACGGCGAGATCGTCGCCGCCCAGCGCGTGGATGAGCTCCTTGGCCTGCGACTTGGCCAGCTCAAGGCGCGTGCGCCCATTTGGCGCCACCGCCTGCATCGAAGCCGACGCATCGACCAGCAGCACCAGCGTGCGCCCCTTCTCGGAGCGCCCCAGCCGCGGATCGCCCAGCGACGCCACCAGCAGGCCGAGCACGATCAGCTGGATGAGCAGCGACAGGTAGCGCAGCAGCTTTCGCCACAGGCTGGTCGCTTCGCTCTTGCGCAGCACCTGATTCCACAGCTGCGCGAACGGCACCTCGACGCGCCGCCGCTGCTGGCGTAGCAGATACAGCGTCGTCAGCGCAACGCCGCCCGCCGCCATCAGCGCCCACAGCTGCGCAACCGGAAGGCCGAGGAAGGTCATCGCACAAAGCCTCCCTCGCGCAGCATGCGCAGGACCAGATCCTCAAATGGCACGTCGGTGTCCGCGCGCAGATAGCCGATGCCGCGCGACGAACAGAACGACTCCAGCGTCTGGCAATACTCGGCGTGGGTGCGGGCGTAGGCAGCGCACATCGCCTCGGTGAGCGTCACCTGGCGGCGCTCGCCGGTCTCCATGTCGACGAGCTCCAGATCGCCGCGCAGGGCCGGTCGCGCTTCGTGAGGATCGATGATCTGGATCACCGCGGGCTCGAAGCGGTGATAGCGAAGCAGGTTCAGCCCCTCTTCGTAGCCGGCGGCATCGTAAAAATCGGACAGGACCACGGCGACGCCGCGGCGACGCGTGCGGTGAACGAACTGGGTGAGCGCCGTGCGCAGATCGGTCTGCCCGTCGGGGCGCATGGCCGACAAGAAGTCGAAGACCTTGAAGATGCGCCCCTTGCCGCGCGCCGCGGGCAGCTGGCCGCGCAAGGCCTCGGCAAACTCGTACACGGCGACGCGATCGAGGTTGCTGAGCCCCACATACGCCAGCGCCGCCGCCACCTGCGCGGCATAGCCGAGCTTGGCGATGCGCCCGTCGCTGCTGCGGCTGAGCAGGCTGCCGCTGCCGGCGCCCAGGCGCATGGATGTGCTGCTGTCGACCAGGATGTAGATGTAGAGATCTTCCTCTTCCTCGAACAGGCGCAGCAGCAGGCGCCCCATGCGGCCGTAGACCGCCCAGTCGAGGTAGCGCAGGTCGTCGCCCGGCGTGTAGTCGCGGTGGTCGGCAAACTCGATGCCGGCGCCGGTCTTGCGCGAGCGCCGCTCGGCCCGCAGGCGGCCGGCAAACACCTTCTTGGCGACGATGTGCAGGTATTCGAGCTTCTTTAAGAAGCTCTGGTCAAAGCCTGCTTCGCTGCCGCGCTCGGCCCGCTGCATTCGCTACGCGGCTCCCACCGTCGCTGAATCGGCCACCGTCTCGGGCGTGCGCTTGAGGATGGCATCGATGATGTCGTCCGCATCGATGCCTTCGGCCTGGCCCTCAAAGTTCAGGATCAGGCGATGGCGCAAGGCTGGCCGCGCGACCTTCTGGATGTCGGCGCACGAGGCCGCGAACCGTCCGTCGAGCAGCGCCAGCACCTTGGCCCCGAGCAGCAGCGCCTGCGCACCGCGCGGCGAGGCGCCGTAGCGCACAAAGCGCCGCACCGGATCTTTGGAGTCCTTTGCGTCCTTGGCCTCTTTGACATCGCGCCCGGCCTTGGCATCGCGCACCGCCAGACTGTCGGCAGCGACGGGATGCGTGGCGTGAAGCACGCGCACCGCATAGTCCTGCACCGAGCGCGCAACCGGCACCTGCCGCACCAGCGCCCGCAGCTCCAGAAGCTCACTGCCGCCGATCACCTTGCGCGCATGGATCTTTTTGTCCGTGGTGGTGCGATCGAGGATCGTGTGCAGGGCATTACGCGACGGAAACTCGACCTTCAGCTTGAAGAAAAAGCGGTCGAGCTGCGCTTCGGGCAGCGGATAGGTGCCCTCCATCTCCAGCGGATTCTGGGTCGCCAGGACCAGAAACGGCTGCGGCAGCTGGTAGGTCGTCTTGGAGACGGTCACCGTCTGCTCCTGCATGGTCTCGAGCAGCGCCGACTGCGTCTTGGGAGTGGCGCGGTTGATCTCATCTGCCAGCACGATGTGCGCAAAGATCGGCCCGCGCTGAAACTCGAAGCGCCGCCCGCCGTGACCCGCTTCGTCCTCGATGAGCACGTTGGTGCCCAGGATGTCTGCGGGCATGAGATCCGGCGTGAACTGAAGGCGCGAAAACGTGAGATCGATGGCCTCGGCCAGCGTGCGCACCAGCATGGTCTTGCCCAGTCCGGGCACGCCCTCCAGCAGCACGTGCCCGCCGCTGAGCAGCGCCACCAGCACGCCGTTTACGATCTCTTCGTGGCCAACGATGACCTCGGCGATCTCGGTGCGCAGCCGCGCCACCTGATCGCGAAAGCGCTGGACCTTCATGGCCATTTCGGGACCGGCTGCCTCGGGTGGTTTAGCGGCAGAAGCCGCGCTGCTGTCGATCATCGAAGTCGTCCCCTGGACCTTTTTGTGAGTTTAAGGAGCGATGCGCTGCGCTATTCCCGCGGCTTGATCATCTGGAAATAGCGCTTCACGTAGAAGCGGTAGCCGGGCGGCACGCGCTGCTGCGACATGGCCTGCTCCGACACTGCGCTGTAGTCGCGATACACCTGCCGGTAGGGCTGCGCGGCAAAGCCTTTTTGCGCCGCGCCCATGATGGTCTCCGAGCGCGTGGGGCCAGCGCCCTCCTTGCCGTAGACGCGCGTCAGGCGCCGCTTGGAGTCGATCTGGGTCGCGTTGCCGAGCAGGTTGGGATCGTGCTGCGCCCCGGGCCGATCGCCGCCCTGCCCCATGCCCTGCTGCCCGCCGTTCTGTCCGGGGCCCTGGCCGTCGCCGAGGCCGGGGATGATCACCGGATCGCTGCCTTCGCCCAGGATCATGATCTTCTGGCCGTCCTGGCCGCTGCCCTCGCCTTCGACCAGGACGTCGTTTTCGCCGCCCTTGCCCTTGGCCCGGTTCATGAAATCCTTCATCGCCTGGCCTTGGCCCTGGCCTTGCCCCTGGCCCTGACCTTGCCCCTGGCCCTGACCTTGACCCTGGCTCTGGCCCTGCCGCTGCTGCGCGTCCTGACCCTGCTGACCCTGGCCGCTGTTGCGCGCAATCCGCCGCAGCACCTGCTTGATCGAGCCGAGCGCAATGGTCACCTGACTGCGACTCCCCTGCCCGCCCTGCTGCCCCTGCTGGCCGCCGCGCCCGCCCTGCTGCTGCTGCATCTTGCGCATCTGCTGCTGCATGCGCTGAAGATCCTCGGCCATCTTCTCCAGCGCCTTGCGCTGCTCGGGCGACATCTTGTCCAGCTGCTTGCGCATCTCTTCGGCGGCGCGCTGCATGTCGCGCTCCAGCTGCTCCAGCTCGCGCCGGGCCTGATCCCGCTCCTGCTTTTCGCGCTCCAGCTGCTCCAGCTCGCGCTGATTCTTCTTCAGGCGCCGCTCGCTCTCTTCGTCGTTCGGATTCTGCTCCAGCTTCTTCTTGAGCCGGCGCTCCTCGTCCTGAAGCTCCTGGATCCGCCGCGTCAGCTCCTCAGAGCGCGTCTGATCCTTCCACTCGTCCTTCTTGTTCGTGGGATCGTTGGGATCGCTCTTGTCGTTTTTGTCGCTTTTCTGGCGCGGGTCGTTTTTGTCGCGCTTGTCGAGCTCGCTCTTCAGCGCCTGCGCGGCATGCTCCAGCGACCGCGCCAGCGCATCCTTGTCCTTGCCATCGCGCTTGGCGCGCGCCAGCGCCTCTTCGGCCAGCTTCTTCAGCTCCTGCTGCGCCTTTTCGAGATCCTCTTTGACCAGCGCCTGCCCAAGCTCCTTGCTCAGCTTGGCCTCGCCCAGCTCGCTTCCCGCCTTGCGCAGCCGCTCCTTCAGGTCTTCCAGCGCCCGCTCGCTGCCCTGCGCATCCTTGAGGCGCTGCTCCAGCTCGGCCAGGCGATCGAACGCCTCTTTGCGCTCCAGCTCGCCGCGCTCGATCTGCTCCAGCAGCTTCTGGAGCTCGCGCAGGATCTCGGCCGACTCCTTGTCGCCGCGCTGCTCCGCTTCGGCCAGCAGCCGGCGCAGCTCCTCTTTTTCCGGCTCCAAGAGCTCCGGCTCGACCATGAGGTGCGGCGCGCGCTGCTGCGGCTTGGCAGGCGGATGCAGCACCGTCACCGCGGCCGCCGGCAGCCGAACCTTCCACATCGCCAGCGACAGCAGCAGCAGGAGCCCGAGCCAGCCGAGCCGCGCCGGCCGCTGCCAGGGCGCCGCCCGCGC
>Ga0075163_10002658_pt1 | contig 23974 bp, 20 predicted proteins | sample JI1023141ADNA_FD_71478 | JGI IMG/M metagenome (GOLD analysis project Ga0075163, IMG submission 71478) | Wastewater effluent complex algal communities from Wisconsin, to seasonally profile nutrient transformation and Carbon sequestration -... | ecosystem: Engineered > WWTP > Effluent > Algae... | reverse complement strand
GACTTAAAAGAGATACAACCAATGAGCTGATTGTAGGCATAGGTGCATTCTATTCCATTACCCGTAAAACAAAGTATGTAGGCTCTGCTTTCTGCTTCAATAACGAAGGAATTTTTAAAGGCTTTGATTGCTTCGGGGCAAATGATACCGATAGCTTGGCCGGTTCTATCCGAGAGGCAGTAGGAAAATTCATAGCATCCAACTACAAAGCAACACGGCTCATTATTCACTTTTACAAAGATCTTAGTAAAAAAGAACTCAAACCTATTTTAGATACGCTCCATGCATTAGGCCTTCCCATACCAGTGATCGTGGTTACCATTAACAAAACCGAAAGCAAAGAGCTGTTGGCATTCGATACCAACAACACCAAGCTTATGCCTTATAGTGGTACGATTGTGAAAGTAGCAGCCAGAGAATATTTATTATTTAATAATACCCGATACGAAGAAACATCCAATCCCACAGATCGAGAGTACCATTTCCCAATAAAGATTTCGTTTTTCAGTTCACAAGCTAATCTGCTCGAAGATTCAGCCTTGATTAACCAGCTTATTGATCAGGTGTATCAATTTAGTCGCATGTATTGGAAAAGTGTAAGCCAACAAAATCTACCAGTTACTATTAAATATCCTGAAATGGTTGCTGAAATTTACCCTCATTTTCAATATGATAAGCTATCCGAATTTGCAAAAAACAGTCTCTGGTTTTTATAGATCTTTATTTTATCAAACTTTACTATTTTAATCTTTTATATCTGATTGATACAGTAGCCCTTTTTTTATGGTTTCCGAAAATTACTTGATAAATAAATTTCATCATTTAGATTTATACAGACTATCTGACTAGTATATATATCGCAAGTATTATCTTCTTATCTCATTTAAAGACTTACCTATTGATAATACATTTTGTCACAAGTTGTAACAATCTGTTACACAATGTTTCTATAAATTGATAAGCTTTAAAAAATTAAGAGATTATATAATTTATATTAAAATAAAAATTTATCTTCAATACAAGAAACTACACAAATAATGAAGATAATTCACAGTTATTGGTCAAAACCTAGTATTGAAAAAGGATATGATCGTAGTGCGGGGGGGATGGTCAGATAAGAAATATAATTATATGAGTTGGGCATTTAGCTGCCTACAGTTTAAAAAATATTATAGTGAAGTAGAGTTAATTACGGATAAGTTAGGTAAAGAATTGTTAATTGATAAACTAGAGCTTCCTTATACTTCTGTTAAAGTGGAATTAGATCAATTAAATAGCTATCATTCTGATCTCTGGGCATTAGGAAAAATAGTTAAATATAACCTATGAGTTTTTCATTTCAACCTGCATCATTTCTTTAATAGAAGCTGGTAAAGATGATAACTGCTCATTAACAAAATCGGATAGTTTATTTAAAATATACAGCAATGAATCACTCTGTTTACCTTTACCAAATTTAATGAATTCAAAATATTTAAGAAGCAAGTAACCTTTAAGCGGGTAAAGCTTTTTAGAACCAGAAATAATTATTTTTTCTGCTAATTGTAAAAAATCTGATATATTTTTCTTACTATAATATTCTAAGCATTTAATCCATTCAAAATAAGTTATATCTAATACACGATCATTAACAAGTTGATCTAAAAGAGGTAAGAAAACAGATTCTATTACAATTTCTTCTTTCAATTCTTCTATTAAAATCATATTCAAGATGGTTTCAAAGAAAACTTGAGAAAACATATTAGATATAATTTTTGGATTGCATTTATCAATAAAGTCTTTCCCCCACGGAGACAAGTAATTAGGATTTTTATTACTTGATAAATATTGTAATATATCTAAAACTATATTTAAGGATTCCTGATATTTATTAAGCTTTAAATATAATCTACTGATGTTATGTAATTGTTGAATCTTTGCTATATGCATATCATAATAGTCAGATTCTATAGATTCTATATTCTTAATAGCTTCTTCTAACATGGTTAAAGCTCTTAAGAAATCATTTTTTTTATAATGAAAGTAAGCAATATTTGGAGTAGCATATACATTAATATACTTAAAACAATCTTCAGGCAATTCTGATTTATCTATGAAAGAATTTACTTTCGTATAATAATAATTAGCAAGTATAAAGTCAGATGATTTGGATGCCTGAAAAGCTTTTTGATATAAACTCCATATATATTGCATTGTCAACATTGTATTCTTATCAAATTTTAGTTGAACAGCTTGCATAAATAAACTATCGAAATCTATAATTTCATCAACTGTATCTATAACTTTATTAGGATAATTAATTATTCTTGATAATGAAGATACAATTTCATCTATTTGATTCATTTCTTATTTATTTTTCAATCAATTCTTTAATAGTAGTTTTAGAATGGATATAAGATAATATTAATCTATCTTCCATATTAAACTTCATACTAGGACAAGGTGGAATTCCATCCATCCAGGATTTAGGACATCTGCCACCACATACTGGAAGTATTTTACATGTTGTACAGTAAATTCCATTTTTTTTATCTTGTATTCTATCATACCAATCTGTATATGGCCTTTGTTCAAATGGTTTTACATTAGTTATATCATTTGATATATTACCTATTACATATTCCGATCCATAAAAAGGCACCAAGGGTGTTTCGGTACAATTATATACTTTACCCCAAGGATCAATTAACTCGTAATCTGGAGTAACAGCTGAACAAACAACAGGGTTAGTTCCTGGTAAAATAGAAAAATTGAACCCAGCATTATAAAGTTCAATGAACCAATCAATTTCATCAACTGAGTAATTTTCATTTGCAGTTAATAAATGTGCTTCATTACCCCAACTATATACACGTGCTGTATAAAATCGTATTTTATCTTGTAATTTATGTTCTGATAATAACTTTATTAATGGAACTACTCCCTCTTTGTTTCTATCATCTACATTACATCGGACAGAAATATAACAATTATTAATAGGATAATCTTTTCTATTAACAATAGATAACAAGTTTGAGAAAATGATATCAAATGTGCTTTCCTTTAATTTTGTATCTCTTCTTTGATCATGAAATTCTTTAGTACCATCTAAAGTAATTTCTATAAATGTACAATCCATCTCACTAGCCAATTCTTCGTAAATTTCACTTTTGAGTGAAAGTCCATTACTTACTAAATGAGACATGTATTTACAATTTACATTTTTAGCTATTTCTTTCAATTTTGGAGATAGTTTTTTCATTACAGACCAAGACATCAATGGCTCTCCTCCAAACCAAGAAACATCTACCTGTTTATATTTTCTATTTGAAAGAATAAGTTCAAATCTCTTTATAACATTATCTATAAGAGAGTCTGACATATTTTTTTTTACATGCTGTTGACCACAATAATTACATCCGAGTTGACAGTTAGCTGTTGTTTGGACTGTGAATTGTAATGAATCTAGATTTGATGATAAAAGCTTTGATTTTTCAGCAAGTTCTTCAAGCTCATTCTCATCTTCAGGAACAATAGCTTCACAAGCTAAAAGTTCTTGGAGCATAGAAACTGAAAGTCTATCAAAATCTGATTTTAAAAGTAATTGAATAACATCTTTATGCAACACAAGTGCTGTGCTAGTACGCGTAGCATAAAGAATTTGTTTTGTTTCTTCTTGATCAATAGATTCAGTAATAATAATATAGTAAGATAATTTATATTTCATAATTCTTTTATAATATATAAGATTTGAAAAAAGTACTGATTTTGAATTTGATTAAATATCGTATCCATATCAGTACTTTTAAATTAATTAAATCTGCTTTTTAACAAGCGACTGAATTACAGCTTGAGGCATTACAAGAAGCATAATTTGTTTGCTTAGGTGCTTCTTTACCTCCTTTTACCTTATCTAATAAGTTTTTAGATAAATTCTCAAAATCACCTGAACTTTGAGTTTCATCTACCTGCATTTTATTTAGCAGTTTTTTTAAATTTTTGTTTTTCATTTTAAAAAATTTAATGGTTATGTAGCAAACTAACACCCTTGCTACTTAGGTGTAAAGTCTAATTAATTTTATTTTATTCTATTTATTTCATCTTTATTTGAAGAATTTTTTTTTATTTTAGATTCACCTCCAAATTTATATATGCATGAAAATCTTACCATTCTATTATCATTCTTATTAAAAAAAGTTATTGGCTGTATTACTTCAGGAACTGATTTTAAAAGAGGATTCCCAGTATAAAAAAGATCTGCCACATTCAACCCTAATACCAGTTTGCTATCAATTAAAGAATATTTCACACCAAGATCTAGTAAATAATAATCGCTAATCTGATAAATAAAATTTCTCGAAGGTGCTGAATACTGAAAATTAAACTCACCAACAAATGTTTTTTGCTTAGTAAAAACAAATTGTTGATTAGTAGAAAATGTAAAAGAAGGAATATTGTAATTAATACTTTCTTGAAAATATTGAGTATGTTGAGATTGAATAAATCCGGTAATAGTATTAGTCGATTCCCACCACTTTGTAAAATTTATCGGAATAACAGCATACATCCCTTCACTACTTATATTACCAATATTTTGTCTTGTGAAATTGACTGCATTTGAAGAAGGATCTATAAAAGGAATTTGCTGAAATTGTTTATTTACAAACTGATAAAAAATACCTAGGACATATCGTTGATTAAGTAAATAACCTCCTTCTATTGTATTACTTAGAGAAGGTAACAAATTAGGATTACCTTCTGCATATTGATACATATTTAAATAATAGCGAAAAGGATTAAGCTCCAAATATCCAGGTCGATTAATTCTTCTTCCATAAGATATTGAAAGTATGTGATTATCATTAACACTGTATTGAATGAAAGTGGTAGGAAATAATTTAAAATAATGATTTTCATTGATAGTATTCAATGTAATAGATTTACCCATAAGATTAGTATATTCTCCTCGCAGTCCTAATTGAAAAGAAAACTTATTAAAAGAAAAAGAGGTAGAGAAATAAACAGCAGGAGTAATCTCTTTATATATAAAATGATTACTTTTTGTAATATCATTTATAAAATTCTTTAGATATACAAAATTATTATCAATGTCTATAAATGTAAATTTACCACCCATATTAAAAGTAAATTTTTGATATGGATATTTATAGTCTATAGAAGTTGTTTGAATCATTATTTTTTGAGGGGCAGTACTTTGATCATTTATTCTTTGATCGGTAGAGATTCCATTAGGGTAAAAATTTTCTGAATACAATTGTTGGTTTTTTTTATTCTGATAAGAGAAAAAATCAGTACTTATTGTTAATGTTTTACCCGTAGTATCTAATAAACAATTATAGAAAACATTTATATCATGTGAATTTATAGTTTCTTTTATATTGTTATTTGTTATAAAAGACGAGTCCGTCATATTAGTAATATTATTATGAATGATGGTTTCAGCCGTAGCAGGCTCACCTGGGCGACTTATGAGTCCAGTATAGTTAATACTAATTGTAGATTTTTTAGTAATTGTATAGTCTAGCCCTATTTGAGAGCTTAATCTATTTTCAATTTTTTTTCTATATGTAATCTGATTCCATTGTTGAGTTCCATAAGCAGTATTCATTTTTTCAACAGGTAGTCTTCTACCATTTCTATAAGAAATATTAGTAAACCAGCTTATCTTCCCATTTGAATGACTTATGTATGCACCTGTTTCACCTGTAGTATAAAAAGTTTGTTCATATACTGCTTGAATGGTTCCATTCCATTCTCGTTTTGTTGGCTTAACAGTAATAATATTGATAATACCACTATTTCCAGCTGCATCAAATTGAGCAGAAGGGTTAGTAATGACTTCTATTTTTAAGATACTATTAGAAGGAATTGATTTTAAGTAATTGAATAAATCATCTCCACTTAATTGTATTAATTTATTATTTAACATTACTTTTACTTCTCCTTTACCAAATAATCCTATTTGGTTAGAAGAAATATTGACTAAAGGGGTTTTTCTTAATACATCTATCGTATTAGCTCCAATAAGTGTAGTGCTATTTGATACATTAAAAATTAACTTATCTAATTCTCTTTCTATCAATGGCCTTTTACTAATAATATCTATAGCATTTAATATTTGTTCTTCTTCTTTTAATGAAATAACAAGAACTGTATCCCTTTTTAAAGAAATAATGAATGATTGAGATTGATATCCTATACAAGAAACAGTAACATAATAATTAGCTTCTAGAATTGAATTAAACTTAAATTTTCCTATACTATCTGTTATGCATCCAGAAACTATCGTACTATCCACTTCTTTTTTAAGAACAATAGTTGAATAAGGTATACCCATATTAAATGAGTTAGTTATTTTTCCTTGAATGAAATAGGTCTTTGATTGGCTATAAATAGAGGAAAGAAAAAAATAGTTAAATACTATGTATAAGATGGTCTTTCTTAGCATTACAGCAAATATTGTTTTGTTTCTAAATCTCGATCAAATGTATATAAATTATTTTATAAACAAAAATTAGTTACAATAAGATAATTTATTTTTCCTTTTAAGAATAAATTGTAACAAAATGACACAATTAAAAACTTTTTGTATCATTTTGTTTCTTAATTATCTCGTTTCTCCCACTTCTCAAATTCAGCAAGTTGCTTTTTATATTCTTCTACATTCCAGTTTATTCCCCAGTTTTTTACATATTCCTTTAACAGTCCTAAATTCATTTCTGCTCTTCTTTGATCTACATGATCAGGATCTTCAAGAGGCGACACATAATGCTCATTGGTCTCAGGATTGGTGCTAATCTGACTTCCATAAATTTGTTTTTTCCCTTCTTTAAGGGCTACTCGATCTTCTAGATAGGCGAGTGAACTTTTCTGTGCGTTTCCTTTCTTTACAGCTTCTCGCATGATAGGTAAATATTTTTGCTGTGTTTTTAAATCAGCGTGCTGAATAACTAAAAAGAATGTCTGACTAGCTTGTTCACCTACTTTATCTTTTCCTACCCAACCGTACTCATCTAGTATTTTTACTATTTCAACTAAATTAATACTGTCTTGATAGATCATGATTTTAGCTAAACTATCAACCGCTCTATTTTTATATCCGAGCTTATTTCCTGCTTCTATGTACTTACGTCTTATTACCTGATCTTCATCATAAATACGCAATAGTTCTTTTTGTAAAGGTTTATTATAATTAGCTTCAATCGCATCTACCTTCTTTTGCATCTTTGAAACAAGCTGATTCCATTTTTTGTCTTCATGTAAGACTTTTAGATCAGGATCATTTTTTAAATGATTAACATAAAACCACCCATTTTCAAAAGCTAAGTTAAGCCAAGCAAAGGCATTTTTCTTATCACCTATTAAAGCAGCCGCGCAAGCTCCATTATACAAATGAAGATTATCTTTTGCTTCTATCTTAAATGCTTTTTGATAAAACTCGGTTGATTGTTTATAATCTTTCGATTGATAGAAATTTTCTGCTTGCGTGATTAACTCTCGATAGGTTTGGGCAAATGCGATTGAACCAGAAAAAACAAAACAAGAAGTAAGAATATACAATCTTACTTGAAGTAAATTTTTACTCATCTCTTTAAGTTTAAAAATTAAACTAAATCTGCTTACTCTCTTCTTTAATAAATTTCAGCTAAACTTTTATACAAGTGGTGTAACTTGTCTCATCAAGTTAAGTGGTGATTTAACTAAAAGCAAGAAATTTGTTATTATTTTTTTGTATGGAATCAAATTTTGGGAAGTGTGTTTAGTAAATGATTTTTGTGTAACATTTTGTAACAAATACACACTTTTTGTTTACTTCATTTAGAAGTTACACAATAAATGTGTAAAATATTTTTAACTCATTATCATTAGTTATCTTTTTTATTTTTTCGGTCTTGCAATAACTGTTCGATTTTTTCTTCCACTAGTTTTAATCGTTCATTCATACTTTCATTATAAGTATCTTTTTTTTGCTCTTTCTTTACATCTGCTTCCAGCATTGGTCCAATCCCTCTCACTAACCAAGTAGTAGAAAAATCTGGGAAAGTGTTTAACATTTCTATTACCTTACTTACGGTAGGTTCATTACGCTCATTAACCCAATGAGAAATTACTGTGCCTGATACACCTATCTCTCTACCAAATTCATTTTGGCTTATTCCCAGATGCATAATCATTTGTTTAATACGTTTTCCGAATCCCATATGTGTAAAATGTATTTAAATTGTTAATAATTTGTCTTAATCTGATTGTAAATATACTTAAACTTACTAATTTTAACCATTCAACCAAAGTATTTAAAACTTGCTTATGAAAAAAGACAAAAACGTTCCAAATGGAAAATGCGTTCGTTTAGTTATTCCTGAAGAGCTGCATCATAAAATAATACGTTTTCAGGCGATGAAAATATTAAATGAAGATAAAAGAGAAACTATTTCTACCTGCATTTTAGAATTATTAGAATACGCAACACATGAAATAAAGACTAATCAGTAGGAGGTTTAGGCGGTGGTGTTGGATCTACATCATTTGTTGCTGTAGACCAATATCGAATCGTTTTTAGTCTTTCTTTTAATTGAGCTAGAATTACCTGTACAACTTCCTTAGTAGGTCTATCTAATGATTCTTTTATAACTGCTTCTATACCTTGAATTAGTTTTTTTGATTCTATTGCTTCCTCTTCGATCCACTTCAATTGGTTCGTATGCCACCAGCTTAAGTCAACTAATTTTGGATCACGAAGTTTAATCATAGGTGTTTCTACTATTTTTACTTTTCTTTTTACTCCCAGTAAAGTAACTCCCGCTCCACTAATTAATGCAACTATAATTCCTATCATCCATAGCACTTTTTCAGGAGATTCTTTTGTTAAAAGAGAGCTCTGATTGAATCGCTGTACCTCTAGACGTTTTTCATTTTCAACTTGAATAGCCTTAATTTGTTCCTGAAGATAATTAGATTCAATCTCTTTGCCCTTATCTTTATAGTACTCGGCTTTAGTTGTGTTACCTATCCCTGTATAGGTAGTAAAAAGTAAATTACTAATTTCAATAAGAGAAGAATTATCATGAAGCTCTTCAGCTATCAGTTCAGCTTTAGTTAATTCTTCAGCTGCTTTTGTATATTTTTTTTGATTTAAATATAAAGATCCAAGCTGTACACGATTTTCTTTTATTCCAATTTGATTATTTAGTTTTTCATCTAGAGCTAATGATTTAAAATGATAATCAAAGCTAGCTGTATAATTATTTAATTTTTTATAAGATAAACCTAGATTAAAATAATTTTTGGACAACGCTAAATCTTCTGTGTTTTCTTGAATAGCTAATGATTTTAAATAATACTCTTCAGCTTGTTTAAATTGATTTTTATCAAAATAAATATTGCCTATTTCATTATAACATTCTGCTATTCCTTTACTACTACCCATTTCTTCTCTGATTTTTAAGGCTATTTTATAATGATCTATAGATTTAAGATCATCTATATCACGATTAGCCAATCCTAGTCCAAAATGAATAAGTGCAATATAAGTTTGATTATCAATACGGTGAGATAAATCAAGTGCTTTATTATAATATAAATTTGCATCTGATTTTAAGTTCACAGCTTTATAAACTGAAGCTATATTTATATAAATTTCAACTAATATTAGTTGATTAGAAGCTTTAATAGCGATAGGTAAGCCTAATGCATAATTATTTAATGCGTCAGCATAATTTTTCTTATTATGCTCTATTATACCTAGTATATTATAAGCAGAAGCCTCTCCCTCTTTATTATTTTTATCCTTAGATAAAGCTAGTTGCTTTTCAGCATAAGACTTTGTTTTCTCATAATCTGTATAAAGATACTTCAGACACTCGCTATATAAATAATTAATCTCTCCATTATCACTTATATCATTTGTTGACTTTTGATTAATTACTAGTTTATTCTCTGTTTCTGTTAAAATAGAATCTTTTTTACATGAAGCAATTATTACAAGTAAAAATAAAAGGTAGATTTTTCTCATTTTAATTTTATTTTGATGTCATTCACATTTATTGTTAAGGTTGCTGGCGGTGGAGCTGTAGGTGGTGGTGTCTCTCTAGGTTTGTCCAGTCCTCCTTTAATTTTTTTTACCTTTTTTATTTTCATATCGATTTTTAATTATTGTCAATAGTTTTATTTAGAAATCTCATATATAGATTCTTTGATCCTTAATTTGTAGTGAGGGAGCTGTAGGAGGCAGTGGATCTAAAGGTTTATCTAGTCCTCCTTTCAAAATTTCTATTTGAGTAATAGGTATCATTTATAGGTTTTTGGTGCTCGTAATGCTAACCCAATATACTACCTAAAATGTACGATTTGCAAATTTTTTATTGGATTTTTTTACTAATGAATAAAAAGTAACACAATGTCACTTTTTGTAACATTGTGTGAGAAAATAGAGGAAATAACCCCATTTAGAAAAATAGCCATTATTGATATCTAATAATTATGAGCAGTTTATAAAACAGCATTTATAAATTATACTTAGAAATTATTTTTCTATTTTTTAAATAACAACAAACGATCCATAGAAGGTAGCCACCTCATTTCTTCAGCTTGATCTTGAAGATCACAAAGTTTCTGAATTTTTAATGCACGTTTGGTGGGTTTACCTTTATAAATAGATTGCTTTCTATAGTTAGTTAGCAATTTCTCTATTTCTTCTTCACAGTTCCAATACTTATCGTTCCAGTTATCAGTCTTACTGCTTATTTGAGATTTATAATAAATTCTGTTTTGATAGGCATCTCGCGATTTCCAGATAGCACTTCCATAACAGCGATAAAGTACTCGACATTTTTTAGAAGTTATAGGACATAAGAAATATAAAATCTCTCCCTTTCTTAAATTACTAGCGACAGCTGCAAGTCTGATTTTATAATCATAACTCTTTTTATTGCCTTTTCTATCGGTTAAAATATAAATTAGTCTTATATAGTTTTCTACTTCGATTCCATAACTGGTTTCGATTTGTATCGAGTAATTATTATTCCAACCTAGAGAAGTTGAAAGTTTAAATCCTTTTCTTATCATTCCCATTTTTATAAGATATGATAGTTCAATTCGAATTGCTTCTTTAGTAGTAATTGCACCTGTTGTATAGCGTCCCATTTTTATATTTCATTAATAACCTAAATCTCTAAGGAATACTTAGAAAGTGTCAACCTATGTATAAAGTTAAAAAACATATTTTTCTTAAGCTATATTTTTTACATAGTTCTTCTTTAGCTATATATATAATAATAGCGGAAGAAATTACTCCTTCTATTTATGTTAAAAAAGAAGTATAGGAATAATCTCCGTTCATGATATTTATATAATAATTTTACTTTCTATTTTATAAATGTATATTAAGAAGGTGGGGGGGTATAAGCGCTTGACATTAGGTAGAGGGGAAGACCAAAGAGTGACCTTCTCGCTTTATACATCTACTATAATTTTTTCTTTTGTTTAGTTCTTATTTTCTATTAATTCTAAATGTTTGTTGCCCTCTTGTTGCCCAATATATGTAACTTATTGATAATCAGTATACATTTACATTCTGCATCGGAAAGTAACTTGTTTTCCTTTGTTTGTTAAGTGTCTGTCTTTCTTACACTTAGTAAAATCATTTTTCTCTTTTTTGTTGCCCAATTTCACTTTTCTGCCTATTTTTGTTGCCCAATTGTTGCCCGATGTCATTTTTAGGCATATAAAATTCATTAAAAAAATGGCCTGGGGAAATGATGCTACATACAGCTACATTGTGCAACAGCCAGCTACATAAAAATAACAAATGAGCAGTACTATTCGTGTCAAAAAAACATGTAAAGATTGTAATAAGCAATTTATTGCACAAAAGACTACTACCCAGTATTGTTCTCATGCATGTGCCAGTAGAGCATATAAAAGAAGAACCCGAAATAAAAAGGTAGATACAATTATTAAAAAAGAAATAGAAAAAGCAATCTCTAATCCTATTATAGCCCAAAGAGAATTTTTAAGCGTAGATGAAACTTGTCGATTAATTAATGCAAGTCGATGGACAATTTATAGACTTATAAGTAATGGAAAGTTAAAGGCAAGTAAAATAGGTAGGAATATACGGATAACAAGAACATCTATAAATAAATTATTTACATTATCTGAAATATGAATTTAACTTTAAGACAACGTAAAAAAGGCAATAAGATAAGTTTATACCTTGACTATTACCATGAAGGCAAAAGAACTTATGAATACCTCAAATTATATTTAATTCCAGAATTGGAAAAAAAGAAACTGACTAAAGAAGAGAAAGAACACAATCGACAAACTCTAGCTTTAGCAGAAGCTATTAAATCAAAAAGATTAATTCAAATAAAAAATGAAGAATATGGCTTTAGAGATACCGAAAGAGCTAAAGGAAGTTTTATAGCTTACTTTGAAATATTAACACAAAAAAGAAGAAAGAGCCGAGGGAATTGGGGCAATTGGGATAGTGCGTTGAAACATTTGAAGAGGTTCATTAAGAAAGACATTCTACTAAAAGACATCAATAAAGACTGGCTAGAAAGCTTTAAAGATTATTTACAATTCGAAGCAAGAATGAAAAATAATAAGAAACTTTCTATTAATTCTCAATCTTCTTATTTCAATAAAGTTATAGCTACCTTAAAAGAAGCTATCAAGGAAGGTATTTTACAAGTAAATCCTGCTAACCAAGTAGATCGAATAAAAGCTGACGATGTAAACAGAGAGTTTCTTACCATAGAAGAATTACAAGCGGCAGTTAAAGTAAAATGCGAAATACCTATATTAAAAACAGCCTTTATTTTCTCATGCCTTACAGGATTAAGATGGTCAGATATTGAAAAACTCATTTGGTCAGAAGTACATCATTCAGAACAAGTTGGATACTATATAAGATTTAAACAAAAGAAAACAAAAGGTGCGGAAACCTTACCTATATCTGAAAAAGCTTATGAACTAATGGGCAAAAGAAAAAAAGGAGATGAAAATGTATTCAAGAATTTATGTTATAGTGGCCATAATAATAAGATACTAAAAAACTGGTTGGCAAAGGCAGGCATTACAAAAAATATATCCTTTCATTGTGCACGTCATACTTATGCGACTTTACAACTTAGTGTAGGAACAGATATATATACTGTTTCAAAATTGCTAGGACACAAAAGTTTTAAAACAACTGAGATTTATGCAAAAGTAATTGATAAGAAAAAGATAGAAGCAGCTAATAAAATTAAATTGGACTTTTAAAATGGAATTAAAAATACTAGATAGTATAATCCATGGAGTTTTAAAGCCTTGGAACCTTGACACAACAAACACAAGAAGATTTACAGAATTGGTAAAGGCTGCTAAAAACATTTCACCTGAAAATAGCACTCTATTGATTTCACAGCTCAACTTATTATTAGCTGACTATCCGAGTTTAAAGAAAGTTTTATTAAATGAAAAATTTGAAAAGGAAATAAAATTAAAAGACCTTTTATTTAAGAATGATTTACCAAAATATAAAGATTCAATTACTCAACTTTATTATTTAATAATAGCAGCTGAAACACTTCATATTCTGAATATTTTTTTAGAGAGAAGTGAAAAATGGACCGAGCTAATAGATATTCGCTATCAGGTAAAAAAGATACTCAATAACATCAAAGTATTAACTCAACAAACAGCAGCTGAATTAAATGAGCGAGATTTTACATATATTCCAAACGAAGAAAGCTCTTATATTCATTTTGCTTTATATTATTTGAAGCACAAATTAATAAATCTTTATTTCAGTATACAAGAGATATTCAAAAGTAACTTAACACAGATTACTACACTTGAAGACTTTTATTTGCTCGACCTACAAGAGCCTTTATCAAAACTTCAAAGATTAGATTTAATAGATCTTGATTTGGAAAAGGGTAATAATGATATAAATGAGCAGAAGTTTTCTTTTGGCTTTAGGGGTAATAAGGAAAATTTAAAAATGATATTAGGTCAACTCTGCTTAAAAATTGGTTTACTTAATGAAAAAAAGAGCACTATAGATGAATTAGTAGAAGTATTTACTACAAAAAATTTATTGCTAAATTCAATCAAAATTTATATCAATTGTGAAACAGTGCAATTTCGCTACATAATAGATTGTATTAGTTTAAACTTTAGTAATCTAAAATTAAGTACAATTGAAAAGTCAGGAGTATTTTTCTCTAAAAAAGGTACGCTAATCACAGCCCAAAATCTATCAGCAGGTAAGGTTGAAAATCCTAAAGAAAAAGATAAGATTGACAATATTATTAAACATTTGTAATAAAAAAGGTTGAGTTCATTGAGTTTGCTCATTGAGTACTCAGTAACTCAACCTTTTCTCCTTTCATATTCCAACAACTTTGCTTTCGTAATTAAAAAACATATACGATGGCACACGAAGATTTAATCTTAAACAAGCTCACCGAAATTTCTGACAAACTAGATGAGCAGAATCTGTTAAAAAAAACAGTTCTTAACTTTAACGAGGCTTGCAAATATTTAGATGTAAGCCCATCACATTTGTACAAACTCACAAGTACAAAGAATATTCCCCATTTCTGTCCTCAGGGTAAGAAGCTCTATTTTAAACGTGAAGAACTTGATGATTGGTTGCAACGCAATCATAAATCAGCAATCCATGAAATTGATCAGCTGGCAACTGATTATGTAGTTCGCAATAAAAACAAAAAGTAGATTTTTTAATAATTCAAAGAATAAAAAAATGGCATCAAGTACCATATTTAAAAATTTTGCATCTGCTATAGAACATAAATCACTTATAGTGATCTCGGGATGGATTGCTTCTGATAAATATAAAAACGAGGTAGAAAAAATTAGATCATTAATCGAGCAAGGTAAACATGAAGAGGCTCAGGATGAGAAAAAACAGCTATTAGCTTTTACACCTTCAGCTACTTTTAAAGAAAAAAGATTGCTTACTCATATAGATCAATATAGCGGATTTATACATTTAGATTTTGATGATTTATCAGTTGAGGAATTAGAAAAAGCTTTTCAGGTAATTTCTGAAAGCCCTTATACTTTCTTTTGCTTTCGTAGTCCAAGTGGTAATGGCTTAAAAGTTTTTGTTGAAGTAACAACAAATAAAGATCATCATGATATAGCCTATAAGCAAGTAATGCAGTATTATGAAAATATAACGAGTTTAAAAGCTGATGAAAAATGCAAAGATATAACTCGGCTATGCTTCATGAGTTATGATCCCAAAATGTATAAAACTTTAGAGTACAAAAAATTTGAAATAAATACTTTATCTATTACTTCTGATCATACTGCATTAGAAATATCACAACCCTCAGAAGAAATTGACTATACTCCAATCCTACAAGATCTTATATATTTTACTGAGCAAAAAAGTACCTATACTGATCATAATAGAAACGTTTTTATATACCTATTTGCTTCTAACTGCAATAGAAAAGGAATACCAAAAGAAATTGGTTTACAATTTGCTCTAAATAATTATGACCTTCCTAAAAAAGAAATTTATAATTCATTCGATAGTTCATATAACCATCACAGCCACGAATTTGCAAAGTTTGCAAACTTTGCAAAGTTGCAAACTTTTGAAGAATCTCAGCCAGCAGAGGATTTTTTAAAGAATACACCATCGATACCAAAAGAATTATATTTAAAAATGCCAGATATAATTCGGAATGGTGCCATGGCAATTATAGATTTTAGAGAAAGAGATGTTTTTTTGACAGGTGCTTTAGCAATTCTTAGTGGTTGCTTACCTGGAGTAAAAGGCACTTATGCAGGGCAAGAGGTTTTTCCTAATTTGTTTTCATTCGTAATAGCTCCGGCAGCAAGTGGAAAAGGTGCTTTAAAGTTCGCTAAAATGCTAGCTGATGAATACCACAATATTGTATTGAAAAAAAGTCGAGAAGAGCAGATACAATATGATCAGAAAGTGGCAGAGTATAAACAAAAATGCAGTAGTAAGAAAAAAGATAATAATACCTTCGAAGAATTACCAATAAAACCCAACTTCAAAGTTGTTTACATACCTGCAAATACAAGTTATGCGAAAATTCTTTGGCATTTAGAACAAAATGAAGGTTCAGGGATCGTTTGTGAAACTGAAGCTGATACATTAGGTAATGTATTTAAGCAAGAGTGGGGATCGTACTCGGATATGCTTCGTAAATCATTTCATCATGAAAGAATATCAAGTTCACGTAAACAAAATAATGAATTTACAGAGGTAAATACCCCGAGTTTATCAATTGCATTATCTGGAACATTTAATCAAGTAACAGGTCTGATAGCTTCCGCAGAAGATGGTCTATTTAGTCGGTTTTTATTTTATTCATTTAAAGTAGACCAGATATGGAGAGATGTATCTCCTAATGCAAATAATATAAACCTTACAGAACACTTTAAAGAACTATCAAAAGAAGTTGTCTGTTTAGTTAGCTTTTTGGAAAAGCAAGAAACAGAAGTTTTACTCACAGATAATCAATGGCAACAGCTTAATCATCAATGCGAAATATGGTTAAATGATATTACAATGTTCACAGCTGAAGAAGCAGCTAGCATTGTAAAAAGGTTAGGTTTAATTCTATATCGAATAACAATGTTATTTACCGCACTGCGGAAGTTCGAGAATGCGGAAGATATAAATAAAATGATTTGCACAGATGAAGATTTTAATATTAGTATAGAATTAGCTAGAATATACTTACATCACAATATTCTAATGTTCAACAACCTGCCCAAACAGAATGAAGCCACACAGTTTAAAACAGGAGATAGTAAACGCCAGTGCTTTGAAGCATTACCAACAGAGTTTACTCGGCAGCAGGCCGTAGAAGTCGGCAAAACCTTCAGGCTTTCGGCACGTACCGTTGATAATATACTACACAATGCTACAGGAAAAATGCTCACGAAAATAAAGGCAGGTAGGTATAGAAAAATTTAGAAAGGAATTACTTTTTGGAAGGAATCAGCAGTTCACTTACTACTAGCATCATACTACAGGAACAGAATAAAATCTCCACTACAGTTCAATCAACAAGCCAGAAATACTTTTAAAAATATCCCTTCTTACTAAATACCTAAAAAACATTGCAACTTTGCAAACTTTGCAAATGAGCAATGTTTGCAATGTGAATAAACAATTGCTTATTTTCTCTTGCTAATCATTTAGTTTATATTTGTCAATATCCGACAAGCCAATAAATGTAAAATGGCAAATCAATTTGGTAAAAAAGTAAGACAACTTCGGAAGTCTAGTAACTTACTGCAAAGGCAGGTTGCAAACGAATTGGAGATAGACACTCCCATGCTTAGTAAAATTGAGCGAGGAGATCGAAAGGCTAAAAAAGATCAAGTCTTATCACTTGCCAAGCTCTTCAAAATAAATAAAGAAGAACTTTTTACACTTTGGTTAGCCGATCAGTTAGTTGCCATTGTTAAAAATGAGGATTTCGCATTGAAAGCAATGCAGGTTGACGAAGAAGAAGTAAAATATAAAAAGAAGAAATCAAAATGAGTTCAGAACAACGTAAAAAGAAATTGGCTGAACTTATTAAAGAGTATAATAAGTTTAAAAAAGCCGGTAAACTTAATCTTACTTCTGAGGAAACAATCCGAAGCTGGCTTAATCAACTATTGGCAATATTTGGATGGGACGTAAGGGATACATCACAAATACTACAGGAAAAAGTTTTATCTAAAGCCGAAAGAGAAAAACTAAAGGATATTGGTTCACAAAATACTCGACCTGACTATACATTTAGAATTGCTAAACAAAAGCTCACTTTTCTTGATGCAAAAGATATTACAGTAAAAATATCAGAGGATGCTGAGGCTGCATTTCAAATTAAATCATATGGCTGGTCAATCTTAGCACCATGTGCTTTCATTTCTAACTTTGAAGAGTTTGCAATCTATGATTGCACATATACTCCTGAACAAGGACAGGCTTCTGATTTAGGTAGAATATATTTTACCGTTGATGACTACATTCAAAACTTTGAATTATTAGACGATCATTTATACAAGGATAATATCTATAAAGGCAGACTTAACGAATTGTATTCTGCGACAATGCAGGATAACAAGTATGTGCAAAAGATCACTCCTGATATGAGATTCGCCGCTCAATTATCTGCATTCCGGTTATCTTTAGCCACAGACATTCTTAACAATAATCCAGATTATGTTCAAGATAATTCAGCCAATCTAAGCTATATCGTTCAAATTATTATCAATAGGATTTTATTTATTCGAGTATGCGAAGCAAGGAAGATTGAGGAAGAAGGCTTATTACTTTCATATATGGCAACTGGTTTTTGGGATACATTTAAAAATTCATCTTATTTTGAGTTTTATGAGCACTACGACGGCCCATTATTCGATCGAATAAATCCAATACATGAAATCAATATTTCCAATCAAGTATTTGATGAATTAATTCAATATTTGTATTATCCATCACCTTATAGATTTGATGTTATCCCTACCAAGCTATTAAATGATATTTACGAAATATTTTTATCCAAGAAACTCCTAATTGAGGCGGATGTTGTAAAGGAGGAAATAAAGAGTGAATATTTAAAGACTAAAGGTGCAGTCAGCACACCTCAATACATCGTACAAGAAGTAATTAAACGAACAATTCAAAAAAATAGAATACTTGATAGGGGTATTGAAAATTTACTTTCGATAAAAGTGTTAGATATTGCTTGTGGCAGTGGTATATTTGCAATTGAAGCTTACGATTACATAGAGGATATTTTTATAGAACTTTATCAAGCATCCCCAAATCCTAATTTTGCTCAATACTTTCATATAACAGACACGAATGTTATTATAAATCTATTGGGTAAAAAGACTCTAATGGACAATTGTATCTTCGGTATTGATATAGATCCTGAAGCAGTAGAAGTTGCAAAAATGTCTTTGTCATTAAAAGTTGTAGATACTATTGATTACTTAGAAGCATACAATGAAATAGGAATTTTTGGCAACAGAATTCTTAATGGTATTGGTAATAACATTAGGTGTGGCAATTCTTTAGTTGAATCGGATATTTTAGAACTTTTTCCATCACTAAATGATAATGAAGAAGAATTATTAAATACTAACGTTTTTGATTGGAATGATGAACAAGGTTTTGCAGATATTTTCGAGCAAAAAGGCGGCTTTGATTTTATAATAGGTAATCCTCCGTATGTAGAAGTAAAGAATTATAATATTAATTTATCCTACATGCACCAATACATTAAAGAAAAGTTCCTATCATCAAGAAATGGCAAAATTGATTTAGCAATTCCTTTTATAGAAAGAGCAATTGGACTCTTGAATGGTACTGGTAGAGTGGGCTTTATTATTCAAAAGCGGTTTTTTAAAACCGCTTATGGTAAAAAGATCAGAGAGATTATTACAGGTTCAAATTATTTATCTTCTATTATTGATTTTGAAGCAACAACTATATTCAAAGACAGAATAACCTATGTTGCTTTGTTAATATTGGATAAGACCTCTCCTGAAAATTTTACTTACAAATATTTCAGAAGTAATATACAACTGCTTCCAGCTGAATTAAGAGAAACCTCTATTCCAGAATTCGCGCCTGAACAATATATCACTTTACCCGCATCAGCAATATCTGAAAGTCCCTGGAGCTTTGATGATAATCAACTTATACAGATAAGAACTAAGTTGTTGGAAAATGGTTGTTTAAGTGATTATGTTAAAGTAAGGGTAGGCATACAAGTACTTTGGGACAGGGCTTATCATATACGCCCTAAATCCGTAAAAAAAGGAATTATTAAAGGCAAATCGCATATAGAAGAAGATGTTGAACTAGAAATAGCAGCTTGTAGGCCATTAATTTGTAACGAAAATTTTTATCCATATAGAACTGACCATACTGACGTATTCGTTATCTTTCCTTATGATGTTGTAAATAATGATGTTTCTGAAATAACATTTTCAGACTTTGAAAAAAGATTCCCACTTGCTGGAAAATACTTAAAAAAAAATAGAGCGAAAATAGAGGCGGCAGTTGAGACATTACCGCGAAAATTTCCGGAAAAATACACTGACGAACATTGGCATTTGTTTACAAGAGTTCAAAATCATGGAGCTACTTACCCAAAAATAATGGTACCAATGACCGCTTTAGATACATTTGCATCTCTTACATTTTCAGACAGAACGTATTGTGATAATGCCAACGTCTTCTTTATAGAAGCTCCAGAAAAGGATGATACTACTCTTTATGCTTTATCCGCAATAATTAATTCTACTGTTTATTCAGTATTAGCCAGATCAATAGCTAATCCACAATCCAACGGCTATTTCAAATTTAACAAACAGTTTCTTGAACCTATCCCTTTTCCATGCCAGTCTTTCAGATATAATGAAGAAGTAAAAGGAAAATTGGCTAACGCTGCTAAAAAAATAGAAATGTTACAGAATAAGTTTTTATCAGCATCACCAACACAAAAAAATATATACAAAAAAATGCTTTTAGCCCAATGGGAAATAATTGATAAACAAAGTTATCTGTTGTATAATTTATCTGCAGATGAAATACTTTTTTTCAAAGGGAAAGGCCGAAATGTAAACAGAATAGATATTCTTACCTAAAAACGACTATGAAAAAAGAACTCAAATACATTATTAATCAATTCAAAGAAAAGGAACTTTTCTTGAACCGGTTTATTGTATCTGCATTTATAAGGGCCAACGGTATTACTGTTAAGAATAATAAACTAATAAAATCGCTTTTCATCTCCAAAAAATCGGACTTGTATAAGTCTATCAATATATGGCCTACTTCTTGCACATTCGATGATGTAATAGAAGCATTTGAATTAGCTATACCTAAAGGAGAAAAAATAATCAATGGCGCTGTATATACTCCTAATTATATCAAAGAGTATATAATAGATCATTCTTTAAAAAAAATCCAGAAATCTCCCGAAACAATTTTGGCTGCCGATATTTCCTGTGGATGTGGCGCATTCCTTTTCACTCTTGCAAAGAAAATCAGTCGTCAATCCGGAAGAACATTTCATCAGATATTTAAGGAGAATATATTCGGACTTGACATTAGTAAAAGCAGTATTAAAAGAACAGAGATACTTTTGTCTCTTTTAGCTATTTCTCAGGGAGAAGACAAAGCCGCTTTTGATTTTAACTTATACTCCGCTAATGCTCTTTGTTTTGATTGGCTGGAGAAGATAAGAAAATTAAAATCAAATAAAGGCTTTGACTTAATAGTTGGTAACCCTCCTTATGTAAGAGCAAAAAATATAGATAAGTTGTCTAAAGAACTACTCTCTAACTGGTCAGTTACACGGTCAGGTAATCCTGATTTATACATTCCATTTTTTGAGATTGCATTGAAAAATCTTAATGAAAAGGGAGTATTAGGATATATTACTGTTAATACTTTTTACAAAAGTGTCAACGCAAGAGAGCTCAGGAGATATCTACAAGATCAAAGATATGATGTAAGTATAATTGATTTTGGGCACGAGAAAATTTTTGAAGGTAAATCAGCTTACACTTGTATTTGCCTGATTTCTAAAAAACATTCAAAAACAATTTCTTTTAAAAGAGAAACGAGCTCCTCTCTTATCAATAATGGCAATAAATTATTCAACATAATTTCTTATAAAGATCTAAATTATCATCGTGGCTGGTTACTGTCCGATAAACGAGTTATAGAGAATATAAAGCGAATCGAAGCTGCTGGTGCATCACTGGGTGAAACGTATAAAATTAGAAATGGAATTGCCACATTAAGCAATGATATTTACATTTTTAGACCTATAGCGGAGACAGAAAATTACTTTGTACTTCTCCGGAATGAAAAGCAATATGAAATCGAAAAAACTATTTGCCGAGACATTATTAAACCCAATATACTTAAACATGAGAATGAAATCTCTATTGTCAAAGAGCAGTTGATATATCCATATACCAATGGTATTAATCCTTTAACTTTGATTGATGAGAAGAAATTAAAGCGTGACTTTCCTAAGACATATAAGTATCTTACTTCAAATAAAAAAGAGCTTTCTATGCGCGATAAAGGAAACGGTGATTATGGTGCTTGGTATGCATTTGGGCGAACCCAGGCGCTTAGTGATAAAGGGTATAAACTTATGTTCCCTTATATGGCTAAAAAACCACATTTTGTTTTTACAGATGATAAGGAAATGCTTATTTATTGTGGTTATGCTGTTTTTAATGAATCTGCTGACGAATTAAAAATTCTAAAAAGAATTTTGGAATCGAAAGTTTTCGAGTATTACATGGCAAATACCAGTAAGCCATATTCAGCCGGGTATTTTTCATATGCTAAAAATTATGTAAAAAACTTTGGTATCTGTGAGCTTAGTAAGAAGGAAAGAAATTTTCTATCTAATGGTGTCACTAAAAAGGAAGTCAATGAGTTTCTAATTGATAAATATCAGCTTTTGATTTAGGTATAATTCGTTTCATGCAGCAACAATTACAGTTAAATATCATTCCCTTCACAGCCCCAGTGCAGGAAGCGCCATTTGCGTTCTATACTGAAAAGGCAGTAGGATATTGCCCCATCCACAAAGATGATCTAAACGGATCTCTGGAAGGTGTAGTAGAAGAAAGCCAGTTGAATTTGGGTAAGTGGTTGTACACCGATTTTGAACCTGCTAAGCCCGGAGCAATCACATTAACCGTAAACCTTACGGAATGTAAATACTTTGCACAGCATTATTACCGACACTTGATTCGTACCTATTTCAAAGGCGTGGCCCATATTATGCGCCGAAACTTTACCAATGAAATTGAAGTGTGGTTTAACGATCTGCAGGCTAGTAACAATAAATTCAAAGTTTATAGGCAATTTACCTTAAAGGTTCAGCATGAGCGGGTAAGTGATGGTCCCGAACTGGTAGTATCATTTGACGGCAAGACTAAAGTGTTGAACAAAAGCATAGCCGAAATTAAAAATTTTAAAACCGAGCTATACAACTGGATCAACTGTGATGGTGAGCTAAGCCAATGGAAATACTTAACCGATGAACAAAAACTTAAACACGAAAAAAATTATCCTGTACTAAGCAATACACTTAAACCACATTTCGAGGTGGCATTTGATATTCCAGATTTTAAGAACCGTTACCCGAAATACTTTACTTACCTCACTGATTTTTACAACGAATACCTAAACACAGATGCGTTTAAAGCAATCATTCCCTTGGCTGCAGGTGGTTACTTTCAACCCGGTGATAAGCTAGTGCAACGCATCAACGGTACATCCAACGAATTACAGTTCGGGCAAGGCGTAGGTGTAGAACCCAAGAAAGATTTACGAAGGCTTAAGCCCTACAAGCCCGTACCACAGCCCAACAACGTAAAATTCTTTTTCATCTATCACAAGCCCGACCGTGAAGGTGCAGTAAAAAACATTTGGCAATACTTCCTAAATGGATATAAAGGGCAACACCCTTTCCCCAACATGCAGGAGTTTATACATTTGCCTTTCGAGCTAGAAACAAATGGCAGCATTGTTTTCGATAATATCGACGAGACGGTAAGCGTGGTGCAGAAAGCCATTAAGAACAAAGACAAAATACCAGATGTAAAATACTTTGCCATTTATATAAGTCCAGTATCAAAGCTCGAAAAAGACCCAAAGCGCAACAGTATTTACCACCGTATTAAAGAAATATTATTGTACGAAGGCATCGCATCACAAGTAATCTGGAAAGAGAATATTTCAAAGCCTTCATTCAATCTGTTTCTGCCCAATATTCAAACTGCCATCTTAGCCAAATTAGGCGGTGTGCCGTGGAGACTTAAAAGAGATACAACCAATGAGCTGATTGTAGGCATAGGTGCATTCTATTCCATTACCCGTAAAACAAAGTATGTAGGCTCTGCTTTCTGCTTCAATAACGAAGGA
>Ga0075163_10002657_pt1 | contig 23981 bp, 21 predicted proteins | sample JI1023141ADNA_FD_71478 | JGI IMG/M metagenome (GOLD analysis project Ga0075163, IMG submission 71478) | Wastewater effluent complex algal communities from Wisconsin, to seasonally profile nutrient transformation and Carbon sequestration -... | ecosystem: Engineered > WWTP > Effluent > Algae... | reverse complement strand
GACGATGGGGATGATGAAGAGGACGACGATGGGGATGATGAAGAGGACGACGATGGGGATGATGAAGAGGACGACGATGGGGATGATGAAGAGGACGACGATGATGGGGATGATGAAGAGGACGATGATGGGGATGATGAAGAGGACGATGATGGGGAAGAGGACGATGAAGACGATAACAAGAAGAAAAAGAAGAACAGAAGATAAGTATATAAACTAGAAGTCTTTCAATGAGGTAGGCAAATGAGTAATAGCTTAAAAGTCGTTAATGTAAAAGAGAAATTATCAATGTTTGACGAGCATTGGTCACCTAAAATAGTGGGTGAATTAAATGGCCAACAGGTCAAACTAGCTAAATTAAAAGGGGAATTTATTTGGCATTTTCATGAAAATGAAGATGAGCTTTTTTGGGTAATAAAAGGTCAATTACTAATGAAAATGCGTGATCAAGATGTAGTGATTAATGAAGGAGAATTTTTTATTGTCCCTAAAGGCGTTGAACATCTCCCTGTTGCACAGGAAGAATGTCATATTATGTTGCTTGAGCCTGCCTCTACTCTAAACACAGGTAATATTAATAATGAAAGAACATTGGAGGAATTACAGAAACTCTAATGGTGAACCATTCACCATTCTTAAAATAAGAGATAAGAGGGCGAACTGTTCGCCCCCTACAGTTGAACTACGAGTTATTTCTGTCTTCGACTGCGAAATACACGAAATATAATATAAAGAGGTGTTCCTAGGAAAATTACTACAGGAACTAAAACCCCCATTAGACGAATTAACCCAAAAACGATTGATTGAGAGACTTCTATACCATCGGAAACGGCTGCTCTAAGTTCAGAAAAGAAACCTCTAGTAGATTGAGTAACTAATTGTTGAGGTGTTTGTAAGATTAGAGTGATAGTAGATAAGCTGGCTTGGTTTTCCAAAAAGCGCAAGCGGCCTTGGATTTGCTCAATTTCTGTACGTACCCCATTTAAGCTATTTTGGACTTCTAACATATCAGAAACTTTTACAGCTTTTTTTAGAATTTCTAGGAATTGGGCTTCTAGTGCAAGTTTAGCTCGAAGGCGGGCTTCCATATCAACAAATTCTTCTGTGACATCTAGTCCAGTAGTTTTTTCACGTAATACTCTACCATTACCAACAAGTGCACGAATGTCTTTTATTGCTTGGTCAAATTTAGCGGCTGGCACTCTAACAACTACTGACATTCTTACACCATTACTGCCTATTTGTTGACTTTCAGAAGTAACAACAAACCCACCTAATGAATTAGCAAGACTAGCAATTTGGTTTGCAACATCAGCAGGTTTTTCTAGCTCAAGGTCTAGCTCACCATTACGGATAATTTTTCGCTCAACAGGTGCTTCTTGCTGATTGGGAGTTGTGTCGCTGGCTTTGACTAGATTGCCTTTACCATCAACAATATCCTTTGTTGCCATACCCCCCGTGACGATGACTTTTTCTAGTGAATTTTCTTCTGTTTTAATACTAGTAGCTGAAGTTTTGATATTTGCATCTCGTGATGGTGCAGGCATTTCAGCAGGTGCAGAAGAATCATAGGATTTACTACAAGCGGTGAATAAAAGTAAAAATACAATGAATAAAATAAGATGTTTCATGTTGCCTCCTAAAGGCGGTTGGTTGTACCCTGATTATCTCAAATTACGTTTCAAGCTTACAGTAACTTATGGAGATAACTTCCTCAGTCGTTTGTTACTTATTTTGTCGTGTGAGCTTGGGTTTAGTTCCTAGTTTAATGGAGAAGCTTATGGATATATTGACAAAAATTGTTGCTAAAAAACAGGAAAGACTAGCTTTAGCCAAAGAAATATTACCATTAGAAAAATTACGTGAGCAATGTGTAAAAAATCGTCATGCAGGAAGATTTTATGCTGCACTAGCAAAACCAGGGGTTAATATAATTGCTGAGATTAAAAAAGCATCGCCCTCTAAAGGGCTTATTTGTAAGGATTTTGACCCTATTGCTATTGCTAAAGACTATCAAGAAGGTGGAGCAGCAGCAATTTCAGTATTAACAGAGGAAGATTTTTTCCAAGGCTCACTAGAGATTCTTAAGTCAGTTCGTAAAGTTGTAGATCTCCCATTACTAAGAAAAGACTTTATAATTGAGCCATATCAAGTCTATGAAGCGTCTTTGTCAGGCGCAGATGCTTTTCTTCTAATTGCAGCACTTTTAGAAACCGAACAGATGATTGAGCTAGCTGAGTTAGGCCAAGAATTAGGATTAGATGCTTTGGTTGAAATTCATACTGAACAAGAATTAGAAAAAGTGCTAAACTCCAAGCTAACAATTATTGGTGTTAATAATCGTAACCTAAAGACTTTTACTGTTGATCTTGCTACATCATTACAATTAGCAACACTAATGCCTAAAGAAGCTATTTGGGTAAGCGAAAGTGGTATAAATACTTCAACAGATATAGAAAAGCTACAAAAAGTAGGCTATAAGGGTTTTCTAGTTGGGGAACAATTAATGCGAGCTAGTCAGCCAAAAGCGGCTTTAATAGAGTTGTTGGGAACAAAAACACTAAAAATAACAGAAAATTTAATGTAAGGGGAATGTATTAAGTGTCTATAGAAAATTCAACAACTCATCTATCAGAAAAAGATAAACAATGGTTGTTAGGTTCTTTTCAAAGTATTTTGCAAATTGAGTTACAAACGCTAAGAGATGAACTTAAAGTAGAGTTTCAAACCCAAATCCAGTCAGAACTTCAACCTATAAAAGACCAATTAAATAAACTAGAGCGAGAGTTAAAAAAATATAAAAGTCCTACTCAAAAAGAAATGTTAATTTAGAAACTCAACTATTGTTTATCTCTTAGTCTAAATAACTTAAGGAGCAATTATGGTAAAAGTAAAAATTTGTGGTATAACCAGCTATGACGATGCTGTAGCATCTTTAGACCAAGGTGCTGATGCAATAGGGTTTAATTTTTATAGCAAAAGCTCAAGATATATTGCTCCAGCAGATGCACGAGAAATAGTTGATAAATTACCTCCTTTTGTCAATATTGTAGGGGTTTTTGTTAATGAATTTAATTTAGCTGCGGTAAAAAGCATTGCTGAGATGGTCAAATTAAGCACTATTCAACTTCATGGCAATGAAAGCCAAGAATATTGTGCTCAGCTAACAGCTTGGCGAATAATCAAAGCTTTAAGAGTAAATGAAAATTTTAATCCAGAACATGTTAAAGATTTTCGTGTTAGTGCTATTTTGCTAGATGCTTATGCACCAGATACTTACGGTGGTACAGGTGCGTTATTTGATTGGCGTTTAGCACTAGCAGCTAAACATTATGTTCCAAATATAATTTTAGCTGGTGGACTTAAACCAGAAAATGTTGTGGCAGCAATTAGAACTGTAAAACCTTATGGTGTAGATGTTTGTAGTGGTGTAGAAGAATCACCTGGTCGTAAAGATAGAGTTTTGCTCCAAACTTTTATGCAAGAAGTCCAACGTGGTCGTCAAGAAATGATGAAATCTACTACATCAAAATTTTCACGTGCAATAATAGAAGATGCACTAAATAAGCACTAAATAGGCACTAAATAAGCACTAAATAGCAAAGCAAGGGAAGATTAGTTAATGGAAAACTTAAAAGAAATGTCAGAAGAAATAGTAAAGGAGAAATCTCAAGGTGTTAGCAATGATGTTGCTGTGTGGCCTGATCTAGGTGGGCATTTTGGTGTTTATGGTGGTTGTTATGTCCCGGAAATTCTAATGTATCCTCTAGAGCAGTTAACTGATGCTTACAAAGCTGCACAGCTTGATCCAGCATTTACAGGTGAGTTAAGAGACTTATTAAAAAACTATGTTGGACGCCCTACGCCGCTTTTTTTTGCTCGTCGATTAACTGAATATGTTGGTGGAGCAAAAATTTACTTAAAACGTGAAGATCTTAACCATACTGGAGCACATAAAATAAACAATGCATTAGGGCAAATTTTACTTGCTCGCCGAATGGGAAAAAAACGCATAATTGCTGAAACTGGTGCAGGTCAACATGGTGTAGCTACAGCAACGGTTTGTGCCTTAATGAATATGGAATGCCGTGTTTATATGGGTACAGAAGATATGCGACGACAGTCCTTAAATGTTTTTCGTATGCGTTTACTGGGTGCAGAAGTAGTTGGAGTTGATGCTGGAAGCCGTACTCTAAAAGATGCAATTAATGAAGCTTTACGCGATTGGGTAACAAATATCAATACTACGTATTATTTATTAGGTTCAGCTTTAGGCCCACATCCTTATCCACAAATGGTAAGAGACTTTCAAGCAATTATAGGCCAAGAAGCTCGTAAGCAAATTTTAGAGGTAGAAGGGCGATTACCTAATCTATTAATTGCTTGTGTTGGTGGTGGTAGCAATGCAATAGGGCTGTTTTATGAGTTTCTAAAGGATTCAAATGTCCAAATAGTTGGTGTAGAAGCAGGGGGACGAGGCCAAAAGCTAGGAGAACATGCAGCTAGATTTCATACTGCTGGTGGTGGACGGCCTGGAGTATTACAAGGTACTTTTAGTTATATCTTGCAAGATTTAGAAGGACAAATTGCCCTTACTCATTCAGTTTCAGCCGGGCTTGATTATCCAGCCATTGGGCCTGAACATGCATATTTACATGATACTAAACGAGTTAGCTATGTATCTGCTTCTGATGATGAAGCCTTAGAAGCTTTTCAATTACTTGCTAAGCTAGAAGGGATTTTACCCGCCTTAGAATCTTCCCATGCAATAGCTTATGCGATAAAAGCAGCAGCAAAATTAAGTAAGGAAGAAGTTGTAGTAGTAAACCTATCTGGTAGAGGTGATAAAGATGTGCATACTGTGGCAGAAGTGTTAGGAGTAAAATTATGAGTCGGATAGCTGAGAAATTTCAAGCACTTAATAAAGAGGAGCGCAAAGCTTTAATTCCTTACATTACTGCAGGAGATCCTGATTTAGCTACTACACAAAGTTTAATTATTAAGATGGCTGAATGTGGGGCAGATATTATTGAGCTAGGGGTGCCTTTTTCTGATCCAATGGCAGATGGGCCAGTAATTCAACGTGCTACCGAACGTGCATTGACAAAAGGAACTAAGTTGATAGATATTCTCGACCTAGTTCGCCAAGTTAGAAAAGTTAGCCAAGTTCCAATAGTTTTATTTAGCTACTTTAATCCACTATTACAATTTGGGTTAGAAAAATTAGCTAAGCAAGCTAGTGAAGTTGGTATTGATGGGATTTTGGTAACAGATCTTTCTTTAGAAGAGGCAGGAGAATTTCTTAATATATTGCATAAGCATAAATTAGATATGATCTTTCTGCTTGCTCCTACTAGTAATGATGAACGAATAGCAAAAGTAGCAAAATGTGCTAGTGGGTTTATTTATGCAGTTTCGCGGACAGGTATTACTGGAATGCAGCAAAGGCTTTCAGATACAGTTGAGCCATTAGTAGCACGAATTAGAAAGTTTTCTAATTTACCTATTGCCGTAGGTTTTGGTATTTCGACACAAGAGCAAGTAAAAGAAATCTTTCGTCAGGCTGATGGTGCGGTGGTTGGTAGTAGAATTGTGGCAGAAATTGAAGCTTGTACTGATCAAACAAAGTTAGTAGACACAATAGGTAACTTAATAAAAGAGTTATCATCACACTAAGTAAATATTAGTATAAAGTAAAAGATTCTAAACCATAGTTTTATTTAAATTTTAGTATAAATAAATATTTCTAGGAAAAGATGGCTAGATTTTTCTCGCTATTAGGAAGAAAATAGGCTAAATTCTAGAGTTTTAGGCAGAAACTAAAGCTAAAAGTTATGCAATAGTTTTTGGACGTGTTACTAGTAATAGTTTATAGTTCCAAAGGCATCTGACCGCTAGTAGCTTTGCACATAGAAAAATTATTCAAAAGATTTTGATTCTCATATGACCGGTAAACAAATCTTAAATTACAAGATTGGCAGAAAACTAGGCGAAGGTGGACAAGGGCAAGTTTTTGAAGCTGAAGATATTAGACTACGCCGTAAGGTAGCGCTTAAGATTCTTCCTACCGAACTAGTTGCCGATGAGAAATCCCGCAAACGCTTTCTTCGTGAAGCTCAACTAGCTTCCGCTTTAGATCATCCCAATATCTGTACCATTTATGAAATTAATGAGTTTGAGGGACTGCATTTTATTGTTATGCAGTATTTAGAAGGTAAACGCCTTAAACAAATGGTACGAGGTACCCCTTTAGAATTAGACTTTGCCCTCTCTATTGCAATGCAAATGGCAGATGCTTTAGGCACTGCACACCAACGGGGAGTCATTCACCGCGATGTTAAAGCAACAAATATTATGGTTAATGATCGTGGTCAAGCTAAGATTTTAGATTTTGGCTTAGCAAAAGGTACTACAGATATTGGTGATAGAGCAGTACAGGATTTAACCCAACAGGGAGTTCCTTTTGGTACTGCTGGTTATATGTCACCAGAACAAGCTCGTGGTTCTAATATTGATCTGCGTACAGATATATTTTCTTTAGGAGTAGTTATTTATGAGATGGTAACAGGTAAACTACCATTTCCTGGTAAAAGTAGCGTAGAAATAATGCATGCAGTGCTTCATGATGAGCCTATACCAGTAATTCAACTAGTTACTACTTTACCTCTTAGATTACAGCAAATAATTGAAAAAGCTATGGCTAAGGATGTTGGGCAGCGCTATCAAAATATGTTGGATCTATATAATGACTTAAAAGCGCTTACCCGAGAATTACAAGTACGTCCTGGTAAATACTATGAGCCTACTCCGCTAATAGCACCAAGACCCAAAAAAAGCTCTTGGTTACGTGATGGGATGATGGGCTGGTTATATAAAAGATTTCGTCCACGTGAATCAACTCTACCTTCTCAATCACCTACTCCTACACCTTCTGGAGTAACAGGGACTAACACCCCTGGAACTAACCGCTCTACTATTGATGAATTACCACCAATGTTAGATTCTAGTCCACCTTCTCAGATTAGAACTAATGAGCGTACAGAAAAAAGACGTACAATAGCAATAATGCCATTTAAGAATCTTAGTGGAGATGTGGAGACAGATTTTTATAGTTTTTCACTTGCTGATAGTGTGATAACAGAGCTTGCTTCACTAAAATCATTAGTTGTACGTCCATCTAGTTATATTGCCCGTTATCAAAACCAAGAAGTTGATCCCCAACAAATAGGGAAAGAGTTAGCAGTAGATGCTGTTTTAATTAGCACTTACTTAAAAGCAGGTAGCCGTTTTCGTGTCACCCCACAACTAGTTGATATTGGAACAAATGAGATTTTGTGGAGTGATAAAATTGATGTTGATTACGAAGATATCATTACTATTCAAGATAAAATTTCTCACCATATAGTTAGAGGCTTATGTATTAACATTAGTGATGCTGAAAAAGGCAATCTATTTAAGGCAAGCACAAATAATGCTGAAGCCTATGAGCTTTACTTAAGAGGCCGTAGTAGTTATTACAAGTTTGTTTCCCAAACTTTAAATAAAGAAGATATTGATGCGGCAATAGATTTATTCCAAAAAGCAATTAACCTAGATGATTCTTTTGCTTTAGCTCACTCAGGGCTTGGTAATTGTTATGTAGATTATGTGTTAAAAGGTATTGGAGGAGCTAGTTATTATGAATTAGCTGAGGAAGAGTTTAATCGTGCTTTAGAACTCGACTCTCGTTTAGTAGAACCACAATTAGGGATGGTTTATGTATCACTTCTAAAAGGGCGAAAAGCTCGTGCTCGTGAGCAAATAAGAGCTTTAGTCCGTACTGCTAGTAATGATTCAAATGTGCATTCTACGGCAGCAGACATCTTTCGTATAGATGGTCTTTATAGACAGGCAATGAGCGAATATGGGCAGATGCTTAGAATGAACCCTAATGATATTGTAATGGTTAGTTATAACCGAGCAAGAATTTTTCTTTATCAGCATTTGTTTGAAGATGCAGAACGTGAATTAGAAGCTTGTTTAGCTATTGAGCCAGGTCATGGTTTTGCCAGAATGTTTTTAGGACAAGTTCTTTATCATAAAGGGGAACTTAGCCGATCCATAGATATATTAACAGATGTATTAGATAAAAACCCGGCAATGTATGGTATGAGACCTTTGCTTTCAGCTTGTTACTCAGCTCAAGGAGAGCATGAAAAAGCTAAAGCATTGATTATTCCGCAAGTTGTAGATGCTGCATCAGCTGATCAAGATGTTTCTTATTGGTTGGCTTCGTTTTATGCTTTAGAAAAATCTAAGGATAAAGCAATAAAATGGTTAAAGAAAGCGGTTGAACTAGGAAACGAAAATTATCCTTGGTTTTCTGTCGATCGTAATTGGGAAAGTCTACGTAATGACCCAGAATATGGTCAAATAATGGGAGAGTTGCGCTCTCGTTGGGAACAACTTAAGGTAGAATTTCCTGATTAATTGCCACATTAAAGTATTAAAAGCGGTGACTTTTATTTAGGCAATAATTTTTCGTGCAATAATTGCTAAAAACCATTAAAATAGCAGCAATTATCTAAATTTCTATAAAACTTAAAATAAATCCAAAATTTACTAGTCTGTTATATCTGGGGAATCTTGCATGAAAACCTATGTTATTGGTGATATCCACGGTAGATTAACTCAACTTAAAGCCTTGATTGAAAGTTTAGACTACGATCCATTAAAAGATAGAATTGTTTTGTTAGGAGATTTAATTGACCGAGGGGAAGATTCACCGGGAGTTGTTAACTATGCTATTGAATTGCAAGAACAAAGCCCTAATTTTATTTGCTTACGTGGCAATCATGAGCAAATGCTATTAGATTTGATTGAATATGGTGATTTGCTTTGGTTAGTACCAGAAAATGGTGGAGCTATAACAATTGCTCAATATGGGTGTAAATATATTGAAGAGACTTCTACTTTAAGCTTACAAATTCCTGTTGCTCATTTAGAGTTTTATAGTAATACTTTGCCATATTTTGAAGATGAGAATGCCTATTATGTGCATGCTGGAATTACATTAGGTAAACACCCTTCAGAGTGTGATGATGAAACCTTAAGGTGGAAGCGGGATCCTGTATTTTTCCGTCGCTACAATGGTAAACCATGTTTTTTTGGACATACTCCTACTCGTTATTTACCTCCAAATGGACGTAAAGCACAAGATGTTTATGTTTGTGGTTCAGCAATAGGAGTTGACACAGGTTGTGGCCCTGATGACCCTTTAAGTTGTGTTCAGGTTGAGACTATGGTGGTTCATCAATCTTATCTTGATGGACGTATAGTTACCTATCAAGCTAAGCTAGGTAATGTACCAACTGTAGCAATGCGTTAAGTTGAATTATTAAATAAGATAAAAGTATTAAAGACTGAGGAAAAGCTTTTCTCAGTCTTTAGTTTTTATAGGGAATTTTGTTGAAAAATAAGCTTTACTTTAAGGCATGATTAGTTGTTTAATGTCTTCTGTTTTTCTCTAAGTTCCACAGCTTATAACTAGGAAATCTATTATCTAGGAAGGTTTTTATGGCAGGTGAGCATAATCAAATTTTAGCTGATATTGAAAAATATATTTCTGATTCTGTACGTTCAAATAGTTGTTTAAATTTTGACGATATAGATCCTTCTCGTTTAGTACAGGATTTAGCTGAGGATCTAGTAAAAAAACGTTTTATTTGGTTAGGTAATGAAACTTATATACCAAGCAAATTAGTAGGTGCTTTAGCAACTCCAAGTGCTGATAAGCTTGAAGAATTAGAAGTAATATTTAATTCTAATAAATTTGTAACTTTAATAAATTCTTATATTTCTAAATCAGGGTTTAAGATGTTTGGCTCATTAAAGTTAGAAATAAAGTTTGGTAGTTTAGAAAATAGCAATTCTAATAAATTTGCTATGGAGTTTTGTTGGCCTAGTGAAGAAGAATCTGTTGAAGATGTAACAGTAAAAGTAGATGAAGGCCAGAGGCGCATTTTAGAAGTTTATAATCTAAAACCAGAAATTCCTCGTTTAGCACGACTTTCTTTAATTAGTGGAGAAGCCTATAGCAATAATTATTTGATTACTAAAAAAATTACTAATATTGGTAGATTACGTAATGTAATTGATAGAGATACTGGTAAGTTAATTAGACGGAATGATTTTGTTTTTGCCCGTAATATTAGCGATGATTCTCCTAATAATTCTGTTTCACGTCAACAAGCTACAATAAAATTCCATGATGGAAAATTTTATGTTCATGATAATGGAAGCGCTAATGGTACAGAGATAGAAAGAGCAGGGCTTGAACCAATAGAAGTTGCCCCAGGTAACCCTTTAGGTGTACAACTAGAGCATTATGATATAGTTAGGTTTGGTACAGCCTTAGTTCGTTTTGAAGATAATGCAAAAATAGGGATCACAATTGATAGAGATGCTGTTGAACCACAAGCAGAAAGTGAAAGCCCACAGCATGTACAAACAACAATTAAATTGACTCGTGAACAAATTGAAGCAGAAATGCGCAAATTGCTAGATTCAGAATAAAGCATTTAGAATATAAGTAATATTAACTGTAAAACCTATAGCTTTATAAATAATTATCTTGTGTAGAAATAGTTAGTTAGGGGCTAAATATGAAAAAGCCATTTAAAATAGAAGAAGGTGTTTGTGTTGTTATTCATCTACATAACCCAAGGGAAAAGCTTTGGGGATTAATTACAGATATTTCTATGTCAGGAGTACAAATTCGTGGAATAGATCTACATACCTTTGATGATTGGCTACGAATGATTACTCGTAATGAACATAATATTGCACTAACACATGTTTTTTTCCCTATGTGGAGAGTAGAAAGAATTGCTTTTGATGAAACAGTAGGAGAAATTCTTTCTCTACAAGAAGTGTTTCAACAACGAGTAGGAATGAGCTTAAAAGAATATTTAGGAGAAGATGAACTTATTAGTTAGTAAAATAAGCGCACAAATTGTGCGCTTATTTTTTTATCTCTAGTACTTTATAAAAGTTTCTTCATTAATAGGGGCATGGTAGCGTATTTGAGTAAAAAGAATTTCTTGAATTGGGCGACCATTTTCATAAAGTATAGATTTAGCTGGTACTAAGGTATTTTGAATTGGGCGGAAATCAAAAAAGGATTCTCTAAACTTTGTAGGTTTATCCTCTGAAAGAACTACTTCATATTCTAAATGTAAAATTCGATAGGATTTAGAGCTAATAAAATAACGAGTTTTACTTCCATCTTTATGTGTTACATCTAGTAGTAAATTTTCTATACCAACAATAGATTCAACTCCAGCTCTTTCTACAGTCCCACCTTGTTCTTTGTAACGTAGTAAAGCTTCATAGTTATGAACTAAAGCTGCTGCAAAGCTTTTTTCTGCTGCAGGTTCAGGGGTAAAACCTACTCCATCACGAGCAGCCCAAACTGTAAACCCATTAAATCCAAAGGTAATTTCTTGATTTGGTAATTTGACATCTACACGACTAAGATCTTGCCCTTCAGGTGTTTTACGAGAAAATCTTTTACTAATTCGACCTTCTATTTCTTTATCATCGCCCATTAGTTTGATTGTTCCTTCTTCAACCCCACTAGTACGTACTTGTTGGAGTTCTGAGCGTCCACCATAAGCAATTACAACTATTTCTGCTAATTCTTCAGCTGTAAGCTTTTCTATTTTTTTATCACGATCACTTTTTTTCTTATCATCTTTTTTCTTATCATCTTTGTCTTGAGCTATTTTAGCTGCTTGTGTAGTAGAAGGAATAAATGTTGTGGATAAAAATCCTAGCAGTATTAAACAAAAAATTAATGGTTTAATAAGTTTCATTGAAGATGGAAATCCTTTCCTGACCGATTTAGGCATAAGTAAACAATAGTTTTTCTAGAGATGCAAAAAAACTTTTTTAAGATGCTGTCTATTTATAAAACCGCTAACTAGAAAACAAGTTTAATATTATACCTGAGTAGGTTTTTTGCAGAAACACTTTATTGATTATCCTCAACCTTTATCTAGAGTTTCAAAACCAAGATTTTAGAAATCCTTAGGATTCTATAAAAAAGTTATTCTTAATTTATAATTTGTTTAGATAGGGCTAAATTATAACCTATTTAGAAAAGTTGTTTCTATCTTGTTAATAAAGCTATTTTTGATTGACTTTAATGCCTGCTATTAGTAATGTTGCAAGTTACTTAAACCTTCCATTTCTAAGTCGCAATTTATTTAGGTTTTAGTAAAACTACATTTGTTTTTAACCTAATACATAACCTTAGGCATTAGTAAATTTTATAGCTATTCTAAGCAAACTTTGGAGGTAGGCACATGAAAATAGGCATTTTGGTTGGAAGAGAAAACACTTTTCCACCAGCATTAATTGAAAGAATTAATTCCTTAAATAAAGGTGTCAAAGCAGAATACATTAAAATTGGTGGCATTAGTGAAGTAGCTGACTGTCCCTATCGAGTTATTATTGACCGTATTTCTCATGAAATTCCTTTTTATCGCGCTTACTTGAAAAATGCTGTACTTGCAGGCGCAATTGTTATAAACAATCCTTTTTGGTGGTCTGCTGATGACAAGTTTTTTAATTATTCGCTTGCTTCACGCTTAGGAGTAGCTGTACCAAAAACCATCCTAATGCCACAAAAAGCTTATAAAGAAGGAGTTGTTTCAGAGTCTTTACGTAATTTGGAATTTCCTCTTAAATGGCAATCTATTGCTGATTATATAGGATTCCCATCTTGGTTAAAGCCTCATGATGGTGGTGGTTGGAAAAATGTTTATAAGGTTAATTCCTTAAATGAACTTATTCAAGTTTATGATCATACTGATCAACTTTGTATGACTTTACAAGAACATATTGCTTTTGATCGTTATGTAAGATGTTATTGTATTGGTCGTCAACATGTACGTATGATGCCTTATGATCCAAGCCTACCATACCCTACCCAATACGTTGATATTGATATAAATGATTATATTAGTAAAGAGTTACAAGAACGTATCCATAAAGATTGTATTTCACTTTGTAATGCACTTGGATATGACATTAATACCTTAGAATTTGCTGTTCGTGATGGCATTCCATATGCAATTGACTTTATGAATCCTGCTCCTGATGCTGATTCTTTCTCAGTAGGGCCAGTTAATTTTGAATGGATGCTACAACATGTTTCAGATCTAGCTATTCGTTATGCTTTAGAAGGCGCTCCAACTCGTAAGTCTATGGGATGGGATAGCTTGATTAATCAACGAATTGCTGTTGGTGAGTAAACAAGATTTTTCCTAAATGTAGTATATTGATAGGTAAGGACATTATCCTTACCTATCAACATTTATAACGATTTAAGCAAAAAGGAAAAGCCATGAAAACAGTACGCGAAGCAGTAAGTTACTATAATTCTTTGCTAGAAGAAACACCTAATGCGATAAATGATTCTAGAGATTTTCTTTATGAAGGAATGAAACAAAAAAAGATGATCTTTGGTGGCAGAGTACTTTCGCCTTATATACGTCCACATTTTGTTTCAGTTAATCAATGGGACTATATCAAAGGTGTTTGTAGAGTGGTTTGGCAATGTATAGAAAAGATGGGTTATGCAATTAAAGAAAGCCCTAAACTACAAGATGAATTAGGTGTTACACCTCAAGAACGTGAGTTAGTCTTATTAGATTCTGGTTTTACAGGCATTTCTGTAACTTCTCGTTTAGACTCTTTTTTAACAGAAAATAGCTATCAATTTGTAGAATTAAATGGAGAAAGTCCAGCAGGTATTTCTTATTGTGAAGTAATGGCGCAAATATTTATGGATTTACCTGTAATGAAACGCTTTACAGACAAATTTAAAGTTACTCCACTTTATGCTCGTAAAGATTTATTAGACACCTTACTACGTGCTTATTCAGAATGGAGTGGCTCAAATAGCAAAAGCCCAAATATTGCTATTGTTGACTTACGTGGGCTTCCTACACAATGTGAATTTGAGCAATTCCAAGATTTTTTCCGTAATGCAGGTTATTCAGCCGAAATAGTTCACCCAGATGAATTAGAGTTTTCTAATGGTAAATTAAAACGTGGCGATTATGAAATAGATATTGTCTATAGACGATTGTTAGTCAATGAATTTTTAGACAATTATGATATGTGTAAGCCTTTACTTGAAGCTTATAGAAATCGTGCTGTATGTGTAGTTAATTCTTTTCATGCTAAGTTTGTTCATAAAAAGATGCTTTTTGGCTTATTAACAGATGAACAAAATCATCACTTATTTACTGAAGAAGAAAAACGCGCTATTGAAACTCATATTCCTTGGACACGTAGAATGTGTGAACGTCGTACTATATACCAAAAACAAGATATTGATTTAATTGAATTTGCTCGTCAAAACCGAGATACTCTAGTACTTAAACCTAATGATGAGTATGGTGGTAAAGGGATCTTTATTGGCTGGGAATCAGATGAAAGTCAGTGGGATGATGCCATTCAAACTGCCTTAAAAAGTGATTATTTATTACAAGTACGAGTTGGTACAGCAAAAGAAGTTTTCCCTTATTGTTCTGAAACAGGTGAAGTTAACTTTTTAGAACAGCTAGTAGACCTAGATCCACTATTATTTTATGGTGAGGTCAAAGGGGCATTTACTCGTTTATCAAGTACCTCATTATGTAATGTAACTTCTGGTGGAGGAATGGTACCAACTTTTATTATTGATAAATAGTTTGTAACCGCCTTTATCTTTCAGACGTTCCTTTTGTTAAATGATTGACGAATTAAAAGTAGTAGTTTATCAATTAATTGATAAAACTAGAGAAGGAGTTAATTAGCTCATGAATCCTGTACAACAACGGTTTATGATTTTTTGTGTCTTTGTTGCCTTAATAGTTGTGGGTATTGCACTGCTAATTGGCAGAGGACTTACTAGCGGCGAACCAGGAAAAGTAGATCTAAGTGGTAAGTCAAAAAATATTCAAGCTGCAGAAAAAGGCGCAACCCTAGTAGATCGTTTAGGGGTAGATGATAATGCCTCTATTGCCTTTATTTATGGGGCAGATATGCAAGGCAGTTTAGAAACCTGTGGTTGAAAAGCCCACCCACAAGGGGGCTTAGCACGGCGTGCTAAGTATATCGAAGCATTCAAAGAAAAGTATCAAGATAATATCCCATTATTACATGTTGATGTAGGTCATCTTTTTACTGAAGACCTAGCTTTTAATAAACCAGAAACATTACGTGAAGATGCTGTAGTAATGAATCAATGGATGTTAAAAGGGCTTAGTCAATTTAAGTTAGATGTTGCAAATTTTTCACATCGAGATTTACTTTATGGAAAAGTAGTCTTAGACAAAGAAAAATATGATGCTCAAGTAAAAGAGACTCCATTACTAGGTGAAATGATCTCAGCTAATATTATTCCAGCAGTTGATCTTAATAAAAGCGTTGCTCTAAAACCTTATGTAATTCGTGAGGTAACAGGCAAGCGTTTTGGCAGTAAAGCTACTATCAAAGTAGGGTTTATTGGAGTAACTGAGCCTTGGCCAGGTGGAACAACAGGATTTGTTATTAATGATCCAGCAGAAAAAGTAAAAGCAATTTTACCAGAAGTTCGTTCTAAAGCTGATATAGTTGTAGTATTAGCTTATTGTACTTTAGGCACTACCAGAGAAATTATTAAGCAAAGTCCTGATATTGATGTACTAATAGCGGCTAACTCTATTGCAGTACCACCACCAGCACAGCGCGAAGGGAAAACTATACTTATTTATGGTGTTCAACAGACCAAAAGTTTAGGAGAATTAAGACTTTATCTAGATGAAGAAGGTAAAGTTAAAGATTACCTTAACCGCTATATATTGTTAGACACTAATATTCCTGATCAACCTGAGGCTGCTAAATTAGTTGCTAATGCTAAAGTAGAAATAGATGCTATGAAGGCTAAAGTTGCTGAAGAAGAATCAGTAGAAGTACCACAAGGAGTACTACCAAATAATACAGGGCAACCTGCCTTAAGTGTTAATCCTCCTAAAGAAACAACTAAAGAAACAACTAAAGAAACAACTAAACAAGCAACTAAAAAGGTTACTGCTGGAGCAACTCGTTAGTTAGTGATATTTCAGTTTATAAATAGCAAACATCCGTCTAAAATTACTAAGGCGGATGTTTTTCTACTTAAGAAGGTTAATTTATTAGGTTTAGTAATTATGGATGCAATAACTAAATTAATTCCAACAATGCTTAAGCTATCAGGCAATAATGAAGAACTTTGTGAAAAAGCTAGTTTTGTTGCCTGGAGACTAGCTGTAGGCAAACCTCTTGTTAATGTTACTTGTCCTAAACGTTTAATAAAAAAAATGTTAGTAGTTGCTATACTTGATATAGCTTGGAAAAAAGAAATAGAAAAATTTTCCTCTCAATTACTCTTTCAAATAAATACAATTTTAGGTATCCCTTTGGTAACAGGTTTTGATTTTTATATTGACCCAAAAGAATTTATATCTAAAAACCCTACTACACAGAACTTACCAGAAGATATTCCAGTTGATCCTTTAATAATAAAATCAGCCCAAGGGATTACAGACTATGAACTACGTGAAAAATTTCTTGCTACTGCTAGCAAATGTTTAGTAGCTCAAGAAAACAGAAAAAAACAACAAATAGAGAGAGAAAAATTAATGAAATAATTGATAATACATAACTTATGATAATAAATTTTTACAGTAGGCAAAAAAAGTACTTAATAGGGTTTTTTCTATTTATCTTATTAGTTTTTGTTCCAAGCGAGCAAGCAGATGATAAACCTATAGAGCTAGTAACTGGTAAACCATTGATCCAACAATGGTTACTAGGACAAACTTATAAATATCAGATTAGCTTACTAGCTGGACAATATATAGAAATTAATTTACAAGAAGCTAAATCAAATGAGCCTTTATTAGAATCAATAAAAGTGTTTCAAGGTGGAAAGCTAATTATAGAAACAGAAGAAATAGTTTCATTTACTGCTGAAAAATCAGCTAATTACCAAATAGAAGTTAAAGCAAAAGATGAGCTTGATGATCCAGATGCAAAACATATTTCTAAAGAATATAGCTTAAAACTTACTACTAGTGAGCTAAACTTAGTTAAAGTAGACCTTCCATTATTAACTAAAAAAGCTTTTCAAGATTATGAAGCTCGGTTTTATGGTAAAGAAGAAAAAGGAGCTTTTGAGCTACTTAAAAATAATAGTCGGATTTATTTACAAAAAGGTGGAAGGTTTTGGTTAGGAGAAGAAGAATTTAATGATGAAAAAGCAAAACAAACCGACCTAGTAAACATTGGTAAAGATATTACTGGAGATGGTCAAGCAGATTTAGTTATCCAAGAAGCTAATAATGAAGAATGTTGCCGTAAAGTTTATATTTATCAAATAGGTAAAGAATTTAAACATATTAGTACTATTTATGTTGGGGAATTTGCTGAAGTTCAATTTGATGACTTAGATGGTGATAACCTAACAGAATTAATTCTTACAGATGACACATTTTCTTTTTGGGAAGTAACAGAAGTTAGTCCACCTATCCCTTCTGTAGTCCTAAAATTTCACGATGGTGCTTATCATTTAGCCAAAGAATTAATGTATGAAACACCACCTAGTTTTACTCAGTTAAAGAATGAAGCAGAAAAGGTAAAAGATAGTGGATGGGATGAAAAGCTACTTGAAGAAGCTCCTTGGAGCCAAATGGTTGAACTAATTTATGCTGGCCACCCAGGACTTGCTTGGGGGTTTCTAGATCTTGCTTGGCCATCAGCAGTAGAAAATAGCAAAACAGCCAAAGCAGAATTTATTAAGGACTTTCAAAAGCAACTAGCCAAAAGTCCTTATTGGTCAGAATTACAAACTTTAAGCAATTTAACTAAACCTCCAATAAAAGTAGGGTTTATAGATAAAACTGGACAAACTGTTATTGAACCAAAATCTGAAACAATAATTAGCCAGTTTGATGAAGAACTTTCTCCAGTTCTAGTAGATGATAAATATGGCTATATGGATAAAACAGGAAAACTAGTGATTAAACCTCAGTTTGCTTTAGCGGGGGCTTTTTCTGATGGTCTTGCAGTTATTGGCGTAGAAATAAAAGATGATATCTCCTATGGCTATATAGATAAAAGTGGAAATATTGTAATTAAGCCACAATTTGCTGATGCAAAAAACTTTTCAGAAGGCCTAGCTGTAGTTGGGATTTTAGTAAAAGACAACCTAGTTTATGGCTATATAGATAAAACAGGAAAAATAGTAGTTAAACCACAATTTGCTGAAGCCGAAAGGTTTTCAGAAGGCTTGGCTGTAGTTGGATTTGAAGATAAAGAAAATGTTTTCTATGGCTATATAGATAAAATAGGTAAAATAATTGTTAAACCTCAATATGATGAAGTAAGTGATTTTTCTGAAGGATTAGCCTTAGTAGGATTAGAGGAAGATGATGAATCTTATAGTTTTGGCTATATAGATAAAACAGGTAAAGTGGCTATTAAATTACAATATGAGGAAGCTGAAAAATTTTCTAATGGCCTAGCTTTAGTGCAAATAGATGGAAAATATGGCTATATAGATAAAACAGGTAAAATAATAATTCAACCTCAATTTGATGAAGCCGAAAGTTTTTTAGAAGGGCTAGCCGTTATACAAGTTAAAGGTAAATATGGTTATATTGACTTAACAGGAAAAACAGTAATTACCCCACAATATGATGAGGCAAGAGGTTTTAGTGAAGGGCTTGCTTTAATAAAAACTAATGGAAAATATGGCTATATAGATAAAACAGGTAAAATAATAATCAAACCACAATTTGATGAAGCAGGGGACTTTTATCAAGGAGTTACATTTATATTAAAGCCTAATAATTAATGCTAATGTAATATGTTTTAACAAATCTTTTCAAAAGATTAAATTATAAAGATTAAGTAGGTTTATGAGTATGAGAAAAATAAGTCAATTGTTGATATTGGTAATGCTATACCAAGTAATAAATTCAACCACATTATTAGCTAATAACAACTATAGTAAAATAAATAGTATTGATAAAAACCTAGTACATACCAACAAAACCTTTAAGCCATCTTTACAATTACCAAAAGACACTCTTATAACACGACATAGCCCAAAACTAAATGGTGGGGCAAGGGTTGAAGGGTCAATAAGAGTTTTACTAGCAGAATCTTTTGATATAAATGGTAATGCAAAAGTAATAGGGGATATTTATGTTCCTGGTAATCCAGAGATTAAGACAAGCTCTGGTGCCACTTATAAAGCAACATTAACAGGCGAAGGAAATGAGTATCCTTCTGACTATACAATTAAATTAAATGGTTCTTCTACAATAAGACATTTAGTTACTTGTAGTGATGCAGTAGCAATTAGTTCAATTCCTCCAGTTATTGAAACACAAGGGACAAGAGATGTTTTTTTAATTAAAGGCGAGCAACCTGGAGATTTTTCTACTATTAGGGACTTAGTGCTAACCCGAAAATATAATTTAATGTTAGCTATACCTGAAGGTAATTATGGTGTTTTTAGAGCACATGGTAGATCTGGTTTTATCTTAGGTATAGATAACCAAGAAACCACCTATAATTTACAATCATTAGAACTTAACACCAATAGCCTAATAGAAATAAGAGGTAAAGTAACAATAAATATAAAAAATAGTTTGGTGTTAAATAGTAACGCTAGAATGGGACAAGCCAATAAACCAACAAATTTATTAGTAAATGTTGAAAATGGTGAAGTAAAGCTTAATAGTGAGTCAGAATTTTATGGAATAGTCAACGCGCCAGATGCAACATTTACACTAAACTCAAATAGCAAACTAGTTGGGCAAGTAATTTGTGATAGAGCAAATTTTAATAGTAATTCTTTGCTAAAAAATATTTTTCCATTCTAACAAATATTATGGTTTTACCGTAGGGCAGACTGTTTGCCCTCTTAAAAAAGATAGAGAAGGGCGAACACTTCGCCCCTACTTGATAATTTGCATTGGACTTTTACATACTGGACATATTTGTAAGTGAACTTCAGCCTCTGTTACATAACCACATTTTTTACAAATTAATTTCATTTTATATAATCTCCATTTCTCTGTTTTACTTTGATTATTTACCCATTTGCCATTGTTTGATTTCTTCTATTGGGTATATCAACATAATGACATTTAGGGTTAGGTTATCTCTAATCCAAAGTAGCATAATAACTTCTACGATTACAAATACAGCAAATGATTTTTTTAATCCTAAATATTTAGCAATAATAAAACCAGTACTGCAAGCCAAAATATCACTAATAGAATTTATTATTGTGTCTCCTTGATAACCAAGTGCTAGAGTCTGCTCTCTATATCTATTTATTACAAAGTTAGAGTTTTCTATTAGTTCCCATAAGGATTCTACTATTGCTACAATGGTTAATTGCCAATTGTATGGAATTTTTGCTGCAAATAATATTAATAACCAACCAAGGAAAAAACCATGTAGCAGGTGTGTAAAAGTATAAGGATCAAATAAATGTTGGGAATTATCAGCACTCCAAATATCCCCCACCCAAAGAAACACTTTTCCAGAAGTAGAAATTAATGAACGACCTTGTAAATAAAGAATCACACTAGTAGTCAGTATTACTAGTGTGATGATTACAAGTGAAAGCCTGTGGTTTTTAGTTTCTAGCATTCTATTGCTATATATTTCCTTAACATTTATTTTTTGATAGGTGTATACCAAAAAGGTACTTCACCAAGGCGAAATATCCAATCTTTTCCTGACAAATTGCTATAACTATTTTCATATGTACAACCAATTTTTCCTCCATCATCAACGCCATCAAAACCAACTAACCAAACAATAGGAACACCATTTTCTAAGCGGTAGCGAATAGGTTTGTTTGTAACAGGATCATAAGGAATACTAATTCCAGTATTAGCAAAAGCGTCTTCTAAAGTTAATGGAAAATGACCATTAGCTTTTTTATAAGCAAAACACATTGCAAGAGCTTTCCACGCAAGTTCACTAGATTGAAATACATAAAAATTTCTAAAGTTTGAGTAATGATTACTAAGGGCAACACTGTCAAGTACAAATCTTGCAAAAAATGTTTCTAGGGTTGGGGACCAAGAATAAAAAGGTCTATTTGCTTTTTCTGTTATATGTTTTTTCATCCCTACAAAATTGTGAGTTTTTATATATAAGCTCAAATCATCCATATCACTAGTGTAGTTTTGGATAAGGTTATTATACATTCTAAGGCGAAGCCCATAAAAAGGTTCTATTAACTTACCAATTTTATTTAAAGAATATAGAGAGTATATAGAGGATAAGGAGTCATAATCATCATTAATATTACTATTAATTAACACCTCTCTAATCTTATGCTCAAAATCTATATAACCATTAGACATTATTTGTGCTGGTGGAATAACTGAACTTTCTGAGTCTTCTATTGTTTTTACTAAACTAAGGTAGTTTATAGAGTTAACAGAACTGCTATTCATCCATATAAACAGAGACTTAATAATTTTGTTACGAACTATATTACCTATAATATGGTGGTCTATAGGAGCATAAGGTTCTGACATTAAATCTACAGACATCCTATGAACTACCAAAATCATATCTATTGCTTCTTGTGCTTTTCCATCTAACATTAATCTATGGGCTTGTGCCAAAGTAATAGAGGTTAATGCTAAAACAGGGAGCATCCGTAGTTCAGGTGTATTGGTTGTTAAATCTTTATAATATTGTGCTTTGGGTTTTTTAGTTCCAGCTATAAGATAGTCTATTGCTGTTTTATGGATGTCTAAAAAGCTTTTTTGTTGTTCTGTTAACTCTGAAGTAGTGAGCACTTTATCATAAAAATTCTGATAAGGTACTAATTGCACTGTAAAGGGATAGTCATAAATAGATGTCTTAAGATCTGTACCTTCTGAATAAACCTCCAAAGGTTTTAGATTAGATACCATACTTGTTTTTATTATCTCGCTAAGTGCCAATTTATACTCAATCCAAGCATTTTCTGAGTCACTAATAGGCTGGACTTTTGGTATATTTAACTGAGCAATCTTTGCTGGTGGGACAAATAAAATATAGGAAACGCTTGATAATAAAAGCATTACTATCATTAAACTAGCTAAAACTAACTTGCTTCTATTTTTTCTTAAAGGATAGGTTGGGATAAAAATGTCTGTTTTAGCTTGTTCATTTGTGCTGCTGGTCTGTTCCCCTAAAATTCTACGGCTTTTAAAGTAAAGTTGCAAAAATGCCATTGCTATTACTGGTTGAACAAAAGTTGCTATTAATCCTGGGATTAATAGGACTACCATAAAAGCCGACATATAAAAACCTGCTTTTTCTACCCTAAAAGAAAATATTGTTTGGTCAGAAAAAGTTGTTAACTCATCTAAACAAAAAGGTAAAAAGGATAAGAAAAATATTGTAAACCCAGTAAGTAAACTTCTAAGCTGAATACTTATAGCTAAAGACTGTATAGGCTTAATTAGCTTACTAGAACGCTCTAGAGCGGCTTTTCCTTCTAAATGTTCTATTGCTACTACACAAGGTGACATTAGTAACTCAATATATTTTCTAAACCCAGGAATAATAAATTTAACAAGATTAGCTACAGTAGCTAGGCTTTCATGTAGTGTAGTAATAAGCATCTTAGGCAGATTCGTTGTTAGAGAAAGGAGAATTTGCTTAGTAGGAATATCAATAGTTTTATTATTGTGCATTTGATTAATAACAGGAGCAAATGCCAATATATTAAGCTTTCCAGCTAGCATAATGATTAGCAACGGTAGTAACCACCATAAAAAAGGAACTTGTTCAAAACCTGGATAAATACTTGTATCTTGCTGAAGATAGCAAATCAAAATTCCACTAAACATTACTATTGGTAAGTTTATAAGTGCTGAAACACGAAAGAATTTAACAAAATTATTTCTAAATAAGTCGACCCCTTGACCTAATACTTTTGAATCACCTTCCATTGCAGTTTTTAGTGCAGTAGCAAAAGCAATAGCGCTAACAGGACGTTTTTCTGGGTCTTTAACTAGGGTAGACATAACTAGGTCTGTAATTCTAGTAGGGAGTTTAGGGCACTTTTCTTTTAGTTGTGGTGCTGCAATATTGCTATGACTAAACATTATTTGGAATATATCGCCCTTAAATGGGGCTTCTCCAGATAGCATTTTATAAACAATTACACCTAGGCTATAAATATCTGAGCTAGTATCTAATGGCCAGCCTTTGCATTGCTCAGGTGACATATAAGTAGGAGTGCCAATAATTGCTCCTACTTCAGTAAATCCTCTGCCTTCAGTCGTTGGATCTAGGTTTTCAAGAGTAGAGCGTTTTTCTGTAATTGCTGTTTCTGAACTACTTCCAAGATTATATATATTAAAGTTATTCCTATAATCTACTGCAAGGGATGCTTTGCTAAAGCTATTTAGACGGTCTTTTATTAAAGTGGAACTGCTAGAATTGTTTGCTATTTGGTTAAAACCTTCTTTGATATTGTCAAAATGGTTTGGTAGTGCTTTTTCTAGTTCATTATTTTTCACAGTATTACGTAATTTCGCTACACCAAAATCAAGCACTTTAACATTATAACCACCACGTTCATTAGGCTCTAACCAAATATTATCTGGTTTTAAGTCACGATGAATAATTCCTTGTTTATGTGCAAGTCCTATGGCTAAACAGGTTTGCTCAATGATATCAACTACAAATTCTAGTGGAAATTTTTTCTTTTTTTCTAGTAAGGTTGCTAGTGTATAGCCATTAAGATATTCCATTACCAAGTAAGCTATATTGTCTACTCCAATTTTAGTAAAACCAAAATCAGTAACATTAACAACATTAGGATGAGAAAGACGTCCTGCTGCTTTTGCTTCACGTTTGAAACGCTCAATAAACTCATCATTGGTCATAAA
>Ga0075163_10002656_pt1 | contig 23982 bp, 20 predicted proteins | sample JI1023141ADNA_FD_71478 | JGI IMG/M metagenome (GOLD analysis project Ga0075163, IMG submission 71478) | Wastewater effluent complex algal communities from Wisconsin, to seasonally profile nutrient transformation and Carbon sequestration -... | ecosystem: Engineered > WWTP > Effluent > Algae... | reverse complement strand
TAGGCCGCGACGTTCGGGTTGGTGCCGGGCTTGGCGCCGAAGGTGTTCGGGTCGTTCGGGGACTGCGCATAGGCCGCGACGCCGGGCTTCGCGGCGTGCTCGACGGGGTTCGGGCCGGTCGGTGGCTTCGCGCGCGCGTCGTAGCCCTGCGCGAGCGGTGCGGGCCCGGTCGGCGGACGCCCACGCGACGGGTCGTACGCCGCGTTGTACGGCGGCGCCTGCATGTTGATCGCGGTGGGCTCGGTGCCCGTCGGCCCCGTCGGAGGACGACCGCGCGACGGATCGACCGCGGGATTTGGTCCGGTCGGCGGACGATACGGCGGCTGCAGGTCGAGCGCGGTGCGCTCGGTGCCCGGCGCACTCGGCGCGAGCCCGTACGGCGACGCGGGGTTCGGACGCGGCGCCTGCATGTTGATCGCGGTCGGCTCGGTTCCGGGCGTCGGGCCGCGAGGCGCGAACGCGCTCGGAGCGACGGCGGGATTCGGTCCGGTGGGCGGACGAATGCGCGGATCGCTCGACGGCACCGCCGGGTTGGGGCCGGTCGCCGGCTTCTGCCGCGCGAACATCGAATCGGCGGGCAGGCTGGTCGGCGAGGTGACCGGCGCGCCGTAGCCGGGCGCGTTGTTCGTCGGTGTTGCCACCGACGGCGCACCGAGGTTCATCGGCGTGCCGTAGTCGGGACTGCCGGGCGTCGGCGTGCGCGAGACCGCGGGAGCCGGCGGTGCGCCGGGCGTCGTCGGCTTGCGCGGGATCGACGGATCGGACGTCCGCGGCGCGACCTCGCCCAGCGGACTGCTCGGAGTCTTCGATCGCTCGGCGTGCGCGTTCGCCGCCTTCGCGATCGCCTCGGCGAGCTGGGACTGCGACGGTGCCGTGCCGCGCGCGGTGAACGCGAGTGGCTTCGCAGGCGGGGGAACGTCGAGCGCGGTCGCGGCATGCTCGATCGCGGCGCTGCCCATCGGCGCCGTCGACGACGCATCGACCTCGGCTGCACGTGCCGCCTGGATCCGCGCGGCGGCGACGGCGGGACCCTCGGCGAGCGCCTGGTTGAGCGCTTCGCGCAGCGAGCTGGTCGAGCCGAGCGGCAGCGTCGACTCGCTGCCCGGCGGGATCACGATTGGCTGACGTGCGGTGTCGGCGGGGTCCTCGTCGTCCTGGAACGGGTTGTCCTGTCCGATCAACGTGCGCTTCGGAGGCTCGTCCGAATGGCTCATCGCGCACCTGCCGACACGCTCCAACTGTACAGGAGTAGGCTCGCGTGGATGCGAGCGCTTTCCTTGATTGTCGTGGCTGCATGCGGCACCACGCCGGTAACGCCGGGTCCTTCGAACGTGGCGCCGCAGGTCGCGACGCGCGAGCCGGTGACCGTCGTCGAGAACTGCGAGGCGCGCGCGACCACGTTCGAGCCGGGCAATCACGATCGGTTCTCGTTCGAGGATCCAGCCACCCATCAGTACGGCTTCAAGGACGGCAAGGGTAACGTCGTGCTGCCCGCGATCTATCCGAGCGTCTCCGAGTTCTCGCCCGACGGCGTCGCGGGGGTGGTCTCGCCGAAGTCCGGCGCCCCGTCGCCGTTCCTGTTCATCGCGGCGTCGGGCAAGGCGATCGCCCGCGCCTACGCGTTCGACAACGGCCCCGACTACTTCCAGGAGGGCTACGCGCGGATCGTCGACGACGCCAAGCGCATCGGCTTCATCGACGAGCGCGGCGCGATCGCGATTCCCCCGAAGTTCACGTCGGCGACCGCGTTCTGTCACGGCAAGGCGCACGTCGAGATCGGCCTCGATCGCTACTGGATCGATCGCCAGGGAAATCAGACCAAGCCACCTGCCGACGCCGAGGACGAGATGCCGGGCCCCAGTGGCGCGTGATGCTTTTTGCAACGCGGTCGCACGTGGCGAGGCCGGTGATCGCGTCGTAAGGTCCGCGCGATGTCAGGCAAGCACAAAGGCGATCACATCAAGCGCGTCGGGATCATCTTCTCGGGCGGGCCCGCGCCTGCCGCGAACGCGGTGATCGCCTCGGCCGCGATGGCGCTGATCGAGGACGGTCGCAAGGCGATCGGCTTCTTCCACGGCTACTCGAACCTGCAGGACTACCACCCGGTCACGCACCGGCTGCTGCCCGACGAGCACTACCGGATCTTCGAGGAGCGCGACCTCCGCGGCCTGCGCAACTCGCGCGGCATCATCATCGGCACCGCGCGGAGCAACCCCGGCAAGGCGATCGAGAAGCAGGAGCACCTGACCGATCAGGTGCGCACCGAGAAGCTGCGCAACGTCTACAACGCGCTCGTCGATCTCGACATCGACGCGCTGATCTCGATCGGCGGCGACGACACGCTGAAGACCGCGAACTTCCTCCACGAGTACCAGAAGCGGCTGCCCAAGGAGGCGCGCCACGTCAACGTCGTCCACGTGCCGAAGACGATCGACAACGACTACCGCGGCATCGACTTCACGTTCGGCTTCTTCACCGCCGTCGACGTGATGGCGAAGGAGCTCCAGAACCTCCGCGCCGACGCGCTCGCGACGGGCAGCTACTTCATCGTCGAGACGATGGGCCGCAAGGCGGGCTGGCTGTCGTACGGGGTCGCGATCGCCGGCGAGGCGAGCTCCGTGATCGGCGTCGAGGACATCGACGAGTCGCTGTCGAGCCCGGGCAAGGTGGCGGGCGAGCGCTGGCTGTCGCTCGAGAAGCTCACCGATCGGATCTGCGAGCTGATCGAGACCCGCGAGCGTCGCGGCAAGCACTCGGGCACCGTGGTGCTCGCCGAGGGCCTCGCCGAGATGCTGCCGCCGGGCCAGCTGGTCAACGCGCCGCTCGACGAGCACGGCCACCTGCCGCTCGGTCGCTTCGATCTCGGCAAGCTGGTCGCGCAGATGGTGACCAAGCGCTACGAAGAGAAGACCGGGCGCAAGAAGAAGGCGACCGGCCTCCAGCTCGGCTACGAATCGCGGTGCGCGCCGCCGCACGCGTTCGACGTCATGCTCGGCAGCCAGCTCGGCATCGGCGCGTATCGCGCGCTCGTCGAGGAGAACCTCGATGGCCACATGGTGAGCGTCGTCGGTCAGCTCGACCTGTCGTACGTCCCGTTCACCGATCTGATCAACCCGACGACGATGAAGACCGAGGTCCGGCTGATCAAGCCGGGCAGCGACTACCACCGGCTCGCGCGCTTCCTCGAGACGCGCACCGACAAGATCGTCGACTGGCAACCGGGTCGGCGCACCGAGGAGAAGTAGTGGCCTGGGTGAAGATCCCCGCGGATCACCACTCGCTGTTCCTCGCCGCGGTGCCCAAGGATCCGCGCGTCACCACGCTGAAGATGTTCGGCGGGATCGCGGCGAAGGCGAACGGTCAGATGTTCGCCGGGCTGTTCGCGAGGTCGTTCATCGTCAAGCTGTCCGACGCCGACCGCGACGAGGCGATGCAGCTCGACGGTGCCGAGCCGTTCGATCCGATGGGCAACGGGCGGATCATGGGCAACACGATCCTGATGCCCGAGGAGACCTTCGGCGACGACCCCGAGCTGCGCAGCTGGCTGCGCCGCGCGCTCGCCTACACGCTGACGCTCCCGCCCAAGGCCGTCACCCCGAAGGACACGCCGGTCGCGAAAGCTCCCGCGAAGGCCGCAACGAAGGCCGCGCCCGCGAAGGCCGCGCCTGCGAAGGCCGCGCCCGCGAAGGCCGCGCCCGCGAAGGCTTCACCGAAGGCCGCGCCCGCGAAGCCCAAGGCGCCGGCGAAGAAGCCCGCGCCGAAGAAGCGCTAACGCAGGTGCCGGCGCAGCGCGTGGTGCTGCAGCAGCGTGGGCCGGACGATCAATCGAGCAGCGCTCAGCGTCGGCATGTTCCAAGTGTTCCGGGTTTCGGGCGGTCGGCTACCGGCTTTCACGGGTTTCTAACGACCCTTGCCGGTCCGTGCCTGGGCGCCCGGTCGAGGCAAAGCCCTTGAAAGGTCTGATACGCTCGCGGCGATGAGGAGACTGTCACTACTGATCGTGGCGATATCGCTCGCCGCTTCTCCCGCCTGCGTCACGTCGGGGACGCACAAGAAGAAGCTGGCCGCGGCGAAGAAGCTGCACGACGACGACCTGGCCGCCGCCAACAAGCGCGAGTCCGAGCTCAAGGGCACGCTCGACACCACCAGCAAGGAGCTCGAGACCAGCAAGACGGATCGGGCCGGCCTGCAGAAGCAGGTCGACATCATGACCGCGACCAGCGCGGCGATGGAGGAGCGGCTCAAGCAGCTCGGCCAGAACGTGACCAGCCTGACCACGCGCAACGCGGATGCGACCCGTCAGCTCGAGGAGCTGCGCCGCCAGAAGGTCGCGGCGGAGGCGCGTGTCGCGCAGTTCCGAAACCTGGTGGCCAAGCTCCAGCAGATGATCACGTCGAAGGAGCTGACGGTGCGGCCGCGCAACGGTCGCCTGATCATCGCGCTGCCGAACGACATCCTGTTCGACTCCGGCTCGACGGTGCTCAAGCCGGCCGGCCAGAAGGCGCTCGAGAAGATCGCCGCGGTGCTCGCCACCATCGACGATCGCCAGTTCCTGGTCGCGGGGCACACCGACAACGTGCCGATCAAGACCGGCCGCTACGCGTCGAACTGGGAGCTGTCGACCGAGCGCGCGGTCAACGTCGTCACGTTCCTCGTCAAGAAGGGCATGCCGGCGAAGAACCTGTCGGCGGCCGGCTACAGCGAGTTCGATCCGGTGGCGGCGAACGACTCCGAGCCGAACAAGGCGCAGAACCGCCGCATCGAGATCGTGCTGCAGCCCAACATCTCGGAGCTGCCCTCGCTCGACGACATCCGCTAGTGGTTTGGTCCGCCGCGCCGCTGATCGCCGCGGGCGAAGCGCCCGTGGCCTCGTCGCTGGCCGAGACCGAGGCCGTGCCCATCACTTCGCGGATCGCCGCGGGTGACTCGCCCGTGGGGCATCTCCCGTGACCTCGGGGGCGGACGGTCTGACCGACAGTCCCGCAACGGAGGCGCGCGAGGCCGCCGCCGAGGTGGTGGCTCCGGTGGTGGCGCTCCAGCGCCATCTAGATGTCGCTGCCGGCGAGGGCTTTCCGATCCACATCGGCTTCTCGACCACAACCGGCATGTTGTCGCGGCTGATCCGGTGGGCGACCGGCGCCCCGGTCTCGCACTGCTTCCTGGTCTACCAGTGCGGCGTGTTCGGGAGCGAGATGGTGCTCGAGGCGAGCGGCGCCGGGTTCCGGGTGATGGCGTGGAACAAGTTCGAGCGCGCGAACAAGCTGATCGCGGTCTACCGACTGCATCGCCCCGACCCCGATCTCCGAGGAGGAATGAGCAAGCTCGCGCTCCGGCTCGGCGACGCCTACGACACCCTCAGCCTGCTCGGCTTCCTGCTCCGCAAGCTGTTCCACCTGCGGCGGGTGCCGTTCAACAGCCGCAAGAAGCTGGTGTGCTCGGAGGCGATCGCCCTCTACCTCCAGTCCGTGGGCGTCCCGGTGGGGCGGGCGAGCGTGGTCACCCCACGGGATCTGTTCGAGCTGGCCGAACGCGCTGGAGAGGTGTTTGAGAGGGTCGAGACCGGAAGAGCCTTCAAGAAGGTCCGGCGCCGACGCAAGTAAGGCAAATCTGCTTCAAAGACCTTGCCTTTCTAACCCCCTCGGAAGGAAAACCCCTGCCATGCGTTGCTTAGCGGCAGGTCTCATTGCACTGGCCACCACGTCAGTGGCGAGCGCGAACGTCGAAGTCGGAGGCGTAGCGGGCCTTCGCACGTTCAGCGAAAAGGGCTCACTCGGTGTGGTCACCGACGGGATGGATAACCCCACTCCGGCCGCGGTCAGCCTGAAGAACTCGACGTTCTTCGGCCTGCGCCTGGGCGTCTACTTCGGCAACAAGCTGGGGGTCGAGGTCGAGGGCGGTGGCGTCCCCACCGAGCCGCGCACCATCCTGTTCGATATCTGGATGGTGGCTGCGCGCGCGCAGATCGCCTACCAGTTCCGCAACGAGCCTTCGACCAAGCTGCTGCCGTTCGTCGTCGCTGGCGCCGGCATGCTGAAGATCGTCGACGTCTCCGGCGCGAACAACGAGTCGATCGTCAAGAAGGACACCAAGATCGCCCCGCATATCGGGTTCGGTGCGAAGTACCGCACCGCCGCCGGGTGGGGTGTCCGCGTCGACGCGCGCGCCCTGCTCGCGCAGACCATCGAGCGCGACTCGCTGTCGAACGACTTCGGCAAGACCGGCCTCTCGCTCGAGGTCGAGCTGCTGCTCTCGATGTACCGCGACTTCGGGTACAAGGCGCCCAAGAAGGTCGAAGCGCCGCCGCCGCCGAAGGATGACGATCCGGACAAGGACGGGATCGCCGGCGCCGCCGACAAGTGCCCGACCGAGGCCGAGGACAAGGATGGCTTCGAGGACGAGGACGGCTGCCCCGACAAGGACAACGACAAGGACGGCGTCGCCGATGCCGCGCCCGACAAGTGCCTCAACGAGCCCGAGGACAAGGACGGCTTCGAGGACGAGGACGGCTGCCCCGATCTCGACAACGACAAGGACGGCGTCGCCGACGCGCAGGACAAGTGCAACGACAAGCCCGAGACCAAGAACGGCTACCAGGATGACGACGGTTGCCCCGACGAGATCCCGGAGACGCTGAAGAAGTTCACGGGTGCCATCCAGGGCATCAACTTCAAGGTCGGCGACGCGGCGCTCGCTCCCGGCACCGGCGCGGTGCTCGACAAGGCGATCGCGGTCCTCAAGGAGTTCGGCGACGTCAAGCTCGAGGTCCAGGGCCACACCGACGACACCGTCCTCAAGGCCGGTGGCAAGTTCCCCGACAACGTCGCGCTCTCGCAAGCGCGCGCGGACTCGGTGAAGGCGTACTTCGTCAGCAAGGGCATCGCCGACGATCGCATCGTCGCGAAGGGCTACGGCGACTCGTCGCCCATCGAGGCTCCGGCCGGCCTGACCGGCGCGAAGCTCAACGCCGCGCGCACCAAGAACCGCCGCGTCGAGTTCAAGCTGATCGAGCAGACGGCGCCGAAGGCTGAAGAGAAGAAGTAATCCGCCGCTTCGCGCTCTACCGGATCCTTCGAACGGCGATCGTCATCGCGACGGTCGCCGTTCGCTATTTTCGGCTCCAGCGCAGGAAGGCCGCCACGCAGGCGGAGTGGGACCGCGCGCACGCGAAGACGGGTGCGGCGATCTACAAGCTGGCCACCACGCTGGGCGGCGCCTTCGTCAAGCTCGGCCAGGTCCTCGGCTCTCGTGGTGACGTGCTGCCAGAGGCGCTGGTGGCCCCGCTGCGCGAGTTGCACGACCGGGTGCCGTCCCGGCCGCTGTCCAAGCTGACGAAGCACCTGGAGCAGCAGCTCGCGATCGCGGCGAGGGCGTCCGAGCAGCGCTACGCGGATCATCGCGACCGCCGGCCGTGGACCGAGGTGTTCGCCGAGATCGAGCCCACCGCGATCGCCGCGGCCTCGCTGGCGCAGGTCCACCGGGGCCGGCTGCGGGACGGTCGCGAGGTCGCGATCAAGATCCAGTACCCCGAGGTCCGCCGGCTGTTCCCGATCGATTTCGGGTCGTTTCGCCGCGCGGTGCGGGTGGCCCGCTGGCTCAACAAGTCGCTCGACTTCCGGCCGATCGTCGACGAGCTCGCGCACTTCGTGTTGCTCGAGCTCCAGTTCACGCGCGAGCTGCACTCGACCGTGCGCGGGCGCGCGAACCTCGCGGGCGATCCGACGGTGGTCGTACCCGAGGTGTTCGAGGAGCTGTCGACCGACCAGCTACTCGTGCTCGGCTTCTTGCAGGGCACCGCGCTGTCGCGGCTCGACGTGCTGCGCGAGCGCGGCGTGGATCTGCGCTCGATCGCGACGCGGGTGGCGAACCTCTACGCGACGATGATCTTCTCGCACGGCTTCTTCCACGGCGATCCGCACCCCGGAAACCTCCTGGTCCTCGACGACGGCCGGCTCGGGCTGCTCGATTTCGGCCTCGCGAAGGAGCTACCCACCGGGTTCTCGCGCCACGCGGCGACGATGATCGTGGCGGGGATGAGCGGCGACACCCAGCGAGCGCTCGAGGCCGCGCGCGCGATCGGCTTCGTGATCAGCGACGACAAGGCGCCCGCGTTGATCACGCTGGTCAAGGCGATGCTCGGCGACTACGGCCAAGCCGCCGATCTGATCAAGCAGGTGGCGCCCGGGGCGTTCGAGGTGCCGCACCACTTCACGCTGATCGGCCGCGTCATGATCATCCTGTCGGGGCTGTCGCACTCGCTGGTGCCGGGCGAGCGCATCATCGGCGGGGCGATGCTCGCCGCCGTCGGGCCATACATGCTGGTCGCGCGCGCGAGCTAAGCCCAATGCTGGGCACGTGCTCGTGCTCGTGCTCGTGCTCGTGCTCGTGCTCGTGCTCGTGCCGCACACGAACTCTCGCAACCGTAGGCCAGGTCAGCCCAGCGTGCATTGCGCTTGGCGCAGCGAATCAACCTGCCGCGCGAGATGGATGCGCACGCGCACGTGCACGTGAACGTGACACGTGACACGCCAAACGATGATCTGGCCGACCGTGGAGCCTAGGCGGACTTCTTCGCCGGCTTGTCGTCGGTCTTCTCGGACTTCTTCACCTCGACGACCTTGCCGCCCTTCGTCCACTCGGGCTTCCAGAACCCGACGAGGAACGCCGGCACGAGCGGCCAGATCACGAGCGCGAGGATCGGCTGCTTCATCACGCCGATCAGGTTGAGCAGGACGTAGAGGCCGAGCATCGCGACGCGGCCGCGGGCGTAGAGCGTGCGCTTGTCGGCCTTGAGGATGCCGAGCAGGAGCAGATCCAGCGGCAACAACACCAACAAACTCTCGTTCCACATCACGTAGGGCAGCGGCGAGATGATCGCGAGGAACCACAGGATCGCGCCGAGCAGGAACTGCGGGATGATCGCGAGGGCGAGCGTGGAGCGCTGGAACCGACCGAAGTAGCGACCTGCGATCGCGGGCACGGTGAGCAGGAGCAGGAGCAGGAACAGCAGCCCACGACCGGAGGCGTGCTCGGTGTCTTCCTCGACGTCGGCGAGGCCGTTGCCGTTGGAATCGGCCTTGGTGTCCATCCCGGCGAGCTCGGGGCGCTCGAGCTCCGGCTGGCGCTGGTAGAGGATGATCGGCTTGATGCCCCACTTCTTCTCGACGCCCTCGCGGAGGAACTGCGGGAGGAACATGCGCTCCCAGTAGTCGGGGACGCGATCGGTGACGCGGCCCATCGCGATGTCGGTGATCAGCAGGAAGCCGCGCATGCCCCAGAAGCCGTCGCGGGCGAGCTCGCGGAACGTCTTGCCGTCGGTCTCGGTGGTGTCGGCGAACTTGTGGAGCTCGTTGCCGACGGCGTCGTCGAGGATGTCGCGGACGCGGGTGGTGCAGTTGTCCCAGAAGTGGTCGTACGCGTAGTAGAGGTTGGTGCCCGGCGGGCGCATGCCCTCGCGCTCCGGGAGGGGCGCGGTGTCGCGATAGAGCGCGTCGATGACCTTCTTCTTCTGCGGACCGTCGAGCGGGATCGGTTGCGCCCACACGGTACGATTCCGGCCGGCGTAGATCTGGATCAGCGCGTCGATCGACTGCTCTCCGGCCCAGAAGCTGTTGGTGCCGCGGAAGAAGCCCCAGGCCATCGCGACCGGCTTGTTGAAGCTGCCGATGCCGTAGTTGAAGCAGACGTCCTGGTGGGGATCCTGGTAGCGAATGCACAAGGCGATGTGGCCGTGGCGCTCCCAGGCGAGCGAGCCGATGCCCATCGTCACCAGCTCGATCGTGGGCTCCTCGGCGTACAGCTTCTGGACCACGCTGCCCTCGGGGCAGTTGGCGGGTAGGTCACACGCACGAAAGCTCGCACGGGCACGGGGCACACGCTGCTGCGCGTCAGCGTCACGGGTACCGACCAGGGAGACGATCGCTACGACAAACGCGACGAGAAAGACCCGAGGAAACACTTCGCGCAGTGTGCCATTGACCCGCGTGCCGGCCAACGCGGAACATCGATTCCGTGGACCAGTTCGGGCGGTACACGGTGTTCGAGTGCCTCGGAGCTGGGGGCATGGCCACCGTTCACCGCGCGACCATCGAGATCGGCGTCGGGGTCGTCCGCGAGGTCGCGCTCAAGCGGATGCTGCCGCAGCTGGTCGACGACAAGAAGACCCTCGACGACTTCATCCGCGAGGCCAAGCTCGCCGCGCAGCTCAACCACCCGAACATCGTCCGCATCCTCGAGCTCGGCCGGAACGGCACCACCTACTTCATCGCGATGGAGCTGGTGCGCGGCCACTCGCTGCTGCAGCTCCTCAAGCTGATGGCGGCGCAGGGCGGGATGGCGCCGGTCGGCATCGTCGTGGCGCTGCTCGCCGAGCTGTGCGACGCGCTCGACTACGCGAGCAACGCGACCGACACCGAGGGAGAGGCGATGGAGATCGTGCATCGCGATCTGTCGCCGTCGAACCTGATCATCGACACCGAGGGCCACCTCAAGATCATCGACTTCGGCGTCGCCAAGAGTACGCGCGGCCAGTTCGTCACCAGCTCCGGGCTGGTCAAGGGCAAGCTCGGCTACATGCCGCTCGAGGCGCTCGCCGGCAAGGCAGTCGATCGCCGCTCGGACATCTTCTCCGTCGGTGTGGTCGCCTGGGAGCTGCTGACCGGGCGGCGGCTGTTCAACGCCGCGAACGAGTACGACGTGATCACGAAGATCCGGAAGGGCGCGACCGTCAAGCCGTCGGATCTCAACGACGAGGTGTCGCCGGAGCTCGACGAGATCGTGATGCACGCGCTCAGCAAGAAGCGCGACGATCGCTGGCCGAGCGCCGGCGTGATGAAGAACGCGCTCGACACGATTCGCCGGATCCATCGCGACGGCCCGCGCGAGGTCAATGCGTGGCGTGAATCGCTGGTCCCGCGCGTGGAGCTGCACGGCGAAGACTCGACGACGATGGAGCACATGTCGCTGCGCGAGGTGATGCGCGCGGCCGCGCAGCCGAGCATCACCGCGACCACCCGGATCGCGGCACCGCTCGAGATGGATCACTACGACGACGACGATCTCGTCGACGACAGCCCGACGCAGATGAACGTGGTGCCGCGACCGTCGCAGCCATCGGACAGCCACCTCGGGCTCGCCACCGAGCCGCATCCCACGCTGCTGCCGCATCAGCTCGGCACCGATCCGGCGTACGAGGCGCTCGTCCGCGAGAGCCGCAAGTCGGGCTCGTTCGTCGAGGCCACGCCGCCGGGTCGCGGCTCGGGCAACTCGATCGCGCCGCGCGACACGGTGATCGGCCACGAGAGCTCGCTGTCCCGCGAGCCCGAAGAGGATTGAATCTGCCGGGATCCGCGTCAGGCTCCGGCATGCGCGCGCTCCTGATCCTGCTCGCTCTCTGGCCCGCGATCGCGCGTGCCGCCCCACGCGATGCCGTCGACGCGCTCCCGGAGCTCGCGACCGTGACACGTGGCCGCGTGACGGTGATCGTGCGCGGCGCGATCGCGAAGGCGAAGCAGCGCGAGATGATCCAGCTCGTCGAGCAGGTGATCGCGGACACCACCGCGCGGTTCGGGATCGCGAAGGGCGATCCGCATCCGAGCGTCACGCTGTGCTTGTTCGGCGACGCGGCGAGCTATGCGAAGGTCGCCGGCGCGTTCGGGCCGCTGCCGTCGGACTGGGGCTTCTACCTGCCGGATCACCGGATCGCGTTCGCGAACATCGGCGTCTCGATCGGCAACCTCCGCCACGAGCTCGCGCACCCGATGGTCGACGACGACTACCCGAAGATCCCGGCGTGGCTCGGCGAGGGCGTCGGCTCGCTCTACGGCACCGCGCGGTGGAGGCGCGATCGCTTCGAGTTCCTCGTCAACTACCGGCTGCGCGATGTCCAGAAGGCGATCAAGCAAGGCACGCTACCGACGCTCGCGCAGCTCGCCGCGTCGACGTCGCGCGAGGTCCACGGCGACGCGGGCATGATCTACTACGGGATGGCGCGCTACGTGCTGCTGTTCGCCGAGCAGCAAGGCAAGCTCGCCGCGCTGTATCGCGAGCTGCGCGACGCCGACAAGAAAGCCCACGGCAAGGTGCTCGCGCGGCACGTCGACGAGAAGGCGTTCCTCGCGTGGGTGACCAAGCTCAGGTATTGAGCTGGAGGCCGGCGCGCGCGAAGTTCGCGGTCAGCACCTTGCGGTCGGTGTCGAGGGCACGCGCGAACGTCAGCTCGCGCAGCGCGGGCATCGAGCGCACCGCGGCGCGCACCGACGCGAGGTGCGCCGGATCTCGTGGCGTGGGCAGCGTCAGCTTCTCGAGCCGGTCGCGACACCCGAGCCGGATCAGCAGCTCGAAGATCGGCGTGTCTCCTCCGAGCGTGTGCGGATCGAGATAGCCGGGCTCGTTGCGCGAGAGATCCAGCGTCGTCAACTTCGGCATGCCGTTGCCGAGCCCGGTGAACAAGGTGTCGGGCGGCGCCGATCTCGAGGTGGCGAGGTGGCAGTGCAGCGCGAGATCGAGCTCGACCAGCGCGGGCAGCTCGAGCTCGGCGTGGATCGCGTCGAAGCCGGAGATCCGCAGCCGCTGGATCGACGGATGGTCGAAGCGACCGAACAGCTTGCGCGCGTCGATCTCGAGGCACTTCAGGTGCGGGGTAGCGCGCGTGAAGCTCGCCGCCGCTGGCATCGCGGGGGTGTCCTTCTCCGACCACATCCGCAGCGTGACGCGCGACAGGAACGGGCGTGGCGCTTCGGCGATCGCATCGATCGTCTCGCGCAACAACTTGGGCGGCCCGACCGCGGTGATGCTGCGGGTGAACCGCGCGGCCTTGCTGCTGAAGGCGAGCCGCACCTGCTCGACGGGATCGGCGCTGGTGGCGTCGAGCTCGAGGAAGCCGTAGCGGATCGTTCCGTTCGGGCGCTGCGTGCCGAGCCAGCTCTCGATCACCTCGCCGCGGCGACGCGCGAGCTCGGGCGTCGCGCCCGCGTGTTCGATCTCGAGATCGATCGTGATCAGCTCGCCGCGCGGATCGCCGAGCTCCTGGAGCTGGTCGCCGTAGACGACGACGATGTCGCGATCGACGCCGCGATCGAGCCCCTCGCGGAGCTGCGCTTCGAGGTCGTCGATCGTGGTCACCGCTCCAGGATATCGTTATCGTTCGCGCCAACCCATGGCCAAGCGGTACTTCGAATTCTCGGAAGGCGCCTCGAACAAGTTCTGGGAGGTCTGGCGCGAGGGTGCGTCCGTGTTCACGCGCTACGGCAAGATCGGCGCGGCCGGTCAGGTCACCGTCAAGAAGCTCGGCTCCGACGCCGACGCGAAGAAGCTGCACGACAAGCTGGTGGGCGAGAAGACCGGCAAGGGCTACGTCGAGGGCGGCACCACGGCGAAGCCTGCGAAGGCTGCGAAGGGCGCGGTCGAAGACGTGATCGTCATCCCCGAGGGCGCGATGCGGCTCGAGGTGGTCGAGGGCAAATCGGCCAAGTTCTGGCAGGTCCACCGCAAGGACAAGACGGTCACCGTGACGTACGGAAAGATCGGCACGCCGGGCACCGTCAAGAAGACGAAGCACGAGAGCGACTACGCGGCGCGCGTCTTCGCGAAGAAGCAGCTCGAGGCGAAGAAGGGGAAGGGGTACCAGTACGTGATCGCCGGGCCGCGTGTCGCAGCCGCGGCTGCCGGCGCGACCAACCCCCAGCTCGAGGCCGCGATCGTGAAGGATCCCGCCGACGACGGTGGGTACCTGGTCTACGGCGACTGGTTGATGGAGCAGGGCGATCCACGCGGTCCGCTCGCCGCGATCAAGGGTGACGACAAGAAGACCCAGACCAAGGCGACCGCGATGGTGTGGAAGAACCGCCCGTTCTTCTTCGGCCCGCTCGCGATCTACACCGTCGAGAAGCCGGATCGGCACGCGGCCGTGGCGGCGGAGTGGAAGCAAGGCTGGATGAGCACGCTGCGGCTGTCCGCGGTGAGCAGCTGGCGCGAGGGCCAGCTCCCCGTCTCGGATTGCTCGGAGCTGGTGCGGCTGCTCCCGAAGGTGACCTCGGCGCGGCTCGTGCGCGAGCTCGTGATCGGCTGTCCGCGCGTCGAGGACGAGTTCTACTTCGGCGGCACGATCACGGAGCTGGTCAAGGCGATGCCGTCGCTGCCGAACCTGCGGCGCCTCGTGCTCGGCGACTTCACCTCCGAGGACAGCGAGCTGTCGTGGTCGCACCTCGGCTCGCTGCAGGATCTCTGGAAGCACGCGGGCAAGCTCGAGTACCTGAAGATCCACGCCGGCAACCTGGCGCTCGGCAAGATCAACGCACCCGAGCTGCGCGAGCTGTGGATCGAGAGCGGTGGCTTCGACAACGCGAACCTCGACGAGCTGATGAAGGGCAACCTGCCGAAGCTCGAAACCTTGGACCTCTGGATGGGGCAGGACAACTACGGCTGCGACATCCGGCCGAAGAACCTGGCCAAGTTCATCGACGGCCTCGCGAAGAAGTTCCCGAAACTGAAACACCTCGGGCTCGCGAACTCGCAGTGGGGCAACGAGCTGGCGCCACTTTTGGTGAAGTCGAAGATCCTGGGGCAAGTCGCCTCGCTGAACCTCTCGCGGAGCCACCTCACCGAGCAGGGTATGCGCGTGTATGCGGAGCACGAGGATGCGTTCAAGCACCTGACGTCGCTCGACGTGTCGCGATGCTTGCTCGGCAATGAAGGAAAGAAGCTCGCGAAGGCGTTGTGCAAGAACGTCAACGTCGATCGGCAAGACGATCCGTCGGATCATCAGCCGGAAGAAGGCGACGATGCGGACCCGGAGGACATTTGGTGGCGATACTCGGCAGTAGGCGAATGAAGCTAGCGATCATCATCACGGCGCTGGTGAGCACGCAGGCAGCTGCGCAGCCGGCGAAAGGTCAGGACTTCCTCGACGACGCGAAGGCGATCTATCGGATCGTCGGATGTAGCGACGGCGCCTTGCCGCCGGGCTACGACGCGAAGCACCAGGCCGTCGTCGACAAGCACTGCAAGTCGATCAAGAAGGACGTCGACAAGTACCGCACCGACTACTTCGGCACCGCGCGTGAGTGGTTCGCCAAGAAGGTGCCGGCCGATGCCACGCAGCTCGTCTATCTGTTCTCGGGGGCCGATCTGCTCTCGGCGCTCGTCGCGTTTCCGAACGCGACCGAGATCACGACGATGTCGCTCGAGCTCGCCGGCGATCCGCGGCCGTACGCGAAGCTGACGCCCGCCGAGCTCGACCGCGATCTCGCGGCGTATCGCGTCGAGCAGGGCTTGCTGATCCAGGTCGGCTCGAACTCGAGCAAGAACCTGTCGAAGCAGCAGCGCCGGTTCCTGCCGGGCGAGGTCAGCTCGTTCCTGCTCGCGCTCGCGATCGGCGGCTACGAGCCGGTGGGCATGAAGTTCTTCAAGATCGAGCCCGACGGCAAGCTCCACTACTTCACCAAGGAAGAGATCGACGCCGACACCAAGGCGGCGTCGCAACTCCGCGTGACGTGGAACAAGCCGACGTTCTCGGAGTCGTTCCGCCACGTCGAGATCCAGTACAAGAAGATCGGCGAGTCCCAGATCCGCACGCACCGCCACATCGCGTGGAACGTCGAGGACAAGTACCTCGCCGATCACGGCGAGGTGCTGAGGCACCTCGAGGCCAAGGGCAAGGTGACGATGATGGTGAAGGGCGGGAGCTACCTGCTGTGGTTCTCGAGCTTCAAGACGATCCGCAACTACATCCTCGGCAACCTGAAGTGGATGCTGTCGGACTCGACGGGCCCGGCACCGACGCACGCGAAGCCCGCCGGCATGGTGCAAGAGGCGTACGGCAAGTACACCGGGCCGGTCGACGAGATCAAAGTCGTCGAGGGCACCCGGGAAGATCTCGACATGAAGGCGCTGTTCGCGAAGCCCGCGGGGCCGATGCCGTTCCGGTTCGGTTACCTCGACAAGCTCAACAACAAGCACGTCGTGATCACGCGCCCGAAGTGAAGCTGGAACGAGACGCTCAGAGCGGGCAGGCGCCGGCGGTGGAGCCGTAGTCGTACGGGAACGTGTGCTTGATGTCGATCAGGTCGCGCAGCCCGGGGCATGACGTCAGGCCGTAGTTGACGAACCAGCCGTCGAGGTAATCGACGAGGTCGACCCCCATCTTGCCGACCGCGCGCAGCGACGCGAACATCAGGTAGCCCTCGACCGCGAGCACCATCGCGTGCGAGCCGGCGACCTGATCGTCGTCGGTGGCGGGGGCATCGGCGAGATCCCACAGGATCTGGGCGACCATGTCCTCGCTGATGTTCTGCGCGAGCCCGCCGTTGATGTTCGCCTTCGTGTTCGAGGTGTCCGCGTTGAACGCGAAGCCGCCGCCGGAGTTGGAGTCCGAGTAGATCGGCTGCTCGGTCATCGCCAGCGAGAAGTAGGTCGAGAACCCTTCGGACCACGCGAGCGTCGGGTTGACCGGGTTGCCGTTGTGATCGCCGCCGGGGCTATCGCTGCGCCCGATCGCCTCCTCGATCCAGTGCCCGGACTCGTGGAGGATCACGGTGTCGTCGTAGCCGTCGTTGTCCGAGGCCTCGCCGAGGAGGAACAGGCCGTTGTTGAAGTAGAACGTGCCGTTGGTGTTGCCCTCGTGCCAGAACGCGTCGAGCTGCGACGCCGTGCGGCCGGGGAACACCACCGGGATCGCGTCCATCACGTCGACGAGCACGTCGAAGATGTTGAACGCCTCGGCGACGCCGGACTCCTCGGTGACCAGCACGTCCTGGGTGCCGCTCGCGAGCCCGAACGTGGGTGCGCCGAAGCCGTGGATGATCTCGTCCAGCGCGTGGCGCACGCTGAGCGGGCGCGCGGGCTCGACGCTGGTGGTCGCGACGAGGACGTGAACCTTCGCGCCGGTCAGCGCGTCGAGCTCGAGGCTGTACATGCCATCGTCGTCGGTGATCGTCTCGGCGAGGACCACCTTGCTGGAATCGAGGATCAGCGAGACCGCGACCCCGCGCGACGGCTTCTCGGTGATGTTTCCAAGTGGCCCGGTGCCGGTCTGCGCGCGATCTTCGTAGCGCACCGTGCCGGTGATCGCGAAGTGACCGGGCTCGCCGGGCGGCTCGTCATCGCCGTCGTCGCCGCCACCACAGGCCGCGAGGGCGAGCACCGCGAACACGTAGCCGCGCATCACCGCGCCTCGCGGATCTGGCGACCATCGCGCAGCGTGTACACGGTGCTCGGTTTCGCGGCGCGCTGTTGCACCTTGCCGACGCGCACGAGCTCGGCGCGATTGCGCCCATCGGCGCGCGCGGAGCCGACGACATCGAGCCCCTCGCCGGCGCGCACGCTCACCGTGGTCACCAGCTCGCGGCGCTGACCCGCGGTCGTGGGGCCGAACGCGAGCTGCTTGCCGGCGAGCGTCAGCTCGATCGCGGGGACATCGCGCGTCGGGATCGCGACGAGCCGCACCTCATAGCCACCGGCGACCGCCTTCGACTCGACGCGCACCTCCACCGGAGCAGAGGGTTTGCGGGGTGACCTGTCCGCGGTCGCACGACCGACGAACAGACCCAAGAGCAGGGTCAGCACAACGAAACGCACGATCCTTTGTACGCGACGCGCCCGGAGATCCCACTCGCTAACCGCTCTCACGATCTTGCAGAGTGATTGCAGGCACTAGCGGGGGCGCTTGGTCGGCGTTTTCTTGCGCTGTGCCGCCGCTTTGGCGATCGCCTCGCTGCTCGGCCAGTTGACCTCGGGCGGCGGAAAGTTCGGCCGCGCCAGCAGGTAGCCCTGCCCGTAGCGGGCCCCGGATTCGATCACCGCCTCGAGCTCGTCGGTGGTCTCGATGCCCTCGGCGACCACCATCGCATCGAGCTCGCGGCACAGCACGACGATGCCGCACACCAGCTTGAACAGCCGCGTGTCGCGGGTCAGCCCGGCGACCAGCTCGCGATCGAGCTTGACGATCCGCGGCTCGAGATCGGCGATGTACTTGAGGTTCGAGTAGCCGGCGCCGAGATCGTCGACGACGAGGTACACGCCGCGGCCCCGCACCTCCGACAGCACCGACTTGCAGAGCTCGAAGTGGCTCAGCGGCACGCCCTCGGTGATCTCGAGATAGACGTCCTTCGCGTGATCGAAGATCGGATCGTCGGTCTGTACGAGGTACCGCTCGTTGAGCTCCGCCGGATGCACGTTGAGGAACAGGTGATGGTCCGGACACCCCGCCACCGCCAGCTCGCGGATCAACCGCCCGAGCTCGCCGGCGCACGAGTGATCGATCGCCGCCTTGAACAGCGCCATCGGCGACTCGAACTCCGGCGACTTCGAGCGCACGAGCGCCTCGTACGCGAACACCTTCTGGGTCCGCAGATCGACGACGGGCTGATAGACGACCCGGACGTCGCGAGCATCGAGCACTCGCCGGATCGCCATGTTGGGCGGTAGGGGACGGGTGTTGCGACTCAACGGTCGACATTCTATCGACCCCCTTTCCGTCCTCGGCTGCCGGTGGGGTAATTTTCGTTGCTTTCCGCACGACAACCTCGCTACACAGGCCGCGTGAAGGCCCTGGGGAAGCTCGTATTCGTGTGGCTGGCCGCGTGTAGCAATGCGCGCGACGCCGCACCGCCACCGTCGAGCGCTGTGGGAGTGGCTGCTAACGCAGGCCAGGCCGGCCAGGTCAACGTCGCCGACCCCAACCTCGAGCGCTACCAGCGCATCGTCCGCAACGTCGCGGACTGCCCGCTCGAGGGCTACCAGATCGTCCCCACCTGCCCGGGCATGCACGAGCTCGCCGCCGGCATCGCGGGCGTCCCGGTCGAGGTTCGTGCCGAGGTCGGTCGCTCGATGCTCTCCCACGCGTCGCCCGCGGTGCGCGTCAAGGCGGCCGAGCTGATGACCGTGGCACACGGCGTGGGCCCGTCGCGCGAATCGCAGGACGCGATCGCCGAGGCCGCCACCCGCGAGCGCCACCCGGGCGTCCTCCGCGCGTTCCTCCGCGTGATCGCCGATCACGGCGCGGCCAACCCGAACGTCGGCAAGATCCTGCTCGCCGCCGCCACGCACGCCGATGCGAACGTCCGCCTCCAGGCCGTCTACGCGCTGACCTCGCAGGCCAATCGCGGGCTCGTCGGTGGCAGCACCCAGGTCGCGCGCCTCGCGGAAGCCGACACCGATCTCAAGGTCCGCACCACCGCGTGCGAGTACGCCGGCAAGCTCGGCACCGACGATCTGATCCCGCTCTACACCAAGCTCACGGCCGATCCCTCCAACCCGGATCTCTACGCCGCCTGCATGGAGGGCCTGGTCCGGATGTTCCACGACCACCCGCTCCTCGACACCGCCAACGAGCAGGCCTACCGGTTGTTCGTCGATCGCCTCGCCAAGCAGCCGCGCAGCGAGACCTCTCCGCCGTGGAGCGTGATGTCGACGTTCTGCTACTTCTCGCACGGCTCCGACACCGACAAGCTCGCCGCCTGGAAGCAGCGCGCGCCGTGGTTCGACGCCGGTGCCCTCCGGCGCGTCCTGACCTCCGTGATCTCCGACAAGGCCACCTCGTGGATGGCGCGCGCCGCCGCGATCGAATCGATGATCGGCCTCGGTGCGAACAAGTCCGAGCTCGCGGCGCTCCGCAAGCACATCGATCCGAAGGACAAGCCGGTCCTCGACAAGCTCGCCTCCGCGATCGCCGACTGACCGCGCGAGCCGGGCTCCTGCGCTCACTCGCGGTCGCAGCGCGTCGCACCGACCTCCCAACACCTTAGATTTCTGAGGGTGTGACGGTGATTGCGGTCCACGCAACTCCATACCGAAACCTCTTCGATTCTCGACGGTGGGCGGTGTAGCGTCGCCGTCCTTCACGTCTTCAACGAGGTAACTTTTATGCGTCTTCTTCGTGCTGCCCTTGTAATGCTTCCTCTGTTCGCCGCCGCGTGCGGTGACGACGACGAGAACGGTGGCGATGTCGCCGGCGTGTTCCCCGACGAGGGCTTCGTCGGCCGCACGCTCCGCGTCGAGGTCACCGGTGACACCACGTCCTGGGACGCGGCATCGACCCTCAACTTCGGCGACGGCATCACCGTCGCGAACATCGAGGTCGTCAGCCCGCAGTCGCTCCAGGCCGACATCACGATCGCGCCGACCACCGCTGCCGGTGCCCACGACGTCACTGTGACCGACGGTGGCACCACGTTCACGTTGCCCGCCGCGTTCAACCTGGTCGCGCCGGTGGAGTCCGAGGTCCTCGAGCTCCAGCAGGGCGGCTTCGGTCAGATCACGCTCACCAACCTCGACCTGCTCAACCCGTTCGACACGTCGACGGATCCCGATACCGGTGACTTCATCGGCGTCTCGGTGACCAGCACCGACACGGGCGTCGCGCTCTCCATCGCGGACGTCACCACCGACACGATCGTCCTGTCGGCGACGGCGGACGTGCTCGCGACCACCACGGGCGCGATCACGGTGACCAGCACCACCGATGGCGCCGACACCGTCACGCTCGTCGATCCCGTCGCCGTGACCGCGCGTGCCGCGCAGGTGATCACGCCGGGCACCCCGGCCACGTTCACGATGGCCGGCAACGGAAGCCTGCTCGAGATCACGGCGACCCAGACCGGGCTCCTCAACCTCCGCCTCACCACCGCGGACACCGAGCTCGCGGGCAGCCCGGGCTTCGGCGTGCTGCCGGCCAGCGGCAAGTTCGACGATCTGATCGTCGTGCACCAGAACTTCAACAGCGACCTGCTGAACGATGCGGCGATCTTCAATCAGTTCGTCACCGCCGGTGACAAGTTCTACATCGTCGCGCTCGAGCTCGGCTTCTTCAGCGGAACGCCGGGCTACCAGGCCTCGTTCGACGCGACCGAGATCTCGCTCGCCGGAGTCACGGCCGTCACCGACACCGGGGACAACAATGCGACGAACCAGGCGCAGCAGCTGACCGGCGCGATCGCGCGATTCGATGGCGTGCTCACCAACATCGACGACGTCGATTGCTTCAAGATCTCGACGACCGCCGCGAACCAGAAGATCCACGTCTACACGACCGACGACGACGGCGCGACGGACAACATCGTGACGATCTTCAACAACGACACCGCGGGCGCGACCTCGATCGCAGACAGCACCGACGCCGACCTCGGCGAAGATCTGGTCAGCGGTGCGCTGGCCGCCACGATCAGCCGCTCGATCTGCGTGAGCCCGTCCACGTTCCTGGACGAGATCACGAACGGCGCGTACTCCGCGGTCGTCGTCATCGAAGCCCCGTAAGGCTTCGCGATCAAGCTCGAGCTACTTCGTACTGAGCTCGAGATTTGGCTGAAACGGCGGTGAAGTCACCGCCGTTTCCAGTTTTGGTGCAACACCCGAGGGCGTGTAGGTCTGGAGGAAGCCGACGCTACCTCCGCCACCGCCAGGGCCGATCGTGTTGCCTGCCTGCGATCGACCGTCGTCACCTTTCGTGGGTGACGTCGTCGCGACACCGCCGCGCCCACCCCTCCCTACGGCATTGCCGAGGACGCTGTCACCACCAGCAGCACTATCCGTGCTCGACGCGGTTCCGTTTGCTCCAGGATTGCCAGCTTGGGTTGCGCCACCCGTGGCCGGTCCACTACCACCACCACCACCATTTGCGAACAACGCTCCGGTGACCTCGACAACCACGCCTTGGATTACGATGTAGCCGCCGCTTCCACCACCGCCGCCGTTACGCACTGGGCTCGTGGTGCCAGCGCCACCGCCACCGCCACCAACATCGACCGTACCCATGATCGACACGCTACTTCGGCATGAGATCAACATCAGCGCGCCGCCACCGGCACCGGCGCCGATGCCGGTGCCGCTGCTACCTCCGCTGAACGTGGGAAGCGCTGCGGGATCAGAGATCGCGACTCCGGCATTCGTGGCGAGTCCACCGTCGGCACCGGCAGTCTGAGAGCCTGCACCACCCCCACCAACAGTCGGCGATGCAGCACCGCCCGAGATGGCTGTCACACCGGGCCCGGGTACCGATAGTTTGGCCCCAGCGTCGATCGTTCCCGCGACCGAGATCTCGTGATCGGCAACCAACGCGAGGGCACGTGATCCGATGACGTTCACGGTACCGTTCGCGACGATCGTCTTCGCATGCACCACGCAGACGTCCGGGAGTCCAACACCCTGCGAGAGGATCTGCGTGCACACCGTGCCGTCGCTCGTATCGACGGTCGAAGATAGTTGCAGATCGGCAGAAGCCTCCGCATCACAAACGCTCGGTAGGTACTTCGGAATGATCGTCGTCCTGCAGGTGCCTTCAGAGCAAAAGCCGGCGTCGCATTCCTCGTTCTCGAGGCACGCGACGCACTGCCCGGAATCACCACACACCTGATTTCCACACTCGCTCGTCTCGAGGCACTCGACGCACGTTCCTTCGGGATTGCATTGCGGCGTCGCCGACGGACAGTCCGACGGCGCCTGGCACGTCGTGGTCGCGACGCACCGATTGCCGATGCACGTCAACCCGTCGCCGCAGTCGCTGCCGATCGGAAGGCCGATCGAAGCGCAATCGGCCTCGGTCGTGCAGCACGCTTCGGGGTTTTTCTTCGTGCACGCACTCGCGAACAGCAGCACCAACAACGCCACAGACTTCATGCGACTACGATAACGGAACGGCCGGACGAAAGGCATGGCCGCGCGCTTCGGCCGCCAACGTGACGGGTTGCGCAGGTTCTCTTAACGGCGTGGAATGGCTCACACCACGACGAGCTGCGGGCTCCGCCGGGCTGTCGCTGGCGCGGGCAACGCGAGCGGCGCGGGTGCCGGCAGCGCGAGCGGCTCCCCCTTCTGCGAGCGCCAGCCATCGAAGCGACTCGCGATGTGCGCGAACGCGATCGGACACGTCGACGCACACGGCTTCGGCGCGTTGAACTCGCGACGAATATCCTCGACGGTGTACTCGAGCAGCGGCTTACCCGCCGACGACATCCGCGGCGTGCACAGGTGCACGAGCCCGTCCTGGCAGACCATGAAGGTGCGCGCGCCGGCGCGGCACTTCCAGTCGACGGTGCCCTTGTCGAGCAGCGTCTTGGTGAAGTCGTCGTCGACGAACGCGGGGAGCCGGCGACCGAGGTTGCGGATCTCGTCGTAGGCGGCGCGCGTGGCGGCGTCGGTGGGCTTGAGCTCGCCGGTCTCCTCGCGGACGAGCGAGCAGTTGGAGTCGAAGCCGTAGGCGACCACGGTGCGCGCGACCTCGAGCGCTTCCTCGGGAGGCGAGGAGCCGAGGACGGTGTTGATGCGGACGCGGAACTTCGCGTGGCGCGCGAGCAGGCGGAGTTTCGGGCGGAGCGGCTTGAGGGACTTCTTCGAGACGTCGTTGGGGCGCGCGTTGTCGATCGAGAGCTGGAGCGCGTAGAGGCCGGCGTCGTTGAGGCCCTCGATGATCTCTCGCGTCAACAGGTAGCCGTTGGTGTTGAGGAACGGCTCCATGCCCTTCGAGCGGATGTAGCGAACGAGCTCGACGGCGTCGGGGTGGAGGAGCGATTCACCACCGGTGAGCGTGACGAAGATCGAGCGCAGCGAGGCGAGGTGATCGATGCGCGCCTTGAGGACGTCGGTCGGGACCGGCTGGCTGACCTTGTCGTATTCGAAGCAGTAGCCGCAGGACAGGTTGCAGCGGCGCGTGATCACGAGGTGGGTGACGATCGGGCGGTCGCGGTCGACGGCAGCGGCCGCGAGGCGAGCGGCGAGGCGCGCATCGCGCAGGGGTTGCCAGCTCTTGCGGTGGGTAGGCTCGTCGACGTCGTGCATGGTTCGACCATCAAGCCAGTTGCGTGCCGGACCTGATTTCGCAGGGTTGCACGCCGGATCGTCGGCTCGTTCAACGCCAAGCGTCAGACGGTCGACAGCGTATCCCAACGTTCACGACACCCTATGATGCGGCGTGCAGCGCTTCGCGTGGTTGTTGGTCCTCTGTGTGGCGTGTGGCGGGAAGACGGAGGAGCCGAAGAAGGATCCACCACCGCCGGTCAC
>Ga0075163_10002655_pt1 | contig 23985 bp, 2 predicted proteins | sample JI1023141ADNA_FD_71478 | JGI IMG/M metagenome (GOLD analysis project Ga0075163, IMG submission 71478) | Wastewater effluent complex algal communities from Wisconsin, to seasonally profile nutrient transformation and Carbon sequestration -... | ecosystem: Engineered > WWTP > Effluent > Algae... | reverse complement strand
CTCGCGCGCCGGCGCCGGCAGGGCGCGGCGATCGACCTTGCCGTTGCGATTGAGCGGCAGCGCGGCCAGAAATACGAAGGCCGCCGGCAGCATGTAATCGGGCAGCTGCTTCGCCAGGTGCGCGCGCAGCGCTTCGGCGGGAAGCGAGCGACCCGGCTGCAGCACGACGTAGGCGACCAGATACTTTTCTTCCGGCTTGTCCTCGCGGGCCATGACGACGCAGCTGGCGATGTCGGAATGGGAGGCCAGGACGGCCTCGATCTCGCCGAGTTCGATGCGATAGCCGCGGAGCTTGACCTGATGATCGATGCGGCCCAAAAACTCTATCTTGCCGTCCGCAAGGAAGCGGACAAGATCCCCCGTCTTGTACAGGCGCGAGCCGAGATCGGTGGCAAAAGGATTAGGGATGAACTTCTCGGCCGTCAGGTCCGGGCGGTTGAGGTAGCCGCGCGCCAGTCCGACGCCGCCGATGTGAAGCTCGCCGGGGACGCCCACGGGCACGGGCTGGAGGTGGGCATCGAGGATATAGAGCTGCGTGTTCTCGAACGGTCTTCCCATGGGAACGACCGCGCGCGACAGGTCGAGCGTCTGCGCCGTGACCGGGTTCGCGTTCACGTTCACGCAGGTCTCGGTGGGCCCGTAGACGTTGATGATCTGAAGCGTCGACCGGATCTGCGGCGCGTACACACTGGCGACCAGCGCAGCTGACAGCGCTTCGCCTCCACACAAGAGCACCTGCAGGGCAAGTGGCTGGCAGCTCGGCAGGCCGGCATCGACGAGCATCGCCAGGATCGACGGCGTGCAGTCGCTCCACGCGATGGCGTGGCGCTGGAAGAACGAGAGTAGCGCGCCGCCATCGCGCCGAGTCTGCTTGTCGACGATGTACAGCGTGTGCCCATACAGCAGTGAGCCGAACAGTGGCTTCACCGACATATCGAAAAAAATCGGCGCCAACATCGCCACGCGCCGCGGCGCCGGTCCCCACGCGCGGCGATTGAGCGCCTGCAGCAGGTTGCTCACGGAGCGCTGCTCTATAAGGACGCCTTTGGGACGCCCGGTGGAGCCGGAGGTGTAGATGACGTAGGCCAGGTTGGCCGACCTCGACAAGGGCTTCAGATTGTCGACGGTCTGGCCGGCAAAGGTCACCGGATCGTCGAGACAGAAGATCGGTACGGATGTCCGCGGTAGCTTCTCGACGAGCTCGCGCTGCGTGAGCAGGACGGCGGGCCGGGTATCCTGGAGCATGAAATCGATGCGATCCGCGGGGGAATCGGGATCGATGGGAACGTAGGCGCCTCCCGCCTTGAGGATTCCCAGGATCGCCACCACCATGTCGAACGACCGCTCCACGAACAGGGCCACGAACACTTCGGGCCCAACGCTCAGCGCCCGCAAGCGATGCGCGAGCTGATTCGCCTTGGCGTTCAGCGCGCGGTAGCTGAGCTGCGCTTCCTCCTGGACGAGCGCCACGGCATCCGGGGTGCGCTCGACCTGCGATTCGAAGAGCTCGTGAAGACACGCGTCCCGCGGATAGTCCGCGTCCGTAGCGTTCCACGTCAAGAGCAGCTGGTGCCGCTCCGCTTCCGTCAGAAGCGGCAGCTCGTGGAGGCGGCGCTCGGGCTGTTCCACCAGGCTCGTGAGCAGCGTGAGGTAGTGCTGCGCGTAGCGCTCCACGGTGGCGACATCGAAGAGATCCGTGGAGAACTCGATTGCCGCCGCGAAGCCCTGCGGCAGCGCGAACATGGACAGCAAGAGATCGAACTTGCTCGTTCCTCCCACCTTCTCGATGACTGGGTCGACCACCAAGTCCACCGGGAACCCGGCGAAGGAACCGGAGGATGCGCGGGCTTCATTATAGGACACGCAGGTGCGAAACAGCGGGCTGCCGATGAATCCCGGCGGCCTGTCGGGCGCGACGGCGCGAACGATCTCGTCGAGCGGCAGCTCCTGGTGTTCGAGCGCAGACCAGATCTCTGCGTGCAATCGCTTGATGTACTCAAGTCCTGTGGGCTCGCCGTGCAGCTGGCAGCGGAGGGGTAGCGTGTTGACGAAGAAACCGACGGCATCACGAACCGTGTCGTCATGGCGCCCGGCCATCGTGGTGCCTATCGCGAAGTCCTGCTGCCCCGAATAGCGCGAGAGCAGCGCCGACCACGCAGCGCTCAGAATGACAAAGGGCGTGCTGCGCGTCCGCTTCACCAGAGCTTCGAGCGCTGCGCCGGTCTGCGCCAAGATCGTGAACTTGACCAGGCCGCCGCGCTCCGTGCGCCGGCGCGCAGCCGGTCGATCGGTGGGCAGCTCCAGGGCTGGCAGCCCTTCGAGCTTGGCCTTCCAGAAATCGCGCTGCGCGTTACAGGCGTCGGTCTGCAGCCACTCAAGTTGGCGCGCCGCATAGAGGGCGTAGGATGGACCGGCGGCGAGCTCCGGCTGCCCGCCGCCGTGCAGCGTCTGATAGGCCGCAGACAGCTCGGCGACAAAGATCGACATCGAGGAGCCGTCGGTAGCGATGTGGTGCCACAGGAGGGCGAGCGCGGACTCGGCCTGACCCAGGCGGATGTACAGCAGGCGAAACAGCGGCGCTCGCGATAGCTCGAAGGGCTTCTGACACTCCATCTCGACAAGCTGCCGCAGCGCCGCGTCGCGCGTATCTTCGGCCACGGTGAGCGAGAGCTCCTCGAGCGGCGGCTCCACCCAGGGCAGGATGCGCTGTCGTGGCTGGCTGTCCTGTTCCACGAAGCAGACGCGCAGCTGTTCGTGCCGAGCGATGAGCAGCTCGACCGCCGACCGCAGCAAGGCAACATCGAGCGCCGTCGGCAGCCGAATGGAGAGCGCAAGGTTGTACGTGTGGCGCAGCTCGAGCACCCGATCCAGGAAGTAGAGCCGCTGCTGCCCAGCCGACATCGGCGCCAGCCGCGGTCGGCCTGCGGGACTTGGCTTCTCGGCCGGCGCTCCGGCGAACTCGGAGGTTGCGGTCTGCGGCGCCAGCAGGCGGACGAGCTCCATGGCAAACTCCTGCAGGTTGGCGAGTCGCCAGATGGCGCTGAGCTCGAAGCGAACCGCAAGGAGCGCCTGCACTCGATTGCGCAGCTCGACGGCCATGAGCGAATCGAGTCCCAGGTCGCGGAGCGATTGTAAAGGGGTGAGAGCCGCGCCGTTTTCCAGCCCCAGAATCGAGGCCACTTCGCGACGGACAAGCTCCAGCACTTCGCCGAACCGCTGATCCGCGGGCAGTGCGCGAAGTCGCGCGGGCAGCTGGCTCGCACCCGCCGCGTCGGGGTTGGTGGCGCGCGTTCTGGCTGGGCCGGCGATAGCGCGCAGAAGCGGCGGCACCAAGTCTGGGCGTGCGCGCAAGCGCTCGCCGTAAAGACGCATGGGCACGAGGAGCGGCTCGGGCCGTGCGAGCGCGGCGTCGAGCGACTCGAGTCCCTCTTCAGCTGAAAACATGCCGAACCCCTGTTGCTGCAGCCGCGCCAGGTCCGCGGCGGTCAGCTTGGCGGCCAGGCCCTGACCGTGCGGCTGCCACAGCCCCCAGGCCAGGCTCTGCCCAGGCAGGCCGCGATGCCGCCGATGCGCGGCCAGTGCGTCGAGGAAGGTACTGGCCGCGGCATAGTTCGCTTGGCCCGGCACGCCCAAGATGCCGGCCACGGAAGAGAAGAGGACGAAGGCATCCAGATCGAGCGACTGCGTCAGCGTGTGCAGGTGCCACGCGGCATCGAGCTTTGGCGCAAAGACACGGTCGATCCTTTCCGCAGACTGCGTGGACACGACTCCATCGTCCAGCACCGCCGCGCAGTGGAACACGGCGCGCAGGGGCGCGGCATCGGGAATGCTCTGGAGCACCGCTGCCAGGGCCTGCGGCTCGGAGACGTCGCACGACACGATGCGCACCGCGGCCTGATGCTCCGCGAGCTCGCGCGCGAGCTGCGCCGCGCCTTTGGCCTGCATCCCGCGGCGAGAAAGGAGGAGCAGGTTGCGCGCGCTGTAGCGCGCCACCAAATGGCGCGCCAGAAGCGTCGCGAGCTCACCCGTGCCGCCCGTGATGAGGACGGTGCCCTGAGCGAGCCGCGGCAGCGGCGCCTTGATGCACGCGGACAAAGTCTGGTCGTTGGGGCGAAGGGAAACCAGCCGCGGGGCGCACAGGACGCCCGACCGCAGGGCCAGCTCGGGCTCGCCCTCTGCTGCCAGAGCCCCCAGGATCGCCGCGGGCTCGCTGCCCGCTTCCAAATCGAGGAGACGCAGCCGCCGATCCGGATCCTCGCTGCGCGCGCTGCGCACCAGGCCCCACAGCGGCGCCTGGTCAAGCGCCGGCAGGTCCTCGTCGAGTGCCGTGCTCACGGCGCCGCTGGTCAGGATGACAAGCTCCACGGCCGCCAGCCGAGCGTCGTTCAGCCACATCTGCAGAACGCGCAGCACCTCATACGTCCGCGCATGCGCGGCCAGGAGCGCGAACTGCAGCACGGGCTGCGTGGCATCGATGACGAGCTGGGCGGGCGGCGTCGCCGAACGCAGCCGCTCGTCGAGCTCCATCGGTCCGGCGAGCATCGCGCCGCTGATCCCGCTCGCTCCGCCAAGAACCCAGATCTCTTTTGCCGGCGCCAGGCTCGCCGGGGCGGGGACGGGCATCCACTGCACGGCATACAGCGGCTGTCGCGAGCGCGCGGCGAGAAGCTGCGCGGCCCGCACCCGCTGCAACGTCACCTGCTCGACCACTAGGACCAGCTGCCCGAGTTCATTCCAGGCGACAAGCGACGTCGAGAGCTGCTCGCCACCTCGCGGCGTGGGTAGGTCCAGCCGCGCTCGCAGCTCGCTTGCGCCTTTTGCGAAGAGGCGCACGCTCTGCCAGGCGACCAGCATGACCGCCGCATCCACGGCGTCTACCGGCAGCGCCGCGGCGAGTCCGTGCAGCGTCGTGTCGAGCAGCGCCGGATGAACAGAGAAGCGCGCCCCATCCGTGTGGAGGGCGTCCGGCAGCCGGGCGTGTACATAGACGGCGTCCGCGGTTCTCCAGACCGCGCGCAGGCCTTGATAGGCCGGTCCGTAGCCGAGACCTCTGGCGCCGAAGGCCGTGTACAACCCGGATAGATCGACGGGCTCTGCCCCGTCGGGAGGCCACTGCGCCGGAGCGTCGAGTTCGGCCGCCTTGGGGCTCGCACCGAGCACGCCGGTTCCGTGGTGGAGCCAGGGCGCTTGCAGCGGCGCGCCGGCGGCCTGGCTGCTGATCGTAAAGCGCCTTTTGCCCTGCGCATCGGGCGCTTGCACCAAGAGCTGCAGCTGCACTGCCGGCGAATCCGACAGCGTCAGCGGCGCAGAGAGCACGAGCTCCGCGACCGCTTGCAGTTCCAAGGTCTGCGCGGCGCAGAGCGCCAGATCCAGAAATCCGGTACCTGGGAAGATCGCTGTCGAAAAGATGCTGTGTTCGAGCAGCCAAGGCGAGATGCTGGCCGAGAGCAGCCCGGCAAACAGATAGGAATCCTGCTCTCCCAACGACGTGACGGTCCCGAGCAGCGGGTGCTCGCCTGCAGCGGGAGCCACTGTCGATACGTCCAGGCCGCTGCGGCGCGGCGCATCGATCCAGCAGCGCTGCCGCTGAAACGGATAGGTCGGCAGATCGACCCTTCGCGCATTCATGGGACGCAGCAGAGCGTCAAAGTCGACCCGGACCCCGCGAACGTGCAGCCTGCCCAGCGCTTGCATCAACGCCGTGGGCTCGGGCTCTTCTCCGCGCAGAACGGCGACCAACTCGCTCTGCTGCGCCGCTGCTTCCGAAAGACACTCCGCGCCCATCGCGCAGAGGACGCCCCGCGGTCCGAGCTCAAGATAGCTCCTGACCCCCGCGGCGTCCAGCGTAGCCATGCCCCGCTGAAACTGCACCGTGGCTCGCGCCTGCTTTACCCAGTACTCGGGCCGGCTCAGCTCGCCGTCGGTGGCGAGCTCTCCGGTCACGCTCGAAATCAGCGGAATCTGCGGCTTGTTATAGGACAGTCCCGCAACGACCTTGCCGAAAGCCTCCGCCATGGCGTCCATGCGGGGCGAGTGAAAGCCATGGCTGACTGACAGGCGCGTGCACTTGCGGCCGCGCGATTCGAAGTATCGCGCCACCTCCAGCACGGCCTCTTCATCGCCGGAGAGCACCGTGTGCTGAGGTCCGTTGATCGCCGCGATGTCGAGCAGCGACTCCTTGCCCACGAGCAGCGGCTTCACCTCCTGCTCCGCGGCCTGCAGCGCCACCATCGCGCCCCCGTCCGCGAGCTCCTGCATCAATCGCCCGCGCGCCGCCACCAGCCGGCAGGCATCGGCAAGCGCGAGGACGCCCGCCACGTGCGCGGCAGCGATCTCTCCGACCGAGTGTCCGAGCAAGAAATCCGGTGTAATGCCCAGGCTCTCGAGGAAGCGGAAGAGCGCCACCTGCAGCGCGAAGAGCGCTGGCTGGGTGTAGCCGGTTTGGTCGAGAAGCTGCGCCTGGGGAGTTCCCTGCTCGGTGAACAGCACCTCGCGCAGTGGACGCGGCAGCAGCGGATCCAGCGCAGCCAGGACCGCATCGAGCGCGTCGCGGAATTGCGGAAAACCTTCGGCCAGAGCTCGTCCCATGGCTGGACGCTGGCTCCCTTGTCCGGTGAACAAGAACGCCAGCTTGCCCGCAGAGCGCGCCGCAGCGGTGCGAACCAGCGCGCTGGGCTGTCCCTGCGCCAGCGCGGAGAGCGCCGCGTGCAGCTGTTCTCGACTCTTCACGACGATGCTCGCGCGGTGCTCGAACTGGGTGCGCCGACAGGCCAGCGTATACGCGAGGTCAAGGAGCGACTCGTCGCGATGGGCCGTGAGGTGGGCGCCGAGCTGCGCGGCCTGCGCACCGAGAGCCGCCTCGCTTCTACCGCTCAGCAGAACCGGCACCGCCGGCACCGCTGCAGAGTCACTGCGCGCAGCTGCCGGCGCCTCTTCCAAGATGACGTGCGCGTTGGTGCCGCTCAGCCCGAAGCTGCTGACCCCTGCGAAGCGGGGCTTCTCGCCGCGCGGCCATGCCCTTGGTTCGGTGGCCAGGTCCAGCGATGAGTTGGCAAGCTCGATGTGCGCGTTGAGCGTCCGGAAATTCAAGTTCTTGGGAATCTGTTCTTGCGCCAGCGCGAGAGCCGCCTTGATCACGCCGGCCACGCCCGCGGCTCCCTCCAGGTGCCCGATGTTCGTCTTCACCGCGCCGAGCACGCAGCGCCCGCCGTCGGCGCGCGGCTTTCCCAGCACCGCCCGCAGCGCCTCCACTTCGATCGGATCGCCCAGCGAGGTCCCTGTCCCGTGCGTCTCCACATAACCGATGGCCGCGGGCTCGACGCCCGCGTCCTTCAACGCCGCGCGCAGCAGCGATTCCTGCGCCAGCACGTTGGGCTCTGTCAGCCCGGTGGAGCGACCGTCGTGATTGATCGCTGAGCCGCGTAGCACCGCCCAGATGCGGTCTCCGTCCCGCTGCGCGTCGCGGAGCCGCTTGAGGACCACAAGCCCGCAGCCCTCTCCTCTCACGTACCCGTTGGCCAGCGCATCGAACGTTCGGCACCGCCCATCCGGCGACAGCGCCTGCGTGCGCCACAGCGCCGTCGTGCTATCCGGAGACAGAATCAGGCTGACGCCGCCGGCCAACGCCAGCTCGCTCTCGCGGACGCGCAGGCTGCGGCAGGCAAGGTGGATCGCCACCAGGGAAGACGAGCACGCCGTGTCGAGAGTCAGGCAGGGTCCCTGCAGCCCCAGCGTGTAGGACAGCCGACCCGCGGCGATGCTCAGCATGTTGCCCGTCGTGAGGTAGGCATCCTGCTCGGCCGGGGGCACGCGCGCGCAACTGTCAGCGTAGTCGTTGGCGCAGGCCGCGATGAACACGCCGGTGCGGCTCTGCTTGAGCGACAGCGGCACGATGCCGGCATCTTCGAGAGCCTCCCACGAGACCTCCAGCAGCAGGCGCTGCTGCGGATCCAGCGCGCGCGCCTCACGCGGCGAGATCCCGAAGAACCCTGGATCGAACGTCTCCACCGCTTGCGTAAGAAGTCCCGCCCAGCGTGGCACCGGTTCAGCGGGGTGTGCGCCGACGAGCTTCCAGCGCGGCTCCATTTTCACGACGGCGTCGCGGCCTGCGGCGAGCAGATCCCAGTAAGCCAAGGGACTGTTCGCGCCGCCGGGAAAGCGGCAGCCGATGCCGACGATGGCGATCGGCTCGGTCCGCTCCTTGACCAGCGCGTCGCGCTCAAGGCGCAGCTCGCGCAGAACGAATGCGGCCTCGCGAAGGCGCTCGCGGAGCAGCGCTTCTTGTTGCGACATGTTGCCTAGACTCCGTGCTTTCTCGCTAGCGCCAGCTCGTCATCGAGCAGCGCGAGCAGCTGGCTGTCATCGAGCAGCGCCGCTTCTGGATCGGTCTTGGCCGCTTCTGCGACCTCCGCGTTCGGCGCCGTCGGGCCGCCTGCCGCGGGGAACAGCGTGCCGGCCAGGTGCTCGCACAGCGCGGTCAGCGTCGGATAGGTCCACAAGATCGTCGCCGGCACGCGGAGACCGAACGTGGATTCGAGGTGGTTGCGCAGCTCGAGCCCCATCAGCGAATCGAGGCCGAGGCTGGTCAGTGGCGCGTTCGCGTCGAGCTCGGCGGCTGGAATTCGCAGCACCCGGGCGGCCTGTCCGCGTAGCTGCTCCGCGATGAGCGCCGCACGTCCTCCCGTAGGCGCCGCCGCGAGCCGCGCCAATAGCTCCGGGTCGCCGCCGCCGCCGTGGCTCTCTTGTTCTGAATCCTTCCTCAGCTTCCGCAGCCGCGCCGACGCCGCGGCCACCTGATGGAACGCCCCCCACTGCCGCAGGTTCAGCGGCACTACCCCCACCTGCGCTTCGCTGCCGGAAAGCAGACGGCCCAGCGCCTCCAGGCCCTGGTGGGGCGTCAAGCTCTGAATCCCGCGCGAAAGCAGCCGCGCGCCGCGGTTCTCCTGCGCCGCCGCGAGCCCCACCTCGGAGAACGGCCCCCAGTCGATGCTCAGCGCGGGCAGCCCCTGCATCCGGCGCTGGTGCGCAAGCGCGTCGAGGAACGTGCTCGCCGCCGCGTAGTTGCCCTGGCCCGGTGAGCCGAACAGTCCGACCGCTGATGAGTACAGAACGAAGAAGTCGAGCGGCAGCTCTCGCGTCAGCTCGTGCAGGTTCAGGGCGCCTAGCGCCTTGGGCCGCATGACCGTCCGGAAGGACTCGATCGTCTGCTGCTTGATGAGCCCATCGGAGAGAACCCCGGCGGCGTGCACCACACCGCGCAGCGGCATCCCGGAAGCGGCCACCTGGCGCAGGACCGCGGCGACCTGCTCGCGCTCGGCCACGTCGGCTCGTGCGACGATCACCCGCGCGCCCTTTGCCTCGAGAGCGGCCACCGCACCCTGCTGCGCGGAGCTCGTCAAGCCGCTCCGCGATAGGAGCACGAGCTGTCCGGCTCCCTGCTCAGCGAGCCAGCCAGCCACGCTGAGCCCCAGTCCGCCCAGGCCGCCGGTCACCAGGTAGCTGCAGTTATTCGCGATGGCAGCCCGCCCCCGATGCGGGACGTCGATGAACGCGAGTTTCGTCGGCGCGGAGTCCGCAGGCGACCGCGGCACGAGCCGCGCGACGCGCCGCTCTCCCTCTCGCAGCGCGATCTCTTCCTCGGCATCGTCAGCCAGAAGCTCGGTGACGATCGCCACGACCTCGGCGGCCGGGCGGCGCGGATCGAGATCCAGCCGCACCGGGCGCAGCTCCGCGTGCTCCAGCGCGATCGTCCGCGCCAGCCCGAGGAGCGGGGCCTGCATCAGCGCAACCTCGCCGCCCGCCACCGCCTGCGCGCCCCGCGTCAGCAGGAATAGCCTCGGCGCGTCTCGGTACCCCATTTCAGTCAGGGCCTGCACCGCGTACAGCACACTCTGGCAGCCGCGCAAAAGGTCTGTCTCGCGGCGGGCCTCCGATTCCCTTTCCGACTCCGCCAGGCCCCCAAGGTGCACCACGCCGGTTGGCGGCTCGCCCGCGAAGGATGTGCCGAGCAGCGTGCGCAGCTCCGCCGCGCTGTTCGGAATCTGCGCCGCGTACGCCACGGCCTGCCCGGCCTGCGCGAGCTCTGCGCGCAGCGCCGCGCCGAGCCCCTCGCCTTCACCTAGCAGCAGCCACCTTCCGACGACGCGCCTCGGCGCGGGCGCGGGCGCGGACTCCCACTCGACGCCCAGATACCAGCCATCCTGCTCTGCGCGCCGCGCGGCGGCCAACCGCTGAAACAAGAGCCCGCGAAACTCGGCCACGCTCTCTCCCGCGGCGTTCGCCACGAAGAGATCGGCGCGTCGCCGGTTCGAGTGGGCTTCTTCAGTGACGGACCGCTTCACGTAGCAATACAGAGGCCCCACCGGCCGCCGCGAAAGTTGCATCCGCTCGACTTCTACTGGCACCCACGGGGTGTCCTCGCCCTCGTCCTGGAAGCTCGCCACCATCACGTGCAGGCAGGCGTCGAGCAGCGCCGGATGAAACAGGTAGCCCGCGGTCGCGCCCCCGGCTTCAGTCAGCTCCACGCGGCTCAGCGCCTCGCCCTCCCCCCGCCACAGCGCGCGAACTCCTCGAAACGCCGGACCGAGCTCCAACCCCATCGCGCTCATCGACGCGTACAGCTGGCTCGCCGGTTGACTGTCGCCCATTCGCGCGCGCAGCGCCGGCAGCTCGAGACGGGTCGGCACCTCGCCCGGTTCGGCGCGCCGCAGCAGCCCGCGGGCGTGCACGCGGAAGAACGTGCGCCCGCGGTGCGCCTGCTGGCTGGCGACCTGAAAGCGCAGCTGCCCCGCCGGCTCCTCCGTCGCCACCGCCTGGACCAGGGTCTCCATTTCTCGCGGCAGCAGCAGCGCCTCGACCAGCGCCAGGTTGGCGATCACCAGTGACTCGGTGCCGAGCACCTCGGCGGCCGCCGCGAGCGCCATCTCCAGATCGCCCATCCCCGGATAGACGACGGCTCCCTTCACCAGGTGATCGGACAGCCACGGCAGCCGCGCGCTGCTCAGCGTCGTCTCCCATAGGTGGATGGTGGTCTGCGTCGACAGCGTATGCCGCGCGCCGAGCAGCGGGTGCCCGACGGCGTGGGCCGGCACAGCCGCTCGCCCGCCGTGCGGGACCGTTGCCTCCAGCCAGTACCGCTGCCGCTGCCAGGCATACGTCGGCAGCTCCACCCGCGGAGCACCGGCGGGGAACTGTTTTTCCCAAGCGACCGGATACCCCTGCGCCCACAGCGCGCCCAGGGCGAAAAGGAGCTCCGCCCGCTCCGGTTGGCCGCGCCGCAGTGAGCCGACGGCCACGCCTTCTCGCGCCGCCGCCAGCCGCAGATCCTCGATCGCGGGGACCAGGATTGGATGCGGGCTCATCTCCATGAACAGCCTGTGCTCACTTTCAATAAGCGCCTGCACCGCGTCGGCGAAGCGCACCGGCTGCCGCAGGTTTGCCGCCCAATACTCGGCGCGCAGCTCCGGCCCCAGCGCCTGCTCGCCGGTGACCGTCGAGCGCATCGGCACCGATGCCGAGCGCGGCGCGATCTTCGCGAGGGCCCCAAGGAGCTCTTCGCGCAGCGGCTCCATCTGCGGGCTGTGGCTCGCCACATCCACCTTCACACGCCGGCAGAACACCCCCCGCCCCTCCAGTCGTCCGAGCAGCTCGCCGAGCGCCGCTGGCTCTCCGGCGATCACGGTCGACCGCGGGCTGTTGCTCACCGCTACGCTGACGCGATCCTCATACCCCTTTAGCGCCTGCTCTGCCTCCGCCAGAGACAGCTCCACCATGGCCATCTCGCCCTGACCGCTTAGCCGCCGCAGCAGACGACTGCGACGGCAGATGATCGCCGCCGCGTCTGCGAGCGACAGCGCTCCGGCGACGTGCGCCGCCGCGACCTCGCCCATGCTGTGTCCGATGACCGCGTCGGGCTCGACCCCAAACGAGCGCCACAGGGCCGCGAGCGCGACTCCCATCGCGAACAGGAGCGGCTGCGCGACATCGATCCGCTCAAGTTGCGAGGAGGCCGCGTCCGCGCCAAGCTCTGCCAGCACGGAGAAGCCGGCTTCCGCCAGGATGGCGCGATCGCAAGCCGCGAGCGCTTCGCGAAAGATCGGCTCTTCGGCGAGCAGCATGCGGCCCATGCCCAGCCACTGCGAGCCCTGCCCGGAGAAGACGAAGACTACCTTGGGCCTGCCGCTCACACCGGCGCGCCGCCGCACCACGCCGGCTGGCGTCTGCCCATGGGCCGCGCTGTCGAGCTGCGCGAGCAGCCCCGCGCGCGAGGTCGCCACGATCGCCAGCCGGTGCTCCATGGCGCTGCGCGTGTTCGCCAGGCCATAAGCGATGCTGCCGAGCGCCTGCTCTGGATGCCTCTTCACGTGCTCGGCCAGCCGCGCCGCCTGTGCAGCGAGCGCCGCCTGGCTCTGACCGGAGAGCACGATGAGCTCCGCAGAGCGCGGCGGGGCGAGCGCGGCGGGCTGCTGCAGCGCCTCCTCGAGCACGACGTGGGCGTTGGTGCCGCTGAATCCGAAGCTCGACACCCCGGCGCGCCGTGGCCCCCCGTGCCGCGGCCACTCCCGGGACTCCACCGCCACCTCCACAGGTAGCGTGTCCCAGGGGATGTGCGGGTTCGGCGCCGTGAAGTGCAGGCTCTTCGGGATCCGCGCGTGCTGCAGCGACAGCACCGCCTTGATTACCCCGGCCACCCCGGCCGCCCCTTCGGTGTGGCCGATGTTGCTCTTGACGGAGCCGAGCACCAGCGGCTGCTCCCGACCTGCCCCGAGCGCCTCAGCCGCCGCCTGGACTTCGATCGGATCGCCAAGTGGCGTCCCCGTCCCGTGACACTCCAGGTAGCCGATGCTGCCCGGCTCGACGTCGCCGCGCTGGAGCGCCTCGCGAATCACCGCGGTCTGCGCGGGTCCGTTCGGCGCCGTCAGGCCGTTGCTCCGCCCGTCCTGATTGACCGCAGTGCCACGGATGAGCGCCAGCACCGGGTGGCCGTTGCGTCGCGCATCGGCGAGCCGCTCGAGCACCACCACCCCCGCGCCTTCGCCGCGCACGTACCCGTCCGCGTTGGCCGAGAAGGTGTGGCAGCGGCCCGTCGGCGACATGGCGCGCAGCCGGCTGAAGTACACCGTCCCCTCCGGTGCCAGCACCACGTTCATTCCACCGGCCAGAGCCAGGCTGCACTCCCCCGCGCGCAGCCCCTGGCACGCCAGATGGATCGCCACCAGCGACGAAGAGCACGCCGTGTCCACCGGCAGGTTCGGCCCCTTGAGGCCCAGCCAGTACGACAGCCGCCCGACGATGGCGCTGTGCGCTGTGCCAAGATAGCTGTAGGCATCGATCTTCTCTGCATCGGCCAGGGCGCGGCTCTGGTACTCGTTGCCGCACAGGCCCATGTACACCCCGGTGTCGCTGCCCGAGATCTGCTGCGGCAGGATCCCGGCGTGCTCGAGCGATTCCCAGGCAGTCTCCAGGAGGAGCCGCTCTTGCGGGTCGATGCTCGGCGCCTCGCGCGGGCTGATCTGGAAGAAGGCGGGGTCGAACTGCTCGAGCCCGGCAAGGAAGCCGCCCCAGCGCGTGTTCATCTTGCCGCTGGCGGCGGGATCAGGATTGTACCAGGCGTCGATGTCCCAGCGCTCGGGCGGGACTTCAGTGATGGCGTCAATCCCCTGCTCGAGCAGCCGCCAGAAGGCAGCCGGGGAGTCCGCTCCGCCCGGAAAGCGACAGCCGATGCCGACGACCGCGATGGGCTCTGTCCGCGCCGCCGGGGGAAGCCGGGGAGCGGCGGCCGCGGCCGGGGCCTGGGCGACCGCCAGGGAGAGCAGGTGTTGCGCCAGGGCCGCCGGGGTGGGGTAGTCGAAGGCCAGCGTGGCGGGCAGCGGCGCGCCGACCCGCTTGGACAGTGCGGTGCGCAGCTCGACCGCCATCAGCGAGTCGAAGCCGAGCTCCTGCAGCGGGCGCTCGCGCTCCACCGCACCCGGCCCCGGCAGCGACAGGGCGCGAGCGATCTCGCTCTGGACGATCTCCAGCACGGCGCCGAGCCGCCTCTCGGCGGGCAGCGCCGTCACCTCGCGGGCCCAGCTCCCCGTCGTCGCGGCGGGCCTGGCAGAGTGCAGCAGCGCCCGCCACAGCGGCGGGATCGAGTCACCCAGGCCCTGGCGCAGCGCCCGCAGATCGAGCGCCGCGACGATCCAGTGCGCCTCGGGTCGCCCCCAGCAGCGCTCGAGCAGCGCCAACCCCTGCGTCGGTGGCAGGAGCCCGATGCCCTGGCGCGCCAGTCGCGCTGCCAGCGCCGGTGGCAGCGCCGCCGCCATCCCCGCCCCGGCCCAGGGTCCCCAAGCCAGGCTGAGGCCGGGCAGCCCCCGCGCTCGCCGATGCGCCGCCAGCGCGTCGAGAAACGCGTTGGCGGCCGCGTACCCGCCCTGACCCGCCGCCCCCAGCGTGCCGGACAGCGACGAGAACAGCACGAAGAAGTCGAGGTTTTGAGCTTCGGTCAGCGCGTGCAGGTTCCAGGCGCCAAGGACCTTGGGCGACAGCACCGATGCGAGCCGCTGCGCGGTCTCCTGGCGGAGCAGGCCATCGCTAAGCACGCCGGCGGCGTGGACGACGCCGCGCAGCGGCAGCTCGGCGGGCAGGTCGGCCAGCAGGCGGGCCAGCGCGTCGCGGTCCGCGACGTCGACCGCGGCGACGGTGACCTGCGCGCCGCTGGCCTGCAGGGAGGCCACCGCGGCGGCGGCGTCCGGAGTCGCGATGCCCCGCCGGCCGACCAGGAGCAGGTGTCTGACGCCACGGCTGGCCAGCCAGCCCGCGACCTGCAAGCCAAGCGCCCCCAGCCCGCCGGTCACCAGCACGGTCCCGTCGAGGTCGAGCGACCTCTCGGCAGCGGGCTCTTCTGCCTGAGCGCGCACGAGGCGGGCGGCAAGGCGCCGGCCGGCGCGCAAGCAGACCTGCGATTCGTCGTCCTGGGCCGCGAGGTGGCACAAAAGCGCGTCCGCCGCATCGCTGCTCGCATCCAGGTCGAGCAGCGTGAGCCCGAGCTCGGGGTGCTCCTGCAGCGCTGCCCGGCCCAGTCCCACGAGCAGTGCGCCCAGCGGCTGAACCGGCTCGCCGGGCAGCGCCGCAATGGCCTGGCGGGTCAGCCACGACAGGCGCGGCGGCTTGGGCCAGGCCGCCGCGGCCTGCACGACCGACAGCGCGGTGCTCAGGCTCCGCAGCGCTTCTGCGGCCTCCGTGGGGCCGTTCCACAGGCAGACCACGTGCTCGGCCGGTCCGGCGGTTGGCAGTTCCATCGCCGAACACTCGTCGCAGCTTCCGGACAACGCGCGCAGACGGGCGGCCAGCGCGGCTCGTTCCTCATGGGCACCCGACGAGACCACGAGCCACCGTCCCTCTGCGCGGACGGCAGGTGCGGGAGCGGCCACTGGCTGCCACTGCACCCGATACAGCGCCTCGGGCGAGGCCGCCGGCTCGCGTCGCAGGGCACGCAGGAAGGCGTCCTTTGGGGCTCGGCGCCAGGTGAAGCCTTCGATGACCGCGAGCTCTCCGGCCTGATCCCACAGCGTCAGCTCCGCGACGACCATCTCGGCGCCGGCGCTTCCGGCGGTCCGCACTCGCGCTCCGCAGTGCACCGGCCCGGTCGGCGAGCGCAGCCAGCGCAGCCGCGAAATGGCGAACGGCAGCCGCGGCGTCCCATCGGCAGGCGGCTCCACCGCCAGGGCCGAGGTCGTCACCGCGTTGTCGAGCAGCACCGGATGGAGCGGGGCGGCGCGCGGCGCGCTCGCCGCCGGCGCTTCGATCCGGGTCGTGGCCACCCCCGGCCCGACGTGCACCTCGGTCGTCCAGCGCCATCCCGGCCCCCAATCGACCTGCATCGCGGACAAGCCGGCGACGATCTCTTCCAGGCCGACCGACCGCGACGCATCTTGCACGAGCGGATTCCAGTCCAGACTTGGCGGCGGTGCCCCCTGCGCCGGACGCACGATGCCGCGCGCGTGCAGGCTGAAGGGCGCCTCCGCCCTCGGGCGGCTGGACACGGTGACGTCCATGCCGGTCTCGCCTGGCCGCGGCGCGACGACCAGGTGCAGCTCGACCGTGGACTCGGACGGTAAGAGCAGCGCGGCGAGGAACTCCACCTGCTCCAGATCCAGCTCGCTATCGGGCCATTGCTGCGCTGCAGCCGCCAGCATCACCGAGACGTACAGGGCGCCGGGCGCCACGATCTGCCCGTGCACCACATGATCCTTGAGGTAAGGCTGCCGGCGCGGTCCTACTTTCAGGATGTGGTGAATGCCCTGCCCAGGGACTTCGGTGCAGCCGCCTGCGAGCTCCCACGTTCCGCTCCGGCCCCACGGCTCCTCGGGCCGATTGGCGCGCCAGTAGGTCTGCCGCTCAAATGGGTAGGTGGGCAGCCGAGCGGCCGCCGGTGATAGCGGAAACAGGGCCGGCCACTTCACATTGCCGCCCTGCACGTGCCAGCCGCCGACCGCGAGAAGGAAGGATTCGGGCTCTGAGCGTTCGCCGCGCAGCGCGGCGAGCAGGGACACCTCTGCGGCGGGCGCGCTCGCGGACACCAGGCCGAGCAGGGTCGGCCTGGGGCCAAGCTCGAGGAACGTATCGGCACCGGCTGCCTGCGCGGTCCGGACGGCATCTGCGAAGCGCACCGGCCGGCGCACCTGCGCTACCCAGTACTCCGCCGTGAAGAGCTCAGCGCCAGCCAGCTCGCCGGTAACGGTCGAGATGATCGGCAGCCGGGCCGGCTCATGCGGAATCGTCCGCGCAACGGTGTGAAACTCCGGCTGCATCGGCTCCATGAGCGGCGAGTGGAAGGCGTGCGAGACCGCCAGGCGACGGATCTTGACGCCACGCGCCGCGAACAGGGCCGCCAGCGCCGACACGTCTTCCGCCGCACCGGAGAGCACCACCGACCGCGGACCGTTCACTGCTGCGATGGAGACGGTGCCGGCGTACGGGGCGAGGACGGCGAGGGTTTCCGCCTCGGAGGTCTCCACGGACACCATCGCGCCCCCAGCGGGGAGTCGATCCATCAGCTGGCCGCGCGCCGCCACCAGCGCGCACGCGTCTTGCAGCGATAGCACGCCCGCCACGTGCGCCGCCGCGAGCTCGCCCACGGAGTGGCCGATCAGGAAGTCGGGCGTGATGCCCAGGCTCTCGAAGAGCCGATAGAGCGACACCTCCAGGGCGAACAGCGCCGGCTGCGCGTACGCCGTCCGCTGGAGGAGCTCGGCGGCGGAGCTCGTGGCCTCGGCCCACATGACGGCTCGCAGGGGACGACTCAAGCGCCGATCCAGCAAGGCGCAGGCGGCGTCCAGCGCCTGCCGGAAGACAGGAAAGGCGTCGTAAAGCTCCCTTCCCATGCCGAGCCGCTGCGCGCCTTGCCCGGTGAACAGGAACGCGCACTTCCCCCGCGGCCGCACCGCCCCGCGAACCACTCCGGCGGGCGTCTCGCCACGCGAAAGCGCAGCCAGCGCCGTGTCCAGGGCGGTGCGCGAGGAGACGACCGCCGCCGCTCGCTGCGGAAAGTGGGTGCGCGTGGTGGCCAGCCCGCGCGCGAGCTCTTCCAATCCGAGCTCCGGGTGCGCTTGCGCGTGCGCGCCGAGGCGCCGCGCCGCCTGGTTGAGCGCGCCTTCGCTCTTCGCCGACAGCAGCAGAAGCGTCGTCGTCCCCGCCGCGGACTCCGCGACGGCTTCGGGGACGGCCGGCGCCTCTTCCAGAACCAGGTGGGCGTTGGTCCCAGCGATGCCGAATGAGCTTACGCCTGCGCGCCGCGCCCGCGCGCCCCGCGGCCAGGGCCTCGCCTCCTGCAACAAGCGAAGCCCGCTGCCCTCCCAGCTGATGTGCGGGCTGGGCTCCTCGGCATGCAGGGTCTTGGGCAGGGTCTCGTGCAGCAGCGACAGCACGATCTTCATCACTCCCGCGACCCCGGCCGCCGCCTGGGCATGTCCGAGGTTCGACTTGCTCGAGCCAAGGTAGACGGGACGGTCCGGCTCGCGGCCCGGCGCGAACACGGCGGCCAGGGCACCGGCTTCGACCGGATCCCCCAACCGGGTCCCGGTGCCGTGCGCCTCGATGGCATCGATGTCCGCGGGCCGCAGCCCCGATTGCTGGAGCGCGCGTCTGATCACCCGCTCCTGCGCCGGGCCGTTCGGCGCGGTCAGGCCCTGGCTGCGTCCGTCCTGATTGACCGCGGTGCCGCGAACCAGGGCCAGAATCGGATTGCCGTCGCGCCTGGCGTCCGACAGCCGCTTGAGCAGGAGGACGCCGGCGCCCTCCGACCAGCCGGTGCCATCGGCCTTGGCGCTGAAGCTCTTGCAGCGGCCGTCGGGCGAGAGGCCGCGCAGGCGGCTGAACTCGACGAAGGCGGCCGGCGAGTTCATCACCTGCACGCCGCCCGCCAGCGCCAGCTCGCACTCCCTGCGGCGCAGCCCTTCACAGGCCAGGTGCAGCGCCACCAGCGATGACGAGCAGGCGGTGTCGACGGTCAGCGCCGGCCCCTGCAGGTTGAGGGTATAGGCCACGCGGCCAGACAGCACGCTGCTGGCCTGTCCGGTCCCGCAGTAGCCATCGAGCTCCTGCAGGGTCGTCGCGGCGGCGGAGTGGAGCAAGTAGTCCGAGCCCATCGAGCCCAGGTAGACGCCGGTCTGACTGTGCGAGAGCTGGGCCGGCAGGAGCTGCGCGCTCTCGATCGCCTCCCAAACGGTCTCGAGTACCAGCCGCTGCTGCGGGTCCATGGCCACGGCCTCGCGTGGCGTGATGGAGAAGAACGAGGCGTCGAACTGATCGATACCGCGCAGAAAGCCGCCGTGCCGGCAATACGTCTTGCCGGCCGTCACCGGATCGGGATCGTACAGCGACTCGACGTCCCAGCGTTCGTGCGGGAAGGGCGCGATGGCGTCGCGGCCCTGGGCGAGCAGCTGCCAGTACTCCTCCGGCGTCTCGACACCTCCGGGCCAGCGGCAGGCCATGCCGATGATGGCGATGGGCTCAAGCGGCGCCTCCGGCTCCTCCAGACTCTCTGGGGGTGGCGTCTCGCCGAGGGCGCGGACGACGGCGACCAGCGTCGGGTGATCGAACAGGAAGGTCGGCGGCAGCGGCTTGGCGAGCTGCTCCGCCAGCTCGCCCGACAGACCGACGAGCTTCACCGAGTCAAGGCCGTAGGCGGTGAGCGGCGACTCCGGATCGAGCGGCGCGCCGACGGCTCGCGCCAGCTCGCCGATCTTCGCGTAGAGCCACGCGATCGCTGCCTCGCTGCGGCCGTCGCCAGACGCTGGTTGCGCGGCGCGTTCCGGCGCCGGCGGAGCAATCGGCGGCGAAGAAGTCGGCGGCTTCGGCAGTGCCTCCGCAGGCTGCGGCAGCGCCGAGCCCTGCCACACCGGCTGCAGCCGGCCGCTGAGAAAGTCGGCGCGGCAGCGGCTGCGCTGCAGCTTGCCGCTCGAGGTCTTGGGCACCGAGCCCGGCGGGACAAGGTACAGCGCGTGGAGCGACAGCCCGTGCCGCTCGCTCACCGCCTGGCGGATGGCGGCGCCGATCGCTGCGGCGGCATCGCCAGAGGTGCCGGGGATGAGTTCGGCGACCACCACCGGCGCCTCCTCGTCGTTGACTTCGATGGAGAAGGCAGCGCTGCAGCCGGCGCGCAGGCTGTCCGAGACCGACTCCACGGTGAGCTCGAGATCCTGCGGATAGTAATTGCGGCCGCGGATGATCAGCAGATCCTTGAGCCGGCCGGTCATGAATAGCTCGCCGTCGTGCAGGAAGCCGAGATCGCCGGTGCGCAGATAGCGCCTTCCCGGCTCATCGGCGAGCGTCGCTTGAAAGGTATACGCGGTCTGCTCGGGTTTTCCGAAATAGCCCGCGGTGACGCTGGGACCGGAGAGCCAGATCTCGCCGACCTCGCCCTCGGGCAGCCGCGCCTCCGTCGCCACCGAGACGATGGCGAGGGTGCTCCCAGGCGGGGCATTGCCGAGCGCGACCAGCGTCCGCCGATCCGGATCGCCGGGCAGCGCCGGACGAGCGTGTCCCTCTTCGAGCGCCTGCGCGGAGAAGTCAGACGTGACCATCCCGCGTTCCACCGGACTGCCGGTCGTAAGCAGCGTCGATTCCGCCAGCCCGTAGCAGGGCCAGAAAACGGTGCGGCGAAAGCCATAGCGCGAGAAGCGCTCTGTAAAGCGATCGAGCGTGCTCTTGCGAACTGGCTCGGCGGCGCACTGGGCGATTCGCCACGAGCTTAGCTCGAGCGACTCGCACTCCTTGTCCGCGATCTTGCGCACGCACAGCTCGAAGGCGAAGTTCGGGGCACCGCTGGCGGTCCCGCGATAGCGGGTGATGGCTTGCAGCCAGCGCACGGGGCGTTGCAGAAATGCGAGCGGAGAGAGCAAGATGCAGGAGCAGCCGACGAATACTGGCTGCAGCACGAAGCCGATCAGCCCAAAGTCGTGGAACATCGGCAGCCAGCTGACCCCGGTGGTGGTCTCGTCGAGCTCGCAGGCACTGCTGAGGAACGCGGAGTTCGCGAGGAGGTTTTCGTGGGTGACCCTGACTCCCTTGGGAACGCCCGTCGATCCCGAGGTGTACTGCAGGAACGCCAGCTGCTCCGAGGTGATGCGGGGCGGCTCCCACGACTGCGCTGACTCTACGATGGCGTCTTCCATGACGATGAACTCGAGCGCGGTGAACGCCGGGTCGACATCGGAGAGGCTCTGGAAGATGCGGTAAAGCAGCTGCGTCGTGAGGACGGCGCGTGCGCCCGAATCACGCGTAAGCACTGCCATCCGGCGTAGCTCGTCCTGCATGCGCTTGGGATTCGGCGGGGCCAGCGGAACCGCTACCGCGCCCGCGTAGAAGCAGCCGAACAGCGCGGAGATGAACTCAAGCCCCGGCGGAAAGAGGAGGATCACCCGCTGGTGACAGAGCCCGCGACCGCACAGGACCTTCGCAGTGGATCGCGCCTGACGATCGAGCTCGGCGTGGGAGAGGAAGACCTCCTGTTGCTCGCCATCGATCAGGTAGGTGTAGCCGCGCCCCGCGCGATTGTGCGCGCGAAGCGCCAGGACTTCGCCAAAAGACTGAAATGACATCCAAAATTCTCCTACACTGCGAAAAAGCGGATGCTCCCCACCAAACAGGTATTGATCACAAAAAAACGTTGAGAAAGTGTTGAGCCGCGGATCCGGCGATTCTCCCTTACCTTTTTGCTGGGTTGCTCGGCGTCCGGCTCTGCATGGAGGCGGTTTACTCTACCTTGTTGCGGAGGTGCGTGCGCCGTGCCTGGACGGTCGCCACGACCGCGGCCACACCCAGCGCCGCGACGCCGAGCCCGGAGGCTCGCGCCGGCTCGACGGCGAGCGCCCGCGCGACGATCGACAGTCCCAGCATGACGCCGAAGGCTAAAAGTGCGCTGGTGCTGGAAAGGTTGTTGAAGATGGCGAGCAGCACGTTTTTCCCGCCCTCCACGGCCTGACGCGAGGCGTAGTCGCGGAAGGAGAGCTGAAAGGCGGCGAATGCGACACCGAGCACCGCCGCGCCCGCAAGCCCCGGCCCGAGGCGGCCGACGGAGGGCGACGGAAGAAGCAGGCCGGCGGCCACGATGCCGATCGGCGCGGGCAGCATGCCCAGCAGCGCGCGAGGTCGCGCGACCCGGTTGCGTAGCGTCGCCAGAAAGGGCGTGGCGATCATCGCCGCGCCGAAGGCGGCCGTGAACATCGTACTGCCTCGGCGCGCGGCGTCGGCCAGTCCGTGAAGGTCGCGCAGCGCATACAGGATGCAGGCCGAGAGCATCGCGTAACAGGCGAAGGTCAGCCGGGCGGCCCAGATGACGAGGTGCTCGCTGCGCCGCAAGGGTGGCTCGGGAGGGTCGGGCTCGCCGGCGGCAGGGGACGCGACGACGGGCGGCGCCGCGGCGACCGCCAGCGATCCGCAGAGGGACAGCGCGCCGAGCGCGAGATAGACCCCCGCGCTCAACCTATCGAAGTCGGGATGCTGTCCAACGAACAGCGGGCCAGAGAGCATGCCGGCGAAGCGCAGCGATAGGCTGACGGTGTCATTGGGCGCTCGTCCAGCGGCTCCGGCCAGCGCCGTCGCGCGCCGATCAGTCTCCTGGGAGGCGTATTGGCAGAGCCCGCGCAGCACGACGCAGAGGGCGGCGAAATGCAGCGGGTGGGCGACGTCGGCCGCAAGGAACAGGAGCGCCAGGATGGCGACCGTGACGAGTCCGCCGCCGAGCCGCGGCCTCTTGCCGTAGCCAAGCCGGCGCGCCAGCTCGACCGCCGCCAGGCAGCCGATCGTCCCGATGAGCAGCGTCGCGGCGAGCCAGAGCGACTTGGCGGCGGGCGCGATGCGCGCGAACACGAGCTGCGGCATGACGTTGACGTATGCCGACGCGGCAAATGAAAAAAAGAGAAATCCCAGGTTGCGCAGAAGCAGGGCCATCAAAGACGAAGTACGCATCAATCAAACCGGCTCTTGAGCTTGGCCGAACAGCGACACTTTCCGCAAGCTCTCACGATCGTCCGAGGCCGCGGTAGAGCAGCGGCACGTCGCGCGCCCTCGCCCTTGCGACCGAGAGCAGAGACCAGATCGGGTCCGGAGCGCCCGCGCGGTCGCGCCGCTGCAGCGGTTCACCCAAGGACTGTTCGCTCCCGGGGATGTACGGCAGGCGGCGATCGCGTCCGTCGCGGCGATCCAGCAGCGGCTCGGTCCCGTCGAAGCGGGCCGGCTCTCGCTGGCCCAGCCGAGCGAGGACGAGGGCGCGCTGAGGCTTGCCCGCCAGGAGGGGGCGCTGTCGCTCGAGCGCCGGGAGAAGTGAAAGCGACGGCCGGCGGAGGCTGTGCCGGCAGGAGCGCGCGCCAAATCCCGAGCAGCTGCTTCAAACGCGCCCGAGGTCCACGGTCGACGCTTGGCGCAAAATCTCCACCGCCTTGGCGCTGCCGTCGGTAGCCGACCCTGGGTGACGGCGCGGCTGCAAGCGACGAAACTAGCAGCGCAATTCATGCGATAATTATGGGTCCCTCGCTCCTTTTGGAGCGGCTCTTGCGAGGCTTAGATGCAGGCAATCCAGCGCGACCTTGACCTACACCAGAAGACCGACCCGTTTCACAAGCCAGAGGGTCAGCGCGTCGGCCCGCCGCTGAACATCCTTCCCCAGCCCGTCAGCTCGCCGCTGCATGGTCCGGGCGGGGGCTCGGTCGAGGCGCTGGCCAAGACTTTCGGCGGGATGTTCGGCGACGCGCAGCAGCAGGCGGCGCCGGCCAGCAAGAGCGCTCCGGCGGCGGCCCAGAAGACCACGCCCGGGGTGTACGCGGGCGTCACGGATCTGACCGGAGAGTACGGAGAGCTCGCCGCCGGCAAGCGCGCCAGCACGCAAGGCGTCGTCCTGCACCGCACCGAGTCGTCGACCGCGGCCAGCACCCTCTCGGGCTATCGCGATCGGATAAGTAACGGCAGCAGCATCGGGGCGCAGTACCTGATTGACCAGCAGGGGGCGACCAACCTTGTGACACCGCTGGACTCTCTAGTCAGTCACTCCAAAGGATTCAGCAACTCCACGGTCGGTGTCGAGGTTGTCGGTCCCGCGCAGAAGCTTGACCGGACCGGGGCCAAGGGACCGCTGCGTGACCAGATCGCGGCGCTTGACCTCTCCCCAGAGATGGAAGCGCGGCTGCTTGGCTACGATGATAAGAGGCTCAACAATGTCGTTCGCTGGAACGGCGACCAGATCTACGAAGACATCAACGGCGCGCAGAAGCGCTCGGTCTGGAACCTCACCAACAACCTGGCCGGAGAGTATGGGCTCGATCTCACCTCGCTCTCTCAGCATGGCGCAGACGAGTCGGGTGCGAACAACTACACCACCAAGACGCTGCCTGACTTCAGCGCGCACGAGCACATAAATCCCAAGGCGCTCGGTGAGGGGGAGCCGATGATCGAGTTCCTGCGCGCCCGGCAGCAGTACCCGCAGCTCGTCGCGCAGGCCGAGCAGAAGCT
>Ga0075163_10002654_pt1 | contig 23985 bp, 17 predicted proteins | sample JI1023141ADNA_FD_71478 | JGI IMG/M metagenome (GOLD analysis project Ga0075163, IMG submission 71478) | Wastewater effluent complex algal communities from Wisconsin, to seasonally profile nutrient transformation and Carbon sequestration -... | ecosystem: Engineered > WWTP > Effluent > Algae... | reverse complement strand
ATCGCCGACCTCGAGGCCCACCCCGACAAGCACGGCAACGCGCTCGACCTGGGCGGCCACGCGCCGACGGCGTGGACCGCCGCGCTGGCCGACGCGATCGCCGCGATCACCGCCGCGCTGCCGGCGCTGGCCCGCGAGCTGGAGGTCACGCTCGAGCGGATCGTCCCGGTCGGCTTCGACCGCGAGCGCCACCTGTCGTGCTCGTACCGCGAGGCGCCGGGGCTGGTGTACCTGTCGCTCCACCCCGATCCGCTGACGCTGGCCGAGGCGATCGTCCACGAGACCCAGCACGGCAAGCTCAACCTCTTGTCGTGGCTCGATCCGATCCTCGCCAACGATCCCGCCGAGCGCGTGCCGTCGCCGGCGCGGCCCGATCTGCGCCCGCTCTACGGCGTCTTGCTCGCGGCCCACGCGTTCATCCCGGTGGCGGCGCTGCACCACCAGCTGGCCGCGCTGCACCACCCGCTGGCCACCACGCCCAGCTTCGAGCGCCGCCGCCGCCAGGTGCACGACGGCAACGCCGCGGCGCTGGCGACGCTGGCCGCCCACGCGCACCCGACCGCCGTCGGCGCGAAGGTGATCGCCGCGCTCGCCGAGCTACATGCGCAGTTGTCCTAGCCACCGGTCGCAGCGATACTGCGACCGTGGGCAGTGATCCTCGCGACAGCAGCCTGACCCCGACCGACGTGAAGTCGGTGGCGGTGCCGGGCCGGCGCAGCGAGGTCGCCAGCGACGCCAAGATCACCGCGCGGATCGCCCGCCCCGCCAGCGACGAGACGCCGCCGCCGCTGCCGCCGTCGCCGGCCGCCGAGTCAGCCGCGCGCTGGCTCGCCCGCACCCAGACCGGGCTGCCCGACGTGACACCCCGCCCGCCGCCGCGGCCCGAGCCGCCGCCGCCGCCGCCCGAGGCGGCACCGCCGTGGGTCGTCCCGGCGCTGCTCGCGGTGACGATGCTGGTGGTCGGCATCATCATCGGCGCGCTCTTGTTCGGCCACCGCGGCAAGAGCTGCCCCGCCACCCCCGCCGCGCCCACCGCCCCCGCCGCGCCGCGCTGACGCGGCGGCCCGCCGGTCACGGCACCCAGGGCTCGCTCTCGCCGACCAGCGTCAGCCGCGCCGCGGTGTCGATCGCGCTCCACACCGCGACGGTGCGCCGGTCGGCGTAGCCGAGCTCGATCACCACCTCGCGCCAGCCGTCGCCGTCGACGTCGAGCACGCCGAGCACGTCGAGCGACACCGGCAGACCGTCGCCGGGCACCGGGCCGGTGGCCAGCGCGAACGTCGGCGTGCACGTCGCGACCTGGGTGTCGGGCGCCACCGTCACCTCCTCGGCCGGGGCGCGCATCGGATCGAGGAACGCCGCCCGCGGGAACCGCTCGGGCGCGCCGTCACCGTCGACGTCGATCGCCAGGTCGGCGCCGGCCGCGCACGCGCCGCCGACCACCAGCGCCGGCGGCTCGGCCTCGTCGTCGAGCAGGCCGCCGGCCGCGCCCAGCGGCGCCACCGCCAGGCCACAGCCCTTGCGCGCGCGCACGCAGGCCTCGTCGAGCACGCCGGCCTGGCCGCCGCCGCGGGTGCACGGCGGCGCGCCGGTGTACGCGCCGACCGCCGCCAGCACGTCGCCCTCGGCCGCGCCCACCACCGCGAACCGCCCGGCGCGCCCGCCGTCGATCGCCACCACCGCGAACTGCGCCGCCTGGCCCCGGGCCAGCGCCGCCGCGAGCTCGTCGCGATCGTTGGTCCACGACACCGCGCGCATCGCCAGCGGCGCCAGCGCCGGGCGGCCGCCGATCGCGTCGGGGCACAGCTCGCCGAGCATCGCGCCCTTGCCGGCGGTGGCGCCCGGCCGGTGGGTCGTGGTCTGGGCCGGGGTGGGCTCGAGCCCCGGCGGCTGAGGCACCGCGGCCGGGCGGCACGCGGCGACGACGACGTAGGCAACGCTGGCGAGGGGGGCCGGGTCCAACCGCATCGCATGCAACCTACCGTGTTTCCGGGGGCGGGTCGCCTGGGCCTCCGCGACCCCGACGACGCCGGGATCGACGCCGCGGCGCGCCCCGAGGCAGCCGGCGACGGGCGATCGCGCCCACACGCTTGTCGCCCGGGTCGTTTGACGGCCCCCGCCTCGGCCGCTATCGTGCGCCCGCCTTACCGCCCTGATTCCCTCGTGATTTCCGCGTCTCATCGCGTCTTGTCGCACCGGCACCCGCCGGCGCCGGGAGCTCTCTCGATGTTCGCACGCTCGCCTCGCCTCGCCTCGATCCTCGCCGCCCCGGCGCTCACCGTCGCGCTCGCCTCGACCGTCGCGCTGCCGTCCGCCGCCCGCGCGCAGCCCAGCCCGATGCCGGCGACCGGCGGTCCGCCCACCGGCGAAGAGGAGCCCAAGCCGGTCGGCGTCGCCGAGGCCGCGCCCAAGGCCGCGACGCTGATGGCCACGACCCCCGCGGTGCCGGCGCGGCGCGACACCCGCAAGAAGTACGACGTCGTCCGCCTCGACGGCTACCTCCGCGGGCGCGGCGACTGGTTCAAGAACCTCAACCTCGGCTTCGCCGACGACCCGGCGTTCGGCGGCGCGCCGTTCGCCCAGCCGCTCACCTGCCGGGCCGACGTCACCACCCGGGTGACCGGCTGCGACGACACGATCACCTCGTCGAACCTGCGGCTGCGCCTCGAGCCGCGCTTCGAGCTGTCGAACACGATGGCGGTCCACACCCAGATCGACCTGCTCGACAACGTGGTGATGGGCAGCAACCCCGAGGGCCCGACCCCGTTCGGCGCGTTCGGCGGCGGCGGCACCGTGCCCCCGCTGGCCGGCGTCGACGGCGATCGCAACTCGATCGTCGTGCGCCGCGCCTGGGGCGAGGTCGCCACCGCGCTGGCGCTCATCAAGTTCGGCCGCATGCCCGACCACTTCGGCCTCGGCATCGTCGCCAACAGCGGCCGCCGCGCCGACACCGACTACGCCACCTGGGAGACGCTGTGGATGCCGGGCGCCGAGGCCAACGTCGGTGGCGCCAACGACACGTCGATGGATCTCGACAGCGACTACGGCGACTCGGTCGACCGGCTGATGATCTCGGCCGAGATCCCCGGCACCGCGCTGCGCGCCGCCGCCGCCTACGACTACCCGACCACCGGCCTCACCACCGCCCAGACCGACACCGCGGTCGGCGCCAGCCAGCCGTGGGACCTCGATGACGTCGACGACGTCAGCCAGTGGATGCTGGCGGTCACCAAGATGGACGCGCCGGCCGACTTCAAGGAGCAGGTGGAGCGCGGCGACCTGGCGCTCAACTTCGCCGGGCGGCTGACCTACCGGTCGCAGGACATCGACTACGACGCCTCGGGCCTGACGCTCGGCGGCGCGCCTGATCCCGACAAGTTCGTGACCCGCGGCATGTCGCAGTACATCGGCGACGCCTGGGTCAAGGTCGGCTACAAGAAGGTGCTGTTCGAGGCCGAGGTCGCCGGCGCGGTCGGCTCGATCGACTCGGTGTCGGACATCGTGCCCAGCGCCGACGGCGGCGTGCACCAGGTCGACATCCGCACCCTCGGCGCCGTGGCCCGCGTCCACACCACCGCCTTCGACGACAAGCTCGGCTACGGCCTCGAGTTCGGCCTGGCCAGCGGCGACGACGCCGACAACGCCGTCGAGGGCCGCACCCACCTGCGCAACGCGACGTTCACGCCGGCCGCCAACGATCACTCGATGAGCCGGTTCGTGTTCGACCCCGACTACAAGGTCGACCTGATCCTGTTCCGCGAGCTGATCGGCGCCGTGTCGAACGCGTTCTACGTGCGCCCGCGGATGTCGTACCAGCTCACCAAGTCGATCACCTTCCGCGCCCAGAACGTCACCAGCGCGGCGATGAAGACCGTCTCGACGCCGGGCAACGACACCTTCTGGGGCACCGAGTTCGACGGCGATCTCGGCTACGACAGCGGCGGCTTCCACATGGGCCTGGCGTACGGCGTGCTGTTCCCGCTGGCCGCGATGGATCACCCCGACTCGATCGAGGGCGACACCGATCCCGAGTTCCCGTTCGGCTCGAACAACCAGAACGCCGGCGTCTCGGGCAACGCGCACACCTTCCAGTTCCGTCTCGGGATCGAGTTTTAGGGAGGTCTTTCGCAAGACCTCCCCTCGATCCCGGCAAAGCCGGGATCGAGCCTCCCCGCCAAGACGACTGTCCGCGGGCGGACCGGGAGACGCGAAGCGGTCGGGCGGGTCGCGTGGCGTGAACCGGATCGAGAGCATGGCCGCGGGGCGATCGTGTGACGCGAGGCGTGCGGGCGGGTGGCGCGGCGTGAACCGGATCGAGAGCGGGGCCGCGGGGACGACCGGGGGTGGGTTCGATGACAGGGGCGTGTCGTAGGGATGGACGGTGATGAAGAGCAAGGCGAAGGGGCCGCGGACGATCTACCGCTGCGGCGGGTGCGGCCACGTGGAGAGCCGCTGGCTCGGGCGCTGCCCGGCGTGCCAGGAGTTCGGCTCGCTGGTCGAGGAGGTCGCCGGCGGTGAGCCGCCGCGGCCGGGCAGCGCGCTGGTCGCCGACGGCGCGGCGCCGGTGGCGGTCGCCGACGTGGCCGAGCTCGACGCGCGCCACCGGGTCGCGACCGGGCTGGGCGAGCTCGACCGCGTGCTCGGCGGCGGGCTGGTGCCGGGCGCGGTGGTGCTGTTCGGCGGCGATCCCGGCATCGGCAAGTCGACCTTGCTGCTGCAGGTGCTCGGCGCGATCGCCCAGGGCCGGCCAGTGCTGTACGCCACCGGCGAGGAGTCGGTCGCGCAGACCGCGCTGCGGGCCCGGCGCATCGGCGCCGCCAGCGCCGGCCTCAAGCTGGTGGCCGAGACCGACATCGACGTGATCCTCGGCCACGCCAAGGCCGCGCCGCCGGCGGTGCTGGCGGTCGACTCGATCCAGACCGTCTACACCAGCCAGCTCGACTCGATCCCCGGCGCGGTCGCGCAGGTGCGCGAGTGCGCGGCGCGGCTGGTGCGCTACGCCAAGACCACCGGCATCCCGACGATCGCGGTCGGCCACGTCACCAAGGACGGCACGATCGCCGGGCCCAAGACGCTCGAGCACCTGGTCGACGTGGTGCTGCACGTCGAGGGCGACGGCGCCGGCGCCTACCGCATCGTCCGCGCGCACAAGAACCGCTTCGGCTCGACGCAGGAGCTGGGCGTGTTCGAGATGCGGGCCGGCGGCCTGGTCGAGGTGCCCAACCCGTCGGCGCTGCTGCTGGCCGAGCGGCCGCGCGGCGCGCCGGGCTCGGTCGTCGTGGCGTCGGCCGACGGCCACCGGCCGCTCCTGGTCGAGGTGCAGGCGCTGGTCGCGCCGGCCACCGCCGGGATCGGCCGCCGCACCGTCGCCGGCGTCGACGCCAACCGCGTGGCGCTGTTGCTCGCGGTGCTGCAGCAGCGGGTCGGCTACGACATCCTGGGCCAGGACGTCTTCGTCAACATCGCCGGCGGCCTGCGCCTCGCCGAGCCGGCGATCGATCTGGGCATCGCGTGCGCGCTGGCGTCGTCGCAGCGCGGCCGCGCGATCGACGCCGAGACGGTGGTCTTCGGCGAGGTCGGCCTGGCCGGCGAGGTGCGCGCAGTGCCGATGGCCGAGCTGCGGCTGGCCGAGGCCAAGAAGCTCGGCTTCGCGCGCTGCATCCTGCCGGCGCAGAACCGGGCGCGGCTCGAGGACGATCTCGGCCTCGAGCTGGTCGCCGTCGATCGCCTGGCCGCCGCGCTCGGCGCCCTGTAACCCGTGCCCGTGCCCGTGCCCCTGCCCGATCTCGTCTCGATCTCCTCTCGATCGCCCCTGCCCGATCAGCCCGCGGCCCACATCCCGAGCGCCCGCTGCACCGTCGGCCACAGCGCCACGCCGCAGGTGCGGTGGCCCAGGCGATCGCTGATCGCCACCGTGCGCACCTGGCGGAAGCCGGCGATCACGTCGGCGCGCACCAGCACCGCCTCGAAGCCGTCGAGGTCGCGGCGCAGGCTGGCCTCGTCCTCGGTGAACGCCACCAGCACCAGCGCCGCGTCGTGGATCTTCGGCTCGGCCGACATCTTCTGCAGGTCGGCCACCAGGTTGCGCCGCCACTGCGCGCCGTAGCGGCCGTCGCGCGCGCCGCCCGGGCGCCACTGCCGCGCGACCTTGAGCTCGAGCCACAGCGCCGCCTCGGGCGCGCACAGGCCGGGCAGCGGCTCGCCGCGCGACAGCGGCGCGCCGGCCGGCGACACCACCAGATCGCAGCGCGCGCGGTGGCTGAGCTTCTTGCCCGCGGTCGACGGGTAGTGGACCTCGCGCGCGACCTCGTGATCGCGAGCGAGCGCCGCCGCCAGCGCCTGCTGCAGCGCGCGCTCGTCCCAGGCGTCGAGCCCGTGGGGCGCCTGCTCGAGCGCGAGCCCGGCCTCGAGATCGGCGACGCCGCGCGCCAGGTGATCGGCCAGCTCGCCGAGGTACCAGGCCCAGCTCACGGCGCCGCTCCGGCGATCGCGGTGAGCGGGCACATCGCCAGCGGGAACGCGCGGGCGCCGAGCTTGCCGAACTCGCACGCGACGGTGTCGCCGCTGATCTCGACCACCGCGCCGACGCCGTAGCGCGGGTGGCGCACCGCCTGCCCGACCTGCCAGGGCCCGGCGGCGACCGACACCGGCGCAGGCGCGGCGGCGACCGACACCGGCGCGATCGCGTTCGACGCGGCCACCGTCGACGCGGCCACCGTCGACGCAGCAACCGTCGGCGCGGTCACCGTCGGCGCGGTCGCGTCGTGCCACGCCACGCCGTCAGCGGGCAGCACGTACAACAGCGGGCTCGGCGCCCCCAGCGCGCCGAACTGATGCGGACAGGCGACGTACGAGATCTCGACCGTGTCCTTGGCCCGGGTGATGCCGACGAACAACAGCCGGCGCTCCTCGGGCTCGTCCTCGACCAGGTCGCGCACCACCAGGGGCACCACGCCGAGGTTGGCGCCGGCGATGAACACGTGGCGGAACTCGAGGCCCTTGGCCGCATGCAGCGTCAGCACGCGCACCGCGTCCGCCGGCGCCGGCGCGGCGACGATCTCCGCCGCGCCGTCGTCGATCGCGCACGGCACGCCGGCCGCCGCCAGCGCCCCGGCCACCGCCGCGACCTGGGCTCGCAGCCGGCACAGGACGGCGACCTCGGCGCGCGGCACGCCCGCGGCGTGGAGCGCGGCCAGCCGCGCCGCCAGGTACGTCGCCTCGGCGACCGGATCGTGGTGGCGACGCACGACGATCGGCGCGCCTGGCGGGCGCACCGCGCACAGCGCACCGTCGCTCATCGGCTGGTCGCCGAGCACCGCGCGCGCGCCGTCGAGGATCGTCGCGGTGCTGCGGTAGCTCGCCGGCAGCTCGTGGATCACGCAGCCCAGCGCCGTCGCCGCGCGCGCGAAGCCGTCGGCCACACCGCCGCGCCAGCCGTAGATCGCCTGCCGCGGATCGCCGACGCCGAAGACTCCGCCGTCGGGCGCGCGGAGCCGGTCCACCAGCGCGAGCTCCCGCGGCTCGCAGTCCTGCAGCTCGTCGATCAAGATCCACCGCGGGCGCCGCACGGCAGGCTCCACCAGCAGCGCGCACGCGTGGTCGATCAGATCGTCGAAGTCCATCGCGTTCCGCGCGCGCTTGGCCTCGTCGACCAGCGTCGCCAGCCGCGCGAGATCGCCGCCTCCGCCCGGCGCCAGCGCCTTCAGCTTCTCGCGCAGCCGGCGCCGCTGCCCGACGCGCAGCTTGTGGGTCGCGATCAGCTCCTCCAGCAGCGCCGCCACGCCGTCCTCGTCGAGGACCGCGATCGGCGCGCGCCCATCCTGCGCATCGCGCTGCGCCCGCTGGAGCAGCGCCAGCGCCACCGCGTGGAAGGTGCCGATCAGCCAGCGCTCGGCCGGCGTCGTCGGGCGCCCGAGCAGCTCGTCGAGCCGCGCCCGCAGCTCGTCGGCCGCCTTGGTCGTGAACGTGACGATCGCCAGCTCGGCCAGCGGCACGCCACCGACGACATGCAGGTACGCCGCCTTGTGCACCAGCACCGTGGTCTTGCCGCTGCCGACCGCCGCGCGCACCAGCGCCGCGCGATCGTCGGCCAGCACCGCCCCCTGCTGCATCGGATCGAGCGCGGCCAGCCGCGCGTGCAGCCGCGGGCTCACCGCCGCCACCGCCGCCAGCCGCGCCGCGATCGCCGCCGGATCGACCACCGCCATCGGCAGCGCGACCGGGGCCGGCCGCGCGGGCGCCACCACCGCCGCACCGGCGCCGTCGGGGCGCCGCCGATCGGCCCGCACCTCGCGCTGCAGCCGCTGCCAGCTCGGCGCGGTCACGGCTGGGGCTCCGGCCGCGGCCCGTCGCCCTCGAGCACGTAGCCCGAGGCCAGCTTGGCGCTGGCGGCCCGCTCGGTGGTCGCGCGCTCGCCGATCAGATCGTCGTGCCGCCGCTGCAGCTTGCCGGTGATCGCGTGCCCGCGATCGCGGGCCGCGCCGTCGACCTCGATCGCGATCGCGCCGTCGGCCGGCACGTCGACCTCGGCCGCGATCGCCTGCCACAGCCGACGCGCCGCCGCCTCGCCGGTCAGCCAGCCGGCCAGCCCCGGGCTCGCGACCCGCAGCACCAGCCGCGCGCCGCGCCGCTCCGCCGGCCCCAGCCGCGCCAGGAGCTCGGCGCCCGCGACCCGCGCCGCCCGCAGCCGCGCGCACAGCTCGTCCCACCGCGCGTCGACCTCGCGCCACGGGATCCGCGGCACCACCAGGCGCACCACCGGCGCCAGCGGCGCGTCGTCCACGGCGGCCAGGTCGCGCGCCTCGCCCGCGCCACGCACCGCCGGCGGCGGCACCACCTCGCGCAGCCGGCGCAGCGCCCAGCCCACCAGCTTGGGATCGCGGGCCCAGCTGCCGACGCACGCCGGGCAGCCGCGCTGACAGCGGCAGCGCTCGACCAGCCCCAGCGCCGCGGCCAGCACCTCGTCGAGCCGCTCGTACGCTTTGGCCGCGTAGCCCAGCCCGCCAGGGTGGCTGTCGTAGCAGATCAGCGCGGTCGCGGTGCGGCCGGCCGCGTCGGCGACGTGGAAGCTGGTCGCCGACAGGTCCGAGCGCTCGGCCATCGTGAGCAGCCGCGCGCACGCGCCGAGCGCGTGGACCATGCCGGCCAGCGCGTCCTCGCGCTCGCCGCCCAGCACCGCCAGCACCGCCTCGGGCACCGCGATCCACACCGCCTCGGTCTCGAGCACCAGCCGCAGCTCCTCGTGCAGCGCCTCGTAGCCGAGGTTCTGGTGGTTGTGGAACTCGAGCATCTTGTAGCCGACCACGACGTCGTCGACGCGCACGTCGCCGAACGCCGCCTGCGTCAGGCCGAGCGCGCGCTCCTCCTGCGTGAGCAGCACGTCGATCGCCGTGCGCACGTCGGGCTGGGTGTAGAAGTTCTGCTCGACCTCGGCCACCGTCGCCACGTGCTGCACCAGATCGAGCGCCTCGACCTGGTACTGCACACCGTCGTGCAGGTAGATCGCGCGGGTGTGGGCCTCGCGGTACACCTGCGGCCGGCTCATCTCGGTGAGCGTCGTGCCGGTCGCGCGGTTCACCACCTTGAAGCGATCCTCGTGGAGGTTGCGCAGGCTGACCTCGCCGGCCGGGAACAGCCCGCCGGTCCAGTGCCAGCTGCCCATCGCCTCGCGCACCTCGCCGGCCCGCGCCAGCACCACGACGATCTCGCCGAGGTCGGGGAACACCGCGGCGTCGTCGAGCGCCAGCGGCAGCTCGGCGGCGGCGGCGCGCACGTGGGCCAGCTGGATGGCGAGGTTGTCGCGATCGAGCACCGCGTGCTCGGCCGGCTGCCCGACCAGCCAGTCGGGGTGCTCGGCGATGAACTGATCGGTCGGCGCCACCGCCAGCACGATGATCGCGTGGGCCAGCTCGTCGCGGCGCCCGGCGCGCCCGAGCTGCTGCCAGAAGCTGGCGCGCGTGCCGGGGAAGCCGCCCTGCACCACCACCTGCAGCGCGCCGATGTCGATGCCCAGCTCGAGCGCGTTGGTCGACACCACGCCGACCAGGCTGCCGTCGACCAGCGCCCGCTCGACGCCGCGCCGCTCCTCGGGCGTGTAGCCGCCGCGGTAGCCGGCCAGCAGGTAGCCCTCGTCGTGGCCGGCCACGTCGCGCAGCCGATCGCGCGACTCCTTCAGCACGATCTCGGTCTCCTTGCGGCTGCGACAGAACGCGATCGTGCGGTGGCGCGCGGTGATCAGGTGCGGCAACAAGGTCGCCAGCTCGGCGGTCACCGGCTGCCGGGTGTCGCGCTCGGTCATCGGCGGCTGCCAGAAGTGGACGATCTTGCCCGCCGACGGCGAGCCGTCGCGATCGATCAGCCGGAACGGCTGGTGGCACAGCGCCTCGGCGTGCTCGCGCGCGTTGGCGATCGTCGCCGAGCTGCACAGGAACTGCGGCCGGCTGCCGTGGTGCGCGCACACCCGCAGGAGCCGCCGCATCAGGTTGGCGAAGTGCGCGCCGAACGCGCCGCGGTACGCGTGCAGCTCGTCGATCACCACGTAGCGCACGTTGCGGAAGATGTGCGCGAAGCCGCGCCGCCCGTGGCTGGGCAGGAGCGCGCTGTGCAGCATGTCGGGGTTGGTGAGCACCAGGTTCGCGCGATCGCGGATCTTGGTGCGCTCGGCCGGCGGCGTGTCGCCGTCGTACACGCCGGCCATGATCCGCGGCGCCGCCACGTCGGTGCGCGTCGCCAGGTGATCGACCAGCCCCAGCACGCCGCGCAGCTGATCCTGGGTCAGCGCCTTGGTCGGGAACAGCATCAGCGTGCGCGCCGACGGATCCTCGAGCGTCGCCTGGATCACCGGCAGCAGGTACGACAGCGACTTGCCGCTCGCCGTGCCGGTCGTGACCACCACGCTGTCTCCTGCCCGCGCCGCGTCGAACGCCTCGACCTGGTGGCTATACAGCCGCCCGATCCCGCGCCCCGCCAGCGCGTCCTTCAGCGCCGGGTGCAGCCCCTCGGGCAACGGCGCGTACACCGCCTCGCGGGGCGGGATGGTCCGCGTCGCGATCACGCGGCCAGGGAAGCGAGACAGATCGAGCGTGCGGGCATCCATGGGCAGCTCCGGTGGGCCGTGGAGCTGCTCATCCTATCAGTGCCTGAACACTGATCCAGTATTCGGCGCCCATCATTTCAGATGGATCCGCCGCTAGGGGGAATCGTCGAGCGAAGCCAGCGCGCGCAGGCGGGCAAGGACGATCGGCAGCCGGGCCTGGCTCGCGTCATCGGGGCTGAGGTGGCCAGGCAAGGCATCGACGAAGCCCCGCGCCGCGAGCAGCATCGCGAACTGCGCCTGCAGATACGCCTGCAACGCCGGTGACGCACCGCGGACCTCCACGAGCAACCCGGCACGACCGTCGAGGACGGTGATCAGGTCCTCGAGGTCGTGGCTAGCCTGGTAGTCACCTTCGCCGCGCCCCGCGAACGCCTCGAGCTTGGTCGCCAGAAAATAGGGTGCCCGGATCAGCTTGATGGTGACGCCTGGCGCGATCTCGCGGTCCTCGGCGGTCGCCTGCGCTTCGCGATACCACCGATTGCCGAAGCCCATCAGCTCCGGATCGGTGGCCATGATGTCGACGACAAAGCCGTCGACCTTCCAACGACAGATCGGCGCACCGGGGGAGGTGTCGTGCCTGAACCCGAGGCGTCGCAGCGCGGCCTCGATGCGCCCGTGGTCGGAGCGCGTCGCCACGTCGACCACCACGTCGACGTCGTAGGTGACGCGGACGCCACCCACCGGCGGCGTATCGAGCAGGTACACGACGATCGCGCCGCCGACGAAGACCACGGGGCGACCGAGCGGCTGCAACCGCCGGGCGACCACGACGACCGGTGACGAGGACGCCTCAGGCGGCGCCACGCAGCACTCCGGGCAGCAGGCGGGTCGCGATCGTGCGTTCGCGCGCGCGACCCGCGCGCAGCACGTCGACGAGCGCCATCGCCGCGTACAGCGCCGGATCGCGCCGCGCCGCGTCGGGCACACAGCGGTGGAGCGGGACCAGCGTCTCGCCGCGCGTCGAGCCGTCGGGGTGAGGCCACACGGGCGGCGGCGCATCGCCCGGCGCGATGTGCGCCGCCATCACCCCCGCCGCATACCCGGTCGCGAGCCCGCGGGTGTTGCCACCACGGACCGGCGGGAAGACGTAGCGAACGCCGTGGACCAGAAACTCGACGAGCGCCGCGTGGTTCGCGCGATAGGCCACGCGGTGCCCGACGCGGGTGCCCTGGATCAGCCCTGACGCCACCGAGTTCTTGAGCGCGCGATGGACCTGGGCGTGATCCATCCCCAGCGAGTCCGCGAGGGTCGCGATCGTTCCCGGCGCGCCCTGCGCGAGCGCGATCTGCACAGAGACGACGACATCGAGTGGGCGCATCACGGCGTTTCGTATTTCAGTTTATGAAATTTGCCACGCCTGACAAGCGTTTCATATTTCGATTTATGAAATATCGGGCCGAGCGACGTCGCGGCCGTGTCCTGCGCCCCGCCCGCCGCCGTCGTCCCCGCGGCCCCCCCCCGACCGCCACCGACCGCTACTTGCTCTTGGGCTTCTTCGGGGACTTCTTCGGCGTGGCCTTGGGCGGCGCGGTGACCGGGGTGCCGCCGAGCGCGACGACCTCGCCCTCGACGTTCTTCTGCGCCTCGGCGTCCTTGCCCTTGTTGAGCTCGAGGAACGTGTTGAAGGCCTCGATGGCCTTCGCGTCCTCGTGGTTCAATTTGTACATGTAGCCGAGGTCGTACCAGGCGTCGGCGTGATCGGGCGCCAGACCGACGGCCTTCTCGTACATCGGGATGGCCTGCTCGACCTCTTCTTGCCGACGGAACACCACCGCGGCGTTGAAGTAGTACTCGGCCACGTTGGGCGACAGCTCGATCGCCTTGGCGAACGACGCCGCCGCGGCGTCGAGCTGGTTGGCCGCGCGCTGCGCGACGCCGAGGTTGTTGACGTAGCTGTGCTCGCCCGGCGCCAGCTTGACCGCCCACTCGAGCGCCTTCATCGCGCCCTCGCTGTCGCCCTGCTTCCGCTTGATCACGCCGATGTTCGAGAACACGTCGGCCTGCTTGGGGTCGAGCTTGCACGACGTCTGCAGCGCGGCCAGCGCGTCGGCGAGCCGATCGACCCGGTAGTACGCCATGCCCAGGTTCGACCAGACCGTCGCGTCCTTGGTCAGGATCTGCGACGCGTGCTCGTAGGCGGCGACCGCCTGCGGGAACATCTTCTTCTTCTTGTACAGGTGGCCGAGCGAGGCCCAGGCCATGCCGTGCTTGGCGTCGGCGGCGACCGCCTTCTCGAAGGCGGCGATCGCCTCGTCGTCCTTGCCCTGGTTCTTCCAGCTGATGCCCTGCTTGTAGAGCGCGCCGGCGTCGTCGGCGGCGGCCGGCGCGGCGGTGAGGGCCACGGCGACGAGGCTGGCGCCGAGGGCCGCGCGGAGCGAGCGGAGCGAGACGATGGAACGCATGGGCGAGCCTCCTGGCCGGTGAGCCTACCATCGCCAGTGGCGCCGAGCCCCGCGGCGGTTACGAAGCCGCGGCGGGCGCGGGCAGCGCCGCGGGCGCGTCGGCGGCGCGCGCGGCGTCGGACAGCCCATCCGACAGATCGGCCAGCACGGCGACCGCGGTGCGCGCGTCGGCGGCCTCGCGGGCGGCGGCCGAGACGTCGGCGTGCGCGCAGGCCAGGCGGAAGGTCTCGAGCGTCGCGACGCAGTGGTGCATGCGCGCGACGATGCGCTCGCGCGACGCCGCCACCGACGCGGCGTACCGCTGCTGATCGGCGAGCGCGGCGCGGGCGTCCTTGAACTGCGCCGCCGCGATCGGATCGCTGCACGCGGCGATGCGCTGGTCGAGCTCGGCGATCCGCGCGTCGATGCTGGTCGCGTCGATCGCCGGCGCGCTCGACGCCTTGGCGGCCACCGCGAACAAGGTCGTCAGGCCGCCGGCCACCAGCGCGCGATCGTCGGCGCGCATCGCGGCGGAGTCGTGCCAGATCGCCAGGCCGCGCTCGGCCAACGCCTTGGGCTCGCCGGCCAGCGGCGGCAGCGCGCGCCACGCCGCGAGGATCGGATCGGTCGCGATCGTCACGTGGCGGCCGGCCAGCGCGCCGGCAGCGATGCTGCCGAGGAACAGCCCGCTGGCCGCGTCGAGCGCCGGCGCCGACCAGCTCGCCAGCGCCGCGGCGCCGAGCACGCGCTCGGCGGCCCACACCGCGGCCACCGCGGCCAGCGCGGCGACCGGCGCGGCCCACGCCAGACGCGCGCGCGGCGCGCCGATGATGAGCACCGCGGCCAGGGCCAGCGGCGTCAGCGTCCAGCTCCCGATGACCGACGCCGCGCCCACGCCCGCCGCGATCGCGCACAGCCGGGCGCCGATGCGCAGCGCCGAGGTCGGCCGCTCGGCCCAGCCCATGCCCGCCGCGATGCCTACCAGCGCGCCGACGATCGACGCCGGCACGCCCGCGACGGCCGCCGGTCCCAGCGCCGCCGCCGCCGCGCCCAGGGTCGCCCCGCTCCCCGCCCCTAGCGCAACCCGGTGAAATCCTGCGTGGTCGTCGAAGCCGAGGCCGGTGGCAGCGGGCATGGACGCTACCGACGCGCGAGCCGCCCGCCGGATCTGACGACCCGGCCGCCGCAGCCGGCGGGGCGCAGGGCCGCCGCGTCGCGTCAGCCGTCGTCGTCGTCGCCGAACAGCACCCCGACGACGATCTCGACCTCGGGGAACGGCTCGGCCCGCACCCGCTCGCCGCGATCGGCGACCAGCACCTCGACGTAGCCGTCGGCGTGCCAGCGATGCACCGCCAGCGTCTCCTCGACCGGATCGATCAGCCAGTAGTGGCCGACCGCGTGCTGGTGGTAGGCGCGCTTCTTGGTGATGAGATCGTTGCGACGGCTCTGCGACAACACCTCGCACACCCAGTCAGGGCGTACCGCGATCGGCACGTCATCCGGCATCTGCGGCAGGCGCTCGCGTCGCCAGCCGGCCACGTCGGGGCGGAACACCTGGGTGTCGGCCAGTCGGATCTCGACCTCGGTGGCGAACCACCAGCCGCCCGGGCCGGGCCCGCCGGCTCGCCGATCGTAGGGCCCCAGGCGCCGGGCGACCCGCACCTGCGCGACGCCGTGGCGGCCCGACGCCGCCTCCTTGGCCACGAGCGCGCCGTCGATGATCTCGTGGCGTCGCTCGGCCTCGGGGATCGCGAGCAGGTCGGCGATCGTCGCGACGCGGGCCGGCGCGGGGTGGCTCACGACCTCCACTGTAGCGGCGTCGCGCGCCGCGCGCACCCGCGATCGGCGGTCACGGCGCCGCGGCGATCGTCGACACGTCGGCCAGGTGCAGCTCGGCCAGCGCGTCGGCGAACTGCACGCGCATGAGCATCACGCGATCCTGCGCGTCGACGATCGCCAGCGTCGTGGCCTGCAGGCGGGTCGCCATGTCGGCGGCCTTCTCGGCGAGCTGCGTCGACAGCGCGGCGGCGGTCTTGACCTTGCGCAGGCTCATCAGCTGGCCGGTCAGCTCGGCCTGGCGGTCGCGGTACTCGGCGGCGCGCTCGCGCAGGCTGGCGATCTTGTCGACGGTGTCGAACAGCTCGCGGTGGATCCCCAGGATCGCCTCGAGCTGCTTCTTCAGCGCCGGCGTCGGTCGCTCGCTCTGCACGTAGACCGCGAGCTGCTCGAGGGTGTCGCTGGCGCCCAGCTCGAGGCGGCGGGTGAGCGGCGTCGCCTCGCGCAGCTCGATCTGCTTGGTCTCGCCGGCGCCCAGCTCGACCGCGACCAGGAGCGCGTCGCCGACCCGCTCGATCGGCAGCGGCGTGTCGAGCAGCTCCCAGCCCGGCTCGATGGCGTGGCGGACGTAGACCGTCGACGGGCCGCGCAGCCGGCTGGTCACGGTCAGCGTGCGGGTGCGGATGTGCTGGACCTCGGCGGTGAGGATGCCGCGCTCGAGCGTGACCAGCCGCGACAGCTCGTCGTGGGTGCCGCCGCCGGCGTCGACGACGATCTGCCGATCGAGCGCGTAGGGGATGACCACCGCGGCGTGGGGCGCGACCGCGTCGGTCAGGCCCTCGCCGACGTAGCGGCCCTCGCCGTAGACAGTGATCGGCCCGGCCTCGAGCGTCGAGTCGGTCGGGTTCTCCAGCCGCACCGCCTTGAACGCGAACCGCGCGTTGCCGCGCTCGCCGAGGCCGTCGTAGAGGTACGCCTCGCGGCCGGTGGTCTTGGCGCGCAAGACCGAGACCATCGCGCTGGTGCCGTCGCCGACGGTCATCGGCGTGCCCGACGAGAACAGGCTCTCGCCCACCGGCGCGGCGTCGCTGGTGTCGGTGACCGCCGCGGCCTTGGCCGCCGCCTCGGCCGGCGCCGCCTCGGTGAGGATCGCCACCGACGCCCGCGCGCCGACGCCGCCCGACGCCACCCGCACGCGGCCCGGGGCGACGCCGGCGTCGATCAGCTGGTTGCGCACCAGGTTGGCGCGCTCGAGCGCGACCTTGTCGCCGTCGCGCTCGCCGGGCGCGGCGTAGCCCTGGACCACGACGTACTGCCGCTGCCTGATCAGCGCGCTCGACACCTGGCCGAGCTTCTCGTCGCCGAGCTTCACCGACGCGTAGGGGTCGGGCGGCGGCGGCTGGAGCGTGACGCCCTGGGTGGTCGACGACGGATCGATCGTCGGCGCGCGACCGGTGGTGTTGATCCCGTCGACGACGTAGGTGTTCTCGAGCGACGACGAGCCCGAGAACGACACGCCGACCTGATCGTCCTGGCTGCCCGCGGCGGTCCCGAGCACGCTCTCGAAGGTGCGGCCGGTCGGGATGTTCTTGGTGTAGTCGTCGGTGAGCGTCGCGTTGCCGCGGATCTCCTCGGCGTCGAGCGTCAGCACGTTCTGCTCGGCGACCTGGCCCGCGGCGCTGCCGCCGTACGGGCTGACCGCGGTCGGCGGCGCGATCGCGAACGCCTCCTCGGGCGACAGCTCGGCGCGGTCGACGGTGCGCACGCTCCACAGGTCGTAGCGGAACGACATCGCCGAGCTCGAGCCGACGCCGACGACGACGTCCTTCCAGTCCTCGCCCGACAGGTTGTCGACCACCGCCCAGCCCTCGAGCATCGCGCCGTCGTCCTGGCCGAGCACCAACCGGTAGCTCGGCTTCCACGCGGCGGCGTCGGTGACGTAGGTCATCACGACGTCCGCGCGATCGCCGACCACGCCGCCGACGTCGAGCTGCATGTCGATCACCGGCGCGTCGTCGGCCTGGCGCCGCGGGAACGCCACCGGCAGCGGCGTCTGGGTGCGGGCGTCGACCACGGTCAGCGACTTCAGGAAGTCGTCGACCCGCTCGCGCGGCACCCGCACCGTCAGCTTGCCGCCGGCGACCTGGGCGCGGCGCTCGTAGAACGCGACGCCGTTGCGGTAGACGACGACCTTGCCGAGGCGCACCTTGTCGACGGCGACGTGGCGGGGCGCGCGGGCGCCGCAGGCGGCGACGGTGGCGAGCAACAGCGACAGCGAGATGCAGTGACGCATGGATCCTCCTCCCCCGCTGGCACGCGCCAGACGCCGCGCGGGTCCGTCGCCATGGCTCACCGCTGCTGGCGCGCTGCGACCCGGCCGGCGCGGGGTGCGACAGGCGCAACGCCGGTGGCTCATTGGGTCGCCAGCGCGTCGTCGAGGTGCACCAGCGCGATCGCGTCGGCCAGGTCGACCCGCCGCAGCGTCACGGCGTCGTCGGCGGTCGTGATCGCCAGCGTCGTCTCCTGCAGGCGGGTGGCGAGGTCGTCGAGCTTGGCCGCCAGGGTCCGGCTGAGCACCGCCGCGTTCTTGAGCTTGCGCAGCGCGACCAGCTGCGCCATCAGCTCGGCCTGGCGCGCGCGGTACTCGGCGGCGCGCTCGCGCAGCCCGGCGGCGCGCTCGGTCGCGTCGATCAGCGCCGCGTGCGCCGCGAGGAAGGCCGCGAGCTGCTGGCGCAGCGCCCCGCTGGCGCGGCCGCTGGCGACGAACAGCCGCAGCTCGTCGATCGCCGCGTCATCGGTGAACGCCAGCCGTCGGGTCATCGGCGTCGCCTCGCGCAGCGCCAGCGTCCGGGTGGCGCCGGCGGGCAACTCGACCGCCAAGAGCACGTGGTCGCCGTCGCGCTCGCTCGGCACGCCGGGCTCGCGCAGCGTCCACCCGGCCTCGACCGGGTGCCGCACGTAGACCGTCGTCGGCGTGCGCAGCCGGCTGGTGATCGTCAGCGTGGTGGTGCGCAGGTGCTGGACCTCGGCGGTCGCCACCCCGCGCGCCACCGCGGTCAGCCGCGCCAGCTCGTCGGCGGTGGCGCGCTCGCGGGCGACGACGACCTGCCGGTCGAGCGCGTACGGCACCACCGCGGCGGCGTGGGGCGCGATCGCGTCGGCCAGCCCCTCGCCGACGTAGCGACCGGCGCCGTAGACCGTGATCGGCCCGGCCTCGAGCGTCGCGCCGGTCGGGTTGGCGATCCGCACCGCCTTGAACGCGAACCGCGCGTTGCCGCGCGCGCCGTCGCCGTCGTAGAGGTAGACCTCGCGGCCGGTGGTCGTGGCGCGCAGCACCGACACCATCGCGCTCTGGCCGTCGGCGACCCGCACCGTGGTCGGCGCCGCGAACAGGCTCTCGCCGATCGGCGGCGCGTCGGCGCTGATCTCCGCGCGCGGCGCGGCGGCGGTGGTCTCGGGCTGACCCGGCGTGCCGGCGACGATCTGCACCATCGCGCGTGCGCCGACGCCGGCGCTGGCCACGCCGACCCGGGCCGGCGCGACGCCGGCGTCGATCAGCTGGTTGCGCACCAGGTTCGCGCGCGCCAGCGCCGCGCGCTCGGGCGCGAGCTCGCCGGGCGCCGCGAAGCCCTGGACCACCACCGGGCGGCGATCCTTGATGAGGCCCGCCGCGACCTCCTGGAGCTTCTGGTCCCCGAGCCGCACCTGCGCGTACGGATCCGGCGGCGGCGGCGGCGGCGATCGCGGCCCGTCGCCGTCGCTGCGCCCCGCCGCGGCGCCGAGCGTGCTCTCGAAGGTCCGCCCGGGCATCGGGATGTTGCGCGTGTAGTCCTGATCGATGGTGATGCCCTGAGTGGTCGAGGTCACGTCGATCGACGGTGGGCGGTCGTCGATGACGATGGACTCGGCCGTCGCCGCCGCCGGGTTGATCTTCTGGAACACCGGCGTCGTCTTGTTGACGCCGACCCGGATGCCGCGGCGCTCGATCGTCACGTCGCCGAAGAAGAACGTCACCACGTACTCGCCCGGCGCGAGGCCGACGACGCGGTAGCTGCCGTCTTCCTCGGTGATCGTGGTGGCGCTGCCCGCCGGGCCGCTGACCACCACCGTCGCGCCGGCCAGCGCGTCGCCGGCGATCGAGTCGGTGACCCGGCCCTGGATCGCGCCGGTCGTGGCGGTCCCGCCGCCTTCCCGCGGGATCACCTGCGGCGCCACCGCCGGCGGAGCCGGAGGCGGAGTCGGAGTCGGAGTCGGTGCCGGAAGCGGAGCCGGAGTCGGAGCCGGAGCCGGAGCCGGAGCCGGAGCCGGAGCCGGGGTCCCGGCGCCCGCGCCGCGGATCTCCGCCGCGTCCAGCGTGATGAGCGGCGTCGCTGCGGCGACCGCGGTCGCGTCGCCGCCATACGGGCTCACCGCGGTCGGCGGCGCCACCGCGAACACCTCGTCCTGCGCCAGCGTCGCGCGATCGACCGTGCGCACGCTCCACAGGTCGTAGCGAAACGACATCGCCGCGCTCGATCCGACGCCGACCGCGACGTCGTTCCAGTCTTCGCCCGACTGGTTGTCGACCACCGCCCAGCTCTCGAGCATCGCCGCGTCGTGGTCGCCCAGCACCAGCCGATAGCTCGGCTTCCACGCCGCCGCGTCGGTGATGTAGGTCATCACTACGTCGGCCGCGCCGCCACCGACGTCGAGCGCCATGTCGATCACCGGCGCGTCCGCCGCCTGCCGCCGGGGGAACGTCACCGGCAACGCCCGCCCCGTCGCCGCGTCGACCACCGTCAGCGACTTCATGAAGTCGTCGACGCGCTCGCGCGGCACGCGCACCCGCACCGTGCCGCCCACCACCCGCGCCCGCCGCTCGTAGAACGCCACGCCGTTGCGATAGACGACCACCTTGCCCAGCGGCACGCGATCCACCGCGACGTGGCGCAGCCGTCCCCCGCACCCCGTGACCATGCCGGCGACCAGCGCCAGCGAGATACCTCGACGCATGTAGAACCTCCTGCCGCCACCACGCGCCCGACCCCGGATCGATCGACCGCCGTGGCTCACGCCCCGTGACACACCGCGGCGCCCCGCCCGCGGGGTGCGACAGCGCCGCGGCGGAGAGGGGCGGTGACCGGGACCGGGACCGCGACCGTGGCCGTGACCGCGGCCGCGACCGTGACCGTGACCGTGGCCGTGACGAGGACGCGGCCGTGAAGGGGACGCGGCCGTGGCCGTGACCGTGACGAGGACGCGGCCGTGGCCGTGGCCGTGACCGTGGCCGTGACGACGACGTGACGACGACGCGGCCGTGACGACGACGCGGCTGGACGCGACCTCGGCGGTGGCCCCCAGATACAGCCTCGCTAACGCTCGGCTGGCCCGGGGACCTCATCGACGCCGATCAACCCACCGCCGCGACGCCAGCCCTCCTTCAGCAGCCACGTCCGCGGCGCCGCCGTCGGGCACCCAGCCTTGGTCAGCGCCCGCAGCCACGCGCACGGCGGCCTTCCAGCCGTCGAACCACAGCCCGCTCGAGTGCGGATCGACCCAGCCGCGCGCCATGACCGCGCCGCGCGCGGCGCCGTGATGCCGGGCGTTCAGCAGCACGTACCGGATGGCGTTGCGCACCTCGGTCGGCGTCCGCAGCGGCCGCGCGTGGTAGCGCTGCGCGAACAGCTTGCCGCGGCGCCCGAGCAGCGCGTTCAGCCGCCGCGCCAGCCGGATCGTCAGCCCGGTACAACCTGATCTGATCCCTGACAGCTCAGCGACGCTGGCGGCGACCATCCTCGGCCTCGAGCGCATCGGTGGCATGAGCGTGCCGCCGACGCTGGCACGTCGATTGCGGACTCGAACGAATCAGCCCCGTCAGCGCGGCCCCGCCGCCACCGCCTGATTCACGATCCGCACCCAGCCGCGCGCCGCCGGCTCCGGCCGCCGCGCGATCACGCCCCAGCCGACATCGAAGGTCAGCGTCCACGCGCCGGTCTCGACCTCCAGCTCGTAGCTGCCGTCGACGGCCGTCGTCGCGCTCACCCGCCGCCGCCCCGAGGTCGCCGCCACGATCACCCCCGCCACCGGCGCGCCGCTGTCGCGATCGCGGACCACGCCGCGCAGCACCGCCCCGCCGCCCTCGCGCAGCGCGAAGTGCGCCGCGTCACGCCGCCGGTCCCGCGGCGCCGTCGACCGCACCGCATCGGCCTCGAACCGCGTCGCTGCCATCGCCAGGTGGGTCGCGGGGAGCATCGTCATGCGTGTTCCGACGCGCGGCCCCCCGCCGGCGCTCACTCCGCGCTGCTGACTGCCGCTGACCGCGCCGCCGCGCCGCCGCGGGACCTGCGACAGCCGCGCCGCATCACGGCCCATAGGACCGCGGCCCCGGCGCGAGCTCGATGACCTCGCTCGGCGAGATGGCCGTGTCGATGCGCTGCGCGATGGTGGCTTGCCACCCCGGCGTCACCTGGACCCGGTCGACCGCGAACTGCGCCTCTCCGTAGTACGTGACCACGCGGAAGACGCCGGGCCGCGGGCTGGCCAGCACGAATCGCCCAGCCTCATCGGCGATGTCGTATGCGACGTGACCGCCTTGCTCGAGCACCACCGTCGCGCCGACCACCGGCTCGCCGGTGCGGTGGTCACGCACCCACCCGACCACCGCCGGCACGCCGATCGACGCCGGGCGATACGTCACCGTGGCGCCGACCGTGGTGGCGTCCCCGCGGGCGCGCTCCGAAGGCGCCACCGTGACCGCGCGGTTCATGATCGTCACCGGCGGCGCCGGCGCCGCACCGCACGCCGCCACGATCATCACCAGCCCACTCACCGCGACGGCGCTGCGCATCTCGCCACGCACGCCCGTCCACCGTCTTCGGTCTCCGCGCCCCGCTGGCCACCGCTCGCCTCCGGCCGCGCGCCCGCCTCACCCGCGACACCGCCGCCCGCCAGGTAGCCCCTCCGCCGCACTCACGGCGTCGTGACGGCCAGGTGCGCCGCAGCGTCGGGCAGCGTCAGCTCGGCCAGCGCGTCCTGGAAGCGGACCTTGGCGAGCATCAGCTTCTCCTGGTTGTCGACGATGTCGATCGTCGTCTTCTGCACGCGGTCGGAGATGTCCTTCATCTTGTCCTGCAGGTTGCGCGACAGGCTGGTCGCGGTCTTCACCTTCTTGAGCGAGATGATCTGGTCGTTCAGCTCGTCCATGCGCAGGCGGTACTCGCCGGCGCGATCGCGCAGGTTGGCGATCTTCTCGTCGGTGTCGATCACCTCGCGGTGGATGGCCAGGAGGTCCTGCAGCTGCTTCTTCAGCTCGGGGGTCGGGTGCGGGCTGTCGACGAACACCTTCATCATGTCGAGCGTCGTCGGCTGCGCCAGGTCGAGCGTGCGGGTCAGCGGCGTCGCCTCCGCGATCTCGACCACCTTGGTCTCGCCGGCGCCGAGCGCGATCTCGAACAGGTGGGCGTCGCCCAGCCGCTCGTAGGTCTTGGGCGCGTCGAGCACCAGCCAGCCCTTCTCGGTGGTGTGGCGGACGTAGACCTTGGTCGGCGTGTGCAGCCGGCTGGTGAAGGTCAGCTTGGTGCGCTTGATGTGCTGGACCTCGGCGGTGAGGATCCCGCGCTGCAGCGTCACCAGGCGCGCCACCTGGTTCTCGGTCGCGTCGTCGCGGTCGACGACGATCTGCCGGTCGAGCGCGAACGGCACCACCACGTTGGCCTTGGGCGGGATCGGCTCGGTCAGGCCCTCGCCGATGTAGCGATCGTCGCCGTACACCGTCACCGGCCCGGTCTCGAGCGTCGAGTCGGTCGGGTTGTGCAGGCGCACCGCCTTGAACGCGAAGCGATCGTTGCCGCGGTCGCTCTCGGCGTCGTACAGGTAGACCTGCTCGCCGTCGGTCTCCGACCGGACCATCGACACCATCACGCTGGTGCCCTTGGCCACGGTCATCGGGATCTCCGACTGGAAGTGGCTCTCGCCCACCGGCGACGCGTCGGCCTCGGCCGGCTTGGCGCCACCGGCGGACTTCTCGACGGTCGGCGCCTCGGTCACCATCCGCACGCCGGCGCGCTGGCCGGGCATCGCGCCGCGGTTGACCACGCGGATCTGCGCCGGCGGCACGCCCGCGTCGATCAGCTGCATCTTGACGATGTTGGCGCGGTCCATCGCGCGCTGCTCGCTGCCGGGCTCGTTGGGATCGGCGTAGCCCTCGATCACCAGGTTGCGCTTGTTCTTGATCAGGTCGGGGGCGAGCTGCGCGACCTTGCGGTCGCCCTCGGACACCCGCTGCCGCTGGTACTCGAGCTGGGCCCGCTCCTGCTCGAGCTTGGCCACCCGCGCCGCCTTGGCCGAGTCCTTGGGCTTGGCCGGGCGCTTCTTGCTGCCACCGCTGTCGTCGCGGTAGCCGCCACCCACGCCGGCGCCACCGCCGCGCGACGCCGACGGCGCCATCGGCGCCACGGCCCCGGTGGCGACGTCGAGGTTGCCGAAGTCGCCGTCGCTGCCCGCGTCGGGATCGGGCGCGTAGTCCTCGGCCTCCTCGGCGTTCTTGGCCAGCCGCGCGTCGAGGTTCTCGGGGTGGCCGGCCGGCCGGCGGATCTCGTCGTCGCCCAGCTCGGCGACCATCGTCGGGGCGGCCTCACCGCCGGCGCCGCCGTACGGCGACACCGCGGTCGGCGGCGCCACCGCGAACTGCTCGTCGATGTGCAGGGTCTCGCGCTCGACGGTGCGCACGCTCCACAGGTCGTAGCGGAACGACAG
>Ga0075163_10002653_pt1 | contig 23997 bp, 18 predicted proteins | sample JI1023141ADNA_FD_71478 | JGI IMG/M metagenome (GOLD analysis project Ga0075163, IMG submission 71478) | Wastewater effluent complex algal communities from Wisconsin, to seasonally profile nutrient transformation and Carbon sequestration -... | ecosystem: Engineered > WWTP > Effluent > Algae... | reverse complement strand
CAGCGCGGCACATCGCCGAGGGCGTCACCGTCGGTGTCATCTGTGTCTACGGCGGATTCTTCGGCGCCGCAGCGGGTGTGCTGCTCCTGGCGTTGTTCCTACGCACCGGCGGCGTCACCCTGGCCCATGCGAATGCCACCAAGAACGTGGTGCTCGGCGCCGCCAATGGCGTTGCCGCCCTGGTCTTCGCGGTCGTGGCGCCGGTGCACTGGCCGGCGGTGACAGCGATGGGCGTCGGGTGCCTGATCGGATCCCGGTTGGGCCCCATCGTGGTGCGGCACGCACCGGCGACGCCGCTGCGCCTGCTGATCGCCGTCGCGGGCCTGGCGCTGGCTGTCAAGCTCGGCTTCGACACCTACCGCTGAGTGTCAGTTCTGGTAGTCCAGGCAGCTTTCCGCGCCGTTGATGACGCCCTCGCGGAACGCCCGCACCCGGTCGGTCCCGGCGCCCTGCCGTTCGGCATCGCCGTCCCCGCGGAACACCAGCAGCGCCTTGATCCCCTCGTCGAGGTCCCCCGGTGAGATGGACCAGGAACTCGTCTCGGCGCGGTTGTGCAGGATCACGCTGGCGGTGTATCCGCCGGCCAGGCAGTCCGCGCGCAGGGTGGACGTCTTCTCGTCGGACTCGTCGCCCAGGCGGGTCAGCGCGGCCAGCCCGTACTGGGTCGCCAGCAGAGTGGAGACGGCATAGTCCCCGCCCTGGCGGTACACCTCGGGCATGGTCTCGACGTTGTCCCACCCCACGTAATCGTCTGGGACACAATAGAACAGCGAGTATCCCTCGGCCGACTGGTCACCGCACATCGGCGGGTCGGCCGGGTCGAACGCGGCCAGCCCCGCGACGGGCGTCCAGGCTTGGCCGCCGGTGAGCTCCGGATACAGCTGAGTCCAGTAGTCCTCCAGGTCGTAGGGCACCCCGTTGACGATCGAGTCGTACGGCGCGTTGCCCTCGGCGGCGGCGTCGGCGATGTTGTTGAACGGCAACGCCAGCACCATCGGCTCGTCGTCGCGGTACTCCTTGCACCGGTCCAGCCCGTTGTCGAAGCCGTCCTGGAATGCTCCGACCCGGTCGAATCCGCTGCCGTGGGCGTCCGGATCGGTCTTGGCGGTGCCCGGGTTGTCCCGCAGGTCGAGCACACCGGCCAGAGCGGAGTCGAGCCCGGAGCTGGTGACCTCGAAGACGCCGTCGTCCTGGGCGTGCCGCGCCCACGCACCGGCAAAGCAGTCGGCCTGCAACTCCCGGGTCACGGTGCGCGCGGTGAAGTTCGACCGGGCCTGCACGGCGTGCCCGAACTCGTGCGCCATCACCACCGGGATGACGAACTCGCCGAAGCGGGACTGCAGGTCGGGCAGCAGGTATTTGGCATCCCAGGCGACCACGTCTTCGCTTCCGCAGTAGAACGCGTTGCCGGCAACCTCTTCGGGTTCGGTGGTGCACGGTGGCGCCGCGCTGCCGTCGGCGATGGCGTAGTAGCCACCGGAGATCGGCTCGAAATCCTCGCCGTAGAGCTCCGGGAAGTTCTCGCCCCAGTACTGCTCCAGGTCGGCGATCGCCCGGATCGCGATCTGGTTGACGGGTTCGGACGCGTCACCCTCGATGGTGATGCTGCCGGCGTCGGGCGGGGAGCCCTTCTGCTGGGGCTGGGAGGGAATCTCCGGCTTGGGTGATCCGCATGCCGAGACCATCAGGACGGCCGCCGCGGTAGCCATGATCTTGATCTTCATGGGCAAACACTAGCCGCCAAAACGGGGCGGATTCAACTGGTCGTCGCAACACCTTGACTGTGGAGGTGTTCAGCAGTGGCGACGAAAGACTGGACCGCGAAGACCAGTGATGTGCCCGAGGGTGCTCGTCGGCAGTGGCGTGCGGATCGGGCGTTGCGACCGCCGATGCGTTCGCCCGGGCGCCCTGAGCCCTCGCGGGCGGTGCAGCGGCAGTTCTGGCGGCTGATCGCGACGGGCATCACCTCGGCCGAGGCGGCGCTGAAGGTGGGCGTGTCCGTGCCGGTCGGAGCCCGTTGGTTTCGCCACGCTGGCGGCATGCCACCGATCTCGCTTGCCGTGCCCACCGGCCGCTACCTGTCCTTCGAGGAGCGCGAAGAGATCGCGCTTCTGCGCGCTAAGCAGGTCGGCGTTCGTGAGATCGCGCGCAGGATCGGCCGCGACCCGGCAACGATCTCCCGCGAATTGCGACGCAACGCGGCCACGCGCAGCGGCAAGCAGGAGTACCGGGCGTTGGTGGCGCAGTGGAAAGCGCAGCAGACAGCGAAGCGACCGAAAACGGCGAAGCTCGCGACTAACGACAGGCTGCGCGAGTACGTCCAGGAGCGGCTCGCCGGGAGCGTGCGCCGCCCGGACGGCAGCATCGTCGTCGGACCGCAGCCGCCCGCGTGGAAGGGGCTGAACAAACCGCATCGGCAGGACCGGCGGTGGGCGACCGCGTGGAGCCCAGAGCAGATCTCGCACCGGCTCAAGGTCGACTTCCCCAATGATGAGTCCATGCGCATCAGCCACGAGGCGATCTACCAGGCGCTGTTCATCCAGGGCCGTGGCGCGCTCAGACGCGAGCTCGTCACCTGCCTGCGAACAGGCCGCGCACTGCGCCAGCCACGCGCTCGTACGCAGAACCGCCCGCAAGGCCATGTCACCGCGGACGTCGTGTTCTCACAGCGCCCCGCAGAGGCAGCCGACCGTGCCGTCCCCGGGCACTGGGAGGGCGATCTAATCATCGGTACGGGCCGGTCAGCGATCGGCACGATCGTCGAACGCAAGAGCCGCTCGACCCTGCTGGTGCACCTACCGCGACTGCAAGGCTATGGCGAGATACCGCCCGTCAAAAACGGTCCCGCGCTGGGCGGCTACGGCGCCGTCGCGATGAACGACGCACTCATAGCGTCAATGACGAAGCTTCCCGAACAGCTCCGCAAGACACTCACCTGGGACCGCGGCAAAGAACTGTCCGGCCACGCCCAGTTCGCTCTCGCGACGGGCACGAAGGTGTTCTTCGCCGACCCCCACTCGCCCTGGCAACGGCCGACGAACGAGAACACCAATGGGCTACTGCGCCAGTACTTCCCGAAAGGCACCGACCTCTCACGGTGGTCCGCGGAAGACCTCGAAGCAGTCGCTCTCGCGCTAAACAACCGACCCCGCAAAAGCCTTGACTGGAAAACACCTGCCGAGGTGTTCGAGGAGCAGCTACGCTCCCTCCAATAACCCGGTGTTGCAAGGACCGGTTGAACCCAGGCGGCAACTTGGACAGGAGTTCATCCACGTGCCATTTCGGCGCGTTCGCGGCCGGTGGGCGACCGCGAACGCGCCGAATCCGCAACGTCTACTTGGGGGCGAAGCGCTGCCCGGCATCCAGGCGGATGCACTGGCCGTTGAGCATCGGATTCTCCACGATCGCCACGGCGAGCTTGGCGTACTCCGCCGGCTTGCCCAGACGCTTGGGGAACGCGGCGTCCTTGGTCAGCACAGTGGCGAACTCATCCGGGATCCCTTCAGTCAGCCCGGTGGCGAACAGGCTGGGCGCAATGGCCAGTGCCCGGATGCCCAGGCTGCCCAGATCACGGGCCATCGTCAGGCACATGCCGGCGATGGCCGCCTTCGACGCGGTGTAGGCGACCTGGCCGATCTGACCCTCGAACGCGGCGATGGAGGCGGTGTTGATGATGACACCACGCTCTTCGGCCTCGCCCCCGTCCTCGGAGTCGACGGGCTCGTTCTTGCTCATGTGCCAGGCCGCCAGCCGGCTGATGTTGAAGGTGCCGATCAGGTTGAGATCGATGGACTGGCGGAAGGATTCGAGACTGTGCGGGCCGTCCTTCTTGACGGTGCGCTCGCCGATGCCGCCCCCGGCGGTGGTCACCGCGATGTGCAGGCCACCGAGATCGGAGACCGCGTTGGCCAACGTCTGCTCGGTGCCGTCGAAGTCGGTGACATCGACGTCGTAGAACGCTCCGCCGACCTGGTCGGCCACCTCGCGACCCTTGGACTGGGGCCGGTCGAGGATCGCCACGCTCGCCCCACGCTTGGCCAGTGCCTCCACGGTGGCGCGACCGAAGCCCGATGCCCCGCCGACCACCACGGCCTTCTTGCCCGAAATCTCCATCTGGCTACCTTTCCATATTGCGGTCAGAATGTAACGTCACGTTCAGCCGTCACACTACGGTAAGGCTTTCGGCGGCATCGCTGGTCTAGCGTGGATGGCGTGAGTTCCCCCACCCCCGGCACCCGGATTCTCAGCGGAATCGCCGCCGCCGCGGTCACCCTCGGCGTCAGCGCACTGGTTGCCGTTCCGCTCGGTTCCTCCGCCGACGCCCGCAACGCCATCGGCTCCACGGTCATCGACCTCACCCCGGGCCCGGTGAAAGAGTGGGCGATCCAGACGTTCGGCACCTCCGACAAGCTCTTCCTGGCGGTGGCGGTGCTGCTGGCCATCGCCGTGCTGGCCGCGATCGCCGGGTTGGCCGAGCGTCGCCGGGTGCCGATCGGCACCGTCATGTTCGCGGCCGCGGCCACGGCCGGCTGTGTCGCGGTCCTGTCACGGTCCGGTGCCGCACCCGTCGACGTGATCCCGACCGCCGTCGGCGGCCTCGCCGGCATCCTCGCGCTGCGATTTTTGACCTCCGGGCGGCTCAGCGACGAAACCGCCCACGAATCGGCCGAAACCGACCCGGGCCGTCGGCTCTCGTTGGCCGCGCTCGGACTGCTCGGACTCGGCGTGCTCGGTGCGGCGATCGGCTCGGTGTGGTCACGGCGGGTGCATTCGGTGGCCGATGATCGCGCCGCGTTCACACCGCCGACGATCGCCAAGCCGGCGCCGCCGGTCCCGCCGGGGGTGCAGCCCGCCGGTGTGGACGTCACACCGTTCGTCACCGACAACGCCGACTTCTACCGGATCGACACTGCGTTGAGCGTGCCGCAACTGTCCCGCGAGGGGTGGAAACTGCGGATTCACGGCATGGTCGACAACGAAAAGACCTTCACGCTCGCCGATCTCGAGCAGTTCGAACTGATCGAGCAGATGGTCACGCTGGCGTGTGTGTCCAATCCGGTCGGCGGCGACCTCGTCGGCAACGCGCTCTGGGGCGGCTACCGCGTCCGGGACCTGCTGGCCGCGGCCGGCATCTCCCCCGACGCCGATATGGTGCTCTCCACCTCCAGCGACGGGTTCACCGCCGGCACGCCGACCGAGGCGATGACCGACGACCGGGATTCGTTGCTGGCCATCACCATGAACGGACAGCCATTGCCCATCGAGCACGGCTACCCGGCACGCCTGGTGGTGCCGGGCCTGTACGGCTATGTCTCGGCCACCAAGTGGGTGGTCGATCTGGAACTGACGAGATTCGACAAGGCCGAAGGCTATTGGACGCCGCTGGGCTGGTCCGAACGTGGCCCGATCAAGACCCAGTCACGTATCGACGTCCCCCGCAGCGGACAGGACGTCCCGACCGGACCGGTCCGCTTCGGTGGCGTGGCCTGGGCGCAGCCCCGCGGGGTGCGCGCCGTGGAGGTCCGCATCGACGAGGGCCCATGGCAGCCGGCCACCCTGGGCGCGGCCTACTCCGATGACACCTGGCGGCTGTGGAGTTTCGACTGGCAGGCCGACCGGCCCGGGCCGCATCTCATCGCGGTGCGCGCCACCGACACCACCGGCTACGTGCAGACCGGCGACCGCGCCGACGTCATCCCGGACGGGGCGACCGGCTGGCACACGGTCAGCTTCTCGGTGGTCTGACCTGCTGCTCCAGCTTGGACGCGAAAACCGCTGCCTGCGTTCGGCGTTGCATGCCCAGCTTGGCCAGCAGCCGGGAGACGTAGTTCTTCACCGTCTTCTCCGCGAGGAACATGCGCGCGGCGATCTGCCGGTTGGTCAGACCCTCCGACAGCAAGTGCAGCAGGGTGCGCTCCTGGTCGGTGAGCCCGGTCAACGGGTCATCGTCACGGTCGGCGGCACCGCGCAGATTGGCCATCAGCGCGGCCGCGGCCCGATTGTCCAGCAGGGAGCGGCCCGCGCCGACATCCTTGATCGCCGTGGCGAGTTCGAGACCCTTGATGTCCTTGACCACATACCCGCTGGCGCCGGCCAGGATCGCGTCGAGCATGGCCTCGTCGGAGGTGAACGAGGTCAACATCAGGCAGCGCAGATCCGGCAGCTCCGAGAGTAGATCGCGGCACAATTCGATGCCGTTGCCGTCGGGCAACCGCACATCGAGCACCGCCACATCGGGCTGGGCCGCGGGTATACGGGCCAGCGCCTCGGCGACGGTGCCCGCTTCGCCGACGACATCGAGGTCGGGATCGGATCCGAGCAGCTCGATCAGACCCCGTCGGACCACTTCATGGTCGTCGACCAGGAACACCTTCACCACCGGCATCTCCCCATCATGGCTTGTAATGCGGAACGGCCTCCTCCCGGAACTCCCGCCCCGTCATCCGATCGGTCCGGATCCGGATGAAATGATCCCGACGACCCTGCACCCACGGCTCGATGAATGTTCCGGCGACATCCACCAGATCATCGATCCCGGTGATGGGTTCGGCATGACCCACGACCGTGACGCTCCAGCCGTTGCGCAGATCGGGATCGAGCACGTCGGCCTCGAAGGCCACCACCTGGTTGGCGGTGGCCGCCTCGAGTTTGGGCCCGCCGGCCACCCGGATCACCACCTCGTCGCGCCAGACCCGGAAGTTGACCGGCTGAATGGTCGGCAGGCCATCCTCGGTGAACACCAAGCGGCCGACCCGTACCCGCGCCAACCGATCCAGGCACTGCCGGTGGTTGAGGACGTCGAGTTGCTGGGTGTTCGACATGGTCGTCACCTTTCTCTGGCCGGGCGCACGCGGCGGCGGTTTCTGTCTCAGTCTCCGGCTGGACGGTACCGCGTGGCAGAGTCAAAGGTCCCGATTTGGTGTGTGCTTTCACCAGCCTCGGCGGTGCGGGCGGGACCCCACCAGCTCGTTGCCCGCGGCCACGTCCCGGCTGCGGTAGACGATGTAGGGCCGGAACAGATATCCGATGGGCGCGCTGAACACGTGCACCAGCCGGGTGAACGGCCACAGACAGAACAGGACGAGCGCAATCAGGACATGGATGTGGAACTGCAGCGGCGCCTGCACCATCAGATCGCCGCGGGGTCGCAGAATCCAGATCGAGCGAAACCACGGTGAGACCGTCTCCCGGTAGTCGTGCTCGGCGCCCGACGGAGTCGCCCCGATCACCGTGCATGCGAAACCGGCGATCATGGCGGACACCAGCGCCAGGTACATGAGCTTGTCATTGCCGGTGGTCGCCAGGAAAACGGGGCCGCGGGTGCGGCGGCGATAGATGAGCAGCGCAACCCCGACCAGGGTGGCCACCCCGGCGGCTGCGCCGAGGATGACCGCCTGCAGATGGTAGAGGTGGTCACTGAGCACACGGCTGGTCCATGACTGCGGGATCACCAGCCCGATGACGTGGCCGATGATGACCACGAGCATCCCGAAGTGAAACAGCGGGCTGCCGATCCGCAGCAGTCGGGATTCGTAGAGTTGCGACGACCGGGTGGTCCAGCCGAATTTGTCGTAACGGTAGCGCCACCAGGTGCCGATGACCACGATCGCCAACGTCACGTACGGCGCCACGTCCCAGAAAACCACCCAGCCCGACATCTCACAAACCCCCCGAAGTGCGCCGCGGCGGAACAGTCAGTTGAAACGGCTGCAGGCCAACAGATTCCACCGGCGCACCCGCGGTACGCAGCCGGCACACCTGTTCCTCACCGGCGGCCGGCAGCGTGGCGCACACCGCCGCGACAGCGTGCGCGTACGGGGAATCGGCCTCGGCGAGCGCCCGGCGAAGGACTTCGATGGGTACCCGATACTCGACCAGCAACTCGCGACCGGCCCGCGGATCCACCGTCGCGGCGAATTCCAGAACCACCGGCAGGTGATCGGGCGCCTCACCGGCAGGCGGCGTTGTGCCGGCAGCCCGATAAGCGTGCGCGAAGGCCAGCATCTGCATCCCACGGTTGCGGGTATCGCCTGCGGTCCAGTACGTGAGCAGCAGCGCCCGGCGCCGACTCAGGTCGAACGTCTCGACGTAGCGACGGGCCACGGTCATCGCATCCTGGTCGCGTAGCTCACCGAGCGTTCGGCCGACGAGCAGGCGTGGCTCCCCGTCCAGGTGCGCCAGCAACGACTGCACCGTGTCCAGCCGCACACCGTGACCTTCGTCGGGATAGGCCAGCAGCAACGAAACCGCCTGCCACACCACACGATCCTGCAGGGGTACCGATCCCCTTCGGGCACCCCTGTCTGCCGGCCTCATGACCGGCCTTGCGGAAAGATCCCGGGTGGCACTCCGCGGCCGTCCCAGTTGAGCAGGTTGATCCGCGACGGGTTGCCCGCATTGGCACCCATGCCTTCGGTGGTCTGCCGGTGCTGCAGAGCGTGGAAGGTCTCGACTGCCACCGGTATCGGCCCACCGCTGGCCTCACCGAACGGACCGGACTCGTACATTCCGGGGCCGCCGTCGAAGGACAGCGCGCAGCCGGGTTCCTCCGGTGACGGTCCTTCCGAGCTGTACGCGGTCGGAATGACATAACGTTCTTCGTATTTCGCCAACGCCAGCAATCGATACATCTCGTACATCTGCTCCTCGGTCATCCCCACCGCCGCCGGGATGTCGGGTCGGGTCTGCCTGCCGAGGTTGATATCGCGCATATAGGAGCGCATGGCGGCCAGCCGACGCAGCACACCGTCGATGACCGCGGTGTCGCCCGCGGTGAACAGCCCGGCGAGGTATTCGACGGGGATGCGCAGTGCCTCGATGGCGCCGAAGAGGTTGCCGGCGTCCTCCCCATCGTGTCCGTCTCGACTGACCGCGTCCACCACCGGTGACAGCGGGGGGATGTACCACACCATCGGCACCGTGCGGAACTCCGGATGCAGGGGCAGCGCAACGCGATACGTCTGGATCAGGTGATACACCGGTGATCGTTGCGCGGCCTCGATCCATTCATCGGAGATCCCCTCGGCGCGAGCGCCGGCGACCACGGCCGGATCGGTGGGGTCGAGCAGAATGCCACGCTGCGCCTCGTAGAGGTCCTTGTCTTCGGGCACCGAGGCCACCTCGAGAACCCTGTCCACGTCGTAGAGCACCAGGCCCAGGTAGCGCAGCCGCCCCACGCAGGTCTCCGAACACACGGTCGGCAGTCCCACTTCGATGCGCGGATAGCACATCGTGCACTTTTCGGCCTTGCCGGTCTTGTGGTTGAAGTACACCTTCTTGTAGGGACACCCGGATACGCACATTCGCCAGCCCCGGCAGCGGTCCTGATCCACCAGCACGATGCCGTCCTCGGACCGCTTGTACATGGCTCCCGACGGGCACGAGGCCACACACGACGGATTCAGGCAGTGCTCACAGATCCGCGGTAGGTAGAACATGAATGTCTGCTCGAGCTCCAGGCGCACCTTCTCGCTGACCTGCTGCAGCACCGGGTCGCCGGGCACGATCTCCGGTGAACCGCCCAGATCGTCGTCCCAGGCCGCCGACCACGACACCTTCATCGGCTCCCCGCTGATCAGGCTGCGCGGCGGCGCCACCGGCATGTCATCCCCCAACGGGGCGGAGATGAGATTCTCGTAGTCATAGGTCCACGGCTCGTAGTAGTCGTCGATCGAGGGCATCTTGGGATTTGCAAAGATCCGCGCCAGCTTGGCGAACCGACCGCCGTCGCGCAGACGCAAGCGGCCACGCCGGTCCAGCCGCCACCCGCCACGCCACCGTTCCTGATCTTCGTAGGTTCGCGGATAGCCCTGTCCTGGCCGGGTTTCGACGTTGTTGAACCAGACGTATTCGGTCCCGGCCCGGTTGGTCCACGCCTGCTTGCAGGTGACCGAGCAGGTGTGGCACCCGATGCACTTGTCGAGGTTCATCACCATCGCCATCTGCGCCATGACCTTCATCAGTACTGCACCTCCTGGGACCGGCGCCGCACCACGGTCACTTCGTCCCGTTGGTTGCCGGTGGGGCCGAGATAGTTGAACGCGAAGGAATGCTGGGCGTAGCCACCGGCCAGGTGACTGGGTTTGATCAGCAGCCGGGTCAACGAATTGTGGATGCCCCCACGCGTTCCCGTCGTTTCGGTGAGCGGAACATCGATCGTCCGCTCCTGCGCGTGGTAGACGTACACCACCCCGTCGGGCATCCGGTGGCTGACGACGACACGGCACACCAATACACCGTTGCGGTTCACCGCCTCAACCCAGTCGTTGTCGCGCACCGAGATCGTGGCGGCGTCCGCGGGGCTCATCCACATGGTCGGCCCGCCCCGGGACAGCGACAGCATGAACAGATTGTCCTGATACTCGGAGTGGATCGACCATTTCGAGTGCGGGGTCAGGTAGCGAACGGTCAGGCCGATACCCTCCTCGCCGAGGCGTGGTTCGCCGAACAGTCGGGACATATCCAGCGGCGGACGGTAGATGGGCAGTTGTTCGCCCAGTTCCTCCAGCCAGTCGTGGTCGACGTAGAAGTGCATCCGCCCGGTGAGCGTGTGGAACGGTTTGAGCTCTTCGATGTTCACCGTGAACGGGGCGTAGCGCCGACCCCCGGTCTCGCTACCCGACCATTCCGGACTCGTGATCACCGGAACCGGCCGGGCCTGGGTGTCGGCGTAGGTGATTCGGCGTTCCTCGCTGCCGGCGGCCAGGTGCACCAGCGGGCGCCCCACCCGCCGTTCCAGGGCGCGGAAGCCTTCGACGGCCAGCCGACCATTTGAGGTCCCGGACAACGCGAGGATGACATCTGCCATCCGCTCCGCGGTCGTGACGGCCGGTCGACCTTGTGCGACACCGGAGTCCATCACACCGAACCGTCCGGCGAGCTCTGCCACTTCGTGGCCGGGGTGGGTCGTGACGCCCTTGGTGGTGACGCCGAGGGTTTCCACCAGCGGCCCCAGAGTGGCCCATTTCTGGGCGATCGACGGATAGTCCCGCTGCACGACCGTCACCGGTCCCATGCTTTTCCCGGGCACCGGCAGCTCGCCGGTGACCCGCCAGTCTCGTTCCGTGCCGGACGGATAGGACATCGCCGCCGGGGTGTCGTGCTGCAAGGTACCCAGCACCACATCGGTACGCACCCCGAGATGGGTGGCCGCGAGGGTACTAAAGGTGCGGGCTATCGCCCCGAATGCCTCGAAGTCCGATCGGGTCTCCCACGGCGGGTCGACCGCCGGACTGAACGCGTGCACATAGGGGTGCATGTCGGTGCTGGACAGGTCTGCCTTCTCGTACCAGGTGGCCGCCGGCAGCACCACGTCGGAGAGCAGGGTCGTGGATGTCATCCGGAAGTCAATGGACATCAACAGGTCCAGTTTTCCCTCCGGCATGTCTTCGGTCCAGGTGATGCCCTCAGGTCGCAGCTCCGCCTCGGCGGGCGTCGCCTGGACGTTGGAGGTTGTGCCGAGCAGGTGCCGCAAGAAGTACTCGTTGCCCTTGCTCGAGGAGCCCAGCAGGTTGGCCCGCCAGACGTTGAGCACCCGCGGCCAGTTCGCCGGATTGTCCGGGTCGGTGACGGCCAACCTGAGATGCCCGTCGGCCAGTTGGCGGGCCACGTAGTCCGCGATCTGCGAGCTGTCGTGGCCGGCGGCCAACGCCTCGTCGGCGATATCGAGGCTGGAGCGGTCGAACTGCGGGAAGAACGGGCTCCAGCCCATCGCCGTCGCCGACGCCAGCACATCCATTGTGTGCTTACCGGCGAACCGGCCTCGACCCACCGGGCTGGCCAATGCGTCGGCGCGGTAGCCGTCGTAGCGCCACTGGTCGGTGTGCACGTACCAGTAGGAGGTGCCGGTCATCTGGCGCGGTGGCCGCGACCAGTCGGTGGCCATCGCCATGGTGGCCCACCCCGTCACCGGTCGGCATTTCTCCTGGCCCACGTAGTGGGCCCATCCGCCGCCGTTGCGTCCCATGGACCCGGTCAGCAGTAACAGCGTCAGCACCGCCCGGTAGGTGGCGTCCCCGTGGAACCACTGGCAGATCCCCGCGCCCATGATGATCATCGAGCGTCCGTTGGACTCCACGGCGTTGCGCGCGAACTCCCGGGCGACCCGGATGGCCTGGGATGCCGAGACCCCGGTGATCACCTCCTGCCAGGCAGGCGTGTAGGGCGTGGCGGCGTCCTGATAGCCGCTCGGCCAATCGCCGGGAAGGCCCGGGCGCGCCACCCCGTACTGGGCGAGCATCAAGTCGAAAACCGTACACACCAAGCGGTCTGCGATACGGCGCACCGGAACCCCACGCACCATGGTCGCGCCGTGACCGTCGACGGTGTCGAAGCGCGGCAACGTGATCTCGGCCGTCGGCCCGCCGTCGACGGCCACGGTGAGCGCCGGCATCAGGCTCTCCAGGTCCAGATTCCAGCTTCCGGCACCACTGTCCCCGAACCGGAAACCCAGCGACCCCTTGGGCACCGCCGCGCAGTCACCCGCGGTGTCCCACAGCACCGGTTTGAAGGCGGCATTCTCGACGTCCAGGCCCAGATCGGCGGCCGTCAGGTTCTTCGCAGGCACCAGCGCACCGTCGCGCTCCTCCAACGTGATCAGGAACGGAAGGTCGGTGAACGTGCGCACGTAGTCGGTGAAGAATGGAATCTGCTTGTCGACAAAGCATTCGGAAAGAATGACGTGACCCATGGCCATCGCGAGCGCCCCGTCGGTGCCCGCGGCGCAGGGCATCCACTCGTCGGCGAACTTGGTGTTGTCCGCGTAGTCCGGGCTGATCGTCACCACTTTCGTTCCGCGGTAACGGACTTCGGCCATCCAATGGGCGTCCGGCGTCCTGGTCACCGGCACGTTGGAGCCCCACATCAGCAGATACGCGGCGTCCCACCAGTCACCGGATTCGGGGACGTCGGTCTGATCGCCGAAGACCTGCGGCGAGGCCACCGGCAGGTCTGCATACCAGTCGTAGAACGAGGTCATCACCCCGCCCACCAGTTCGACAAACCGCGAGCCGGCCGCATGGCTGACCATCGACATCGCCGGGATCGGCGAGAACCCGGCGACTCGGTCCGGACCGTAGGTCTTGATCGTGTGCACATGCGCGGCGGCGATCATCTCGGTCGCCTCCGCCCAGCTCACCCTGACCAGTCCGCCCTTGCCACGGGCCTGCTGGTACCGCCGCCGACGGTCGGCATCGTTCTGGATATCGGCCCAGGCCAGCACCGGGTCGCCCAATCGGCCCCTGGCCTCGCGATACATCTCCACCAGCACGCCCCGCGCGTACGGGTATCGCACCCGGGTCGGTGAGTAGGTGTACCAGGAGAACGCCGCCCCGCGCGGGCAGCCCCGTGGCTCGTACTCGGGGCGGTCGGCGCCCACCGAGGGGTAATCGGTTTCCTGGGTCTCCCAGGTGATGATCCCGTCCTTGACATAGATCTTCCACGAACACGACCCCGTGCAGTTGACACCGTGCGTGGAGCGCACCACCTTGTCGTGGCTCCACCGGTCGCGGTAGAACACGTCACCGTCCCGACCACCGCGATGGCTGACGGTGCGCGCATCCGGGGAGATCGTTCCGGGAGTGAAGAAACGGCCGCTGCGCGCCAACAGTTCCTCGGCAGCTCCACCGATACGCGGCGTTCTCACACCGGGGCTCCCTTCGCCGCATCCGGTTCGCGGGTGTGCAGTCGCACCGCGGTAAAGACCAGCGCGATCACCGCGGTGGCCACCAACAACAACAGACCGATCGTGTAGTCGTTGCCCACCGGGTCATACGTCGCACCCATCACCAACGGTGGGAAGTAGCCGCCGAGACCACCTGCGGCAGAGACAATTCCGGTGACCGAACCGACGGACTTCGCCGGTGCACGACGTGCCACCCAGGCGAACACGCCACCGGTTCCGACGCCGAGGAAGAGCGCCAGGGCGATGAACGTGACCGCCGACCACAGATCCGGCGGTGGTTCGAAGGCCGCGACGGTGGCCATCAGCGCGGTTCCGGCGAGGGACACCAGCACCACGTATTTAGGCGGGATGCGGTCGGACAGCGCACCTCCGACCGGGCGCGCCAGCACCGCGGCCAGGGCGAACCCCGCCGTGCGGGCTCCCGCGTCCACCGCGGAGAACCCGTACACCGTTTTGATGAGCGTGGGCAGATAGTTGCTGAAGGCCACGAAACCGCCGAACACCACCGCGTACAGGAACGACATCTCCCAGGTCACCGGGAGTTTGGCCGCCGCCTTGAGTTTCGGCACCACCGGGTCGGTGTTGGGGTGGAATGCCGGGGCATCGCGCATCGTCGCCACGCACAACACCGCGGTCAGCGCGAGCGCGACCGCCACGATGACGTGGGTGCCCATCAGTCCGAACCAGTTGACGAACCTCGGTGTGAAGAAGGCCGAGAGCGCCGTGCCGACCATGCCCATGCCGAACACCCCGGTGGCAAAGCCACGACGCGCCGGTTCGTGCCAGCTGTTGACGAACGGAATCCCGACGGCGAATACCGTGCCGGCGATGCCGAGGAAGAATCCCGACACGAGCAACAACGGATAAGAGCCCGCCGTAGCCGCCGCCCCGACGGCAAGGACGGGTGGGATGGACGCCAGCGACACCGCGATGAACATCACGCGTCCGCCCCATCTGTCGGTCAGCGAACCGATGACGATTCGGCCGAGCGATCCGACGAGGATGGGAGTGGCCACCAGCATCGACGCCTGGGTGCTGGACAGGCGGATATCGCCGGCATACGTGGTCGAGAGCGGACCGATCATGTTCCAGGCCCAGAAGTTGATCGCTGAGACCCATGTCGCAAGCACGAGGTTCTTCGTTCGAGCTGAGCCGGTGGTCGGCTCGATCGCCGCGTTCACACCTCACATCGAACCACCGAACCGACACCGCAGCACGCGTTTGGGCAATCTCGCCGGAGCCCACCGATTCGGCAAATAGACCCATCGTCGCCAGCAGGTGATTCACCAGGACATGCACCGCCGAATGCGGTTCCTGTGCTGGAGGCAGCGAAACAAAACCACAGGTGAACAGTGTCTGTCGGGGAATGTCGGAGCCGGGTGGCAGGCTGGACGCGTGCTGCTCGCCGAGATCGCGGCCACCTCCACCGAGGTGGGTTCGCTGTCGTCACGCCTGGCCAAGGTCGCCCGGGTCGCGACGACACTGTCCGCGGCCGGTACGCCCGCGGAGCTCCCGGTGATCGTCGCGTGGCTGTCCGGGGAGCTCCCGCAGCGCCAGATCGGCGTGGGTTGGGCGGCGCTGCGCACCCTGCCGGAACCGGCCGGCACCGCGACGCTCACCGTGTCCGGTGTCGATGCCACCTTCACCGAGATCAAGTCGATGGCCGGTCCCGGATCGCAGGCTCGGCGCGCCGAGTGTCTCGCCGCCCTGTTCGGTGCCGCCACCACCGACGAGCAGCGGTTCCTGCGCCGGTTGCTGTCCGGAGAGCTGCGCCAGGGTGCGCTGGCCGGCGTCATGGTCGACGCCGTCGCCAAGGCCGCCACCGTGCCGGTGGCCGCCGTGCGGCGGGCCGCGATGCTGGCCGGCGATCTGCCCGCGGTGGCCGCGGCGCTGCTGACCGACGGCGCTGGTGCGCTGGACGGGTTCACCCCGCAGGTCGGTCGACCCGTCGGGCCGATGCTGGCCCAGACCGCGACGTCGGTGACCGACGCGCTCGACAAGCTCGGCGGCACAGCGCTGTTGGAATCCAAGTTGGACGGCGCGCGGGTGCAGGTCCATCGCGCCGGTGACCGGGTGTCGGTCTACACCCGCAGTCTCGACGATGTCACCGCCCGTCTGCCCGAGGTCGTCGAGGCCGCGTTGGCCCTGCCGGTCACCGCCCTCATCGCCGACGCCGAGGCGATCGCACTGCGCCCGGATGGGCGGCCGCACCGCTTTCAGGTGACCGCGTCGCGATTCGGCTCCCGGTCCGGTGAGCGGAGCCGCGAGCCGCTCTCGGTGTTCTTCTTCGACCTGTTGCACCGGGACGGCACCGACCTGCTGGACCTGCCGATGACCGAACGGCTCGCCGCGCTGGACCAGCTGGCGCCCCCGCATCAGCGGATGCAACGCGTATTGACCGCCGATCCGGCTGTCGCGCAACGATTCCTGGCCGACACGCTGGAGGCCGGGCACGAAGGTGTGATGGCCAAGGACCCGGCCGCCGCCTACGCTGCGGGCCGGCGCGGCGCGGCCTGGCTGAAGGTGAAGCCGGTGCACACCCTGGATCTGGTGGTGCTGGCCGTCGAGTGGGGCTCGGGGCGGCGCACCGGCAAGCTGTCGAATATCCACCTCGGCGCCCGCGATCCCCGGTCCGGGGGTTTCGTCATGCTGGGCAAGACGTTCAAGGGCATGACCGACGAGATGCTGGACTGGCAGACCCGACGTTTCACCGACCTCGCGGTCGACGGCACCGCGGGCCATATCGTCGAGCTGCGGCCCGAGCAGGTCGTCGAGATCGCCTACGACGGTGTGCAGGGTTCGAGCCGCTATCCCGGCGGGATGGCGCTGCGGTTCGCCCGGGTGCTGCGCTACCGGGACGACAAGAGCGCCGCCGAGGCCGACACGGTCGATACCGTCCGTGAACACTACGAACGCAACGGATGACCGGAAAGTCCCAAAGCCGCGCGGGCACGATGCAAGGATCGACGCATGGGATCACAGACCGCTCCTGAGCGCACCGAGGAGACCCGCGGCGCCATCACCTTCGTCCGCAACGACAAGGATCTGCCGCCGGTGGCGATCATCGACCGGTCCCCGATCACCGGCAAGCACCGCATCATCTTCGGCGTGATCGCCGTGCTGGGCGCGTTCGCCTGGGCCGTCATCGCGTTCTTCCGCGGCGAGACCGTCAACGCGGTGTGGTTCGTCATCGCGGCCATCTGCACCTACGTCATCGGTTTCCGGTTCTACGCCCGGTTGATCGAGATGAAGATCGTCAAACCGCGCGATGAGGTCGCCACCCCCGCCGAGGTGTTCGAGAACGGCACCGACTACATGCCGACCGACCGCAGGGTGCTCTTCGGCCATCACTTCGCTGCCATCGCCGGCGCCGGGCCGCTGGTGGGCCCGGTACTCGCCATGCAGATGGGTTATTTGCCGGGCACCATCTGGATCATCATCGGTGCGCTCGTCGCCGGCTGTGTCCAGGACTATCTGGTGCTGTCGATATCGGTGCGCCGACGGGGTCGTTCACTGGGCCAGATGGCCAAGGACGAATTGGGGGTCGTCGGCGGCGCAGCGGCGATCATCGGGGTCTTGGTCATCATGGTGATCCTGCTCGCGGTGCTGGCGCTGGTGGTGGTGAACGCCCTGGCCGAAAGTCCCTGGGGCGTGTTCTCCATCGCGATGACGATCCCGATCGCCATCTTCATGGGCTTGTACCTGCGTTTCCTGCGCCCCGGCCGGGTGTCGGAGGTATCGCTGATCGGTGTCGCGTTGCTTCTGCTCGCGGTGGTCTCCGGCGGGTGGGTCGCCGACACGTCCTGGGGTGCAGACTGGTTCACCCTGTCCAAGGTGACGCTGTCATGGTGCATCATCATCTACGGCCTGGCCGCGTCGGTGCTGCCGGTGTGGCTGCTGCTCGCGCCGCGCGACTACCTGTCGACCTTCATGAAGGTCGGCACCATCGCGCTGTTGGCGGTCGGCATCCTGCTCGCCCGCCCGATCATGGAGGCCCCGGCCATCTCGTCGTTCGCCGCCAGCGGCACCGGCCCGGTGTTCGCCGGTTCGCTGTTTCCCTTCCTGTTCATCACGATCGCCTGCGGTGCGCTGTCGGGCTTTCACTCACTGATCTCCTCGGGCACCACCCCGAAGTTGTTGGAGAAGGAAAGCCAGATGCGGCTGATCGGCTACGGCGGCATGCTCACCGAGTCCTTCGTGGCGATCATGGCGCTGATCACCGCGGCCATTCTCAACCAGCACCTGTACTTCGTGATGAACGCACCGGCTGCCGCCACCGGGACCTCCGCGCAGACCGCGGCCGATTATGTCAACGGGCTCGGCCTGTCCGGCCCGCCCATCACCGGCGGCGAGATCGAGGCCGCCGCGCAGAGCGTCGGCGAGGAATCGATCGTGTCCCGCACCGGCGGTGCCCCGACGTTGGCGTTCGGCATGTCCGAGGTGCTCCATCAGGTCTTCGGCGGCCAGAGCCTGAAGGCATTCTGGTATCACTTCGCGATCATGTTCGAGGCGTTGTTCATCCTCACCACCGTCGACGCCGGTACCCGGGTGGCCCGCTTCATGCTCTCCGATGCGCTCGGCAATCTGGGCGGGCCGCTGAAGAAGCTGCAGAACCCGAGCTGGCGGGTGGGGGCCTGGATCTGCAGCGTCGTCGTGGTGCTCGCCTGGGGCAGCATCCTGCTGATGGGTGTCACCGATCCGCTCGGCGGTATCAACACCCTCTTCCCGCTGTTCGGCATCGCCAACCAGTTGCTGGCGGCCATCGCGCTGACGGTGGTCACCGTCGTGGTGATCAAACGCGGACTACTGAAATGGGCCTGGATTCCCGGGGTTCCGCTGGCTTGGGATCTGGTGGTGACCATGACGGCGTCGTGGCAGAAGATCTTCTCCGGCGACCCCAAGGTCGGTTACTGGACGCAGCACTTCCAGTACCGCGATGCCAAGGAGGCGGGCAAGGCGACCTTCGGCGCCGCGAAGAACCCCGATCAGATCGACGCCGTCATCCGCAACACCTTCATCCAGGGGTCACTGTCGGTCATCTTCGCGGTTCTGGTGGTGGTCGTCGTCGCGGCCGGAGTGATCATGGCGCTCAAGGCGATACGCGGTTCGGGCCGGCCACTGGCCGAGGACGATCCGGTGCCGTCACGCATCTTCGCACCGTCCGGACTGATTTCCACCGCTGCCGAGAAGGAGGTGCAGAAACAATGGGACGCGCTGCCGACATCATCGGCCAGATCGGTTGGTACTGGTCATCATTGATGGGTGACAACCATTATCGTCGCTACGTCGAGCACCTCGCCCGGCGACACCCGGGTGAGCCGGTGCCCACCGAACGTGAGTACTGGCGGATGCGCCATGCCGCGATCGAGACCAACCCGCAGTCGCGCTGCTGCTAGCTGAGCCGGTACCGGATCGGCAGGTGTTTGAGCCCGCCGACGAAGGTGGTCGCCATGTGCGCCGGTTCGCCGGCCAGCTCGGCGGACTCCAGCCGCGGCAGCAGCGCGGAGAAGAAGCTGTTGACCTCGAGGCGGGCCAGCGCGGCACCTAGACAGAAGTGCACCCCGTACCCGAAGGAGATGTGCTTGTTGGGGTCCCGGCCGATATCGAACCGGAACGGCTCATCGAACACGTCCTCGTCGCGATTGCCGGACACATAGGACAGCAGCACCGATTCGCCCGCCTTGATCCGGGTGCCGCGCAGGTCGTAGTCGCGCTGCGCGGTCCGCATGAACTCCTTGACCGGCGTGGTCCAGCGGATCATCTCCTCGACCGCCAGCGGCATCAGGCTCATATCGCTGCGCAACCGGGCCAGCTGATCGGGGTGTTGCAGCAGTGCCGCCATTCCCCCGGAGATGCTCGCGCTGGACGTGTCATGCCCGGCCGCAGCCAGAATCGCGTAGTACGAGACGGTTTCGATGTCGTCGAGCGGCTTGCCGTTGATGGTCGCGTTGGCGATGGTGGAGGCCAGATCATCGGTTGGGTTGGCCCGGCGTGACGCGGTCAGCTCGGTGAAGTACTGGAACATCTCCAGCAGCGCACCCATGCTCTCCTCCATGGTGCCGCGCTGCAGTTCCTCGTCGTCACTGCCGAACAGTTCCTGTGTCCAGCGCAGCATGGAGGCGAAATCCGACTCCGGCACACCCAGCAGCGTCATGATCATGTACAGCGGGTAGTTGACCGCCACCTGCTGGACGAAGTCACATTCCGGGCCTTCGGCCGCCATCTTGTCGATGAATTGCACCGCCAGTTCATCGGCCCGGTCCTTGAGTGCGCGCATGGCCTTGGGCCGGAACCAGTTTGCCCCGATCGCCCGGAAATCCCGATGCTGCGGATCGTCCATGTGGATCAGCGTCTTGATGCCGACCGCGGCTTGCTGCTCGTCACCCTGCTTGGTGACCAGGACCGGCCGCGGCGAATTGGTGAAGATGTCGTTGGCGCGCTCGATCTCCATGATGTCGGCGTGTTTGGTGATGGCCCAGAACGGGGCGTAGTCCGGCACCTCCACCCAGGACACCGGCGCGTTGGCACGCAGGTGGGTCAGCGCGGCATGCAGCCCGGCCTCATCGGTGTAGGCCTTCGGGTCCGCCAAGACCTTTGCGGCGTCGTCCATCGTCGGTGTGCTCACCGGCGGCTCCTCACTGTTGTCATTACACGTCATCCCCCACCACACCGAGCGCGGACCGAGCACGTTGCTCATAGCCCTGCCGCGCGGCGGTGTCGAATTCCAGGAACACCTTGTCGGTGCCGACCCGGCGGCTCACCCAACGCCGGCCGCGCGGGCCGAGCAACCCCAGCGGGCCGAGCACGAACCGGATCCCGCCGGGCACCGTCACATGCGTCTTGGGTTTGTCCAGCGCCCGCACGATGGCCGCGGCGATGTCCTCGGGCTCGACGGGCCGGTTCGCCCGGTTCTGCGCGGTGCCGGAGATCAACTCGGTGCGGGTGAACGGCGGCATCACCACGCTGACTTCGATACCGCGGCCGGCGAACTCGTCGGCCATCGCACTGGACAGGCTGATCACCGCGGATTTCGTCCCGGAGTAGACGGTCTGGCCGGGCACCGGCATCAGCCCGGCCAGCGACGCCACGTTGACGATGTGGCCGGCGCCGCGCTCGATCATCTCGGGCAGCACCAACTGACACCCGGTGATCACCCCGTAGAAGTTCACCTCGATGGCCGAGCGCAGCGCCTGCTCGGACTGATCGAGGAATCCGCCGATCGGCATCACCCCGGCATTGTTGATCAACACGTCGATGCGGCCGTCACCGTCGACGCGCGCCCGATTCAGGAAACCCGTGAACGACTCGCGGTCGGTGACGTCGAGCGGATGCCCGCTGACCCGGTCATGTCCGAGCGTCGACACCGCGGCCTGCAACGCCTCGACATCACGGTCGCCGATCACCACCCGGGCCCCGCGGTCACGCAGCGCCGTGGCGGTGGCATACCCGATGCCCCGGGCGGCACCGGTGATCACCACGGTCCTCCCGCTGATCCTGTCCACACCGAACCTCTTCTCACCCATCAGCATTGGCATTCACGGTTGCTCGGCGTGACCGAACCTCGTCCAGCACCGCCGCGATCGCGGCTTCCGACATGCCGGCGGGGAAGCCGGGCAGCACCCGGTCGATGGCGCCCACGCATCGCCGAACCAAAGCCTCTGCCACATCGGGCAATTCGGCAACCACCGCGAACGTCTCGAGCACCTCATCGTCGAGCAGGGTGGCCATGGTGTCCCACTCCCCCAGCCGGGACAGCCGGTGCAGCTCCTCGTGCAGACCGCCCCAGCCGTGCAGATCGAGCACCTTCCGGTAGGCGGGTGTGGACCCATAGAACGCCAGCTGCTTTCGGTGCGCGGCCGCCGACGCCGCGAACTGCTCCTCGGTCTCGCCGGTCACCACGAACACCGGGCAGGACAACTCGACGTCCGCCCGGGACCGTCCGGCGGCATCCAGACCGGCCTGCAGCGCGGGAGCGGTCACCTCGTCCAGGTAGCGGCGGGTGGTGAAGGCGTGCGCGATCAGTCCGTCGCCCACCTCACCCGCCACCCGGGTCATCAGGTCACCGACCGCGGACACGAAGACCTTGGGCACGCCGTGCGGTTGCGGCTCGGGGGTGAACATCGGCGTCATCAGCTGGTGGCGGTAGAACTCGCCCTCGAAGCTCAGCCGCTCCCCGTTGCACCAGGTGTCCCAGATGGCGTGCACCGCGGCGACGAACTCGCGCATCCGCCGGGCCGGATGGCTCCACGGCATGGAGAAGCGCTTCTCGATGTGCGCCTGCACCTGGGTGCCCAGCCCGAGGATGAACCTGCCCTGGGCGTAGCTGTTCAGGTCCCAGCCCAGCTGCGCGACCAGCATCGGATTGCGCGCGAAGGCCACCGCGATGCTGGTCCCCAGCTGCAGCCGCGACGTGTGCTCGGCAGCCAGCAGCAACGGCAGGAACGGGTCGTGATTGATCTCCCCGGTCCAGCATCCGTCGTAGCCCTGCTGCTCGATCTCGCGTGCCCGCGCCGGGACGGCATTGAGGTCGCTCGGGATACCACGATCGATGCTCAGCCGGGCGACATTACCCATGCGGGGGACGCTACAGTAAGCACTTCAGTATGGTCAACGAACCGACGACGGTCACCGAGAACAGGACTCCTGTATGACGAACACGCCCGACTGGCAGGAAACCCTCGACGATTTGGAGCGTCGTCGCGAGCACACGCTGGCCATGGGTGGACCTGACCGTGTCGCCAAGCATCGCGCCAAGGGCAAGCTCGACGTCCGCGCCCGCATAGACCGCCTACTGGATCCCGACACGTTCCGTGAGTTCGGTACGTTCGCCGGCGGGGAGATCGCCGCGGACGGGATCGTCACCGGCTCCGGACTGATCAACGGATCGCCGGTGATGGTGGGCGCGGAGGATTTCACCACCCTGGCCGGGAGCATCGGCTCGACCGGCAACGCCAAGCGCTACCGGTTGGCCGAACTCGCCGTGCGCGACAAGATCCCGTTGGTGATGCTGCTGGAGGGCGCCGGATTCCGGCCCACCGGAGCGCATTACGGCCGCACGCCCACCGACCTCATCGCGCAGGCGCAATGCTCGGGCCGGGTGCCCACGGTGGCCGCCGTGCTCGGTCCCTCGGCCGGCCACGGCGCGCTGGTCGCGCCGGTCAGCGACTTCCGGATCATGAGCAGTCAGGGCGCCATCTTCACCGCCGGGCCACCGGTGGTGCGGGAGTCCACCGGTGAGGAGATCACCAAGGAGGACCTCGGCGGGCCGAGCGTCGCCCTGCACAGCGGTGTCATCCACAACCACGCGGACACCGACGAGGCCGTCATCGACGATATCCGCCGCTACCTGTCGTACTTTCCGTCCAGCGCATGGTCATATCCCGAACCGCTGCCCTTCGACGAGGACGCCGCCCCGCGGCCCACCCCGGAACTGCTGGAGATCATCTCCCGCGACAACCGGCGGGTCTACAACATGCGGTCGGTGCTCGACGTCGTCTTCGACAACAACGACTGGTTCGAGGTGCAACCGCAGTTCGGTAAGGCGATCGTCTGCGCGCTGGCCCATCTCGGCGGGCACCCGGTCGCCGTGGTCGCCAACCAACCGAACGTGCTGGCCGGCTCCATCGACGCCGACGCCGCCGACAAGGCCGCGCATTTCATCATGGTGGCCGACTCCTTCCACCTGCCGATCGTCTTCCTGGCCGACAATCCGGGCATGCTGCCGGGCAGCCGCTCCGAGAAGACCGGCGTGCTGCGGGCCGGGGCCCGGATGTTCGCCGCGCAGACCGCGGCGACCACACTCAAGCTGCACGTGACCTTGCGCAAGGCGTACGGTTTCGGCTCAATGGTGATGTCGCTGTTGGGATTCGACGGCCAGGAGGCGACGTTCGCGTTCCCGGGTGCGACGATGGGCGCGATGAGCGCCGCGGCGCTGTCCAGAGCCTCGCACGCCGAGTCGGATCTGTCGGCGCTGCTGCGGGAGGCCGAGCTGACCGCGTCCTACCGCTCCGCGGATCACCTCGGCTTCGACGAGCTGATCGATCCTCGCGAGACCCGCGATCAGCTGCTCGCCGCGTTGCAGCGCGGGTTGCGGTCCCGGCAGGCCGCGGCCGAGCCGGTACGGCGCACCGTCATCCTCCCCTAGCGATTTGTGGAGTTTTAGCCGCAATGGTTCCGGCTAAGACTCCACAAATCACGCGTTGCGGGCGTGCTGGACCTGCGCGATGACGCGGTCGGGGTACTCGGTGAGGTCCAGCCAGGTGAAGCGCAGGATCTGCCACCCGGCCAGGATCAGTGCGTTCTGGCGGATCCGGTCG
>Ga0075163_10002652_pt1 | contig 23998 bp, 22 predicted proteins | sample JI1023141ADNA_FD_71478 | JGI IMG/M metagenome (GOLD analysis project Ga0075163, IMG submission 71478) | Wastewater effluent complex algal communities from Wisconsin, to seasonally profile nutrient transformation and Carbon sequestration -... | ecosystem: Engineered > WWTP > Effluent > Algae... | reverse complement strand
CCCTGCGCACCAAGCGTGAGGCGCTCAAGATCGAGGACGTGCGTCAGATGCTGGGCGACGGCGCGGCGAAGGCCCGCACCGTGGCCGAGGCCACCATGAAGCAGGTGCGCACCGCCATGGGCCTCGGGAGCCTGGCCGTCGAATGATGGCGCGCGCCATGCTCCGGATCCTCGCGGCGGCGCTCCTCGTGGCGCTCGCGGTGTTGCCCGGATGCTCGCGCGCGGCGCCCGATGCCACGCCGGAGGGTGCCGTGCGTCAGTGGCTCGAGAAGATGGAAGACAGCCTGGCCGATCCGGCGGCGGGCAAGGAGGCCTACGCGCTCCTCTCCGCCGGCGCGCGCAAGAACCTCAAGGCGCGCGCGGATCGCGACGGGCCCCGGCAAGGGCGTCGTATCCAGCCGTACGAGATGCTCGCGGAGGGACGTTTCGGGCTCCGCTTCCGGCCGAAGCACATGAGCGCCACCATCACCGGCGACCGCGCCTCGGTCGACGTGCGCGGCGACGAACCCAGCGCACAGGCCACCGTCTTCTGCTCCAAGGAGCCGGTCGCCGACGCCAACGGAAAGCCCACCGCGCTGCTCGCCTGGCGTGTGGACCTCGAGCTTCCGGACGTGGCCCCCCTCAACAAACGCCCCGGCGCAGGCGGCTCTTTGTGAGCGCCCGAACCGCCTTGCACCCCGTTCCGAACCGTCGACCTCGGCGGACCGTACCCCGCTGACCGGCGAGACCATCGGCGCGCTCCACGCCGAGGTGGAGCGCCGCGCACGCCACCTCCACGTGATCCATGCGGAGCGCCTGCACTGCGCCGAAGGGTGTAGTGGGTGCTGCCAGGACGATCTCTCGGTGTTCGAGGTGGAGGCAGCACCGATTCGCGCGCACCACGCGGCGCTCCTCGACGAAGGCGTTCCCCACGCCGCGGGAGGCTGCGCGTTCCTCGACGAGGCGGGCGCTTGCCGCATCTACGAGCATCGTCCCTACGTGTGTCGCACGCAGGGTCTGCCGCTGCGCTGGCTCGACGAGCAGGATGGCCTCCCGGTAGAGCTCCGCGACATTTGCCCACTCAACGAGGACGGCGAGGCCGTGGAAGCCATCGCCGAAGGCGATTGCTTTACCCTCGGCCCCATCGAAGAGCGCCTGGCAAAGATGCAGTATGCAGCGTGCATTGCCGGCGTTTCGCAGGCCGCGACGCCCGCGCGCGCAACGCGAACGCACCTCCGTGCGTTGTTCGTGACGAAATGAGCCCGGTGCGCGCGCCATTAAGTGCGTACGTTCGAAGCTCACGCCACGCACGACAATCCGAACCTCAGGCGGTCCCACATGGGCGACAAGTCACCGAAAGCCATCAACAAGTCCAAGAAGCAGGACCAAGCCGGCAAATCCCAGAAGAAGGCATCGGCCGACGCCAAGGCGGCAGCCAAGGTGAACCCCGCCGCCGGCGGCGCGAAGAAGGGCAAGTAGCCCAGGGCCGGCGCGCTCGAGGCCGTGAGCCTGCCAAGCCTCGGCGGGCTCGGCCTCAGCGGTCGGCGCACGCCCAGTCGGTGCACTTGCCCTTGCAGACATGTAAGCCCGGAAGGCACTCACACCGGCCGTTTTCGCATTGCATGTTCCATCCGCACAGCCGGACAGCCGTGCAAGTCCCGCCGAGTGGCAACCGGGGCACGCACGATCCCTCGTGGCATTCGGTCCCCGATGCGCACACGTGACCGCAAACGCCGCAGTGGTTCTCGTAGGTGCGCAGATCGACGCACCCATTGGTGCCGCAGGGCGTACGTGGGGGCTCGCACCGCACGCAGGCGGCCATGTCGCCGTGCTGCGTGCACACCTCGTCTGCGCCGCAGACCTGACCACAGCCGCAGTCGGTCCGTTCCACCCCCGCCTTGCGACAGACCTCCCCGCAGCGCATCGCCGTGCTCTTGCAAGAGCACCCTCCCGGGTAGCACTTCTCGAGCTCGCCGCACTGATCGTCGCGGGTGCACGGCTTGAAGCGAGGGGGAGGCGCGCTCGCTGGCGCAGCGGGCCGTTTCGCACGATCGGACGGCATCTCATCGGGCCGTGAGAGCGTGACCTCCGGCGCGATCGGATCCGGAGGCGACGAGGCGCTCGCTGTCACGCTCGGCTCGGCGGCGGTGGCAACGACGATGGGCCGCGGCCGCGGCGGAGCCCCGCAGTGGAGCGCCGCAAAGTACCCGCTTACGCCAGTGCCCAAGGCCAGCGGCACAGCCAACGCGAGCGCGAGCCGGAACCGAGCACCGCCTCGTCTTTCTTCGGGGAGGTTCCGAAGGAGCGCCGCGAGCTCCTGCACGCTCCGAACGCGATGTTCGCGGTCCTTGGCCAGGCACCGATTCACGATCGCTTCGAGGGCCGCCGGCACCCGGGGAGCACGCGCCCGGAGCGACGGAGGCTCGTCCGCGACGATCGCCGCCAGGACCGCTCCCGCCGTCTCGCCGTCGAACGGCACCGTCCCGCTCAAGAGCTCGTAGAGCACCACGCCCATCGACCACACGTCCGTGCGCGCATCCACGCTCTTGGTGGAGCGCACCTGCTCCGGAGACATGTACCTCGGCGAGCCGAAGGTGTCCGACGTTTCGGTCAGGGTGCCGCCGCCCGGCTCCAGGCTCTTGGCGATCCCGAAGTCGACCACCTTGATGATGCGACCGCAGCGGAACAGATTCGACGGCTTGAGATCTCGATGGACGATCCCCAGGGCGTGCGCCTCGACGACGCCCGCGCAGGCCTGCAGCACGGCATCGACCGCGCTGGCCACCGAGAGCGGGCCGCTCGAGGCGAGCTCCGCCCCCAAGTCTTGCCCCTCCAGGTATTCCATGACGAAGTACGGCGGAACGCCATCGGCGACGCCGCTGCTCGTCTCGAAGACGCGCGCCACGTGCGGAGATCGAAGCCGCGAGGTCGCCTCGGCCTCGCGCAGGAAGCGCGTCACGTCCACCGCGTCGTGCGAGAGCGCCAGGAGCATGCACTTCACCGCTACGCGGCTACCGTCGCTCGTGCGTCGACCTTCGTAGACGTACGCCATGCCGCCGACACCGACGATCCTCTCGATGCGAACGATGCTCCCCAGGACGCTCCCGATCTTCAGCGGCGAGCTTGCGAGGGCCCGCGCACGCGCAATGTCGACCGAAGACGCCACGAAGACCTCAGGCTAACACGGGACCGTCGGCGGGTTGGTCCGATGCGTCAATTGCAGGGCGCAAAGAAGCATACCCCGTTGCAGGGATGCAGCTTTCCGCGACAAGCGCAGGTGCCTTGCTCGCACGACATGTTGAACCCACAATCGTCATCGCTGCCGCAATGCCCGCCGAGCGCAGCCACCACCCGACACTTTCCTTCCACGCAGCGCGACCCGGCGGCGCAGGCCGCGCGGCATCGGCCGCAGTTCGCGTCGTCCAACGTCAGGTTGGTGCATCCGTTGCCGCATGCGACTTGAGGCTCGGAGCACTTTTCGCAGTATGGCGAGAAGCCGCGATCGATGCAGACCTCATCCATCCCACAGACCACGCCGCACCCGCAGTTGTCGTGCAAAAGGTTGCCCATGATGCACACGTCGCCACAGCGCATCGCGCCGGCGACGCACGAGCAGCCACCGGGGTAGCACTTCTCCAGGGTCCCGCACTGCTCGTCGCGCGTGCACGGTTTGAAGCGAGGCACCAAGGTAGGCAGGCCGGGCGTGCGAGTCGCGTGGGCGATCGCGGTCGGTTGGTCGGTGGGCAGCGGGACCCGTGCGGTCGCAGAGGGAGCGGTCGCGACGACAATCACGTCCGCGTCGATGGTGGGGCGCGCGGCCACGGTCCTGAGCGTGCTCGGCGCGCAGCGCAGCACACCGACGTAGCCGGCGACGCTCGCAGCCAGAGCCAACGGTATGCCGACCCCGAGCACGCGCGCGATGGGGCTGCGCTCGGTAGCCGCACCCGTCGTCCGCGTTGCCGCCGTCAGCAGCCCTCGAAGCTCGGCCAAGGTCTGCACACGACGATCGCGATCCTTGGCAAGACACCGATTCACGATGGACTCGAGCGCTGCCGGCACGTGGGGAGCGCGCTCCCGAAGGGGCGGCGGCTCATCGGCGACGATGGAGGCCAAGACCGCGCCTGCCGTCTCGCCGTCGAAGGGCACCACGCCGCTCAAGAGCTCGTAGAGGACGACTCCCATCGACCAAACATCGGTGCGCGCATCGACGCCCTTGGTAGTGCGAACCTGCTCCGGAGACATGTAGCGCGGCGATCCGAAGGTCTCCGACGTTCCGGTCAGGGTACCGCCGCCCGCGTCCAAGGACTTCGCGATGCCGAAGTCGACCACCTTGATGGTGCGTCCAGAGCGGAACAGGTTGGAGGGTTTGAGGTCACGGTGGACGATTCCGAGCGCATGGGCCTCGGAGACGCCGGCGCACGCCTGGACCACGGCGTCGACGGCGAGGTCCACCGTGAACGGCCCGTTCGCTTCGAGGAGCTCGCCCAGGTCCTGCCCCTCCAGGTACTCCATCACGAAGTACGGCGGCACGCCGTCGGCCGCCCCGGTGCTGGTCTCGAAGATCTGCACCACATGCGGCGAACGGACGCGTGCGATGGCCTCGGACTCGCGCAAGAAGCGCGTGACGTTCACGGCATCGTTCGCGAGGGACGGCAGGAGGCACTTCACCGCGACGCGCGCGCCGTCCGCGAGGCGCTTCGCTTCGTAGACGTACGCCATGCCACCCACGCCCATGATGCGCTCCACGCGGAAGCGCGCGCCGAGCACCTTCCCCGCCGCGATCGGCGAGGCGGCAATTGCCCGTGCGCGGAGCTGGTCGGCCGAGGCAGCCACGAGCCGCTACGCTATCATCAGCGCTGCGCCGCGAGCTCGCTCCAGAACGTGGAGCGCCAGTATGCGGCGAGAGCTTCGAGCTTCTCCTCGTCGGTCCCCTCGCGCTGGGAATTGCCGGCCTGGTATTCGAGCCGCGCGGGCGTGGGGATGAAGCCCACTGCCGCCTTGGCCCGCGCCGCGGCTTCTCGCGCGTTCTTGCGCGCAAGCTCCAGCTGAGCCGAGAGCGCCCGACGGTTCTCCAGCACCAGGGCGCCCTGTTTGTCGAAGCGGCCGCCGAGCGAATACCACTTGTTCACCAGCTTGCCGCCGGCCAGGTAGGCGTTGCTCGAGGCGGCCAGGCGCATGAGCTTCACGCCGGGGCTCGATTGCCCTTCCGGCTTGTAGGTGGAGAGCATGTTCGCCTTCCGCGCGAAGTAATACTCGCTCTCCTTGTTGGCGATGTACACCTGCGCTTCGTCCTTGGTGACGTTCTCGCTCTTGGCGATCTCGTCGACGATGAGCGCGTCGAAGTACTCGAGCACCGCGGTGGAGGCCGACGCGTAGCCGGACACCGTACGGTCCACCACCAGCGGGTCCATGGGCTTCGCGGTGCCCTGGTCCACGATCAGGTCCTGCAGATCCTTGGCGTAGTCGACGAACACGTGCGCGACGTCGTAGTAGATGGTCGGCGTCGTGATGCGGAGCATCAGCGTCTGGACCGCCGCGCCGGTGGGCTTGATCTTCCCGCTCTGCAGGCCCTGGAGCAGCGCCATCGCGCTGGCGTTGAAGTCGTCGCCGATCATGACGGCCGAGCGCGCTTCTACGTACTTGGTGAAGGCCGCCGTGGTGTTCACCTGGCCGCCGCGCGTGGTCGCCTGGGCCTTGATCTCCAGCTGGGCGCCGAACGAGTCGACCTCGGCCTTCACCTTCTCCGCGGTACGAAGGCCGTCCATGAGCGCGTTCAGATCGCCCTTGGCGACCTGGTACACCGCCTGGGTCACGCGGGTCGAAACCGCCACCGCGATGGCGGCTTGCGCGTAGGCGTCGAGGGCCTGGGCGAAGTAACCGTTCTTCTCGAAGCGCTGCGCCTTCTCGTAGGCCTTGTCGGCTTCCGCCAGCATCCCTGCGGCGCCCTGAACGGCGTTGCCGGTACGCTTCACCTCCTGCTTGAGGTTGCCGATCTCGCGGTCGATGCGGCTCTTCCATGCGCCCATCTTGGCCTTGATGAGCTGCGTGGTCTCCGGCGGTGGCTCGAGCTCGGCCTCGGCCACGCCCTCCACGCGCGGGAGCTTGTCGCCGGTGAGAAACTCGTAGCCTTCGTAGAGGTCGCCGATCTCCTTCACTTCGAGGCCGAGGTTGGCTCCCACCGTCAGGAGGTCCACGTCCTCGCCGGTCTTCATGTCCTTGTGGTTGCGACACCCGATGGGGAACCCGAACCGCTTCAGACCGCTCTCCTTGGCGCCGCCCATCTTCTGCACGATGCCACCCACCGGTCCCGCGCTGCCGTCGGGGTTGATGGTGCCGGTCATGGTGGTGTCGTCGCGCACCTTCTTGCCGCGGAGCAGCGCGAGCATGGTGGCGGTGGTGAGCATGCCCGCCGAGGGGCCGTCGGTGTGCCCGCCCACGTGCACTGCGAACTCGTAGTCGGAGAGCGAACCGCCCACCGTGTGCGAGGCATTGAACGCCGCGAGCCAGGTCGCGGTACGCCATTGGTTGCCGCCGCCGCCGGCGAACTCCTCGAACACGCCGACCGAGACCACCCCGCTCTTGTTGGGCCCGACGCGAATGCGCGCCGGTGCGGTACCGCCGCGCGCGGTGGGCCCCGGCTCACCGGCGAACCACACGAACTTCACCGTGGTCTCCCGCGCTTCCGCGAGCTTCGGCGCGCCGGTCGTGCTCCCCTCGGTGCTGGCTTGCTTGGCGCCGATGGCGAGGATGCCGCAGGTGCCGACGCCGCACGCGCCCAGCAGCAAGCAGCCGCCCAGGATCCACCACAGCGCGGTGCTCTTCTTCGCGTGATGCGGCATGGGCATGCCGACGTACGCGGCAGGTGGCGGCGCGCCGTAGCCACCCTGGCTCGGGTCGTAGCTGGGCGCGGGCCGATGCGCGGGGGCGGGCGGCGGTGCTTGCGGCGGCGCGTGCATCGGAGCGTTCATGGGCGACGCGCCGTAGGCCGTGGGCATCATCGGATTCGCCGGTCCTGCGGCGGGCGGCGTGATGACCACCTGATGCGCCGGCGCGCCTACCGGCGGCAGGACGACGGCGTTCCCCATGACCGTCCTCCCCTTGCCCGGTCGGTCCGCGCGAATCTCCTGCAGCACGAGGGTGTGGCTCCCGATCTGCACCGAGGTTCCCACGCCCCACGCGTGCTCTTGCACCCGCTGTCCGTTCACCCAGGTACCGTTGGAGCTCCCGAGATCGCGGAGGCGAAGCGCGTTGCCATCGAACAGCAGCTCGGCGTGGGTCGAAGAGCAGCGAGGGTCGGCGAGCACCAGCTCCCCCACCTCGCGGCCGATGACCGCGCGGGCGAGCGAGAGCTCCTTGGTCTGCGCAGCCTGCCCCGGCGCTTGAATGGAGAGGAGGTAAGAGGCCATGGGAATCCCTTCGCGGCGGAGCCCGAAGCGGGCGCCATCGGTCAGGATAGCAAGCACTCCGCCAGCGCCAACAGGGAGGAAATCAGCACAAAATGCGGCTTCGCCGACGGTCCGACCGGAACGGGACGGAGCACGTCGGCGAAGAGGTGCCCTTCACGGGAAAGCCTGTGCCCGAGCAGGCCTCAGAATTTGTCGGCGCGAATCGCCTTGTACCCCGAGCCCTTCAGCGAGGTGACCGTGCGAGCGCCGAACTCCATGTCGAGCGCGGTGCTCGACTGCTCGAGCACGCAAGCCGAGGAGTGGGCCCGATCGTTCCAGCCGAGGAACATGACGATGTGGCCCGCGCCATTGCTGCGACGAACCAGGGCGTCGCCGGGGACCATGCTCTCGTACGAAGCGAGCTTCTCCGACTCGCCGCCACCGCCCACGAAGTCGAGGGTGGTGTACGAGCGGCCGAGCTCCCAGCACATGGAGACGAAGCCCGAGCAATCGGTGCGGTAGCCCTGGTACGAGCGCGACTGGCTGTACGGGACGTTGGCGTCGAACCAGGAGAAGCCCCGCTGGATGGCGGTGCGACGGCCGCCGGAGACGCTGTTCAAGATGGTGCTGCGCGAGAGGTTGCACGCGAGCGTGAGCTCGTCGGCCGAGGAGCCGGTGTCACCGTCGTCGCCGGTCGTCGCCGTCTCGTCCTCGCCCTGTGCGGCAGAGGCGCAGCCGAGCGGCCCGAGCGCCGCGAAGCAAACGAATCCGAGAAGTGAGGCGAGGCGAGCAGACGTGTTGAGTTCGGCCATACCCATTGCTTCGCACGGAGCGGGCCAACCCATGGAAACCTATGAACGATCCAGTCGGAGCCGCGAACCCGTACGCGGAGCGGAATCGCGTCCACCCGGCTTGAAGTTCCACCGCCCGCGTGAACGTTTTGCACCCGCGCGATGCGGCTGCGCGCCCGCACGTGGTCCCTGCGCGATCCGGGCGGCTCCCATCTCTTCTCCGCGCCACCAGAAGAACCGCGTGCCGGGCACACCCATTGCCTTCGAGGTCGATGCGACTTAGGTTGCCGATGCTATGGCGGAGGATCTCTACACAACGCTGGGCGTCGCGAAGGGCGCAGATGGCGCTGCGATCAAGAAGGCGTACCGCAAGCTCGCCAAGGACCTGCATCCCGACAAGAACCCGGGAAATGCCAAGGCAGAGGCGCGGTTCAAGGAAGTGAACCACGCCTTCGAGGTGCTCTCGAACCCCGACAAGCGAAAGCTCTACGACGAGTTCGGTGAAGAGGGCTTGCGCGAGGGCTTCGACGCCGATCGCGTGCGGCAATACCGCGCCTGGCAAGGCAATGGCGGTGGCGGTCGCGGCGGCGGTCAACGCGTGAATCTCGAAGACCTCTTCGGCGGTGGCGGCGGAGGGCCGGGCGTCGACAGCGTGTTCGGCGACATCTTCGGTCGTTCCGCGGGTCGGCGCGGCCCGCGCCCGGGCCCCGATCTCGAGACCGAGCTGCGCATCGATTTTGCGGCCGCGGTCCGCGGCACCACCATCACGCTCCGGCCCAATGGCCAGGCGGTCACGGTGCGCATTCCGCCGGGCGCCGAGGACGGCAGCCGCCTGCGCCTCACCGGCTACGGTGCGCCGTCGAACAGCGGCGGTCCCCCGGGCGACCTCATCATCCTGGTGCACGTCGATCCGCACCCGTTCTTCCGCCGCGAGGGCGACGATCTGCGGGTGAACCTCCCGATCAGCGTCACCGAGGCCTTCTTCGGGGCCAAGGTCAAGGTGCCCACCATCGACGCGGCGGTCTCCCTCAAGGTGCCCGAGCGGACCCAGAGCGGGGCGGTGCTGCGGCTCCGCGGCAAGGGCGTGCAACGGCAGGGCAAAGAGCCAGGCGATCTCTACGTGCACTTCGAGGTGAAGGTGCCCAAGGGAAGCGATCCCGAGCTCCTGTCGATCATGGAAAAGCTCAAAGCCTTCGAAGAGGCCGACGTCCGCGCCGAGCTCCGGCTCTGACCGTCCCCTGAGTGTGCAAGCGGCGCTGCGCAAACGGCGCGCGCGCCTGACGGCCATTTCGTGCGCGACGTTTCCGGCGCGGCATTCGCCCGAGCTCTGGTGTTAGACTGCTCCCATCGTGCGATCTGCGAAGTGGCTTTCGGTCTTCATCCTCGCGTGTGGTGGTGGGGCGGCAGCGGGCGGCGGAGGCAGCAAGGCTCCGGACCCGCCCAGCTCCAGCGGAGGCGCGAGCGCGTCCGGCGGAGCCGCAGCGTCCGGCGATCCGCGCGCGCCGGCACAGATCGAGTGCGGTGACTTCCACTCCTGCGCCAAGATGGGCGACGGCAGCGTGCGCTGCTGGGGCCGCAACGCCTCGGGCGAGCTGGGCGACGGCGGCGGCGCGGAGCAACTGAAGCCGGTGCCGGTGCCGGGCGTGCAGGACGTCACGCAGATCGGCCTCGGCGCGGGCTTCTCCTGCGCCGTCACCGGCGACAAGCACGTCACCTGCTGGGGCACCGGGCGCATTCTCGGCGACGGAAAGCGCTACGAGAAGCTCAAGCCCACGCGCGTACCGAGCGTCGAGGACGTGGCCGAGATCGCGGTGAGCGGTGTGCTCGTCTGCGCGCGGAGCACGAAGGGCGGCGTCACCTGCTGGGGCACCGAGAAGCCACTGCGGGTCGACGGCGCCAGCGCCGCCGAAGTGGCCGTGGCCTCCACCCACGTGTGCACGCGCACCACCGCCGGCGCCGTGTCTTGTACCGGTGACACGCTGTGGTCCAAGGCCGGCCCCGATGGCTTCGCGAGCCCGGGCATCAGCGGCGCCGAGCAGCTGGTCACCGGCGACGGCTTCGCCTGCGCCCTCGGCAAGGGCGGAAAGGTGTCGTGCTGGGGGCGCAACGAGATGGGCCAGCTGGGCCGCGCGCCGGACATGGATTCCCACGGCACCGCCTCCGACGTGCCTGGTCTCACGAGCGTGAAGAAGCTCTCGGCCGGCGAGACGCAGACCTGCGCCCTCGACGCGAGCGGCTCGGTAACGTGCTGGGGCAACAACTCCGAAGGCGAGCTCGGCATCGGAAAAACCTCGAGCGACGAGCGCCCCACCAAGGTGAGCGGGCTCTCCAACGTGGTCGAGGTGTGCCTCGCCTCCATCCACGGCTGCGCGCGCACCGCCGGCAACGACGTGTATTGCTGGGGCACCAACACCTCGGGCCAGCTGGGCGACGGCACCAAGGAACCGCGCTACGCCCCGACCCGCGTGGCCTGGTAGCGTCCTTCGCTGACAGTACGCGAACAATCCGGGGTAGCGTGTCGCGCATGCAAGCGAGCTATCCCCCGCCGAAGTCCAGCAGCGTTCCCCTCTGGCTCATCATCGGGGGCGTGGTGCTACTCGTCCTGGTCGCCATCGTAGGCGTGCTCGCGGTGCTCGGCGTGTACGGCACGCGCAAGTACATCGCCAACGCGAAGACCGCCGAGGCGCGCAACACGCTCGGCATGATCGGGCGCTCCGCGGTGGCGGCCTACGAGGACGAGGGCGCGCCCCCCGACGACGCGAAGATGGTGCATCGACTCTGCCCATCGGCGAGCGCGCCGGTTCCCGCATCCAAGGCGATGGTGAGCGGTAAGAAGTACCAGTCGAGCCCCAGCGAGTGGACCATCGACGCCGGCAAGAACGCGGGCTTCTCGTGCCTGAAGTTCGAGATGAACATGCCCCAGTACTTCCAGTACGAGTACGAGGCCACCGCGACGTCGTTCGTGGCTCGCGCCCACGGCGATCTCAACGGCAACGGCATCTACTCCACGTTCGAGCTCCGCGGACAGGTGGTGGGCGACAAGCTGGTGGTCGCGCCCAACATCGTCGAGATCGATCCCGAAGAGTAGAACCCTACTCGAGCGGGTCGACGGGCCCGGCCTTCGGCGCCGGGCGAACCTGCATGCGGCCTTTGGTCCAGCGTGGCGCGTGGTCCCCACCCTGCTCCACGTAGCTCGACGCCGAGGTCTCCGGCTGCTGTACCCCTTGACCCGGCTTTCCCGCGACGCAGCTGCTACGAGCGCCCAGGATCGCCGCCCCGGCACCGATGAGCGCGCTTCCGCCCAGGGCCACGGCGCCCAGCACTCGGAGGCGCCTGCGACGCACGCCGGTGGGGCAATCGCCCGTGAGGATGGTGCCGTCGGCCCGGCGATAAAAGCGGATGCACGCGGGATCCCCCGCCACCCGCGAGGCCAGAAAGGCCTCGGCTTCGGCCCGCGCCATGGCCGAGATGTTGAACACCTGCTTGTCGCACGAAAGGCAGAAGCGTTCCCGCTCGCCTTCGCCCACCATCTCGCTCCACTTCGCGGAGCAGGGGCTCGCCACGTCGATGCGACCGAGGATGCCGGCGCCCTCGCTCTCCGCGAAGGCCGAGAGGCGTCGGGCGATCTCGTCGGCCTCGCGCTGGAGCTTCGCCGCTTCGTCGCCGAGCACCTGCTGCGATTCGGCGAGGTGGGAGCGCGCTGCTTCGAGCTCGCGCGCGCGTGCGGAGAGGGCTTCCTTCTCGTCGCGGTACGCCATGGCTACTTCCCGTCCGGCGAGGGGTTGTCGATGCGATGCTCCTGCACGGTGGGCGTAGGGTCGAAGGCGCAGTCGCCCATGCAATGGGCCCCCTCGGTGCCCGCTTGCTCCGTCCAGCCGGGCGCGACCGAGCTCGCGGGCTCCGGGGTCGACGTGACGACCTTGGGCTTCGCCGACGGGTGTATGCCGAAGAGCGCTGCGGCCCCCGCCAGCATCGCCCCGCCGCCCAGCGCCACCGCGCCGATCACCCGCAGGCGCTTGCGGCGCACCCCGGTGGGGCAGTCGTCCGTGAGGATGGTGCCGTCGGCGCGACGGAAGAAGCGAATGCAGGTCTTGTTGCCCACTCGGGCCGCGAGAAACGCCTCCGCTTCGGCGCGCCCCATGGCCGAGATGTTGAACACCTGCTTGTCGCACGAGAGGCAAAAGCGCTCGCGCTCGTCGCCCACCATGTCGTCCCACTTGGCGGAGCAGGGGCTCGCCACGCGCACCCGGTCGAGCAATCCCGTCGCCGGCTGCGCGTCGAGGTCGGCGATGCGCTGGGCGACCTTGGCCGTCTCCTCCTCCACCTTGCGTTGCTCGTCGGCCAGCGTCTCCCGGGACGAGCGCAGGGCTTCGAGGGATTTCGCGAGCTCGGCAGCGCGCGCCGAGAGCGCCTCTTTCTCGTTCCGGTAGGGCATCCGCTTTGGACGGCCCAGGGTGCGGAAAGTTTTGGTGACCGGGGCAGCCTACGCGTCCACACCTGGACGCGCGTCACCCCGTGCCGCCCTCGCCTCTCAGCGCTTCTTCTTGGCCTTGGTGAACTTGCGGCTGGCCTTGGGAAAGCCGCCCTTGGTGCTGGGCTTCTTGCTCTTGGGACCACCGCCACCGCCACCACCGCTCGTGCCGCCGCCACCGCTCCGGCTCTTGCCTTTGGCGCCGCCCTTGCTGGGCTTGCCGCCCTTGCGACTTTCGCCGGCGCCACCGCCATCGCGGCCACCGCCGCGACCACCTTCGCCGCGGCCGGACTTGCTGTCGCTGCGCGAGGTGGGGCGCCCCTTGTCGCTGCGTCCGCCGCCGGCCCCACGGCCGCCGCGCACGTCGCTGCGGGCGGGTCGCGCTTCGCCGTCACCACCCGCGGTGAGACGCCGTGCGAGCACCTGACGGCGCTCGAGCGGCGCGTCCATGATCTGCACCATCATGGCGTCGCCGATGGCGATGGAGTCGCCAGAGCGAGGTGCCGTGGCCCGGAGACCGTCGTCGGAGAGCTCGAACGGCTCCTGCCCCATGGCGTCGAAACGTACCAGGACGTCGACGAACGGCTCGTCGATGGCCACGAAGGCGCCGCTGCCCACCAGCGCCGTGATGAGGCCGGTGAACGTCTCGCCCAGGTGCTGCTTCATGATGACGCAGCGGTAGAGGTCCATGATGTCGCGCTCGACTTCCATGGCCTTGCGCTCGGCCTGCGAGGCCAGCAGCGCCGACTCCCGCAGCTCTTCCAGCGCTTCTTCGCTGGTGCTCGGACGTTGGCCGAGAACCACCTTGTGCACCGCCCGGTGCACGACCAGGTCGGGGTACCGGCGAATCGGCGAGGTGAAGTGCAGGTACGCGGTGGAGGCCAGGCCGAAGTGGCCCCGGTTCTCCGCCTCGTAGGTCGCCTGCTTCATGCTGCGAAGGAGCAGCATGTGCAGCACCGTGGCGTTCTCGTGCTCGCCGAAGCGCTTCACCAGCGCCGCGAGCTTGCGCGGCTCCTTGGTGTCCTCGAGGTCGAACTCGACGCCCAGGATCTTGCACATGGCGGCGAGCCGGGCGAGCTTGGTCTCGTCCGGCGGCAAGTGGACGCGGAAGATGCTGGGGATGTTCTTCTCGACCAGCCAGGTGGCCACCACTTCGTTGCCGAGGAGCATGAGCTCCTCGATGAGCTGGTAGGCCTTCTTCATGCCCGGGTCTTGCGAGCGCTTGACCACGTGCACCGGCTCTTTGTCCTCGTTCCAGAGGATCTTGGCCTCCGGCAAGTCGAAGTCGAGGGCGCCGCGCTTCATGCGACGGCCACGCAGCATGCGCGAGAGCTCGTTGGCGACCTTGAGACCGTCGATCATGGCCTCGGCCTTGGGGTCGCGCGGCGGCTCCTCGGTGAAGCCCAGGGCGCGCGCCACGCCGCCGTAGGTGAGCTTGGCCTGGCTCTTCATGAAGCCGCGGGTGATGCGCGTCTTCAGGATCTCGCCCTTGCCGTCGAGCTCCACCACCACGCAGAGGCAGAGGCGGACGACGTCGGGCAGGAGTGAACAGAGGTTCGACGAGAGCGCCCGCGGGAGCATTGGAATGGCGCGGTCCGGCAGGTACACGCTGCACCCGCGCATCTTCGCTTCTTCGTCGATCTTCGAGCCGGGCGTGACGTACGAGCTCACGTCGGCGATGGCGATATACGCGAGGTATCCGCCGGCGGGGGTGCGCTCGACCCACACCGCGTCGTCGTGATCGCGGGCGTCTTCCGGGTCGATGGTGGGGAGCGGAATGTGCGTGAGGTCTTCGCGGCCGGCGAGCATCGCCTGCGGCACCTCGAGGCCGTAGGCCTCGGCTTCGGCCACCGCTTCGTCGGAGTGGACCTCCTCGAGGCCGGCCACGCCGATGATCTTCTGCACCTCCACCGAGAGCACGCCGGGGCGGCCGAGCACCTGGAGGATCTTGCCCTCCGGGTTCTCGTTCTGCAGCTCGGGGTGACGCGTTATCTGTACGATACACACGTCACCGTCGTTGCCGCTGTTACCCTCCGGGCCTTCGGCGTCCATCTTGGTGGCGAGGACGATGGGACCGCGGATGCGGGTGTCGTCCGGCTCGATCCACGCGCTCTTGCCGCGACGCCGGAGAATGCCGCTGACGCGGATGCGCCCGCGGGCCACGATGCCGGTGATGACGCCCTCGGCGCCCCGGGAGTTGCGGCCGGTGACCAGGATGCGCACGCGATCGCCGTGCATGGCGCCGCCCAGGCTCTCTTCCGGAATGAAGACGTCGTCCTCGCCGGGCACCGCCACGAAGCCGAAGCCCCGGGCGTTGGCGGTGAGGGTACCTTCGGCTTCGACGCCGCTGCGCTTCTGCGTGGGCTTGGCGGGGCCGGCCACCGAGAACTGCGGCATCGGCGCCGCCTCTTCGCGGAACGGCGCCTTCACCGGCTTCACGCTCTTGGTGCGCGGCGCAGCAGGTTCGGCAGCCTTCTCCGGGCTGTCGACACCGCTGCGCGCTGGGCGATCCGCCTTGCTGGGTTTGCCGGCCTTGCGGGCGGCGGTTGGGGTTTCTTCGGCTTCGCGGGCTCCGCCGCGCATGGAGAAGCGGTCACCGGACTTGGCGACGAGGATGCCTTCGAAGGCGAGACTATCGAGGAGCCGAAGGAACCCAGGGCGGAGCGAAGCTTCGACGGCGAACCGTTCCATGAGCTCCTGCGCCGGCACACCACGCGGTTCCGAGGCTACGGCCGCAAGAATCTCCTTGCGGGACGGGTAACGAGACATAGGACCTTTTACGCCCAAATGGGCCGGTCTCCCGCACAAAAAAGGAATGCCCCGGCCCTTTCGCCTGTAGAAATGGCGCCTACCATGCCAACGGACGGACCGACCGAGACCGAAGATTCGAAGGCCGCCAAGGGAGCGCCCAGCGAGCCCAGCAACGAGGACGACGCCGAGGACGAGGCGCCGAGCGCGCAGCCCAAGGCCGCGGCGCCGGACGACGCGCTCAAGCCCGCCCCGCCGATGCTGCGCACCATCCTCTACGGCGCGCTCTTCGTGGGGCTCGTGGCCTCGGCGATTCTCGCTGTAGACTACACGCAGGCCACCCCGGTGTTCTGCGACGAGATCAGCACCGGATGCGGCGCGGTGCGGCACTCCAGCTACGCCTCGCTCCTGGGCATCCCCACGCCCTTCATCGGGATGGGCGGCTTCGCGCTGCTCCTCGTGTTCGCCCTCCGCCGCGGCCCCATGGCGCGCAACGTCTTCGTGGGCCTGGGCACGGTAGGCGTCGCCGCCGGCGCGTTCTTCCTGCTCATGCAGAAGAACATGGGGCAGTTCTGCAAGTTCTGCGTCCTGGTGGACATCTCGTCCTTGCTCATCGGCGCCATCGCCTATCACCGGTTCATCAAGGGCTGGGACGATCCGGCTCCGGAGCGCCCGCGGATCATCCGCGGAGCGGTGCTCCTCGCCATCGCGGGGCTGGTGATCCCAGTGGGCCGCGCGATGCCCAAGGCCATGCCGGCGCCCATCGCCAAGGAGATCGCCGCCACCCCGGCCGGACAGGTCACGGTGGTGGACTTCGTGGACTTCGAGTGCCCGTTCTGCCGCCAGATGCACGCGCAGCTCAAGCCCATGCTCGACGAGCACGCAGGCAAGTATCGCCTGGTGCGCAAGCAAGTGCCGCTCGCCCGGCACCCGCACGCGCTGCAATCGGCCAAGGCCGCCATCTGCGCCGAGAACATGGGCAAGGGCGACGTGTACGCGGAGCTGCTCATCGAGATGCCGGAAGACGACATGATCGACTTCGGCCTGCAGAAGCTGGCCCGGCAGGTGGGCATCCGCGACGACGCCGCCTTCGCTGCGTGCATGAAGTCACCGGAGACGGAAGCGCGCATCAAGGCCGACCGGGCCGACTACGACGCCTGTAAGGGTCACGGGCTCCCGATGATCTACATCGGCCCGGAGCAGCTCTTCGGGCTCATGAAGCCGGAAGAAGTGCGCGCCGCCCTGGGCCGCGCATTCGACAAGTAGCGCGAGGAACGGGCACCCAGCCGGTTGACACCCGTGCGCGGCTGAGGGAAAACCAGCGGACCTCGTGCGCAACTTCGCCTTCCTTCTCGTGCTTCTGTGCGCATGCCGCGCGATCGAGCCCTCCAACGCACCGGAAGAAGTGTGCAAGCGGAGCTGCGCCAAGAGCGCCAAGGCTTGCGAAGAGGACCAGTGCGCGCGCGGCTGCACCTTCATCATCGATCGCGTCATCGAGCGCGAGACCGATCGCGTGGTGGCTTGCGTCGACAAGCGCAAGGCCCGCGGCTGCGGCGACGCGGTGTGGGCCGAGTGCGCGGCCAGTGTGGGCCCTCATGCCGACGGCGGACCACCGGCTCCGCCCCCGCCCGACGAAGACTCGGAGTAGAGTCCCCCCATGGCCGTCACCGTCTTCGACGATCGCAAGCGCGAGCACACCTTCTTCGCGGCGCCGAAACGCATCATTTCGCTGGTTCCGAGCGACACCTACAACGTCGCGGCGCTGGGTGCCGGGGCCGCCCTCATCGGCCGCACCGACTACTGCGAGCTGCCGGCCGATCTGGTGAAGGACATTCCCGCACTGGGCGGCACCAAGAACCCGCGCGTCGACGACATCATCGCCCTGCAACCGGACCTGGTGCTGGCCAACCAGGAAGAGAACACCCGCGGCGATCTCGAGAAGCTCATCACCGCCGGGCTCCGCGTGTACCTGTGCTTTCCCAAGCGCGTGGAAGACGGCTTGGCGCACCTGGCGAAGCTCGCCAAGATTCTCCACGCCACCACCAAGCCCGAGGTGCGTGCGCTCTTCAAGGACGGCTACGCGGCGCTGCAAGCGGCGCCGAGCTCACCGCCGCTCCGCATCTTCTGCCCGATCTGGATGGACCCGCTCATGACCATCCACGAGAGCACGTTCATCTCCGACATGATCCGCGCCGCCGGCGGGGTCAACGTGTTCGCCGATCGCGAGCGCCGGTATCCACTGGCCGCCGATCTCGGGCGACGCGTAGCCCTCACCGGCGAGACCGTCATCGGCCTCGACGTCCGCTACCCGCGCATCACGCTGGACGAAGTGGTGGAGCGCAAGCCCGACGTCATCCTGCTGCCGAACGAGCCACACCCGTTCACCGAGGCCGACGCCGAGGTCTTTCGCGCGCTCGATACGCCGGCCAAGAGCCGCATCGTGTTCACCGACGGCAAGGATCTGTGCTGGTACGGCGCGCGGAGCGTCGAAGGCCTCCCCCGGCTCCGCGCGCTCTTCGACACCCTTCGCTAGCCCGGATCAATCCGGGCTAGCGAATCGCTTCGAGTGCGCGGGCGAACGCCCGGATGTTCGCGAAGCGGTGCGAGGGATCCTTGGCGAGCACTTGCTGCAGGAGTTGCTCGAAGGTGGGCGGAATGGCAGTGCGGGTCACGCTGCTGATGGGGGGCGGCGGCACCGTGAGGATGTTCACGAAGATCTGCCCGCCGCTGGCGTCCGAGAAGGGCGGTGAGCCGGCGAGCATCTCGAAGAACACGATGCCCAGGGAGTAAAGATCGGAGCGACCATCGACCGGCCTGCCGATGGCCTGCTCCGGCGACATGTACAGCGGCGTCCCCACCGCGGCCCCCGTACGCGTGACCTTGTGCGATTCGGGCGAGCCGTCCATGGGTTTGACCACCCCGAAGTCGAGCACCACCAGGCGATGGGTGCCGTCGCCGTTCTTGGCGATGAACAGGTTCGCCGGCTTCACGTCGCGGTGCACGAGCCCCTTGTCGTGGGCGCTGGCGAGCGCCGCCGCCGCCGCGAGGATCCAGTGCCGAGCCTCGTCGAAGCTCAGATTTCCTCGGGCGATGCGCTGCTCGACGGTCTCGCCTTCGAGCAGATCCATCACGATGTAGTGCAGGCCGTTCTCGGTTTGGTCGTAGTCGTGCACCTGGATGATGCCCGGGTGCCCGAGGGAGCTCGCCAGCGTGGCCTCGCGCTCGAAGCGCCGATACGCATCGGGTGTGATGGCGACGTGGGGGAGCAGCACCTTGAGGGCGTAGCGTCGACCGGTCCGTAGCTGCTTGGCCACGAACACCCGCCCCATACCGCCTTCGCCGATGAGGCGCTCGAGCTCGTACCGGCCCCCCAGCACCGAGCCCACCGGGATGAGATCGTCGGGGCGCTCGTTGGCGCTCGAGGTGCGGGTGGTGTCCGGCGCCACCTCGCGTGCGGCTTCGGCCCAACCGGTCGCGTCGCCGGTGGCATCGGGCGACGGCGTCATGGTGGGTGCGTACGCCGCAGCGATCTGCGCCGCGGGGCCGTGTACCGGGTTCGGCGTGTAGATGCCGATCTCCGCCGCGCCCTGCGGCAGCGGACGGACGCCCGAAGCCGCTACCGTCTGCGAGGTGTAGAAGACCCCACGCGTGACCATGTCGAGGAAGAAACGATTGGCGCGCACGGCGTCGAGGCCGGCCTCCGCTCCAGCTTCGTTCACGGAGAGGAGAGGTTGCTGGAGGAACGCCGAGGACATCTTCTCGAGCCGGGCATTGTCGCGATAGAAGCGCACCCCGAGCCAGATGAGGAAGGCCCCGAAGGCCGCCGGAATGCCGAAGAACAGAGCGCCCAGCGAGGAGGACGCCCGATCCAGGCCGGCAGTTTCACCCACCACGAAGGCGCCCACGAGGATCAGCGAAAAGAGGAGCGGTATCGGGGTGATCAGCCCGCCGAGCACCGCCAGTATCCACGTGAACCACTGCCAACGACTGCGCAGCGCCCGGTAGACCGGCAACACCACCGTCGTCTGGCGGTTGATGGCCGCGAGCGGCGCCTGGCTCGACTCGCCCAACGAGCGCACACCGCTGGTAGCGGCGCCGAGCGGGGGCTGCGGGAGAGGAACCATCGGGCGCTATCGTACCTCCATGGGCGCCGCTGCGCCTACGGCGCTATTCGACGGTGACCGTCTTGGCCAGATTTCGCGGCTGGTCCACGTCGGTGCCCTTGAGATCGGCCATGTAGTAGGAGAGGAGCTGGAGCGGCAGGACGGTGAGGAGCGGGAGCACCTCCGGCTCGGCCACCGGCACTCGGAACACGCTCGATGCCACCTTGTCGACGTCCTCGTCGCCCTCGCTGGCCACGGCGATGACCTGACCTTCGCGGGCCCGCACCTCTTGCATGTTCGAGAGGGTCTTCTCGTAGTGGTTGTCCTTGGGCGCGATGACCACCACCGGCATCTCCTCGTCGATGAGCGCGATGGGGCCGTGCTTCATCTCGCCAGCGGCGTAGCCCTCGGCGTGGATGTAGCTGATCTCTTTCAGCTTCAGCGCGCCTTCGAGGGCGATGGGAAAGTTCGGACCGCGCCCGAGGAAGAGCATGTCGCGGGCACGCAGGTGCGCCTTGGCCACCACCTTGATGTCGTCGGCGGTGCCCAGGATCTGCCGCATCTGCGCCGGCACCCGGCAGAGGCCATCGAGGATGCGACGCCCTTCGGCTTCGGAGAGCGTGCCCCGCTCGCGGCCCAGGTGCACTGCCAGCAGAAGGAGCGCCACCAACTGGGTGGTGAAGCACTTGGTGGAGGCCACGCCGATCTCGGGACCGGCATGGGTGTAGAGTGCGCCATCTGCCACGCGGGGAATGGCGCTGTCGAGGACGTTGGCCACCGCCAGCACGCGCGCCCCCGCGGCCTTGGCGGTCTTCACCGCGGCCAGGGTGTCGAGCGTCTCGCCGCTCTGGCTCACGGCCACCACCAGATCGTCGGGAAGGAACACCGGGTCGCGGTAGCGGACCTCGCTACCGATCTCGACGGTCGACGGGATTCGCGCCAGCTGCTCCACCCAGTAGCGACCTGCCATGGCGGCGTGGGCGCTGGTGCCGCAGGCCACGAAGTACACGCGGCCGATCTTCTTCGCCGCTTCGGCCGTGACGCCCATTTCCTGGGCCACCACGCGCGCCGTCGCGAAGTCGATGCGCCCGCGCAAGGTGTCTTCCACCGCCCGCGGCTGCTCGAAGATCTCCTTGAGCATGAAGTGCTTGTAGCCCCCCTTCTCGGCCTGGGTGGGCGACCAGTCGATGCGCTTGGTGGCGCGCTCGACCTTGGTGCCGTCGAGCTTCTCGATGTGCGGACCGTCCTTGCGGAGAACGGCGATCTCGCCGTCTTCGAGGAAGATGACGTCGCGCACGTGGGCCAGGAGCGCAGGAATGTCGCTGGCGGCGAAGGTCTCGCCGTCGCCCTTGCCGATGACCAGCGGCGAGTCTTGCTTGGCGACCACGATCTCGTCGGGCCGCTCGCCACACACCACCGCGATGGCGTAGGCCCCGCGCACCTGCCGCAGGGCCGAGCGCACGGCGGTCAGCAGGTCGGCCGCGCCGTCCTTGAGGGCGCCGCTCACCAGGTGCGCGACGATCTCGGTGTCGGTGTCGCTGGCGAAGCGGACGCCCTTGGCCTCGAGGGCCCGGCGCAGCTCCACGTGGTTCTCGATGATGCCGTTGTGCACCACCGCCACGCTGCCGGACACGTGCGGGTGGGCGTTGGCCTCACTGGGCCGCCCGTGGGTCGCCCAGCGCGTGTGCCCGACGCCGGTGTGCCCAGAAAGCGGCGTCTTCTTCAGCGCGGCGTCGAGGTTCGAGAGCTTGCCCACGGCGCGAACGATCTCGATGCCGCGCCCGGTCTGCACGGCCAGGCCCGCGGAGTCGTAGCCGCGGTACTCGAGGCGCCGCAGGCCCTCCACCAAGATCGGAGAGCAGTCCTTCGGTCCAACGTAGGCAACAATTCCACACATACTCGAGATCCTTCGGGAATGACGGCGAGCGAAAGGCGCCGGCCGTACAGTAGCAGGTGCGCCCCACGGCCGCATCGTTCACGCGGCGACCGCGTGCTCACTGCTCCCGAAGAGGCCCCGAAGGAGGCAAACCGGCTCGCGATTCTCGCGGGCCGGGTGGAATCGGTCAGTTCACGAGGTCGTAGTGGTTGGCGTGGGGCTGGCTGGTCTTGGCCAGGCCGCAGGACCGCAGCGCGGCGCGGGTCACCGGCGAGCCGTCGGCCACCAGGTCCACCGCGCGGCAGGCGGTGTGGGGCGACGAGGTGCAGCCGGCGGTGGGGCGAACGCAGCCGGCCATGCCGGTGCAGCGGTTGGTGCAATGGTTCTCGCGGCGCACGCGCTCCTGGTCCTTCGGGCTGCGGTAGTAGCTCAGCACCCGCGCGCCTTTGGCCTGCGCGCACTTGACCGCGCGGTCGATGGCCTTGCCGGAGCAGGGACCCGCGGTGACGAGATCGTCGCTGGTGGACTCGTAGGCGTCGTCGTCGTCGTCCCCCTCGGCGTCGCTCGCATCGGTGCCAGCGCAGGCGATGGCCGAGGCCACCAGTGCGAAGGCCATGGCGCCGCGGGTGAGGAGCGTACGAATCCGCGTTGCTGAGGTGGGGCGCATGAGGAGTCTCCTGGGTCGGGGGCCGGCGAAACCGGCGTTGGGCTCTTCAGGAGCGAGCGGCGTGCCAGACCGACAAGGTGCGAGAAACAAGCTCGATTGCCGCACAAATGCGACCGCACGGTTCCTTCCATCCGCGCGCAGCGGCATCGTGCGCTCCGCATGCGTCCGAGGCGCGAGACGGCAGGGTCTCGTGCGATCCAGGGGTGGTGCGGCGAGCGCCCGACGTTCATCGGGGAAAGCGACGACCGAGCGGTCCTTTGCGCGGGAGATGCGGGCGCGGCTTCGGAGCGACGCTCGGCTCGGGCACCGCGTCGGCGCGAAGGCCCATGGTGGTGTGGACCTGCACCGCGGTGTCGGCCTGCAGCACTTCCGTAGGGAATTCGCTCATGGCCGGGACGCGGGTGGCGTCGTGCACCGCGGCGGCCACCAGGCCCAAGCCGCAGGCGATTGCCGCGGCCTTGACGACCACCAGGCGCCGCTTGCGAATGCCTTCGGGGCAATCGGCGGTGAGCAGCGTGCCGTCGGCGCGTCGATGGAAGCGAATGCAGGTGGCGGTGCCGGCGGTCTCTGCCAGGAACGCTTCGGCCTCTTCGGCGCCCATGGCGGAGACGTCGTAGACCGGCCGATCGCACGAGAGGCAATGTCGCGCGTTGCCGTCTCCCAACATGTCGTCCCATCGAGCCGCGCAAGGCGTCGCGACCCGCAGGTTGGCGAGCCGCGACGCAGGATGCGCCGCTTCCGGCGTGCGATACGGAGCGCGCATGGTCACCAATAGACCGCGCGACGCGGCGAAAGTTTCCGCGGCCCGGCGCTATCGCGTTCCCGCCTCGGACTACCTGCGCAGCGGCGCCACCAGCTTGGCGATGATGCGCCAGAGGGCGAGCTTCTCCTTCGGCGCGCCTTCGGTGCGCGTCGGTACCGGGCGCCCTTGGGCCAGCGCATCGAGAATCGCGCGGAGCGTGGTGCGGAGCATGCGTGCCCAGCCGGCGCCGAGGATGAACGACGTGAGCATCGCTTGCATGCCCTCGAAGCCCCGATGCAAGAGCACGAGCTTGGTGGCCGAGCGCCCGTAGAGAATGGCGTCCTCCAGCACGAATGTGAGCTCCGTTTCGATGGCGCCACCGGCCCAGCTCCAGCGCATGCGCTGCTCCGGAACGAGCTCCAGCACCGTGCAGCGCACCACGCCGTCGAAGCCGGGCGCCGGATCGGTGTGCATCGTGAACGCGTGGCCGACCTCGGGCCGGAAGTCGTTCTTCATGAGCCAAGTGGCGAGCAGCACCGGGTCCGTCAGCGTGCGCCACAGGAGGGCGCGGTCGTAGGGGAACACCCGTTCGATGCGGAGATCGCGCCTCACGAGGGTGGCCTCCGCTTGGACTCACGCTCCAGCACGTGCGCCAGGGCGTCGAGCTTGCGGTTCCAGAATTGCGTGTAGTGCGCAGCCCAGTCGAACACCTCGCGCAGCGGCGCGGCGTCGAGGCTGTAGTAGATGGCCCGGCCACGGCGCTCCGTTTGCACCAACCCCGCGTCACGCAGGACCTTCAAGTGCTGCGAAACCGCCGGCTGGGTGACCTCGAAGAGGCCACACAGCTCGGTCACCGTCTGCTCGCCCTGCGCCAGCGCATCGAGAATGCGGCGGCGCGTGGGCTCGGAGACCGCACGAAAGGTCTGGTCGGCGACGGCGGCGCGCATTCAGTGCTCTCAGCTCTTGCCCGGGAAGTGCTGCTCGCTTCCAGTGCGGATCTCTTCGGCGGTCGCGACCTTCTTGCGGGTGGCGAGGGACCAGCGGTGCCCGGACGGGTCGACCACGATGCCGTAGCGATCGCCCCAGAACATGTCGGCCAGCGGCATGGCCACGGAGGCGCCCGCCTGCACCGCGCGCGCGAACACCGCGTCGACGTCCGGAAGATCGAGGTGCATGGTCACGGACGCGCCGCCCAGACCTTGCGGGTCGCTGGGCTTGCCGCCGTGGCGTTCGGGAA
>Ga0075163_10002650_pt1 | contig 24002 bp, 24 predicted proteins | sample JI1023141ADNA_FD_71478 | JGI IMG/M metagenome (GOLD analysis project Ga0075163, IMG submission 71478) | Wastewater effluent complex algal communities from Wisconsin, to seasonally profile nutrient transformation and Carbon sequestration -... | ecosystem: Engineered > WWTP > Effluent > Algae... | reverse complement strand
AGAGAAGTGGTAAAATCCTATCAGGACGAATACAATTTAAGAATGATAAAACTACCGTTCAATTATATTTTTCAAATGGGGTTCGCCAGTACTTTGAATTTCTTAATTTCAAATGCTAAAAACGATATGGTATTGTATATGAATACCAGTGAAGTGATTGATGAAAATTACGGCATAAATGAAATTATAAATAACAATCCCGATTGCAATTCTTTTTACTTTTCTCATAGAGTTGAAAAACATCGTTGGTTTAGATGCTTCGATAGGCGTGAAATACAATGGAGCGGCAGACTTCACGAAGAACCAAGAGGGGAAGAAAGACCGTATCATAAGCCAATTTTCCAAATGGCAGATACCGAAAAGGATTTAGATAACCAATTTAAAGCAGCAGTAGCCAATTCAGTAAAAGAAATGTGTTACTGGCAGCAGCTTATAAAAATAGTGGATAATCCTAAATTGAAAGAAGCTACAAATGAGCATTGGATAAACTTTGCCAAAGAGCAATACGACAGCATGAAAAAAAGGCTTGAAGATAAAGGCAATCAATACAAGGCATTTCAGTTAGGTGATTTTGAAATGTTCCTACACGATATTTATACAAGCAATTACTTTAACGAAACAAAATTTGAAAGCATTGGCGGCTTAAATTTTCAAGGCGCAAGAAAAGAAATACTATAATTATGAAGTTCAGCATTTTAATACCACATTATAAGCAAGGTAAAATAACCGCTTATACTATTTCGCAGCTTTTAAAATATAAAGGCAAACATGAGATAGAAATACTTGTTGTAGATAACAATTTCGGGGATGGCAGCAATCAATACTTAAAGCCTTTTAAAAATGAAGTTAAGTATCAGGCTTACCCAAAAGACATGCTGCAATCTCATGGTATCAGTTTTGATTATGTACTGCCTTATGTAAACACAGAATGGTTTATTACTATTGAAAGTGATGCGTTTCCGACACAAGATAATTGGTTAGATTATTATGAAAGTTTAATTAATGATGGGAATGATTGCGCAGGTTCTTTACTTCAACTTTCAGGCGGTGAGTACATTCATCCGGCAGGGGCTTTATACAATAAAAAAGTTTGGCAAGAGGCTAAAGTATATTGCAATGAAGTTCAGTATATATACATGCCTAATATGTCAACAAGAGAAGGATTTGACTGTCATTTAATGATACATAAATCAGTTGCCGAACTGTTACTTAAAAAACCTTACGATTACATTAAATTAGCTGAAAATTACAAAGGGTTTAATCAGCAGTTTATGATTGAAAAAATGATGTATTACAGCCCCGTAGTCGCCCCTTTTCACAATGGCATGGGTAATGTGAATGAATCCATAAAAACATACGGACAAAGAAGCATTGCATCAGAAGTCCCAAATATACTTCTTGAAAATAAAAAGAAGCTAATCCACAGAATTGGTTACGAACCGGGCCAATGGTTTTGCTACTGGCAATTAGCTATGAATAAAAAAGTTTCAGTTATTCCAACAGAAATAAAATGGTTACCTAACAGAGAAAACCAACAGCAGGAATACACTTTAATGCAAAATGGCTTAAAGCACGTATGGGCAGGAAGCTCTTATCTTGATATGAAAGATACAGAATACAATGATGTATATGAAGCTAAAAGCGCACTAATTGAAGAACTTTATAATAGTTTACCCGAACATCAAAAAATAAAACAATAATGCTTAATTCAATGGTTCATGCAGGTAATACAGGAGATGTACTTGCAGCACTTCCAGCTATGAGAGAATTTTTCAGAGTAACTAAAATTAAACCAACCCTTTACTTAATTAAAGATCATCCGGCAGAATATTATGCAGGAGCAACGCATCCCGTTACAAATGATGCAGGTGAATTTGTTTCCCTGAATAAAGACATGATTAGGATGCTTATACCTTTACTTTTAGAGCAACCTTATTTGGCAGATGTTCAGGAAATGGATATTTCAGAACTTGAATTTGCAAAAGATATTGCCATTACAAAAGATGAAAAAAGGCATTTAAACCTTAGTTTTATAAGAGATACTTTTTGCAATATCCCTTATGGAGACATTAGAAGATGGTACTTTTACCCTTACCCTGATTTAGCTTGTGATTTATCTAAGAAATACATTGATATTCCAATTGGTAAAAAAGATTTCTCAACAGGCAAAGTTATTATAACAAGAACAGAAAGGTACACTAACGACCAAATTGATTATTCATTTTTAAAAGACTATGAAGATGATTTATTATTTGCAGGCACTATGAAAGAGTATAATAACTTCTGCATGAATTTTGATTTGAATATCAGGAAATTAAACATAGATAACTTTTTAGAATTAGCGCAAGCGTTAAAACAATCTAACGGGCTTATCGCAAATCAAACAATGATATTCCAAATTGCAGAAGGATTAAAAATACCGAGAGCAGTTGAACTTTGTGCAGATGCGCCAAATGTTATCCCGGTTGGTGAAAACGCTTTTGATTTTTACAGCACAGCAGCCTTAAAAGTTTACTTTCATAAAATTCATGGAACTTACGCAGAGTATGTAGATAAACTAAAAAACCCCGCAACAAGTGCAGGGTAAAAATAGTTTTTAATTTAGTTAAGCGTTTATAAGCGTAACCATTTGCGAAAAAGTTTCACGGCAGTAGTATTGAGTACCACTTGCTAAAACAGTTACTTTAGAATAAACATTTACACCTGTACTGAGGCTTCTTGTAGGTGAACTGGTAACATCTTCCACTGATACGCCAGTAGTAGGTAAAGCGATAGTTTGAATACTCAATAAAGGTGTTGGAGTTCTTTGATTAATCTGATAAGGATTAATTGAAAATACATTACTTGCCATTGTGTTTCATTTTAAAATGAGTGATTAAAAATTGTAATTACAGATTAAAAGTATTTTAATGTTTTATTTTTTATTCAAAACTGCTACCTTTGAGACACCTAACAGGTGGCACTTTTATGATTAAGACAACTACACGTTGGAATAAATGGATGTATAATCAAATAAAAAATTATGCAGATTCTAACCAAATGACTTTCATGGAAGCATTAAGATTTATAGTTCGTGAATTTTTTAAAAACTTAAAATGACAAAAAAAACGCTTTACGGTGCAGATGCAAGGCAGAAGATATTAGAAGGGGTTAAGAAAATATCAGCCGCAGTTAAGGTAACACTTGGGCCTTTAGGAAGAAATGTTATAATTGCTCAAAGTGGTATTGTTAATGGGTACGATGTAAGAAGTTTACCACTTCATGTTTCAAAAGATGGTTATACAGTAACTAAGGCTTTTGATTTGGACGATCCATTTGAGAAAGTAGGTGTACTAATGATAAAGGAATGCGCTCAAAAATCAGTTGACCAATCGGGGGACGGCACTACAACTACCTGTATATTGGCAGAAGCTATTTTTGAAAAAGGAATGGAACTTGTAAATGCCGGAGCAAACCCATTAGAGTTAAAAAAAGGAATTGATAAAGCCGTTGAATATGTAGTTGCAGAACTTAAAAAAATGGCTATACCCGTTGCAGGTGATGTAGAGAGGATAAGACAGGTAGCAACAGTTTCAGCTAATAACGATAAAGAAATTGGCGATTTAATTGCAGACGCTTTTGCTAAAATTGGAGATTATGGAGTTATTAATATCGAAGAAGCCAAAGGGGTTGAAACAGAAGTAAAAGTAATCGAAGGAGTACAAATTGAACGTGGTTGGATAAGTCCATATTTCGTAAACAATAGAGAAAAGCAGATTTGTGAATTTGATAACCCATTAATATTGCTTTACCAAAACAGGCTTACGCATCATACTCAATACCAAAAAGCAGTTGAATTATCTGTACAAATGCAAAGACCATTGGTTATTATTTGTGAAGATGCAGATGAAGAAGGATTGGCTACTTTGGCAATGAACAATCAGCAGGGTAGAATAAGATGTTGCATTATCCGTTCACCTTTCTTTGGGCAACAAAGATTAGAAGCAATGGAAGATATAGCACTTGCAACAGGCGGTACTTTTATAAGTGATAGCAAAGGATTGGATATAAAAGAAATGGATGCTTCATGGTTTGGGCAATGTAAAAGAATATCTGTCTCAAAAGATGAAACTATCATTGCTGAAGGTTTTTATGAGAAAGAAAAGTTCGCAGATTTTATTAATGAACTTAAAATGAATTTAACGCAAGCAAAAGGGGATGATGAAAAAGAAGTAATCGAAAAAAGGATTGCAAGATTAACAGGTGGTATAGCAGTTATATATGTTGGTGGGGCTACTGAAACAGAAATGAAGGAAAAGAAAGATAGGGTGGATGATGCAGTTAGGGCTACAAAGGCTGCAATTGCAGAAGGTTTTGTTGCAGGTGGCGGCGCTGCATTTATTAGGTGTATGAAATCCGTGTTATCAAGTGAAGAAGTAATAGGAATATTTAACCAAACAGGTAATTTAATTTACGGGGAAAGTAACGAAGATTTTATTAATTCAATATTAATTCAGCCATTGAAACAAATTTGTATTAACGCAGGGGTTGATTCAGATAGTATTTTAAAACAGGTAGTTGATGCGGGTAAAGAAGTAGGTAGAATTGGTGCTGGCAAAAATGACCTTGCGTATAATTGGGGTGGCAAAAGTTTTGGTTACAACGCCAAAACAGATACCATTGAAGATTTAGTTTTATCTGGCATCATTGATCCTGTGAAAGTACTTAGGTGTGCTTTGCAGAACGCCGCTTCAAGTTCCGGAATGATTTTAACGAGTGAATGTATGATAGTAGATACACTTTAATATTTAATAAATGAAAACTACAATACAAGCAACAAATAATTCAGTTTGGGTTATAAGGGATGAAACTAAAAAAGAAGCAGGGGCTTTATTATTGCCAACATCAGGCAGAACTAAGCCGCATACAGGAATGATAGTTAGTGTAGGAGTTCTTACAAGGGATAAAAAAATTAAGGTTGGCAAAAAGGCTTTATGGCATCCGACTGTCGGGCAAGATTTGATTTATGAAGATATAACTTATACAGTATTGGTTGATGAACATATCCTTAGTTTAATATGATTGGGGTACAAAAAATAGGGGGTAAAATTATAGCCATAAGAGGTGTAGGAAAAATGTTCTTTCAAGAAGGATTTCCTATTTCAATGGCTGTAATTGAATTGCAAAAGAAAGGAATTGAAGTAAGTATTTTGCATGTTGCAGATGAGTGTTTAAAAAATGGGTGGAGTGCTGAAACGACTGTAAGAAAATTAACAGATGATTTTAAGGACAGCCAAGAAAAACTTGATGAAGCGTTACTTTGGTCATTTTGTAATAATACTTACGAAGGACAAAGAGAAATGATATTTAATTATTTATTTAATGACGTTCAGGAAGAAAAAAAAATTCTACATGATTTCTGCAAATAATAAAATACTTGTTTCCTGTAACTTAGAACAAAAAGACTTTGCAGAAATAGGCGGCAATATGCTTAAAATTGCAAACGCTTACAATCCTAATTTCAGAGAAAAAAGTCCTGTAATAGCAAAAGCAGAAGAAACAAATGGAGAGATAACCAAAGGGGATATTCTTATTTGCCATCACAATCATTTTTATGGGTCATCCCCTTTTTGGTTAGTTGACGATTTATTTTCAATACCATGCAATAAAACAATATTTGCTATCATTGATAAAGAAGGTAATCCAAAACCCGTAAACGGTAATATCATTGGTGAAAGGCTTTATCAGGACACTAAAATAGAACAACCGCCTGAATTTCGTAAACACTACATAGACAGGGTTAAAGTTTTAATAGCTGGGTATGGGTACGCAAAAGGGCAGCTAATATTTACAAAACCTTATGCACCTTATGAGATATGTTTCACATGGAACAGTATAGAAAAACGCATTACAAAAGTCGATAAAGACATGGTAATCGGGCAAGAAAATTAAATTTTTGCCCTTTTTTTATTAAATCCATTAATTTTATGAAAATATCTTTATAATGGCAGAGCCTCAATACCAATTTGATAATCCACTTTTAGGTGTTTATTTTTTAACCCCTGAACAGAAAAAAGATAAAAAAGAAGGGTTAGCAATTGCGAGAGCTTTTTACACCCAACAAATAAACAATAAAAACAGTCTTAACTACTTCTCTGGTAGAAACGCAAGATGGATAGAATTATTGTTGTGGGCAAAAGGTTCTCAACCAATGCAAGAGTTTTTAGACTACATGAGCGTGTCAGATGCTAATAAATCCTATGTCAATATAGACATGACACAGCAAAGGATTGCAGCCCAATTTGTAGGAACTGTAATAGAATCACTTTCAAAAAATAAAGTTTATCCTTGCGTTAGTGCAGTAGATGATGGCTCTTTGACAGAAAAAGAACAGCGAAAAAGAGATGCGCTTTACCGGATGCACGATAAAGAAAATATTCAGATGTTGGAACAGGCGGGAGGTATGCCATTAGAGCCAGTAGATGCTTATGTCCCAAATGATGAACTTACGGCTAATGTTTATTTTGAATTTGAGGATAGGCTACCAAAGGAAATACGGTTTGAAGAAATGCTTGCAAAAACATTTAATAACATAAAATTTGAACGTGTATTAAACAGGAAAGGGCTTTACGATATAATTGTTTTAAACTGCGAAGTAACTAAAATAGATAAAGTTTCAGAAGGTAATTATACGGTACGTAAATGCGTACCTACCAATGTTGTTTATAATTTCTTTTTGAATGATACAGGGGAATGTGAGATTGTAGAAATAGGAGAATTTTACAACCTTAAAGTAAAAGACTTTAGGGTTAAATACGGTAAATCAGAAACTAATCCAAATGGGTTAACCGAACAGGAAATATTTGAATTAGCTAAAGCGTCTACAATTCAAAATAACGGTACTTTTAATATTACATGGAATAGCCAATGGGGTTACAATAACTTTATGAATGGCTATAATGTAGCACAACCTTATGACGACTATTCAATTTATGTTTTTGATTTTGAAAAGGATTGCGGAGAAGATATGTTTTTTGTAGAAAAGACAGACAATTTTGGAAAGCCGAATATCCAACAAAAGAAAACAGCACCATATCAGCAGAAAGATAAAAACGGTAACATCATTGAGCAACCAAAGCCGGACGATGTAAACATTATAAAAAAGAATAAGAACATTTGGATGCGCGGTGTTTATGCACCATACGGGGATAAAATGCTTTATTGGGGTCAACCGGATGTTATTATAAGCCCTTACACAGACATTTACAAAACACTATCTTCTTACTCAATAAATATCCCTAACAATGATGGGCAATATGTACCTTCTTTATTTGAAAGAATACTCGAACCATTAAGGGAATATACCATTACCAAACTTAAAAGAAAATTACTCATATCACAGGTAAAACCTTTTGGTATTCGGATAGATGTTGAAAATACAAGGAATTTAGGGCTTGGTACAGGTGATGATATTGCTTGGGAAGAAGTAGTAAGAATTTACAATCAAACAGGTAATGAACTTTGGAGTAGCAAAGGGGTTAATCCACTTGAAAATGTAGCACCACCTTTAAGCAATGGCATACAAGATACAACAGTTCAGAAAATAATTGAACTTACCAATGTATTAGCTTCTATTATAGCTGAAATAAGGATGTTAATTGGTAGTTCTGTTTATTTGGAAGGCGGAGATTTAGGGGACAGAACAGCCGCTAAACTTGCAGAAAACCAAACTGAAAACGCTTCAAATGTTTTTGGTTATGTTTATAACGGGCACCTTCAAGTTTGGGAAGAAACCTGTTATAAACTAACATGTTTACATTGGAATGATATTGTAAAGCAAGAACCCGAATCAGAAAATGATTTAATCAATACAAGGTTTGAAGCTAAGGTGCAAATTAAAGCAACCGAATACGAAAGGCAGCTTTTAGAACAGAATATACAAACATGGTCGCAGGTAATTGATGGCAATGGAAATCCGCTTATAACACCAAAAGACGCACTTAGATTAAGGACAATTGAAAACTTTAAATTAGCTGAATTATATCTTTCAAATGTTATAGAAGAAAGACAAAAAAGAGCCGAACAAGAAAAGGCGAAAAGAGCAAAAGAAAATATTGATGCACAGCAACAGACAGCTAAAATGTCAGCAGATGCAGCCGCACAGATGCAATCCGATAAACTTACCGCGGAAGAACAATTACAACAAATAATGTCAAAAAATAAAAAAGAAGAAATTTTATTGCAAGGCATTATGGATATCGCAGGTAATGGTATGCAATTGCCGCCAGAAATGAAATCATTGGTACAACTGTTAGTTCCAAATATAGCGATGGGTTTGGCAATGGATAATAAGGGTATGCAGCAAGGAATTGAACAAATGGCACAACAAGAACAGATGCAAGCTATGCAGGAACAAATGGAAGCCGAACAAGGTCAACAAGAACCACAAGGTCAGGAAATGCCACAAGAACAAATGGAACAGCAGCAGCCAATGCAACAACAACCACAAATGCAATAGCTATGTATATAAATTATTTAATTTCAAAAGGGGTATTTGGCAATACACCTTCAACATCTGAACCGGAAACTAAAGTAATGCCAATATCAAGTATTGACAGGTATAGATCATGGGGAAAATTAGGTGAAACTGCAAAAGGGCAAGGATGGATGCCTGTATCTTGGAATGATGATACCACAACTTATAAAAGCAATTACAATAATGGTATAAATGCAATTGTAATACCCGGTGAAAAAGAAAAAGGACATATTGCAGTAATAGGGGGCAATAACAATAATGCTTTTGATATAGTTATAAGAGATGCAAAAGATAATGTGAGACAGGTAATAAATAAAAACCTAACACCTCAACAAGTTCAGGAATATTTTACCAATAAAAAAAGTACAGTAGGGCAAAGAAACGAACAGGTAGTTGCTGGTACAAACCCCGACAAGGCAGCAGCCAATGGTTCTTATACCCCGTTATATTAAATGGAATCAGTTTTAATACAGGGAATCCTTTGCACGTATAGAAGTTTACGTGAATCTTCTGTTACAGAGGATGGTGAACTTATTGAAGGTGAAGAAATACTTTACGCTAATTTACCACAGGATGAACAATATTTCAGGAGAGTAGAAAGCCCATTTAGCGATGAAGATTTAGCCGAAATATCCACAGTAGAATATGAGTTAAGAAAAGGGATGTATTCTAAAATACAAGCTCAATGGGTTGAACGAGAAGAATTGAGAATGACTTATGGCAATGGTGTGTATGCCATGATTAACGGAGAACTAACCTATCTGCCTGCATCATATTGGGGGTATATTAATCATTGGGTTTTGGAACATGGGGAAAAGCCTGAATACAGGGAAGCAGACAGAATATTTTTTTTATTTATGGAATATATCTGCTTTGAAACAGATGTATTAGGAGTTACAAGAGGTAAAGGCAGAAGGCAAGGTGCGACCTCAATAGGTTTCTTTTGGATGTGGTGGATTTGTGGTCGTAACCCTGAAAAAAGAGGCGGTTCAATATCCATGAATGATGATGCTGCGAAAAAGAATTTTCAGGGTATGTTTATGCGTGGTTTTAAAGCAATGTTGCCATGCTTCGTTAGAGACTTTGACAGTAAAGCAGAAAATTTTGTAAGGTATATTAAGCCAAACCCAACAGCAGCAAAAGGTGTTGTTCAAAAAAGGGAAGGGTTAAATTCATATTGCGATTTCATGTCGTCCACTTTAAATTCATACGATTCAGGTCGTTTGAGTTTTGGGCTATTTGATGAAGGTGGTAAGCAGGAAAAAATGGATATTAATACCTATTGGTCAAAGGTTTCCCCAACATTAAAAACAGGTAGGAAAAAAGTAGGGTTTGCATATCTGCCAACAACAGTTAACCCTAAAAATAAAGGTGGCGAAAACTATGAAAAGTTTTGGAAAGAAGCAGACCAAAATGCAATCAATCCTGCAACAAAAGAACCTTACGGGTTAAGCACACCGCACAAGGTAGTAAGATACTTTGTACCAGCTTATGAAGGTTATGCTGGTTGCATAGATAAATTTGGTAAAAGCGTAATTGACGACCCTATTGAACCTGTAATGGGCAATGATGGAGATTGGATAACAGAAGGGGCAAGAACAATTATAGAGAAAGAAGGGGCTTTAAAAAATGGCGAACAGTTGATGGAACACCGCCGGGATTTCCCCTTATCTGAATTTGATATGTTTGCTTTTGCAGCCGGAGTTTGTGAGTTCAATGAAGAAAATATACAAAATCAAATCAAATGGATTGAAGATAATCTTTCTCAATGTTATTGGAGACAAATGAGATTGGTTATTAAAAGAGAGCAAAAAAAATCTGTATTCCCAAATGTAAAAGAAAAAGAAAAGATTTCAGTTGGCGCAATGGATGATGCAAAAGGCGGTTGGTTTATTTTAGAATTTCCACAAAAAGAAAATCACTTTTCAGATAAAGGAAATTTTAGAGAGCCAATGAATAAAGCCCTTTATCAAATAGGCGTTGACACGACACAAGACAGAGTTGCCGTTGCGGGTTCAAATCCGGCTATAACTGTTTTTAAAAAATCTTGCATAATTGATGGGGTTGAAACAGGTTTATATCCGGTTGCATTTTGGGTAAGTCCAACAAGGATGGATATTCATTTTGATGAAGAAGTTTTAAAAGCATGTTGGTGGTACGGTTGCCCTGCTAATTACGAAATTGATAGGAGGACTGATTTTTATAGATATTTCTGCAAAGAGAATAGTCAACTATTCTTAACGTGGACACCTAAAATAATGCAGAACCCATTAAAGCCAAATAAAATGCCTGAATACGGTTCACGTTCAGGCGACCCTTTTCAACTTGCTCAAATGCTTCAAATATCGAAATGGTATTTAGATGGTGATTCAATGGAAGTTTATAATGGGCATGTTCACAGGGTTAAGTTTATACCACTATTAAAAGAAGCGTTGCATTACGACCACTTAGACCGAACCAAATCGGATTTACTTGTAAGCCTACAAATGGCACTTGTTGCTATTTTTGGAGAAATGCAAATGCCTGTTAAGTTACCTGAAATACAGGTTAAAAAAGTATTACCTACCTATAAGATTAAGATAGCGGTTTAAGTCTTAGGTTTTTTCTTTAAATAATCACTCAAAATTTTGTTTATCCAATAGTGTAAAGACCTTTCATTTTCGGCAGCTTCTTTTTGAAGTGTTGGTTTTTTATCCCCTAATCTTAATGGGAATGGTTTATTATTGTCTGGTTTACTCATGTATACAAAAGTAGTTACTTGTATACAATATTCCATAACATTTTTATATGTAGGTATTTTTATGAAATTAAACAAAATTCATAAACATGCCTGATAACGAACCTGTAGTGGTTTCAGAATCACAGACGCAGCAAACAGCAGCACCCGTAGAGGCGCAGCAAACACAGCAACCATCAGTACCCGCAGATGTAGCCCGTAATATGGCTATTGCTCTTAATAATGGTATTATACCGGATGAATACAGGGGACAGTCTGTAAATACAGCTACCACAGAAAATACAACAGATACTAATAACGCAACTACTGATACAAATATTGTTCAGAGTACAGATGTTATTGTACCTCCTGCTTTTACATTTGAAACTTTCACACAAAAATTTGGTTATCAAACACCCGAAGATGCGATAAAAGAAATTGAGGAACTGCGTGGATTTAAAGCTAATCCAACCAAAGAAGAATTGAAGTTTGCCAATGATGAAGCAAAAAGGATTTACGAATACCTTAATTCAGGCAAAGAAGATGAAGTTTTAAATACCCTTGCTAAACGTAAAATGGTAAGGGATATTGATACCCAAACAGACGAACAAAAATTAAAGACTTACATAAAGCTGCAAAATCCTCTATTCGATGATGAATTGATTGAGGATGAATACAAGCAATTGTACACCGTTGATGAAAATAAATTCAAAAACGATTTTGATGAAATTGATGCCCTTGCTTTTAAAAAAGAAAAAATAAGAACGCAGCAAAGGGTAATGAATGAATTAGAAAAAGCTAATGAGTTCTTTTCTACCTACAAAAACAAAATAGAATTACAGCCTTTACCTACTGATATTGATCCTGATTACATCGAATATAAAAAGATGCAGGATGCCACAAAAAGGCTTGATGAAGAAGCGGTAGTCGCTTATCAAAAAATAACTCCTAAAGAATTGGCAGCAAGTATCAACTTTAATGATGAAGCCAGTAAAGTTGCATTTCAATACCAATTCGAGCCAGATACAGAAAGTTTTAAACAAGTCATTGAGTATGCTACTAATGCAGAAAAATTCTTTAACCTGTTTGCAAATCCGGATGGAAGCCCGAATGCAGCAAAATGGGCAAGGTTTCTCTACAATGGGTTTAATGCAGAAAAAATGGTAACAGAAGGTATTAAACAAGGTTCAAACGCAAGAATGAAATCATTAGTACCCGATAATTCAGGAAGTAATGGAAATGGAGTAGTTAGACAAATGCCAGTTATGCCACCATTAGAACCGTCTGAATTAGACAAAAGAATGCAAGCGGCTGGTATTAAAAAAGTAAACAATTTTTAAAACATTTTTAATTAAATAAACCATGCCTTCATCAATCGTAAGGGGTGCATCAGGTCAACCGGGGCCAATAGGGTACCCTACCGGAATAGATACCGGAATATTCAACGAACTTAACTTCGTTATCCCTGATTACATCCCCGGTATCATTGCCAAATACGGCAACAGTTCTTATATGCTTGCGATGGAAATTTTAGGTCGCACAACAGTTGAAACAGTTAACACTACAACCAATACATTTTCTCATTTTGAAAAAGGCCGTCCTTTTGGTTCTGGTTTGGTTGCAGCAGATGTTACAAGTTCAGTTGCAGGTGCAGCTATTAACATTACATTGAAAAGCCCACAGTCTTATAACAATGGCGCAACAGGTACACAATCGCCTTTCTTGTTAAAGCAAATTGTAAAAATCCGTTCTAACGGACGTAAATTCAGGGTTACAGCAATTACCCGTACAGCAGGTGCATTTGTTATTGAAGCAACTCCATTGGGGGCTTATACTTTGATTACAGGTACAACCGGAACAACACTTAAAGCAGGTGATGGTTTGGAAACTTACGGTAACCAATTAGCAGGTGAAGCATCAGATACAAACGGAACAATGCAACAGCACATGTACCGTTATGATAACACCGCAACCGTTATTCGTGCTGATACCAAATCAAGCGACTTAGCAGGGATGAATAAAACCCAAATTGATTTTGGTGGCGGTCAGTTCTACGAACCAACATTGGCAATTCAAACCATGAATCTTAACATGATGATGGATATTGAAGATGCCGTAATGGAAGGTGTGCCATCAAGTAATACAACCGATACAGGTACAACAGGTGTTATCCCCGTTATCGAAGCAAGGGGTTCAGAAGTAGATTATATCCAATACAGTTTTGCAATTGGTGATTTCCAAAACCTTACCAATGTTATTGATTCAAATGGTGGGCCAAGAGAATACCATTTCTTACAGGATTTATACCAGCGTCAGGATATAAACAACCTTTTGTTTGGTATCTATAAAAACGGTGCGATTTCTTATGCAAGCGTTGGTATGAGCCAAGAAGCTGCGGTTTCTTACGGTTTTCAGGGTTTCTCAACAGATGCGTATGATTTCCATTTCCACCGTTACAAAGGCTTTGGCGCACAGGCATCATTTGGTTACACGCCTACACAGGGTGATTACCGTCAGTTCTTTGGTTTGGCAGTTCCACAAGGAATGGTTGCAGATGCAAAGGATAACACAAGCCGTCCAATGATGCAGTGGGTGTATCAGCAGAATCCTGATATTCCACAAGGTCAGCGTATCTATTCATGGTCTTTGGGTTACACACAGCCAACTAAAACTACAAAAGCAGAGAATCAATATTCTCAAATAGCTTATGTTGGTAGCCGTGTATTGGCAGCAGAGCAATTCGCAATTTTGCGTGGTATTTCAAGTTAGTAAATAGTTCTTTAAAGGGAGTATCATTTTGGTACTCCCTAATTTTTAAAACATAATAAAATGGCAAACGCTTTAGCAAAAGCCCCATCAATTAAGAACGTAAAAGAGTTCATTGAAGTTGACGGGATTAAAGTAATTGAAGGTTCAACAGAACATTCGTATTTGATACAGGAATACGACCCCAAAAAAAGGTATGTATTTGAATTGGCAGCAAAAAATTTAGATTTAGGATTGCCTGTAATTAACATGCGCACAAACAGGGCTGAACCTCATAAAGAATATAAACCGTTCCAAAACTTAGTCTTTACATCTCAAATAGTTTGGAATAATGGCAGGGTAGGAATAAGGTATTATGATGGCTGCGAATCAATTTTTATTTCACAGCAGCCAAAAGAAAAAGATGTAATTGACCAACTAATAAAGCAAACAAGGCGGCGTAATTTTATAGATGGCAAATTAGTTGTTGACGGGTATGAAAGAATGCTTTTGATGTATTTGAATTTATGTAGTTGGAACGCAGATAGCCCATTCAGAACACAAACAGCAAATGAAATATTCATTCCTAAAAACGCTGATAAGATTGCCACAGAAGAAACAAAAAGAATGGACACTATTGAGGAAGCATTGCAATTGGCAAAAGATGCAACCGATACCAAAATGTACATTCATGCTGATTACTTAGGAATACCGCTTAAAGATTACGATTCACAGAATGATTTAAGTACAAAAGAAGTAAGGGCATTATACAGGAAAAGAGCTTTGCAGGATGCGGATAATTTCATAGAATCTTATGGGAACAAAAGTCTTGAAATTAAATACTATATCAACAAGGCTTTAATGGAAAAAGTAATAAGCAACAGGCTTAATCCGAATAAAGCTATTTGGGATAAAAGCGGGAATGAAATTTGCGACATATCAGGACTTAAATCAAATGAAGCAATCTCGGAAAGATTATTTGAATACAGTCAGGTGGAAGAAGGCGAAGAATTTCTTGTACAGCTAAAAGCGATTTATAACAAGTAAACAAAATAAAAATGTAAATACAAAGTCCACTTTTCTTAATGTTGAGTGGACTTTTTTACTTTATTCTTATGAGTTGGACAGTAAATGATATTATGTTGCTTTATCAAACGCTTACTAATAAAAATCAGGCAGGCGGTATCTCTGCAAAGAAATTATTTTATACATGGAATACCGAACAGAATATGTATTGGCAAGATGAAGTAGGTAGATGGCAGGCACGAAACAATGGTAAGACAGGGATGAATACGGGGCTTATCCAAGACCAAACCATACTTACTGATTTATCACCTTTCACAATACCAGAAACCATTACCATAACATCAGGGAAAGCTACAAAGCCGGATGATTTTCTTTTAGGATTAGATTTAAGAATAAATGGGGTTTCGAGTTTTGCGATAACACACGATCAGATTTCAAGTGTGAATGCAAGCGTTATTGACCCACCAAGTTCAACTGGTAACGTTTTCTATCATACGGAATATGAAGATTATTATTACATATTACCGCAATCATTTAGTGGTACACTTGATTTAGATTATTTGGCACAACCATTAGATGTTAAGTGGGGATTTACTTTTGATGATAATGGGAGGCAGGTATATTATTCAGGAACAAGCGTTCAGCCAAAATGGAAAACACCGACAATAATAGAAATTACAAAAAGAGCATTAACCAATTTAGGTGTTTCATGGAAAGATGCAGATTTTGTAAATTATGGCAGAACAGCACAAACAACAGGAGATTAATAAAATAAAAAATAATGGCAACAACTATCACTCCGCAATCATTAGTAGTAACTTTATCAGAAGTTATTACATTAAACGGGCAACCTATTAATAGTGAAAATAGTTTTACTGTCCCCGTTGTTAATGAGATTGATAAGCGAATATTGACCGTTCCAAGTTCAGAAGAAATAAGTATTATTAATTTGGATTCAGCTACATCAGCAGGAACATTTATAAGGTCAAATATCCGGTACATACGTATTGTAAATAAAGACAGTACAAACTTTGTAAGAATAAGGGTAACTGTTTTGGATAATGACACATTCGATATTAAACTTGAAGCGGGGAAATTCTTTATCATTAATAACGGTCAGGAAAATACAAGTGATACGCAGGCTGCATTTTCAGGGTTTCAAAATTACGATGAAATAAGAGCGCAGGCAGACACAGCACCCGTTGATATAGAATATTATGTAGCATCAGTATAATAAAAAATAAAAATGGCTATATCCTACACAAAAGGCATGTTGATTGAAAGGGTTAAAAAACATTTAGCCAATGGATTCCCTAATTCATCTTTTGTTATTACTGATAATGAATTATTGCTTTACATAGACGCTTCTATTCCTTTTGTAATGAAAGGGCAGATGTTTGAAAATGCAAAAGTTACAGGGTTTTTAGAAGTGCCAGATGCTTACATTGTAACTTACGCTTTACCTACTTTAACTATAAGTTCAACAACAGGGGAATGGTTTGCTACTTTACCTCAAACACCAATAGAGCTTCCAACAGGTTACAGTATAACAGATGTGTACTTTTCAATGAATGGTGCAAAAAGTTTTTCTGCATTGCCTCTTACGAATAAAAGAAATACTTTCAGAAATTTACTACCAAGACCAAGTGTTGTTTTTTTTAGGGTTGAAAGTAACGTAATTTATTTTCAAACAGGCAATGGAATACTTTTGTTCAATCAACACGCATACGTTCAAATGCCTATAAGCAGAACATCGGATAAAAACGCAATAATGAGTTTACCGGATGGGGCTTTAGAAATGTTATTTGATAAGACAGTAGCAAAATGTTTACAGCGTTTACAAATACCACAAGACATTGTAAAAGATAATCTGCCAAGTGGCAATAAAACAAGTTAATTATGGCAAAAGCTAAAAAAGAAGTAGTACCGGAATTGCATGGAGAAATTACAGATACAGTAACGCAAGTTGTTCAAAGTATTAATTATGCAGAAAGTGTAGATATTCCGAAAGAACAAGAAAAAGTTGCATCTGAATTTATGACAAAAGTGATTAGCAGAATATCAAATGAAAGTGAGATTGAATTTTTAGAAAATCTACTGCATGTTCAAAATGTAGGTAGTTGGCATGGCCCGGCAGCAGGATTAATAAAAGAAAGATTAAAAGTATTGAAAGGGTAAAATGGCAACTCCGGCAAACATAACATTATTTGGTAATAATATCATAGTTGAGATTACAGGAAGTGGGGTTACGCCAATTCAACCATCAGGGTGCAATTTTGGTACAGTGAGGCAAATTTCAAGCGGTTGCAGTATAGTTGAAGTTAGCGATTTGGTTTTTTTTACTACCGACCATACTGATTTCTTTTCAAATAATAGCAGCCAGTTTTGTACCTTACCGGAAACAGATTGTTATTTTAAATACACAACACCGCCATGAGTGAACAGGTAGGAAGATATACAAGTTTAAGAACAATTGTTGCTCACTTTTTAAGTCAGTACGATAAAAGTTTTGCAGACGAAGATAAGTGTTGGCTACTTGCATTCAGGGCAATGATGGATATGCACTTTCAGGTAACAGCAGAACCAGAAACATTCAGATTGCCAGTTAGTGCAAACAAAACAGTTGGATTCCCTGCGGGTGTTTTATCATGGACAAAAATAGGGGTGTTAGACCATGACGGTAAAATAAACACACTTAAAATAAATAATGCACTTACAACATGGAGAGATGGAAGCCCAAACAGATTATCATTACTTACGCCAAATGTAAATGATACAGTAGGCAGCGTTGTAAATGCACCCTTTTATTTTAATTATTTTTATGGTGGTAATTACTGCAATCTTTATGGTATAGGAACAGGACTTATACAACACGGAGAATGTACGGTTGACGAAGTAAATCAACTGGTTGTATTATCACCTGAGTTCAGATTTGACAGTATTATGTTTGAAGCGATAATGTCGCCACAGATGCAGGATGATTACAATGTTCTTACTATTTTAACTGAACCAATTATAGCTTTTATAGAAGCAAAATTGAAGTTAAACACAATGGATAATTACTATGCAGAGGTGGTTAAAGCAAGAAGGGGAATAGGTAAACACAAAGTAACATTGCAGGGTGTCAATCAGGTTATCAGGGAAAGTACAGCAATGAAATTACCATCATAAATATGGCACAAGAAAAAAAATGCAGATGCGGGAATATGAGCAATCAGCTTATATCTTACTTTGAAAAAGGAACAAATGTAAGAATAACGCTTTGCGATAATTGCGCAGTTAATTATGGGTTTAAGGATAACAACAAATATTATTCAGCAGTTTACGATAAATTAGAACCGGAACAAAAAATACATAATACAAGTGCCAATTGATTTAAAAAACTTTGCGGGTATATTAAACACAGACGACCCGAATTATGTTATTCCACCTGTTCATCATAAGATGGCTTATAATTGCGTGTTCAGGGGTAATGGAGCAAATATGAGGATGGAAAATATCTTTGGCACAAGAAATATAACCTTCTCAAAACCATCAGGGACAAATGAGTGTATCGGTGGTTTTTTTGATAACGTTAAACAGCGTGTATTTTTTTTTAACTATAACAGCAATGCTTTACATGGTATTTATCAATTAAACTTAAAAACAGAAGCAATAGATTACCTTGTTTTAAATGGGACAAATACTAACGGAGATGTTTTAGGTTTTACACTTGACAAACCAATCGTAAATATAAATATTGTTTACGGTGATGATGTTCAGGGGGATATTCTGAACTACATTAATTGTCAAAAATTACCATGCAAAGTAAATATAAAAACCGCTTTGGCAGGCGGGTATGGCACTATTCAAAAATCTTATCTTAATGTAGCAAAAGCACCTGTTACCGTTGCGCCTTATGTTATTTATCAGAACGATTCAGGTATTACAACAAATAACCTCCGTAAAAAACTATTTAAGTTTAAAGAAAGGTTTGTTTACGATGATTTGGAAAAACCAGTAACAGGCATACAAAGTGAAATACCCTTACCATACAATTACGTAGATACAACAGTAGACGCAGACCCTACAAAGAACTGTGTTATATTTATGACAGTTCAGACAGGCCCATCTAATGTAAAAAAACTGGAAATATTAGGAGCGCAAAATATCAGCAATGTATTTTCTGATTTCTTTCTAATTGCAGTTTTAGATAAAGCTGCATTATCAATACCCGATAACGATACTTACACATATAAATTTTACAATAATCAAGCATACGATTATATAGATGTTGAAGAAAGTATTGAATTGTTTGATTATGTGCCATTAGAGGCAAATGCACAGGAACTATTAAATGGTAATAGTTTAATTTATGGTGGTGTAAAAGAAGGGTATGATTTAATTGCTTCAAACATGAGTGGTGTTTCTACTTTAGTATCAGAAAGACTAAGGCAGAAGTCAGAACTTTTGTATGCCTCACAGTTAGGACAAACAGGATTCCAGACAGGAAATATAAGAATTATAGTTGCTGGTAATCCATCCACAGGCGACGTTTTAAACGTTGTTACATTAGTAAGCACAACACCAACAACAATTACTTATACCGTAGGCGGTGGAGATACAGTTGCAATTATTATTGCAGGATTAGCAGCGAATGCAGTAGTTGGCGGTTTTACAGTTGTGTCAACATCAGCAAATGATTTAGTAGTATCAAAAACAAGTGTTGTCCTTGCTAATTTTTATATTACAGTAGCTTCAAACTCAACCATAGGGAATAACTCAACAAGCGGTACTGATTGGGGTTCTATTCATGGGTGGGGTATTGTGGAATTTGATGAAAACGGAGTGACAAACGGAGTAGTAACACAAGCTGCGGCATCTGTTCAAAATCTCAATTATACCGAAACGACAGGCATCCCTAATATACCAAAAACAACTATTTCAGTTTATAGCCGTCCTGCATTATGGGCAAGATCATTTTCAATTGTACGTACCTTAGATTTGACCAAAACAAAACCGCTTCAATGGATAAGCGACAGAACTTATAAAGACGAAAGCACTGAACCCGATAATTACAAATATGCTTTTATATCAATAGAAAATTTAAATACCTTTATAAAAAATAATCCTACTTCACCATTAGGTTATGACTTCTCACCAAATGACAGAATAAGGTTTATGAAATTGTTTAATGGTGATGGAACAACTGCACAGGTTTACACAAATAAAGAATACGAAATATCAGGTCAGGTTATAAATCCTGTTATTAACGGAGTTCTTTATACAGGACAGTTTTTAAAAATAGTTTTACCAACGACAAGCGGGGCATTTGATTTTGGTACTTCTGCATTTTATAATTACCTGATTGAAATATTTACACCTGCACAATCAGTAGCAAACGGATTAAATGTTTATCGTGAATTTGGGGAAAGATATACAATAGGTAATCCCGGAACAACAAGCGCATTTCATCAGGGGATGATCCAAAATCAAAGCACTAATTTAGCAACACCAGCAACTTTTTCTTATACTAAAGGGGATTACTATTACAGGAACAGAACAATAAATACAGGGGTTGAATTAGACTATCAGATTGGTGTGGGTAGCATTGGCGATGGAAGGGTAACATTGGGCTGTGCATTTCAATCAGCTTCATACACAGACCCTAATATAACAACAGGAAGTTCTACACTTGCTGATTTGGCAGGATTTGACCCTACAACTGATATGAGGTATCTTATATTAGTTACTTCTGGAACGTATGTATTTAATTTTAAAGGAAGCATTCTTTTCAGCCTTAATGATTTTGGTGAACAATATTCATTTTTTGTTCAGGTTTACAACAGAACATCAGGTGTAACAGTAACTAAAGTTTATTTGGTTACGCCAAGAAGTATGCCGCAGGGAGCAAACCAATTTACATTTGATGTTGACGTTCCTATTGGACCAAATGAAGTTTTATTCATATTTGGTTATTCTGAATTTGGTGGTGGATTTTTTAACAATAAAACATTTTCTCAATCAGATATTACAGTAACAAGAAAATTGAATTTTACACAAGGGATTATTGACCCTAATTTTTCAGATTTATATCCAAGTGCTGTAAATTCAGATGGTAGACCATTTATATTTGACCCAAATGCAAGGCAAACGTTTTATGGTACTTTACTACGTTGGGGGTTAGCTTTTCAACAAGGAACAAATATCAATCAGATAAATAGATTTTATCCTTTGAATTTTGATCAGATAGATTCTCAAAAAGGAGATATTTTAAGATTGAAAGCAAGGCAAAGAGAATTGAGAGCATTTCAATCAAGAGGCGTAGGTGTAATGGGTGTTTATACTAAATTCTTACAGGATAGCGGTAACACCAATGTAGTAACTACAACAGACGAAATAATAACAAAAAATAACATAAGCTATTATTCAGGAATACATGGCTTAGGCGACCAATACACAGCACTTACATCAAGTGCAATGGATGACTATTTTATAGACCCCGTAACAGGTGATGAAGTTAGATTGGGTGCAAATGGTATGGTTTCATTAAATCAAATATTTAAAGGACAGTACTATATCCGGTCTTTGTTTACACCGTATAATAAAACATGGGTAAAACCAAATGGTGCGCCTGCAAGAATATTGATGGCTTATGATTTTTTTGAAGGGCAGGTAATTAAAATATTGCAAGGTGGCACAAACGGAAGTGATACGATAAGTAATTACGCTTTTAGTTTCAATGAAAAAAGAAACGGCTATAATTGTTTCTATGACCTTACACCTGAATGGATAATTTCAGCACAGGATAAAATAGTTTCATGGAAAAATGGCAGCGTGTATATCCATGATGATAATGTAAATTATTGCAAGTTTTATGGTGTTCAGTATTATCCAAGTATTACACTTGTCTTTAATGATAAAGATGCTATAAAAAAGACATTCTTAGCATTAGCGTATCAAAGTAATCAATATTGGGTGAGTCCAACAAACGGGGATATAAATACAAGTCAACCAAACGAACAGACAGGGTTAGCGCAAATAAGTTCTCTTAAATCAGTAGATTTTGATATACAGGAAGGGCTTTATTATGCAGCACTTCTATTCGATGCAAACAGTATGGCAGACGCTCAATTAGCCCTTGTGGAAGGTGATACTTTAAAAGGCACATGGGTTGAAGTTAAGCTAACTTATCAGGGTAGTAATTTCGCATGGATTTATTCACCATATATTTCTTATGCTATATCACAAAGAAATTTTTAACTTTATAAAAATATAGAATATGGATCCGATGACAATGATGGCTTTAGCGAGTGCTGCAAAAGGATTAATAGGCGGAATTACAGGGATAATCCAAAAGCATAAAGCAAATAAGCTATTGCGTGATAATCCATACCCGACATATACCGTTCCTAATGAAATACTGCAAAATCAAAAGACAGCGCAGATAATGGCTAATACAGGCTTACCAAGTGAGCAATACAATTTAGCCAAACAAAACATTGCAAGAAACCTGAATTTTGGTATCTCAAAATCAAATGACAGGGCTGGAGGTTTAATGACTATATCCGCACTTACTCAAAATGCCAATGATGCAACAGCTAATTTAGACGCAAGTAATGCAGCAGCAAGGTTAGGTAATAAAAGATATGCAGTTAGTGTAAATAATACAGCAGCAGGGTATAAGGATAAAGCATGGGATTGGAATATAAAAAACAAGTATAATCAAATGTATGATTATGCAATGGGCTTAAAAGGGGAAGGGAATCAAAACCTTTCAAGCGGGATTGATAATGCAGTAGCGGCTGGTATTTATGGAGCGGCAGAAGCATCTGGTAACACAGGCAGGGAAGATAATAGTATGCCAGATTTAAATGGCAGTGGGAGCAGTAATGTGCCAAGTAGTTATTCAGATTATTTAAGATTTAAAAGAATGAACGGATAATGCCAAACAATAATGCACCTTTTGGGGATATTTATGCAGTACAAAACTCTGCAATAGACAGGGCTGCTAATGTATTGTATCAAAGAAAACAACAGGAAGATGCAAGAGGGTATCAGGATTATGTAAATACACAAGCATTACTTCAAAAAGAAATTGGGAATGTAAGAAGCGCAGATGAAGAAGATTATATTAATAAATATCAGCAGTATAAAAATCTTCGTCAACAAATGATTTTTGACAATAAAATAAAAAACAACCCCAAATTATATGCACAAAAAAACAGGGAAGCAACAGAGGCTTTTAATGATGCTCTAATGTTTGCATCTGCAAGCAAGCAGTTAAAAGAACAGGACGCTAAATTATCACAGGATATTTATACAAGGCCTAATAATTACCTTGATGAAGCACATGGAGTATTGCAGAAAAATTTAAGTTTACCGTTATCAAAAAGACAGGATAATTATGAAACTTATTCTTACAACGGTGCAAATAAAGATATTCAACCATTACTTCAAAAAGCAGTAGGTACGCCAACAGCTATTTTTGTTGACGAAGCAGATAGTAAAGGTGGCTTGCAATCACAGCAAAGAAAATTCATGGTTGCTAATTCACCACAACAAATGTATGAGAACATTTACGGGAGTTTAACTGATAGAAGTTATGCAAAAGCGTTATCACAACTTGCTTCACAAACAACCCCCGAAGATTTGGCAGCTATTGATAATCAGTATGACCAAGTAATGAAATCATTACCCAAGTCATTAAGCAATAAAATAGGGGTTGAAATAAAAATAAATCCGAATAACCCATTAAGCGTTGAATCTGCTTATTTAGCAAAGAAACTTGCTATTGATAAGTTTTCAAAAATAGGTGAAGGCGAACTTATTAAAAAAACAAACTCAAAAGAAACAATTGATTACAGGCACGAACAAGCCATGAAATCAATTGCAGCAAATAAAGGTAGTGGTTATAGTAGTAATGGTTCTAATCAACAGTTTAATAATGTTTATGGAGATATAGATGAAGCGGTAAATGCAGGTAATGGTATGGCTAAAGTTTCAGACTTGAATATTGTT